>Ga0157378_10000475_pt1 | contig 38166 bp, 35 predicted proteins | sample M65metaG_FD_115309 | JGI IMG/M metagenome (GOLD analysis project Ga0157378, IMG submission 115309) | Miscanthus rhizosphere microbial communities from Kellogg Biological Station, Michigan, USA - M6-5 metaG | ecosystem: Host-associated > Plants > Roots > Rhizosphere > Soil | place: USA: Michigan... | reverse complement strand
GCCGCGCGCGCGCAGCTCCTGCGCCACCGCGATGCCGGGGAAGATGTGCCCGCCGGTGCCGCCAGCCATGATCAGCACGGGCGCGGCGGCGGCTTTCATCGAGGCGCTCATGTACGCACCCCGCGCATGGCAGGCTCCGGCTTGCCGCGCGCTTCGCGCAGCAACGATTCAGGGCGCGCCAGCTGCGCTTCGGTCGGTTGCGTGCGCGTCACCTCGTAGCTCACGCGCAGCAGCAGTCCGATCGCCGCGCAGGTCATCAGCACGCTCGATCCGCCGGAACTGATCAGCGGCAGGGTCAGGCCCTTGGTCGGCAGGACGCCGAGATTCACACCGATCGAGACCAGCGTCTGCAGGCCGAGCATCAGCCCGGCGCCGAACGCGCAGTAGCCGGCGAAGCGCTGGCCCTGCTCGACGGCGCGCAAGCCGAGCATCAGCGCGCGTCCGACCAGTGCGGCAAACAGGAAAAGGACCAAAAGTATACCGGCGAGACCGAGTTCCTCGGCAATCACCGCGAGAATGAAGTCGGTGTGCGCCTCGGGCAGGTAGAACAGCTTCTGCACGCTCGCGCCCAGACCCACGCCGAACCATTCGCCGCGCCCGATCGCGATCAGCGCCTGGGTCAGCTGGAAGCCGTCGTCGAACGGATGCTCCCACGGGTTGAGGAACGACGTCAGGCGCTTGACGCGGTAATCGGACGTAAGCGCTGCCCAGGCGATTGCCGGCATCACCGGAATCGCCATGTAGGCGAGGTTGCGCATGCGCGCGCCGCCGAGCCAGACCATGCCGACCGTGGTCGCGATGATCAGCGCCGCACTGCCGAAATCCGGCTGCGCGAGCAGCAGCGCGACCATGATCACCGCCACGCCGAGCGGTTTGACCACGCCGAAGAAGCGACCCTGCACGCTGTCGCGCTGCCGCACCAGGTAACTTGCGATGTAGACGATGAACAGAAGTTTTACCGCTTCCACGGACTGGAACCCGACGATGCCGAGCCGGATCCAGCGCCGCGCGCCGTTGATGCGCATGCCGAGGCCCGGCACGAATACGAGCAGCAGCAGGATCACGGAGAACAGCAGCAGCGTGAACGCATTGCGCTCGAACCAGTCGAGCTCGATGCGCATCACCACGCCGCACAACACGACGCCGAGCGTGAGAAACACGGCATGCCGGATCAGGTAGTAGAACGGCCCGGCATGCTGGCCGTCGGCGATCGCGATCGAACTGGAGCCGACCATGATCAGGCCGAGGCTGGCGAGCGCGATCGCCGCGACCATCAGGCCCAGGTCGTAGCGCCCTTTGCTGTCGTCGCGTCGCGTCGCTTGGCGGCCGAATCCGAACATCGTCAGCGCACCTTCAACGTGGCGAGGCCGATCAGCACCAGCACGACGCTGATGATCCAGAAGCGCACGATCACGCGTGGCTCGGGCCAGCCCTTCAGTTCGAAATGATGATGGATCGGCGCCATGCGGAAGATGCGCTTGCCGGTGAGCTTGTAGCTGGCCACCTGCAGGATCACCGATGCGGTTTCCATCACGAACACACCGCCCATGATCAGCAGCACGATTTCCTGACGCACGATCACGGCGACGGTGCCGAGCGCGGCACCGACGGCGAGCGCACCGACATCGCCCATGAACACCTGCGCCGGGTAGGCGTTGAACCATAGGAACCCGAGGCCGGCTCCGGCGAGCGCGCCGCAGAAGATGCACAGTTCGCCCGCGCCGGGCACGGCGGGAATCTGCAGGTAGGTGGCGAATACGCTGTGGCCGGCGGCGTAGGCGAACACGCCGAGCGCGGAGGCGACCAACACGGTCGGCATGATCGCGAGTCCGTCGAGCCCGTCGGTGAGGTTCACTGCGTTGGAGAACCCGACGATCATGAAATACGCCACGCCGACGAACACCACGCCGAGCGGAATCGCGATCTGCTTGAACAGCGGCACGTACAACGCGATCGCGTTCGGCGAGTCCTGCAGCAGCACGAAGTACAGGCCGAGTGCGGCGCCGAGGCCGAACAGCGATTGCCAGAAATATTTCCAGCGCGCGATCAGGCCGCGGCTGTCCTTGAGCACGAGTTTCTTGTAGTCGTCGTAGAAACCGATCGCGCCGAACGCCATGGTCACGCCGAGCGTGATCCAGACGTAGCGGTTGTGCAGATCGGCCCAGAGCAGCGTCGCCACCGCGACCGCGAACAGGATCAGCGCGCCGCCCATGGTCGGCGTGCCGGCCTTGGACAAGTGCGACTGCGGACCGTCGCTGCGGATCACCTGGCCGGCCTTGACCGCGGCGAGGCGGCGGATCAGGTCCGGACCGAGCAGCAGCGCGACCACGAGCGCGGTCAGCGCGCCCATGATCGTGCGAAAAGTTACATATTGGAACAAGTGGAAAACGCTCACTTGTCCCTTCAGCCAGTCGGCCAGTTCAAGCAGCATGCCGCGCACCTCCGCCGCCGGAACCGCCGTTGCTCGCGCCGAGCAACGCCTGCACCACGCGCTCCATCGCCGAGCCACGCGAACCCTTGACCAGCACGCGCACCGCTGCGCGCACGTCGTCGCGCAGCGCCGCGATCAGCGCCGCCTGGTCGCCGAAATGGCGCGCCTGCGTGCCGAAGCCGCGACTTGCTTCCGCGGCCAGAGCGCCGACCGTATACAGCCGCGCGATGCCACGTTCGCGCGCGAACTTGCCGACCTGCGCGTGCAGGCGCGCGGCGTCGGGCCCCAGTTCGCGCATGTCGCCGAGCACGAGCCAGGCTTCGCCGCCTTCGGCCGCGAGCGTTGCGATCGCCGCCATGGTCGAGCCGGGGTTGGCGTTGTAGCTGTCGTCGATCAACGTCCAGCCGGCCGGCAGCGTGTGCCGGATCAGGCGGCCGGATACGGGCACCGCCGCTTCCAGTCCTTGCTTGATCGTCGTCAATGGCACGCCGAGCGCGCGCGCCATGGTCGCTGCGGCGAGCGCGTTCTGTACGTTGTGGCGCCCGGGCAGCGGCAGGCGGATTTCCGCTTGCTCCTCGGCCGTTACCAGCACGAACGTCGACTGCGCGCCGAGTGCGCGGATGTCGCCGCGCATGTCGGCGGGATGGTCCAGCCCGAAGCGCAACACGCGGCGCGGTGCGGCGACGCCCGTGAAGTACGCCGCGAACGCATCGTCCGCGTTGATCACGGCCACGCCGTGTGGCGGCAGCGCCGCGTAGATCGCGGCCTTGGTTTCGGCGATGCCCTGCAATGTGCCCATGCGCTCAAGATGGGCCGGCGCGATGTTGTTGACGAGACCGATTTCTGGCCGCGCGATGGCAGCGAGGTAGGCGATGTCGCCGGGCTTGCCCGCGCCCATTTCCAGCACGCTGTACTGCGTATCCGGCGGCATGCCGAGGATCGACAGCGGCAAGCCGATCTCGTTGTTGAGGTTGCCGGCGTTGACGTGCGTGCGGCCATGCAGCGCGAGGATCGAGGCGAGCAGCGTCTTGACCGTGGTTTTGCCATTCGAGCCGGTGATGCCGAGCACCCGCGCGCGCTGCTGCGTGCGCACCACGCGCGCGATGTCGCCGAGTGCGAGCAGCGTGTCGGCGACGATCACCTGCGGCAGGTCGATCTCTATCGCGCGCGCGACCAGCGCCGCCGTCGCGCCCGATCGCGCCGCCTCGGCAACGAACGCATGCCCGTCGAAGTTCTCGCCGATCAGTGCCACGAACAGCGCGCCTGCTTGCGCCTTGCGTGTGTCGGTGAACACGCCTTGCACGGCAGCGTCGCCGCCGTGCAGGCGGCCACCGGTCCAGCTGGCGATGTCGGAAAGCTTCAGTGTGAGCATGGGCGCGCCTCCAGCGCACGCCGCGCGACGTCGGCATCGTCGAACGGCAATTTCGTTCCCGCGATTTCCTGGTACGGCTCGTGTCCCTTGCCGGCGATCAGCACGATGTCGCCCGCTTGTGCTGCCTGCAGTGCCTGTGCAATCGCTGCAGCGCGGTTGCGCTGCACGACAGCCTCTTGCGGCCAGCTCAGTCCAGCGAGGATTTCGGCGACGATGGAGTCGCCGTCCTCGCCGCGTGGATTGTCGTCGGTGACGACGATCGCGTCGGCAAGACGTTCGGCGATCGCGCCCATCTGCGGCCGCTTGCCGCGATCGCGTTCGCCACCACAACCAAAGACGCAGACGAGCCGCCCCACACAATGCGCCCGCAAGCTCGTCAACGCCTGTTCCAGCGCGTCCGGCGTGTGCGCATAATCCACCACAACCAGCGGCCCGTCTGCGCCACCACCCACACGGTTCATGCGCCCGGCCACGGGCTGCAGGCGGCCGAGCGCAGCTTGAATTTGTGCAAAGGTATACCCGAGCGCGCCGAGACAGCCGGCGACCGCGAGCAGGTTGTAGACGTTGAAGCGGCCGAGCAGCGGACTGGCGATGGCGCCTTCGCCCCACGGCGTGATCAAGCCGAACGACAGGCCCGCGGTGCTGCTGCGGATACCGCGCGCGCGGATCTCGGCATCCTCAGTCTCGACGCCGTAGCGCAGGCGCCGCACGTCCGGGCGCAGGCCCGCGGCGAGCGCGCGGCCGAAGCCGTCGTCGGCGTTGATCACCGCGGCGCGCAGGTCCGGCCAGGCGAACAGGCGCGCCTTGGCCGCGCCATATGCTTCCATCGTGCCGTGGTAGTCCAGGTGATCGCGCGTCAGGTTGGTGAACACCGCGACTTCGAACCCGACTGCGTTGACGCGGCCCTGCTCGAGCGCGTGCGAGGACACTTCCATCGCCACGTGCAGGGCGCCTTCGTCGCGGAATTCGGCCAGCAGCGCTTGTACGCTGATTGCATCGGGCGTGGTGCGTTCACCGGCGCGTACCTGCCCGACCATGCCCGCACCGAGCGTGCCGATCGTCGCGGCGGCTTCGCCCAAACCGCTCAGCGCATTGGCCAGCAGCTGCACGATCGAGGTCTTGCCGTTGGTGCCGGTGACGCCGATCACGTGCAGGGCGGCCGACGGGCGATCGAAAAAGCGCGCGGCGATTTCGCCGACGTGCTCGCGCAGCCGCTCGACCCAGATGGTCGGCGCGGCGACGCGCTCGCCCGCAGCGCTGGCAGAGGGAGCGGCGGGCGCAGGGCCTTCAGCGATCACTGCCGAAGCACCCTGCGCCAACGCCGCCGGGGCAAACGTAATGCCGTGCGCGGTCGTACCGCGCAGAGCGATGAACGCGTCGCCGGCCTGCGCGCGGCGCGAATCGAGCGCAAGCCCGTGCACGACGATGTCGCCGCAACGCTCGCGGCCGGCGATACCGGCGAGCAGGTCGGCCAGGCGATGTGCGTTCATGGCACGTCCTCCGCCGCGTCGTCGTAGTTGCCTTCGGCGTTCGGCAGTTGCGCCGGCACCGGCGCAGGCGGTCCGCCGGCAAACCAGTGCTGCACGTTGTCCGGCGCGACGTCGAGCAGGCGCAGCGCGCCGTCCATCACTTTCGCGAACACCGGCGCCGCGACCAGCGCGCCGTAATACGCGCCGCCCTGGCCGCTGCCCGGATCGTTGATCACGACCACGCCGACCAGGCGCGGGGCGCTCGCCGGCACCACGCCGGAAAACAGCGAGATGTAGCGGTTCTGATAAGTGCCGGCATGCGCCATGCGCGCGGTGCCGGTCTTGCCGGCAACCTGATAGTTCGCGATCACCGCTTGCGGGTACGCGGTGCCGCCTGGCATCACCACGGTCTGCAGCATGTGCATGACGGTGTGTGCGATTTGCGGATCGATCACTGCGTTGTCCGGATTGCGCGCGCCCTTGACGAACGTCGGCGCGCGTAGGCGGCCCTCGTTGGCGAGCGCGGCGTAGCCTTGCGCGAGTTGCAGCGGCGTGACGTTGAGGCCGTAGCCGTACGAGATCGTCGCCTTCTCGACCGGACCCCAAGCCGATGCGATCGGTAGCAGTCCGGGCGATTCGCCGGGGAACCCGCTGCCGGTGGATTCGCCGAGACCGAAGCGGCGATACACGTCGTACAGCGATTCCTTCGACAAGGTCTCGGCCACTTTTGCCGCGCCGATGTTGCTCGACTTGGTGATCACGCCGGTCAGCGTGAGCAGGCCATGGTTGTGCGTGTCGTGAATGACCTTGCCGTAGATCTCGTACGAACCGGGCGAGGTGTCCACCTTCGAGTCAGGCTTCCACTTGCCGCTTTCCAATGCCGCGGAAATCGTGAACGCCTTCATGGTCGAGCCGGGCTCGACCACATCGGTCAGCGCACGGTTGCGGCGGTACGCCGGATCGGCCGCGTGCGCGTTTGGATTGAACGACGGCTGATTGACCATGGCGAGGATCTCGCCGCTGGCCACGTCGAGGATCACCATCGAGCCGGAGCTCGCGTGGTGCTCTATGATCGCGCTCTTCAGTTCGCGATAGGCCAGGTACTGAATACGGCGGTCGATCGACAGCGTGATATCGCGGCCCGGCTTCGGTTCGCGCGCCAGTTCCACGTCCTCGACGGTACGGCCGAGGCGGTCGCGGATCACGCGTTCGGCGCCGGGCTTGCCGGCGAGCCAGTCGTCGAACGCGAGTTCGAGTCCTTCCTGGCCGTGGTCGTCCAGGTTCGTCACGCCGACCACGTGCGCGGTGATCTCTCCGCTCGGATAGTAGCGACGGTATTCGCGCTGGCTGGCGACGCCCGCGATGCCGAGCTTGACGATCTCGGCCGCCGCGTCGGGATTGAGCTGGCGCTTGAGGTAGACGAATTCCTTGTCCTTGCGCTGCTCGAGCTTGGCGCGCAGTGCGTCCGTCTCGATGCCGAGCGCGCGCGCCAGCTCCGGCAGGCGCTCGGCCTGTTCCAGCACCTCGCCCGGATTGGCCCAGATCGACTCGACCGGCGTGGACACCGCGAGCGCCTCACCGTTGCGGTCATAGATCGTGCCGCGCGACACCGGCAGCGGCATTTCGCGCAGGAAACGTTCGTCGCCCTGCTCCTGGTAGAAATCCTTGCGCACCACCTGCAGGTCGACCGCGCGCACGATCAACGCGGTCGAGGCCAACGCCAGCACCATCAGCACGACGTACAGGCGCGCGCGCATGTTGATCGGATTGGCACGCACTGCCTTCATGCGCGCCCCGCGACGGAATATACTTTGCAGCAATGTGGAAAAGCGCGCATCATCGCTTCACCACCACGGTTTCGGCCGCTCCCGGCGCGACCAGTCCGAGCTGGCCGCGCGCGACCTGGTCGATCCGGTTCGTCTCGGCCCAGGTGGCCTGCTCCAGTTCGAGCCGGCCGAATTCCACGTTGAGGTCGTCGCGCTCCTTCTGCAGTTGCGTGTAGTCGACGAACAGACGCCGGTTCTGCTCGCGCGCGTAGACCACGCCGAGCGCGCTGCTGATCACCGCCAGCAGCAGCAACAGCACGATCGCGGCGCCGATGCGCTTCATGCCAGTCGCTCCGCCACGCGCAGCACGGCACTGCGCGCGCGCGGATTGCGCGCCAGCTCCGCATCGCCCGCCTGCTGCGCATGGCCGATCAGTTTCAGGCGCAGCTGCGCCGGCTCCGGCGGCGGCAGGCCGCGCTTGGCCGGCGGTTGCTGCGCCTCGTCGCGCATGAACTGCTTGACGATGCGGTCCTCGAGCGAATGGAAGCTGATCACGGCCAGGCGGCCGTGCGGGCGCAGCCAGTCCAGCGCCGCATTGAGTCCGGTCTCGATCGCGTCGAGTTCGCCATTGACCGCGATGCGCAATGCCTGGAACGTGCGCGTGGCCGGATGCTTGCCGCCGCCTTTGTGCGTGTCCTTGCGCCGGCCGAGCAGGCGCTCGACGAGTTCGGCCAGTTCGCCGGTGCGCGTGATCGGCGCGGCCAGGCGCCGCTCGACGATCGCACGCGCGATGCGCCGGCTCATGCGCTCCTCGCCGAACTTCCACAGCACGTCGGCGATTTCGTTTTCCTTGGCGCGGGCCAGGAACTGCGCCGCGTTTTCACCATGGCTCGGGTCCATGCGCATGTCCAGCGGCGCATCGGTCTGGAAGCTGAAGCCGCGCGTGCCGTTGTCCAGCTGCGGCGACGACACGCCGAGATCGAGCAACACGCCATCGAGACCGTCGTGCACGGCCGACCAGTCGCCCATGTCGGCGAAGTTCGCATGCCGGATCGCCACGCGCGGATCGTCTTCGAATTCGTGCCGCGCGGCTGCCACCGCGGCGGGATCGCGATCCATCAGCAGCAGGCGTCCGCGCGGCCCGAGCTGGCGCAGTATCTTGCGCGCATGCCCGCCGCGGCCGAAGGTGCCGTCGAGGTAGCAACCGTCGGCTCGCACGGCGAGTGCGGCGACTGCTTCCTCGAGCAGCACCGGAATGTGGAGATCTTCCTGCATTTCGGTTGTCGTCAGGACGCGCAAAGCGGCGCTCCTCACAACTTCAGTTCCAGCACTTCGTCGCTGAGCTCGTGCTCGGCGATCGTCATCCGGATCTTGTTAAGGTGTGCCTGTTCGCTCCACAACTCGAACTTGGCGTTCATGCCGAGCAGCACGGCGCGCTTCTCGATGCCGGCGGCGGCGCGCTGGCTCGCTGGCACGAGGATGCGTGCGTTGCCGTCGAGTTCCACCGCCGCGGAGGCGCCGACCAGTTTCAACTGCAGGTCGCGGTGCACGCGCTTGACGCTGGACAAAGCGTTGACCTGGTCGCGTACTTTTTCCCACTCCGCGTGCGGGAACAGCCACAGGCAGCCGTGCTCGAACGGGTTGTAGGTAAAGACCAGGCGATTGGCGCACGCCGACGCGATCAGCTCGCGATAGGCGGTAGGCACCGCCATGCGACCCTTGTCGTCGAGAGTGATTGCCGTTTCGCCCTGAAACATTGCCCCGACCCGAATCGATCCCACGAAAAACCACAAAATCCCACTTGGGCCGAACATTAGCCGCGCCGGGCGGGGCTGTCAAGGGAAAATTGCTTGCAGATCAAAGAGAAAGGCGTGGTTTTGTTAAAAATTCAGGTGCTTTGTGAGGAGTACAAAAAAGCCGATTGAATTTGCTCAGTTTTTAGATAAGCGGGCTCTGGTGTAGCGGGGCAATTTTGTGTTGCGCTGCAGCAAACGACCGGATCGGCGGCTGTTCCACAATGCAACTTGTATATATTGATATAACATGCACTTTTCCACAATTTCACAGCGCGCACAACGGCGCATGCCGCCGCCGTCGTGGCGCCAGCGGCAAGTGTGCCGGAAGCCATGAAAACAGCCCGTTTCCTGCCGTGACGCTGCGGATACGACGCTCGCAACCCGCAGCGGCGCAGCCTGCACGCCGCAGATGTTCGCGGCGCACCCGTCGGCTCAGTGGCGATGGACAACACGCAAACGTGCCATCACGCGCCACGAGAAGACCTTTGTCGACGGCGCGGCGAATCGAAAGAGGTGGAGTCGGCCGGTAAGCCGGGTTCTGTCGTGGACAGTCATTCCTCTAGGCCTGCTGTCGCCAGCAGGCTCAAGCAACCTACCCGGGAGCGACGCGGGCCACGCCATGCTCCCCTATTCGGTCTTGCTCCAGGTGGGGTTTGCCTTGCCACGCGGCGTTGTCCCCGCGCGCGGTGCGCTCTTACCGCACCATTTCAACCTTACCTGATCCCTTGCGGGCCATCGGCGGTATGTTTTCTGTTGCACTGATCCGTCGGCTCGCGCCGCCCAGGCGTTACCTGGCACCTTGCCCTGCGGAGCCCGGACTTTCCTCGGCACTCTTGCGAATGACGCGACTGTCTGGCCGACTCCACGCGCATTGTAGCGTGTACGACGATGCAGCGCGGCTAAATTTCGCGCCGCGCTACACGGTTTCGCGCGCCACGCGCAGCATCGCCTCGATGCTGCGTTCCACATCCGCATCCGTGGTGGCCCACGACGAGACGCTGATGCGCATCGCGCTGCGCCCGTGCCAGACAGTGCCGCCGCACCAGCACGTGCCGTCCGTCTGCAGCGCCGCGATCACGCGCTGCGTGCGCGCCGCATCGCCAAACGCGACCAGCACCTGGTTGAGCGCGATCTCGTTGAGCACCTCGAAGCCTGCGCCGCGCAGCGCATCGGCGAAGCGACGCGCTTGGCGGCAATTGCGCTCGATCAGCTCCGCCACGCCGCCGCGGCCGAGACAGCGCAACGCCGCCCACACGTCGACGCCGCGCGCGCGGCGCGACAATTCCGGCGTGAAGTCGGACGGGTTTCGCCAGGGACTATCGGTCGGCAGGTATTCCGCCGTGATGGCCATGGCCGAGCTGAGCGCGAGTGGCTCGCGCACGAACGCCAGGCCGCTGTCGTACGGCACGTTCAGCCACTTGTGCGCATCGGTGGCCCAGGAATCGGCTTGCTCGACGCCGCGTACCAGCTCGGCGCGCGACGGCGCCGCGCGCGCCCACAACCCGAACGCGCCGTCGACGTGCAGCCACGCCTGCGTGCCGACGCGTGCGCGCACCGCTGCCACGTCGTCGCACGCGCCGGTGTTCACATTGCCCACTTGTGTACAAATGATCGTCGGCCCCGCGACGCGCGGCAACGCGTCCACGCGCAGGCGGCCCTGCGCGTCGGTCGGTACGCGCGTCAGGCGCGTGCGCCCGAGCCCGAGCAGGCCGAGCGACTTGATCAGCGTCGGATGCGCCTCCTCGCCCACGATCAGCGTGATCGGCGGCGCGCCGAACAGGCCGTCGGCTTCGACTTTCCAGCCGACGCGATCGAGCACCGCATGCCGCGCCGCGGCGAGCGCGACGAAATTCGCGACGTTCGCGCCGGTCACGAATGCGCCGCCGCACGCGCGCGGCAGGTCGAGGATCTCGAGCAGCCAGCGCAACGCGGTCTGCTCCAGCCGCGCCGTCGCCGGCGTGATGTTGTAGTAGCCGGTATTCTGATCCCACGCCGAGGCGAGCCAATTCGCCGCCAGCGCCGCGGGCAATGCACCGCCGATGACGAACCCGAAGAAGCGCGGCCCGGCCATCGCCATCGTCGCCGGCGAGCCGTAGCGATCCAGTTCGTCGAGCATGACGTGCGGATCGGTCGGCGTTTCCGGCAGCGCGCCGTCGAGCGCATCGAGCGCCGCCAGCGCCGCGGCATCCGGAGCCACCTTGCGCTCCGACACTGCGTCCAGATAAGCGCTGGCGCGTGTTGCGACATCCTGCAGCAAGGCATGCATGGCGTTACCTCATTCGTTGGTCTGATACAGCAGCTTGCGCGGCGCGCCGGTGATTTCGCTCGCGACCTTCGCGGCGCGACTCGGCGGAAGTTCCGCGCGCAGCAGCTCGAACACGCGCCGCCCTTCGGCGAGCACGATCACATCGCCCGCCGCGTCGGCGCCGGCCACCAGCACGACGAATTCGCCGCGCTGCTGGTCGGCATCGCCGGCGACGCGCCGCGCCAGTTCCTCAAGCGTGGCGTCGAGCACGGTCTCGAACAGCTTGGTCAATTCGCGCGCGACCACGCCGTGGCGGCCGGCGCCGAACACCAGCGCCATGTCGGCCAGCGTCTCGGCGATGCGGTGGCTGGATTCGTAGAAGATCAGCGTGCGCGGCTCGGCCGCCAGTTCGGTCAGGCGCGCGCGGCGCGCCAGGGGCTTGGGCGGCAGGAAGCCCTCGAACACGAAGCGGTCCGACGCCAGGCCGGCGACGCTCAGCGCGGCGATCGCCGCGCACGCACCCGGCAGCGGGCTCACCGTCACGCCGGCCTCGCGCGCGGCGCGCACCAGGCGAAATCCGGGATCGCTGATCAGCGGCGTGCCGGCGTCGCTGATCAGCGCGATCTGCGCGCCGTCGCGCAGGCGCCGTACCAGCTCCACGCTCGCCTCGCGCTCGTTGTGCTCGTGCAGCGCGACGCTGCGCGTGCCGATACCGTAGTGCTTGAGCAAGGCCGCGCTGTGGCGCGTATCCTCCGCCGCGATCAGGTCGACTTGGCGCAGCACCGCCTGCGCGCGCGCCGACAGATCGTCGAGGTTGCCGATCGGCGTCGCCACGACCCATAGTTTTCCCGCGCCCGCCTGCGTGGCCATGAACGTCTCCTGTACCTGCGCCTAGCTTAGCGCGCCGCGGCGGCGCCGGCCCGTGCCGATCCGGTATCATGGCGGCACAAATGGATCGAGATGCGCTCATGAGACTGCCGCTGCGCCTGCTGCGCCAATCCGGATTCTGCAGCATTGTTGCATTGTGCGCATTGTGCACAAGTTGCATGGAAGTCGGCGTGCTGCGCGAGAACGGCCCGCCGGCGGCCGCCGCCGGCGCCGAGGAGGCCTACGGCCAGGGCGACTTCGATCGTGCCGCGCAGTTGTTCCTGGAGCTAGCCGATACGCATTCCGGCGAGCGCGCGCACTTCCGCCTGCGCGCCGCCGAGGCATACCGCGAAAACGGCGAGCTCGACGCCGCGGCGCAGGCGCTCGACGGCGTGCGCGCGCGACGCCTCAACGAAGAAGAGGTGCTGCGCTACCACCTGATCGAAGCCGAGATCGCGCTGGCGCAGCAGGCACCGCAGCGTGCGCTCGAGTACCTGGTCGGCAATGGCAACGATGCGAACGCGCCGCAGCCTTTGCGTCTGCGCGAACTGGAGCTGCGCGCGCGCGCCGAAGCCGCCGGCGGCGATGCGCTCGGCAGCGCGCGCACGCGCGCGGCGCTGAACCGTGCGCTCGGCGGCGCCGACCGCGCGCAAAACGAAGCGCAGTTGCTCGCGACACTGCAGCACCTGCCGCCGGACGCGCTCAAGCAGCAGGCCGCGCAGCTGCCGCCGGACGATCCTTTGCAGCCGTGGCTCAACCAGGCGCTGCGCAAGAGCGGCCAGGCACTGCCGGTCGTGGTGCTGCGTCCGAACCAGCCGGTCGGCACGCTGATGCCGGACGACAACAACCAGATGCAGCGCGAAGGCTACCGCGCGGTGCACACGATCGCGCTGCTGCTGCCGACCGAAGGAAACCTCAAGGCGGTCGCGCAGGCGGTGCGCGACGGCTTCTTCGCTGCCTATTTCGCCGACCACAACCCACAGCGCGCGCAGGTGCGCGTGTACGACTCCGGCGGCAACGCGCAGCAGGCCGCGGCCGCGTACGCGCAGGCACTGCGCGACGGCGCCGACCGCGTCGTCGGTCCGCTCACGCGCGATGCCGTCTCGGCCGTTTTCGCGCAGGGCCGGCTGCAGGTGCCGGTGCTGGCGCTGAACCAGCCCGATCACGGCGAAACGCCCCCACCGGGCAGCGCTGCGTTCGCGCTGGCCCCGGATAGCGAGGCGGCGCAGGCGGCCGAGCACATGCTCGAGCGCGGCATCCGCCGCGCCGTGGTGATCACCGCCACCGACGATTGGGCCGAGCGCGCCGCACTCTCGTTCCGTGCGCAGTTCGAGAGCCGCAACGGCCAGATCGTGAGCGAGGCGCGCCTGAGCGAGGGCGAAGTGAACTTTTCCACATTGCTGCGTCAGACCATGGCCGGCATCGCGCAGACCAAGGCGCAGGCATTGCCGGGCGCGGCGGTGTCCGCGGCGCCGGTCGCGGAAAGCGACGTCGGCATCTTCATCAGCATGCGCCCGCAGCAGGCGCGCCTGTTGCTGCCGCAGCTCAAGCTGGCCGGCTACAACGGCGTGCCGGTGTTCGGCACCTCGCACATCTACGCCGGCGACTACAACCCCGGCCTCGACCGCGACCTGGACGGCGTCGAATTCTGCGACGCGCCGTGGCTGTTCGACGCGGCGCTCGGCCTGCCGCGCCACAGCGAGATCGCGCGCGTGCTCGATTCGGCGCGCGGCGCCGGCGCGCGGCTGTTCGCGATGGGCCTGGACGCCTACGCGCTGCTGCCGTATCTGGAGTGGATGGCGCAGCATCACGACGCCTATGTCGCCGGCGCGACCGGGCAGTTGGCCGAGGACAATCTCGGCCGCATCCAGCGTTTGCTGGTGTGGGCGCAGTTCGAAAACGGCGCGGCAAGGCCGATCAACGGCGGATTGTCGGTCAGCGCCGCGCCGCAATGACGGTAGCCACGCGCGACGTCGGTATACTTTGGGAAAATGCGGCGTTGGCGCATCTGCGCCACGCCGGGCTGCAGCCGCTGGCGCAGAATTTCAACTGCCGGTTCGGCGAGATCGATCTGGTCATGCGCGACGGCGCCGACGGCGGCGTGGTATTCGTCGAGGTGCGCTACCGCGGCGACGCCGCGCACGGCGACGGCACCGCCTCGGTCGGCGCGGGCAAGCGCGCGAAACTCGTGCGCGCCGCGCAGGTCTATCTGCAGGCGCATCCGGCGCTGGCCGATGCGCCGTGCCGCTTCGACGTGATCGGCTGCGCCGGCACGCCGCAACAGCCGCGTTTCGACTGGATCCGCAATGCATTCGAAGCCCAATGAGGCAGAAGGACGAAAAACGAAGGATGAGCAGCATCATGGCGCCTGGATCGTATCGACGTATCGCGTTTCTTTGCTTGTTGTCGCTCGGCGTGCCGACGCTGCACGGCTGCGTCGTGGTGGCGGCCGGCGGTGCCGTGCTCGGTGTCGCGCATGACCGCCGCGGCGGCGACGTGCTCATCAACGACCGCCGCACGCAGCTCGGCATTACCGATGCGATCAACCGCGACAAGGGCATCGTGCACAACAACTACCGCGTCAAAGCCGTGGTCTACAACGGTCAGGTGCTGCTGGTCGGCCAGGTCGAGAGCGCAGCGACCAAGCAGCGCGCACAAGGCATCGCCGAGCAGATCGAGGGCGCGCAGCACGTCGTCAACGAGCTGGAGATCACCGCCGAACCGTACGGCTTCTGGCACCGGCGCGAGGACAACGCACTGTCGGCACGGGTCAAGACCGCGCTGCTCGACATCACCAGCATGCCCGGCTTCGACGCCACGCGTGTCAACGTCACGAGCGCCAACCATACCGTCTATCTGATGGGCATCGTCAGCCACGAGGAAGGCGACGCCGCCACCGAAATCGCACGCAACGTCGGCGGCGTGGACAAGGTGGTCAAGCTGTTCGAATACCGCGAGCCGGATGCGTGAGGTTGGGGAGCGGGAAACGGGAAACGGGAAACGGGAAACGGATAGAACCTTCTCTTGATCGTCATCCCCGCGCAAGCGGGGATCCATCTTGATCTTGGCGGGAGCAAGCTGGCGGTTGCTCTCGAGTGATCCACTGCTGTGACACCGCGGCTCTTCTTGCTCCCGTTCCCCGTTCCCCGCATTCCCGCAGTACCATTCAGCGCGATGCCCATCCCTAGTCCATTGCGCACCACCTTGCGCGGAATTTTTTCCGACGCATGCACCACCGATCCCGCCGAGTGCCTGGCCTACGGCTACGACAACTCGCGGCGGCAGGGCCAAGCGGACGCCGTGGTATTTCCGACGGCGCATGAACAGGTGCTCGCGCTGGTGCGTGCCTGCGCCGACGCGCGCGTGCCGTTGATCGCACGCGGGCGCGGCACGAACACCACCGGCGCGACGACACCCGTCGCCGGCGGCGTGGTGGTTTCGTTCGAGCGCATGAGCCGCATCCTGGAAATTCGCAGTGAGGATCGTCTCGCGGTGGTCGAGCCGGGCGTGCTCAACGGCGAGTTGCAGGCAGCGCTGGCAGCGCGAGGCTTCTTCTGGGCGCCGGACCCGACCTCGGCACCGTACTGCACGGTCGGCGGCAATCTCGCCTGCAACGCCGCCGGTCCGCGCGCGGTCAAGTACGGCAGTTGCCGCGAGAATACGCTCGGCCTGCGCGCGGTCAGCGGCGCGGGCGTCGAGTTTCGCAGCGGCGTGAATACGACCAAGGGTGCGGTCGGCTACGATCTCACACGCCTGTTGATCGGCGCCGAAGGCACGCTCGCGCTGATTACCGAAGCGACGCTCAAGCTCACGCCGCTGAGCGCGGCGCGGCGCACGCTGGCGGCGACCTATGGCGACGTGGTCAATGCCGCCGCGGCCGTGGCGCGCATCATGGCGCAGCCGGACCTGCCGTGCGCGCTGGAGTTCCTCGACGACGCCGCGCTAAGACTGGCGCGCGCGCACGGCGGCGATGCCGTGCCTGACGCCGGCGCGTTGCTGATCATCGAGGTCGACGGCGCGGAGGCGGACCTGGCGCGCGCGGCGCAGGCGATCGCGCAGGCCGCGCGCGGCGATGGCTTGATCGATCTGCGCGTCGCAGCGAATGCGACCGAGGTCGATGCGTTGTGGCTGGCGCGCAAGGCGCTGTCGCCGGCGCTGCGCGCGCTGTCGCCGCACAAGATCAACGAAGACGTGGTCGTGCCGGTCAGCCGCCTGCCGCGGTTGATCGCCGCGTTGCGCGAGATCTCGCGCCAGCACGGCGTCCCGATCGTCAACTTCGGACACGCCGGCAACGGCAACATCCATGTCAACCTGCTGCCGCGCGACGCAGCGGAGGTCGCACGCGCCGATGCCGCGCTCGACGCGGTGTTCGGCTGCGTGATCGAACTCGGCGGCACGCTGTCGGGCGAGCACGGCATCGGCCTGGCCAAGCGCGATTTTCTCAAGCTGGCACTCGATCCCGGCGCGCTGGATCTGATGCGCCGGATCAAGGCGCAATTCGATCCGCACGGCATCCTCAATCCGGGCAAGCTGCTGCCGCCGGCGGATTCAGAGCAGCCATAGCAGCGCCGCGAGCGCCAATGCGGCGTACGCGCCGGCCAGCACATCGTCGAGCATCACGCCCAGGCCACCGTTGACGCGATCGTTGGCCCACGACACCGGCCACGGCTTGGCCACGTCGAAAAAGCGAAAAAGTATAAAACCGGCAAAAATCCAGCCGAAGCCGCCGCGCCACAGCAGCAGCGGCGTCAGACTCAGCCACTGGCCGACGAACTCGTCGAACACCGCGATGCTCGGGTCGTCGATGCGCAGCGCACGCGCGCTCCAGCCGCAGGCCCAGACGCCGAGCAGGAACGCGATTGCCAGCACCGGCAGACACCACACGGCTGGCAGTTCGCGCAGCGCCAGCCAGAATGGCAACGCGGCGAGTGAGCCGGCCGTGCCCGGCGCGAGCGGACTCAGGCCGACGCCGAAGCCGGTGGCGATCCACCCCGCCGGATGGCTGAACAGGATGCGCCGCTGCTCGACGCTCAACAGCATGGCGTCATGCTCACGCCTTGGGTGTTCATGCGAAATGCTCCCAGCCGCGCCGCGGCAACACGAGATCGTTGCCTTGCGCATCGCGGACGCGCACGTCCGCAGCGGCGACGATGCGGCCGATGCGCGTGGCGCCGCAACCGCTGCGCGCGAGATCGCCGAGCAGACGCGACGCGGCGCTTTCGGGCGCAGTGAAGCACAGTTCGTAGTCGTCGCCGCCGGTGGCTTGCAGCACATGGCGCGCATCGGCATCGAACGCGCCGAGCAGCGCGGGCGAGGACGGCAATTCAGCCGCGTCGATTTCGGCGCCGACGCCGCTGGCCGCGCACACATGTGCCAGGTCCGCGACGAGTCCGTCGGAAATGTCGATGCATGCGCTGGCCTGTCCGCGCAGCGCCAGGCCTTGTGCGACGCGCGGCGTCGGTCGGTTCAGGCGCTCGATCAGGAATTCGCGCGAGCCTGGCGGCGTGGCAAGCAGGCGATCGGCGGCAGCGTCGTTTTTGTCCAGGCAACGCAATCCGGCCGCGGCATCGCCGAGCGTGCCGGTGACGAACACCGCATCGCCGACGCGCGCGCCGGCACGGCGCAGCGCCGCGGCTTCGTTGACGAAACCGTGCACGGTGAGCGTGATCGTGAGCGGACCCATGGTCGTGTCACCGCCGACCAAGGAGAGCTTGAACTCGCGTGCGAGCGCGGCGAAGCCGTCGGCGAATTCCTCGACCCAGCGCGCATCGGCTTGCGGGAGGGTCAACGCAAGCGTGGCCCAGGCAGGCGTCGCGCCCATTGCGGCCAAGTCGGAAAGATTGACCGCGAGCGCCTTCCAGCCGAGGTCGTAGCTTTTTGTGCCTTGTGGAAAATGCACACCCGCCACGAGCGTGTCGGTGCTGACCGCCAGCGCCTGGCCAAGCGGCACGGCGAGCAACGCGGCGTCGTCGCCGATCCCCAGGCGCACGTCCTCGCGCGCGATCGCACAGCGTGCGCGGATCAGGTCGATCAAGTCGAATTCGGCCACGAGCGGCGCGAGCTTTAGCGCATTTCCGCCGCGCGCCATTGCCGCGCCGCCTTGTCGAGCACGCCGTTGACATAGGTGTGGCCGTGCTCGGCGCCGAAGCGCTTGGTCACCTCGATCGCCTCGTTGATCACGACGCGATACGGCACGTCGACGCGGTAGCGCAATTCGTACGCCGCCAGGCGCAGCACCGCGCGCTCGATCGGATCGACTTGACTCACTTCGCGGTCGAGGAACGGCGTCAGTCCGGCGTCGAGTTCGGCGCAATGCTTTTCCACGCCGCGCAGCAGGTCCTCGAAATAGTCCAGATCGGCGATCTCCATGTCCTGCTCATGACGGAACTCGTCGATCACGCGCGGCATTGCGTTGCCGCTCAGCTGCCACGCGTACAGCGCCTGCGTGGCGCGCCGGCGCGAGCGCGAGCGTGCTGCCAGGTCGATGCCGTCGGAGCGGTGATGCTGGGTCATGATCGGCCTTTGCGCTCGGCGCGCGGTTGGGAGCAAGGGGTCAGAGTCATTTTTGCGTGACCCGGTTTACGCGCCCCGACGCAGGCTCTGCGGAAAATTGACTCTGCCCCCAGTTCGAACTCAGGCTCGCCATCTCGATTGCGGCCAGCGCCACTTCCTCGCCCTTGTTGCCGTGCGCACCACCGGCGCGCGCCTGCGCGTCGGCGTGTTGCTCGACTGCGAGCACACCATTGAGCACCGGCACGCCACTGTCCAGCGCCACGCGCATCAAGCCGTGCGCGCATTCGTCCGCAACGTGCTCGTAGTGACGCGTGTCGCCGCGCACGACGCAACCGAGCGCGACCAGTGCCGCGTAGCGCACGGCCAGGCGCTGCGCCGCCACCGGAATCTCCCAGGCGCCGGGCACGCGCACCAGATCGATTGCCGAGGACGCGACGCCGTGCGCGGCAAACGCGCGTTGCGCGCCGTCGATCAGCGCATCGACCACGCTCGGGTTCCAGCGGCTGGCGATAATGGCGAAGCGCGCGCCGGCAGGGGCGCGCAGTTCACCGCAAATCTCGGACATGACTGTGACGACGCCCAACAGGTGATGGGTGGATTATAGACGCTTCGCCCTGGGCCAGCGCGCCGATTCCCAGCGCTGCCGCCAAGCCGTTTTCATGCGGAGCGCGAACGGCGCCAAGCACGGCTGGCGCTTGTCCTGATTGACTGCCTCGCAATCTTCACGCCTTCGCGTGAAATCCCGCACCGTCTCGGCGCGCAGCGCGCCGCGCTGGGTCAGCGTTGCGGCGCGTGCCCGGCCTCTTCGTAGCCGACGATTTCCACGCCGAATCCGCTCAGCCCGAGAAAGCGTCGCGGTGTGCCGAGCACGCGCAACTTGAGTGCGCCCAGATCGGCCAGGATCTGCGCACCGACGCCGTGCCGGCGCCAGTCGTGCGCCGTGTCGGGTTCGCGCGGCGCATCCAACCGATCGAGCCGCTCCAGCGCGCCGCGCGCTTCGTCGGCATCGGTCAGCACCACCACGACGCCGCGTCCGCGCGCGGCAATATGGCGCATCGCGGCGGTCAGCGACAACGCGCCGGGCACGTGCGCCAGATGCAGCACATCGGACAAGGTGTCGCGCACGTGCACACGCGTGAGCACCGGCGCACCGTCGTCCACGCTGCCGCAAACCAGCGCGAAATGCGGCAAGCGCGTGAGCGTGTCGCGGTAGCCGACCAGGCGGAAGCGGCCGAACTCGGTATCGAGATCGCGATCGAACGCGCGCGTCACGGTGTGCTCAGTCTCGAGCCGATAGCGGATCAGGTCGGCGATGCTACCGATCTTCAAGCCGTGCTGCGCGGCAAACTGTTCCAGTTGCGGGCGGCGCGCCATGGTGCCGTCCGGCGCGAGGATCTCGACCAGCACGCCGGCCGGTTGCAGGCCGGCCAACGCTGCCAGGTCGCTCGCCGCCTCGGTGTGGCCGGCGCGCGTGAGCACGCCGCCCGGCTGTGCGGCGAGCGGAAAAATGTGCCCCGGCTGCACCAGATCACCGGGTTTGGCGTCGGCACGCACGGCGGTGCGAATCGTGTGCGCGCGGTCGTGCGCGGAAATGCCGGTGGTCACGCCTTCTGCCGCCTCGATCGAGACGGTGAAATTGGTGTGGTGACGCGACGCGTTCTCGCTCACCATCGGCGCCAGCTGCAGTTGCGCACAACGCTGCTGCGTCAGCGCCAGGCAGATCAAGCCACGCGCCTCGCGCGCCATGAAGTTGATGTCTTCCGGCCGCGCCTTCTCGGCGGCCATGATCAGGTCGCCTTCGTTCTCGCGGTCTTCGTCGTCGACGACCACCACCATGCGTCCGGCGCGGATGTCGGCGAGCAGTTCGGGAATGCTGCTGAAACTCATGCCTGGTCTCCGGCGGTGCGCAACCTTTCGACGTAGCGCGCGATCAGGTCCACTTCGATGTTCACCGCGTCGCCGGCCTGCTTGTCGCGGAACGTGGTGACCTCGACCGTGTGCGGAATCAGATTGACGCCGAAACGGTTGGCATCCACTTCGTTCACGGTCAGGCTGACGCCGTCGACACAGATCGAGCCCTTGGCCGCGACGTAGCGCGCCAGCGCCGGCGGCAGCTCGAACGTCCAGCGCTGCGAGCGCGCATCCGGCGCGACCGCAAGCACGCGCCCGACGCCGTCGACATGCCCCGACACCAGATGGCCGCCGAGGCGGTCGGCGAGGCGCAGGGATTTTTCCAGATTGACGCATTGTCCACTTTGCAGCATGCCGAGCGTGGTGCACGACAGCGTTTCGGTCGACACGTCGGCGGCGAACGTCGCGGCGTCCAGCGCGATCGCGGTCAAGCATACGCCGGACACGCAGATGCTGTCGCCGATCGCGACGTCGGACAGATCCAGCGCGGCCGCTCGCACGTGCAGGCGCGTATCCCCGCCGCGCGCTTCCAGGCGCGCGATGGTACCCGTGGTTTGTACGATTCCGGTGAACATGCTTACTCGCGCAAGAGCAGGCGCCAGTCGGCGCCGAGTTGGCGTTGCTCGATCACGCGCAGGCGGCGTGCCTGCGCGATCTCGTCCAGCCGCGGCAGCGCCAGCAGCGGCCGCGCCTCGTGCCCAAGGATAACCGGCGCGACGTAGAGCAACAGCTCGTCGACCAGCCCGCGCGCGAACAGCGCACCGCACAGCGTCGGGCCGGCCTCGACTTGCAGTTCGTTGACGCCGCGCTCGGCCAGCAGGCGCAGCACGGCATCGAGGTCGAGCCGACCCGCATCGTCCAGCGGAACGCTGGCGCGTTCGACGGCGTCGAAGCGATCATCGGCACAGGCGGCGTCGGCCGCATGCAGCACCAGCGTCGGCGCGCTGCCGTCGAGCAGATGTGCGCCGCGCGGCAAGCGCAGTGCGCGGTCCAGCACGACGCGCAGCGGGTTGAACACGGCTGCCGCACCCTCACGCCGCGCCGTGAGGCGCGGATCGTCCGCCAGCGCGGTGCCTGCCCCGGTGAGCAGCGCCGAGCTGCGCGCGCGCCACTGCTGCACGTCGCTGCGTGCCGCTTCGCCAGTGATCCACTTCGACGTGTTGTTCGCCAGCGCGGTGCGTCCATCCAGGCTCATCGCGAGCTTGACGCGAAGCCACGGCCGGCCGCGCTCGATGCGCGAGAAAAATCCGCGGTTGAGGTCGCGCGCCGCCTCGCGCAGCAGGCCGGTTTCCACTGCGATGCCGGCCGCGCGCAGCTTGGCAAAGCCGCCGCCGGCGACTTTCGGATTCGGATCCTCGCACGCGGCCACCACACGCGACACGCCGGCTTCGATCAACGCATCGGCGCACGGCGGCGTGCGGCCGAAATGCGCGCACGGCTCGAGCGTCACGTACGCCGTCGCGCCGCGCGCCTGCGTGCCCGCGGCACGCAGCGCGAAAACCTCCGCGTGCGGTTCTCCGGCACGCGCATGCCAGCCTTCGCCGATGCTGCGCTCGCCGTGCGCAAGCACGCAACCCACGCGCGGATTCGGTTGCGTCGTGTACAGGCCGCGCTCGGCCAGACGCAGCGCACGCGTCATGTGCGCGCGGTCGACCGCCGAAAAACTCATTGCGCCTTCTTGCCGCGGCGCACCTCGGCGAGCAGCGGCAGCTGCAGGCCCTCGAGCTCCGGCAGGTCGCGTTCAAGCCGCTCGATTTCCTCGCGGAACGCCTGCACGTCCTCGAAGCGGCGATAGACCGAGGCGAAGCGCACATAGGCCACCTGGTCGAGGCGCTTGAGCTCCGTCATCACCCATTCGCCGACCTGGCGTGAAGGCACTTCGCGTTCGTTGCTGGCGCGCAGCAGGCGCACCACTTCGCGCACGACGTTGTCGACCGCATCGCTGCCGACCGGGCGCTTCTGCAGGGCGCGCTCGATGCCGACGCGCAGCTTGCGGTCGTCGTAGGCCTCGCGCCGGCCATCGCTCTTGACGATCGCCGGCAGCTTGATCTCCACCGTCTCGAACGTATTGAAGCGCTCGCCGCAATGCTCGCACTCGCGGCGGCGCCGGATCGTCGCGCCGTCCTCGGCCACGCGCGAGTCGATCACGCGGGTGTCTTCGTGCTGGCAGAAAGGACAATGCATTTCGTTGCGGCGCGGACTACCGCGCCCGACTCTGTTCTGCGCATGCGAGCGCGGGCGTGTTGAATCGCGCCGCTACGACGTACCTTGCGATGTGCAGCGCGTCAGCCATACACCGGATACTTGCGGCATTGCGCGGTCACTTTGTCGCGCACCTTCGCGATCACCGCGTCGTCGTTCGGCGCATCGAGCACGTCGCAGATCCAGCCCGCGAGTTCGACACAGTCCGCCTCGCCGTAGCCGCGCGTGGTCACCGCGGGCGTGCCGATGCGCAGGCCCGAGGTGACGAAGGGCTTCTGCGGATCGTTCGGCACGGCGTTCTTGTTGACGGTGATATGCGCCTTGCCGAGTGCGGCTTCGGTATCCTTGCCGGTGACGCCCTTGCCGATCATGTCGACCAGCATCAGGTGATTCTGCGTGCCGCCGGAGACGATCTTGTAGCCGCGCGCGGTGATCGTCTTGGCCATCGCCTGCGCGTTCCTGACGACCTGCTGCTGGTACTGCTTGAACTCGGGTTCCAGCGCTTCCTTGAACGCCACCGCCTTGGCCGCGATCACGTGCATCAGCGGGCCGCCCTGGATGCCAGGGAACACGATCGACTGCAGCTTCTTTTCGATTTCCTCGCCGGCACCCTTGGCCACGATCAGGCCGCCGCGCGGTCCGCGCAGCGTCTTGTGCGTGGTCGACGTGACCACGTGCGCGTGTGGCAACGGACTCGGATACACGCCGGCGGCGATCAGTCCCGCGACGTGCGCCATGTCGACGAACAGGTAGGCACCGACCTTGTCGGCGATTGCGCGCATGCGCGCCCAGTCGACGACCTGCGAATACGCCGAGAATCCGGCGACCACCATCTTCGGCTTGTGCTCGAGCGCGAGGCGCTCGACTTCCGCATAGTCGATGAGTCCCTGCGCGTCGACGCCGTACTGCGCCGCATCGAGGATCTTGCCCGAGATGTTTACCTTGGCGCCGTGCGTCAAGTGACCGCCGTGCGCCAGCGACATGCCGAGGATCTTGTCGCCTGGATTGAGCAGCGCGAAGTACACCGCCTGGTTCGCCTGCGAACCGGAATGCGGCTGCACGTTGGCGTAGTCGCAGTCGAAAAGTTTTTTCAAGCGTTCGATGGCGAGCTTCTCGGCGATGTCGACGAATTCGCAGCCGCCGTAGTAGCGCTTGCCGGGATAGCCTTCGGCGTATTTGTTGGTCAACACCGAACCTTGCGCCTCGAGCACGCGCGGGCTGGCGTAGTTCTCCGAGGCGATCAGTTCGACGTGGTCTTCCTGGCGCTGGCGCTCGGCCGCGATGGCCTGGGCCAGCTCGTTGTCATAACCGGCAATCGTGCATGTCTTGGGGAACATTCAATTCTCGCGCGTGGGCAGGGGCGAAGGGGCCGCAAAGTGTAGCGCCCCTGCGGGGTTGCGGCCACTGCGCGACGCCTGCAACGCGCGCCGGTGCAACGCCGCCACCAGCACATAACTAATGATCATGAGCAGCAGCCACGCACCGAGCTTGCCGACCGGCACCAGGCTCCAGCCGTGGCGCTGGCTCGGATACTGCCAGGCGCGCGTGAACGTACCGGCGTTTTCGGCCAGCCAGATGAACACCGCAACCAAGAGGAATCCGAGCAGCAGCGGCATGCGCCGGTACACGCCGCGCACGCGGTAGTGGACCCAGGTGCGGCCGAACGTCAGCAACACCAGCGCGAACAGCACGATGCGCAGGTCCGGCATGAAATGATGCGCGAAGAAGTTCGCGTAGATCGCGCACGACAGCGCCGCGCATGCGGTCAGCGACGGATGCTGCTCGAAGCGGAATTCGAACAGGCGCCAGGCACGCGCGATGTAGCTGCCGATGCAGGCGTACATGAAGCCGGTGAACAGCGGCACGCCGCCCACGTGCAGCAGCGAGGCCTCCGGATAGATCCACGATCCGACCGCGGTCTTGAACAGCTCCATCGCCGTGCCGACGCCGTGGAACAGCGCAATCACCAGCGCTTCGCGCCGCGTCTCCAGGCGCAGGCCGAGCAGCAGTGCCTGCATGCTCAGTGCCGAAAGCGTGAGGAAGTCGTAGCGGGTCAACGCCGCGTCGCGCGGATACCAGCGCCATGTCGCAAACAGCAGCCCCACCATCAGCCCGCCGAACAGGCAAGCCCAGGCCTGCTTGACGCCGAACCAGACCAGCTCATGCACGGCAACAGCCCACGCCCCGCGCCGACGCGCCCACGCGGCGATTTGGGCGTCCAAACGCAGCAGTGTGTGCCACCAACGCGACCTTCTTGCGGTACTGGAATCCGAGTTCGCATGCATGTCTGAAGGGTGTCCGCGCTTTGCGGCACGGGGCGGCGCAAAATGTGGCCGGAGTGGGCCAAGTTGCGGCATCGCCAATGGCGCCCTTGATCGCCGGTGCTGCTTGACAGCCGCGCCTGTTCGCGCCCCGGTCTCGTGGACTGGGCCGCTTCGCGCCTTTGCAGATTTGCAGAGCGTATCGCCCTAGGGCGCAGACCACGTGCTTTCTTTTCTGGTGACTCTTTTCTTTACACGAGTACTGCGCCGCAGGAGCGGCGCGAACAGCGGAGCTGGCCCGGAGGGCGGAGGGCAGGATGCCCGGAGTCAAGAAAAGAGTTACCCGCTCCTCCGTAGGAGGAGTGGAAGCCTTGGCTCTATGACATAACCAGACAAGACAAAGTCCAAAGTAAGAACTGGATTGCCGCTTGCGCGGGAATGACGATCGCAGGCAAGAGCTGGATTCCAGCTTGCGCTGGAATGACGAGCAAAAAAATGTCGATATATGCGAGGGTACGTCAAGACCCGACCCTCACCCGGCGCTGCGCGCCACCCTCTCCCGGTGGGAGAGGGAAATGCGCTCAGTTGCCCGACTTGCCGCGCGGCACTGTGCCAGCAGAGCGCAACCTGCCTCAAGCGACACTGTCGCAGAACGCCACGGTCCCGAGGAAACGACCCGAGGAAACGTTCCCAGGAAACGGCCCTGAGGAAGAGAAAAGATGCGCGCGAGATGGCATCAAACCCCGCCATCGGCGATAATTGGCGGTCTTCGCGGCCGAGCCCGGCTTGCGCCGCCCGCAGCATCACGGAGCAATCAATGCAGTACATCTACACCATGATCGGGGTGAGCAAGGTCGTGCCCCCGAAACGCGAGATCATCAAGGATATCTCGCTGTCGTTTTTCCCCGGCGCCAAGATCGGCCTGCTGGGACTCAACGGCGCCGGCAAGTCGACCGTGCTGCGCATCATGGCGGGCGTGGATACCGAGTACAACGGCGAAGCGCGCCCGCAGCCGGGCATCAAGATCGGCTATCTCGCGCAGGAACCGCAGCTGGATCCGGAAAAGACCGTGCGCGAGAGCGTCGAGGAAGGCGTGTCCGACATCACCGATGCGCAGAAGCAGCTCGAAGCCGTGTACGCGGCGTACGCCGAAGAAGGCGCGGACTTCGACAAGCTCGCAGCCGAGCAGAACCGGCTCGAGGCGCTGATCGCCGCCAGCGACGGCCACGCGCTGGAACGCACGCTCGAAGTCGCCGCCGATGCGCTGCGCCTGCCGCCGTGGGAAACCAAGATCAAGACGCTGTCCGGCGGCGAGAAGCGCCGCGTCGCATTGTGCCGCCTGCTGCTGTCCAAGCCCGACATGCTGCTGCTCGACGAGCCGACCAACCATCTGGATGCCGAATCGGTCGAATGGCTGGAGCAGTTCCTGCAGAAGTTCCCCGGCACCGTCGTGGCGGTCACGCATGATCGTTACTTTTTGGACAATGCCGCAGAGTGGATTTTGGAACTCGACCGTGGCCGCGGCATTCCGTGGAAGGGCAACTATTCGTCCTGGCTGGAACAGAAGGACGAGCGCCTGAAGCAGGAAGAAGCCGGCGAGAAGGCGCGGCGCAAGGCGATCCAGCGCGAACTGGAATGGGTACGCCAGGGTGCCAAGGGCCGCCAGTCCAAGGGCAAGGCGCGCCTGAACCGCTTCGAGGAATTGAACTCGGTCGAATACCAGCAGCGCAACGAGACCAACGAGATCTACATCCCGCCGGGCGAGCGCCTCGGCGACAACGTGATCGAGTTCAAGAATGTCTCCAAGGCGTTCGGCGACAGGCTGCTGATCGATGACTTGTCGTTCAAGATCCCGCCCGGTGCGATCGTCGGCATCATCGGCCCGAACGGCGCAGGCAAGTCGACGCTGTTCAAGATGATCACCGGCAAGGAGAAACCCGATTCCGGCGAAATCGTGATCGGCAAGACCGTGCAGATGGCGTTCGTCGACCAGACGCGCGACGCGCTCGACGGCACGAAGAACGTGTGGCAGGAAATTTCCGGCGGCCGCGACATCATCACGATCGGCAAGTACGAGACGCAGTCGCGCGCCTACATCGGCCGCTTCAACTTCAAGGGTTCGGACCAGCAGAAGATCGTCGGGCAGTTGTCCGGCGGCGAACGCGGCCGCCTGCATCTGGCCAAGACGCTGCTCGCCGGCGGCAACGTGCTGCTGCTCGACGAGCCGTCCAACGACCTCGACGTCGAAACGTTGCGTGCCCTGGAAGAGGCGCTGCTCGAATTCCCCGGCTGCGCGCTGGTGATCTCGCACGACCGCTGGTTCCTCGACCGCATCGCCACGCACATCCTGTCGTTCGAAGGCGACTCGCACGTCGAATTCTTCCCCGGCAACTACGGCGAATACGAAGCCGACAAGAAAGCGCGCCTGGGTGAGGAAGCGGCCAAGCCGCACCGCATCAAGTACCGCAAGCTGGTGTGACGGCGGCAAGCCAGAGTCGCCGTATGGCTGCCGCGTCGTACCGGAATGTCACAGCGTTCCGAAGCGCCTGAAGCTTCTACGTTCGGCTCGTGCGGCACGTGCGACACCCCTCTCCCGCTGGCGGGAGAGGGATTGGGTGAGGATGGCGCACGTCGCTGCAGAAGCGGCATCTCGCGATCGCGATCGTGCGCATCGTCGCGACACGCCATGGCGCAAAATCGTTTGCCGAAACGTCGGCGCTTGCGGGAAAATCGCTGCGCGATCCGCGCCGCCGGAAAATCAGCCATGACCTTCATCGACCGCCTGCAGCACGCCTGGCGCGACAACGACACCCTGCTGTGCGTCGGCCTCGATCCGGAACCGGGCCGCCTGCCCGAACCCTTGGTCGGCCACGCCGACGCGGTGTTCGAATTCTGCCGCGCCATCGTCGACGCCACGGCGGACCTGGTATGCGCGTTCAAGCCGCAGATCGCGCACTTCGCCGCGCAACGCGCCGAAAGCGCGCTGGAGCGCCTGATTGCGCACATCCACGCGCAGCATCCACGCGTGCCGGTGATCCTCGATGCCAAGCGCGGCGACATCGGCAGCACCGCGCAGCATTACGCGAGCGAGGCGTTCGAGCGCTACGGCGCGGACGCGGTGACGCTCAATCCCTATCTCGGCCGCGATTCGCTGCAGCCGTTCCTCGATCGCGCGGACAAGGGCGCGGTGATCCTGTGCCACACGTCCAACCCCGGTGCACGCGACCTGCAGGAACTCGACGTCGGGCGCATGCCGCTGTACCAGCACATCGCCCATTGCGTCGCGCGCGACTGGAACGCGAACCGCAACTGCGCGCTCGTGGTCGGTGCGACGTTCCCGGAGCAACTGGCGCAGGTGCGGCGCATCGTCGGCGACACGGTGCCGCTGCTGGTGCCCGGCGTCGGCGCGCAAGGCGGCGACGTGGCGGCGGTGGTCGAGCACGGTTGCAATGCCGGCGCCACGGGCCTGATCATCAGCACCTCGCGTGCAGTGCTGTATGCGAGCGCGGATGCGGATTTCGCCGCCGCCGCGCGGCGCAGCGCACAGGCGCTGCGCGACGAGATCAACCGTTACCGCGCACGCAGCAACGCCCACGCATAGCGCGGCAGCGAGACGAGATAGTGCGCACACAGCGCGCCGGCGACCAGCGCGCGCAACAACGGATTGCGCGCCGCCGGATCGAACTTGCGAAACCAGCGCCACATGCCGCGGTGCTTGGCGCGCGCGACCAGGAACGGCCGACGCCGGCTCGAGGTGCCCTTGCCGTGCACCACGCGCACATCGTTGACGCAGGCCACGCGCAGGCCCGCATCGCGCACACGCCGGCACAGATCCAGGTCTTCGCAGTGCAGGAAGTAGCCCTCGTCGAAGCCGCCGAGTTGGTCGAATACGCGGCGCGGCAGCAGCATCAGCGCGCCGGATACGGCGTCGACGCTTTCCAGTGCGGGCGTATCGGCGCGCGGCGGCAGATTGACGCCGGCCAGGGCCGGCCAGCGCGCTTCCAGCCGGGCCAGCCCACTCAGGCTCATCAGTGCGCGCCACAGGGTCGGATCGCGGCGCCGGCTGGCGCGTTCGACCTGGCCGTCGGCTGCGACGATGCTCGCGCCAACAAGACCGATGCCGGGATCGGCGTCGAGCGCAGCGCGCAGGCGCGCCAGCGCATCGGCCGGCAGCATGCAGTCCGGGTTGAGCAGCACGATGACGTCGCCGCGCGCCTGCGCGGCGGCGCGGTTGCAGCCGGCGCCGAAGCCGAGATTGCTGCCGTTGCGCACGATGCGCACGCGTGCGTCGCCGCCCCAGCGCGCGGCGAGCGCGTCGACCGCGCCGTCACCCGAAGCGTTGTCGCTGACGATGACTTCGCACGCTGCGGTGCTGCCCAGCGCGTGCTCGACGCAGCTGCCGAGGTCGGCGCCGCTGTCCGCCGCGACGACGATGACGCTGGTCAGTGTGGAATTTGCGGCATTGTCCACTTTGCTACAGAGCGCCCGAGCGTCACAGCGCGGTGAGCAGCTTTTCGCCCTGCTCGGCGGCGTGGCGCCACAGTGCCGGCCAGTGCTCGCAGGCGTCCGCGAACAGGTTCAGTTCCGTGCCGAGCATGCGCGCGCAGCCGGCGGCGTCCAGGTCCTCGGGCCAATCGGCCAGGCGCGGCGGCGCCTCGGCCAGCAGCATCTTCGCGTTGGCCTGCACGATCGCGCGCGCATCGGCCTGCCAGTACACCGGCGCGTCGCTGGCCGCCTCGATCTGGTGCTGCAGGCGGTCGATCACGTCGGCGCGCACGTAGCTCAGGTATTCGCGCAGGTGCGCGATGCGCTCGCTCTCGCCGGCGCGGGCCAGGTCGCGCAGCACTTCGGCCATCAGCTGCAGGCGCGCGCCAGGGTCTTCCGCCTTGAACAAGCCCGACTGCTGGCGCACGAAGTCGCGCAGAAAATCGTTCACTCGCGGCTGGCTCGCGGCCAGCGTCTGCGGCGAACGGCGCCGCGCGGCCTCCTGCACATGGCCGATCGCGACCGGCAATTCGAGCGACAGCGTCTCCGGCAGGCAGTAGCGCGTCAACGCGTTGCCGAGACTGTCTTCGGCGCGGCCGACCGGATTCGTGCACGGCAGGAACTCGCTGTTGTCGAGCGTGAACGGCGAGAAGCCAGCCACTTCCCACGCGCGCGCCTGATGCACGCCGCACAGCAGGAACTGCGCCTCGACATTGCGCAGGTAGCTTTCGCGGTCGCGCCAGAATTCGGCGCGGCTGGCGCCGTCGAGCTGGTACAGCCACAGCGCGGTTGCGGTGCGCGCGCTGCCATAGCTGCCGTTTTGCGTCGAAATCACGCGCGCGCCGGGCGTGAGCAGGTCCAGGCGGCCCAGGTTGAGTCCGCGCAGCGCCTCGCGATCCAGCGGATAGGCGCCACCGACCAGCGCGCCGAGCGGCTTGCCGCAGGCTTCCAGGTGCAGCGCAAACGGATCCTCGTCGATCTCCACGCCGGCACCGAGCGCCTGCTCCATGCTGCTGAAGAAATGCGCCTGCAACGCGCTGTTCGGATTTGGGTCGAGGCCGGCCCGCGCCGCATCGAAGCGGCGCAGCGGCACGCGTTCGTCGTCGTCGATCAGGGCCAGCCGTGCGCCAGCCGACAGCAGCAGCGCCAAGTTCCAACCGCGGCCGCCGCCGAACCGCTGTGCGTGCGGATGCGCCTCGCGTTGCAGCAGCTGCGCGAGCACCTCGCGCGCACGCGGCTGCGCCCTGGCCATGCGCTCCACCAGCTTGCCGCGTTCGGCAGCGCCGACGTAGTTGACCTTGCAGCCGGTGGTGCGCGCGAATTCGCGCAACAGGTCGCGTTGTTCGTTGACGCAGGCCGGCAGCACCGAATCGTCGAGCACGACGTAGCGCCGGTTGGCGCGGTGGCGCCGCTCGTAGTCGGCGAGCGAACGCAGCAAGTTGGCCAACTGCTCGGGCCGGTCGCAGGCGCGGATGAACACGCCGCGCAGCGGCGCCGGCGTGCGTTCCGGCGCCTGGCGAAGGCGCTCGATAAAGCCGGCATCCGACAACAGCAGCTTGCGCTGCACGAGGCCTTCGAGCACGCGCCGGATATCGTCGCGTTTGCCCGAGAGGCCGGCAATCGTCGACTGGATGCGCGCGACATGCTCGTCAAGCGTGCGGAATTCGCGACACAGATCCAGCGCCTGCAGCACCTGGAACGTCATCACGTGCGGTTCGCCGCTGCGCTTGACCAGAAAGATGCACTCCTGGCTCGACAGCGATGCGACGCGGCCATCTTCGGCTGCATACACCGGCGCGTTCGGATCAGGCTTGAGCACCGGGGCCGTGCCGGGTGCGGGATAGTTGAACTGGTAGCTGAGCGTATTTTCCATCGGTATTCCGGATCGGATTTCTCACTGTCGCCACGGCTGGCGTGCGTGGCCGCGACGGTTGAAGGGATTAGCGGCCGCCGAACAGGCGCTTCCACCACGGCGATGGCTGCCCGCGCAGCGCGCTGCGGCGCAGGCGCGCCAGTTCGGCCTCGAGTTCGGCCAGGCGCGCACCGGCGGCCATATTGCGCCGCACTTCGCCATTGTAATGCCGGTAGACCGATTCCTCGCTGTCGCCGAACAGCGCCACACCGGGCAATTCGACGCGCAACGGCCGCTTGCTGCACACGGCGATGAAATACATGGGATCGTAGCCGAGCCCGCTGTGCGGTTCGTCGGCCGTGGCCGTGCTGGTCGCCGCAGTCTGCGGCTCGCCGTCCAGCGCCCAGATCGCCGACTGGAACAGGAGCTTCTGGCCGTACAGCCGCACGTGCGGAAAATGCGGCGCGAGCAAGCCGAGCAATTCCTCGCGATACAGCTCGCGCACATGGAATTCGTTGCGGAAGCCGCTCACGTCGCTGTAGGTGCGCTTGTCGGGCGACGACACGAACAGCAGTCCGTCGTCGGCGAGCGTGCGCGCGAAGCCGGCGATCAACGCTTGCTGCGCTTCGACGTGCTCGAGCGTCTCGAACGACACGATCAGATCGAAACTCGCCGCGGGCAGTTCCAGCGCCGTGCAGTCGCCGCGTTCGAAGCGCAGGTTGGCGCGGTCGCCGTAACGCGCGCGCGCATGCGCGACGGCGGCCTCGGAAATGTCGACGCCGAGCACGCTGTCCGCCGTGGTGGCGAGCAGCGCGCTGCCGTAGCCCTCGCCGCAGGCGGCGTCGAGCACGCGCTTGCCGCGGGCGAATGCGCGCGCGAACACATAGCGGTGCCAGTGTTCATACCAGATCTCGCGCACGCACTCCGGCGTGAATCGCTCGCCGGTGAAATCCAGCATGGCCTTGGTATCGCTCACGATGCCAGGCTCCGTTCCGGCGCGGCCTGTGCCGCGGCGCTGCCGCGCCACTCGTGCTGCAGCCGGACCAGACCGAATTCGCGCGACTCGCCGCGCACGGTCACCGCGCGTTCGAGCGTGTCGAACAGGCGCACGCCTTCCGGATCGAGCGGATGCGCCTTGAGCGCGTACGCGCCGGGCAGCAGCGCGAGCGCGCCGAACGCGATTTCGATCGAGTATACATTGTCGCTTTCCCGCTGCGGCCGCACGCCATCCATCTCGGTGCTGACACCGTACACGGGCGTGCCGTCAGCGCGCACGATGCCGAACACGATTACCGGTGCACGGCCGTCGCGCGAATGCACGCGCACGCGCGCATGCAGTTCGGCGCCGGCCGCGACGCTGACCGGGACGTCGGCGCCTTCGCCGTTGAGGATCATATCGAGCAGATGGAATTCGAGTCCCTGCGCGGCCATGCTTTCGCGCGTCGCCGGTGCCGCGGCGGACTTGCGTTCCTGGCTGGCGAGATAGGCTTGCGTGACTTCGAACACATCGCCATAGGCCTGCACCCTGCCCTGTTGCAGCCAGCAGGCATGACGACACAGTTTTTGCACGTGGTACATGCTGTGCGACACCAGGATCAGCGTGCCGCCACCGGCGAGGTACTGCTCGATCCAGCGCACGCATTTCTTCTGGAACGCTTCGTCGCCGACGGCGAGCACTTCATCGGTGATCAGCAGGTCCGGATGCAGCGCGGCGACGATGGCGAAGCCCAGGCGCACGACCATGCCGGACGAATAATGCTTGACCGGTTCGTCGATGTAGCCGCCGATGTCGGCGAACGCGACGATCTCGGGCAGCTTTGCGCGCACTTCCTCCGCGCTCAAGCCGTACAGCGCGGCGGATAGCGCGATGTTGTCGCGCCCGGAATACTCCGGATGGAAGCCGGCGCCGAGTTCGAGCAAGGCACCGACGCGGCCGAACACCTCGACCGTGCCCGTGGTCGGAGTCAGTACGCCGGTAAGCAGCTTGAGCAGGGTCGACTTGCCGGCACCATTCTCGCCGATCAAGCCGAGCGACTCGCCGCGGCGCACCTCGAGGTTCACGTCCTGCAGCACCGTGGTCGATTGCGCATGACCGCCCCCACCAAGCAAATGCCACAGCGCACGCAGCCGATCGCGCGAACGGAACACCAGCGGCCAGGACTTGCCCAAGCCACGCGCGCGCGCGAGCACGGCGGCACTCACAGGAAGTCCTCGAAATGCGGCGCCAGGCGGCGGAACGCGGCGTAGCCGAGCATCAACACGCCGATCGCGAGCAGCAGCGCCAGCGTCTGCGTGGTTACGCTGATCTCACCGTTATGCAGCAGCACGGCGCGGAAGAATTCGGCGTAGTGGGTGAAGGGGTTGAAGTCGAGCCAGCCCTGGTAGCGTTCCGGCAACTGCTCGCGCGCGTAGAACACCGGCGAGGCGAACATCCACAGCATCAGCAGCTGCGGCAGCGCAGGCGCCAAATCGCGCACGAACACCTGGATCGCGGCGCACAGGAACGCGAAGCCGAGCGCCAGCAGGCACAATTGCACAAATCCACAAAGCGCCAACGGCAAGCCGAGCAGGTCGATCGGCACCCCGAACAAAAACAGCGCGAACACGATCGCGCAGAAGCCGATCGCGTGGATCAGAAAGCTCGAAGCGACCGCGGCGAACACCAGCACTTCGCGTGGCATAGCGATCTTGCCGATCAGTGCGGCGTTGTCCTGGATCGCGGTGGTCGCGCGCGTGACGCTTTCGGCAAACGCGATCCAGGGCCAAAGGCCAAGTGCCAGGAACGGCACGTAGCCGGGCGCATCGGCGCCCGGCACGCGTGCCTTGAACACGTACACGAACACGAAGCCGTACACCGCCAGCTGCACCAGCGGCTGCAGCAACGACCACGCACCGCCGCTGAAACTGCCGAGATAGCGGTTGCGGATGTCGCGGCGGATGAAATGAAGCGCAAGCTGGAGCGCTGGCATGGGCGGCGTTTGATCGAACAACAGCGCCAATTATCGCAGAGCGGCGCGGCGCTGTCCGTTGCTCAGGGCTCGCGCCGCGTCAATTCCTACCCTGTGTCTAGTGCGCAGGGGTCTGCTGATTGGCCGCTTGCTTCGATCCCGCCTTGTCTGCTTCTGCAGCAGCTTGCGACGGCGTCGCGGCCGCTCCCTGGGGCACGAAGCGCGTGCGGATCGACGCGACCAGATCCGAATCCGCCTCCAGTGCACCGCCACGCAACTTGCTGACGTGATCGGTGGCTTGCTGGTCGATGTAGTCGCGGCGCAGCTTGTCGATCAGCCCCTCGCGCACCTCCGCGAAACTGCGCGCCCGGTCCGGCTTGCGCGCCACGAGCTGCAGCACGTGATAGCCGTATTCGGTGCGCGTGATCGGCGAGATCTCGCCCGGCTTCTTCAGGGCCGCGGCAGCCTCCGAGAACGGCGCAACCGTCTTGCTCGAGGCAGCATCTTCGATCAGTCCGTGATTGTCCACCTTGCTCGGATCGTCGGAATACTTTTCCACCAGTGCGTCGAACTGGTCCGGGTGTGCTCGCGCGGCAGCAGCGACTTCCTCGATGCGCGCCTTGGCTTCCGCATCGCTGCGATCCTTGGTGCTGACCAGCACGTGCTTGACGTCGACCGCGCCGTGCAGGACGAAATCCTGCTTGTGGCTCAGATAATATTCGTTCGCCAGTGCCGCGAATTCCGGCAGCTTGAGGCTCTCGCGATAGTGCTGCATGGCGACGCGCGCCAGCGCATCGTCGATGGCCTGCTGAATCTCGACTTTGACGCCCGGGTCTGCATCGAGCTTTGCGTTACGCGCTTCGGTTGCCAGCTGCTTTGCCAGCAGCAGGCTCATGATCATGCTTTCGATGCGCTTGGGGCTGTCGAAGAAACCGGGGCGATCGGCCTCGGGAATCTTGTGCGCGTACGCGTCGACGTCCTGCAAGGACACCACCGCGCCTCCCTGGCGCGCGACGATGCCCGGCGGCAACTTCGTGCTTTCCTGCGCATTTGCACTCGCCGCGGTCAACACCAGTACGGTGGCAGCAGCGAGATTCCACAGTGATCTGGAAGATTTCATTTTTTCCTGTCCCTCAAAAAAAAACCATGCCGCCTGAACGGCGGCATGGCTTCGACCGAATGTGCGGAAGTTAGTTCGGCGTATACCCCTGCCAAGTGCCCGGGCCGTTCGAGATCGGATCGGTGCAGGAGCTGCCGGTGCAAGTCGACGTAGCCGAGCCACCGGTAGGCGTTACGTTGCCGATGTCGGCGTTGATGATGTTCAAGTAATACTGCGTACCGCCGGTCAGTACACAGGTATGGTTCGCACCTGGATTCTGCCAGTAGATGAACGAGTCGGCAGCACCGCTGTTGAGATAGCAGCCACGCACCACGGTGCTGCCTCCGCTCAACGGGTTGCTGAAATCGCCACAGCTGGTGCTGATGGTCATGCTGACCGGCGCGGTGTAGAAGGTCTCGGCAACGAACAGTTCGCCATACAGATTGGCAGGCGTATTCGAGGCCGTGAAGTAGTTTGCGGCCGGCTTGAACCCGGCGCTCACGTAGCCATCACTGCGCACCGAAAACAGCGCAATCCAGTTGTAAGACGCCGGCCACGTGGATCCGCGATAGATGGAATCGAAATCCGTTATGTCCACCTGCGCCGTGGGATGGCCGGAGTAGGCCATATTGACCGTGCCGCCGAGTCCCGTGAACACACCGCCGGCTGAATTCGCAATGGTTTTCTGGCACGCGCCCACGGGCGGAGCGCCCACTTTCGAGACGGTGACAGTTGCGGCAGGAGCAGCCACGGGCGTGGGGCTGCCCGGGCCGGTACATTGTGCGGTTACCGTGTATGTGGCGTCGTTCGTCGAGCTCGCGTTATACGGGAACGACGTGGACACCGTTTGCTGCCCTGTGCAAGCCGGGCCGCTCGCACTGCAAAGGGTCGCGCTGCTGGTGCCGCCGGTGAAGACTCCGCCGCCGGTAATTGAACCGGTGCACGTAGTCGCATTCTCAGGTGTAAAGGTAAAGCTGGTCGTCTCGCCGCCGCTAACCGATGCCAGCGTCACGGACGTCGGAGTGAGCGGTGATGCCGGCCCGAAAGAAACCGGGGCGCTGCTGCTGGTGCTGCCGCAACCCGCGCCGGTGCCGGTGCTGGTCGCCGTGGCCTGGAGCTGTCCTGCTGTCGCACTCGAGGATACCGGGCCGGTCTGATACGTACACGTTGTACTGTTCGGCATGGTGATCTTGACGGTCGTCTGCGCCTGCAACAGGCACGGCACGAGCAAGAGCGCGGAAACTAGAATTCGTTGCATGGGCAATCCCGGCAAGGCAGTGGAATCGACCTATTGTAGTAGGCCAAACGTATACAAGTGCAAGATTTACATTAAGACGCCAAAAAAAACGAGGGGCCTTTTCAGGCCCCTCGCGATCTTACAACTGCTAGTCAGACGATCAGGAGCACGGCGGCGTATTGCCGGCGCCGTTCGGCGTACCAACGCCGACGCCCGCGTTCGTGCAGCTGCGCGACTGACGGTGACGGTACACACCGGCGTAGTTCGCGAGCACGCCACCGACGTTGCCGTTGGTGAACTTGACCGCTTCGAAGCCGGTGATCGGCAGACCGTGGAACTGGTTGCCGTTGGTCGCCAGACGGAAGTCGTGCAAGTTGCCCGTCAGGGTCAGGTTCGCCCAGCCGGCATCGCCGATCGGGTTGATGTTGACCGCCAGACCGGACGACAGGATGCTCGTGGTGCCGGAAGCATTGAACGTGATCACGTTCGTCTCGTGGCACAGCGAGGAGGGCGGCTGCGACGGCGGCGGCGGCGAGAAGCCGCTTACCGGGGCCGAAGTCGTGTTCTCTTCGCGGTCATAGATCGAGATGCCGACGACCGTGCAGGACAGGCCGAGACCGTTGCCCGGGTCCTTCGCACCGAACAGGTGCTCGAACGGCGGGATGGCAGCCTTCGCACCGACGATCGTGCCGCCCGGCTGCGCGTCGACGTAGAAGCGCTTGGTCGGGAAGTTCACAACCCAGTCGGTCGCAACCGCGCCATTGGTGGCGGATTCGTACTGGTTGTAGATGTTCGCAGCAGCGAACACCGAGCTGACCGCGTCGATGGCCTGCGCGCCCGGATACGGCGAGGTGATCAGCTTGCCGTTGTTGAACACCTGCGACGTGACCGTGGCCGGGGAACCGGCGTCGTTCGCGTTGGCGAGGGTCGGCAGCAAGCTCTGCGTGCCGAAGTTCAGGATGGACGAGGAGAAGCCGTCCAGGGCGTCAGCGTTGTAGGCGTAGAACGAGCCCTTGGAAACGTTGACCACCGAGGCCGAACCGAACAGGCCGCCCGTCGGGACTGCCGTCAGCTTGTTGGCTTCGAAGTCACCTTCGGCGCTGCCGCAATCCGGCGGAACGCTGTTGACGTGGGTGATGTCGCCGAGCAGCGGGTCACCAACGATGTCGGCCATTTCGATCATCTCGAAGTGACCTTCGCGCGTACGATCATCCGTCGACGGACCGGTATCGGCATTGCCGCCGGTGTAGGCGAAGTTACGGAACGCAACGTACTTGATGCTGCCCGAGGTGCTCTCGTTGAGCGGCGGAGCCGTGCAGCTCTTGTCCGTCGTGAAGATGGCGCCACCGATGCCCGTGACGGCTGCATCGTGCAGATCCTGCAGCGCGAACAGGTTCGCGGTCCACACGTCGGCCGGCGACAGGAACAGGTTGAAGTCGAGCACTTCGCGGCTGTTATAGCCTTCGAGGAAGCGGACCTTGACAGCCTTGCCGTTGACGGTGTCGGTGTTGACCACGGACAGCAGCGTCTGCTGGCCACCGTTCACGGTGTAATACGGGTAGAGCAGGACCTGGCCCAGACCATCGGGGTTCAGGTTGACGGCACTCGCCATGTTGGCGATGCCCGCAACGCCGGCGATGCCAGCGATGACGGCGGTCGTCAAGCTATTTCTGTTCATCACAACACTCCTAATTTGACCACAGGGCTTTTTT
>Ga0157378_10000473_pt1 | contig 38260 bp, 33 predicted proteins | sample M65metaG_FD_115309 | JGI IMG/M metagenome (GOLD analysis project Ga0157378, IMG submission 115309) | Miscanthus rhizosphere microbial communities from Kellogg Biological Station, Michigan, USA - M6-5 metaG | ecosystem: Host-associated > Plants > Roots > Rhizosphere > Soil | place: USA: Michigan... | reverse complement strand
TTAGTCACGTGTTACTCACCCGGTCGCCACTTTACTCATGGATTGCTCCACTTTCTCGTTCGACTTGCATGTGTTAGGCACGCCGCCAGCGTTGATTCTGAGCCAGGATCAAACTCTCGTTTGTAACCTGTTGTCTGCCGACGGGTAGTTGGCAGACTGCCATCGTGCCCGCTCGAAAGGGGCAGATGGCGCCACTGCCTTCAACGAAGACAATGGCCTATTTTGTGAGATCGCTCGAACTTGTGCTCGAGACTTCATCTCACGACTGGCACGTTCAACCTAGTTGTCAAAGAACCGAATCGCCTTCCGCCTGGGCGGCGCGCTTTCAGTCCAGTGCAGAGGGCACACAAATGCGCCTTCTGCCTGTCCTCGAAACCTGTACAAGTTATCCGCTCCTCCGCTCGACTGTCAACCCGTTGTGCTCACAGGATTTCCACTGTTTATGCACATTCGGGCCAGGAACCGGACGGGGCTTTTTCGGGAGCGTCGTGATTTATGCCACGCGCAACCGGATAGACTTCCGCAGTGTCGTTAACTCTATGAAGCACAATGCCTTACAGGCACGAGCACAAGCGGAAGCCGATAACTTGGTAAAAGATCTTAAAGTGAGGTTCTTGCGATGACGCTTAAACCCTTCGAGAAGCTCTGTTCCCGAATGTAAGCTTCGTGGCCGAAGCTAATTAGCAGGATACTTTCTGCCCATTACATATTAGATGCCGGATCGTGACGAGAGATTCCAAAACACCGGCGTAGCCACACGTTCGCTCTCGGTGCATTGTTTATAGCACGGAGGTGGGGGGAATGCAAGGGGCGCTTACGCCTTCCAACTTCCTTGCGAAATATTGCCAACACATTCATGCAAGGAATTATTAGTGCAGAACACACGTCCGGAATGTTTCGGCTTGGCAATTTTCCCTGAGGCCGACTCGCCTGTGACGACTGCAAATTTCCTCGCATCTGCCAGTCGACGTGACCCACGGCTTACGCCGTGGGCTGCAATCTTGCGTCGCACCGCGGCTTAAGTTAGGCCTAGCCCAAACCGGGCTATCCGATGCGGAGCCGAGAGACCTTGTGTTTCCCGGCGGCTAGTTTGCGGCGTGGGTTTCTTGGGGGTCTGTGACAGATGGCACTCCTCGTTGTGGTGATTGAACACCAGGTCCCTCGACTGCGCAGGAAGATTCGCTGCGCGAATTTCCTGCTCCGCTCGGGATGACAGATCGGGGAGGGTGTATTCCATCGATGCGATAGAATACTTTTCATGTCACAGGCAGCCCCGCCGATTACTCGATCTCCGGCTGAGGTGGTACGGCAGTCTCCGGTATCCCAGGCTCCGAATGGGATTTGCTTCGCCGTTTCCGGCGAGGTAACGGTCTCGGCTACGGACCTGGAGCGCATGGTGGCGGCGGTGCCGAATGCCGCGGCTACAGCTTTGCAGCGCAAGGCTTATTATTTCGTGCCGCTCACGGTCAATCAGGGGGACGATACGGTGATCGCTGACCGCTACGATGTTGCGCTCAGCGACAATGCGGTGTGCCATCGCAATCTGAATCTGGGTGACTCGCAGTGTGTGTTTATCTCCACCCGGCTGATGGACGACAAGTTTTCGGTGGCGTTTGAGTTCTACATCAATGTGGGGCACGCGATTGTGGAGCGGGCCGGCATCTCTCACGAATTTTCAGAACTGGTGTGGAAGCAGGCAGAAGCCCGGGTCAAGGGCGAGACTTCGCTCGATGCCTGGGAATCGCGGCAGATGGCGACCATGCCAGGCGCGGATGTGGAGAAGGCCAAGAACGAATATTTTTCGGCGGCGTTTGCCGATGCGATTTCGATTTACCTGCTGTCTTTGTATATAGACGTGGATTATTACGATCTGCGCGAGCGGGATTATCCGCTGCTGGCGGCGGGGCCGCTGGCAGAGCGGCTGCGGAAGATCGCGGAGTTGTTTCCGGCGAATCCCGGGTTTGAGTTTGCGGTTTATTTCAAACGGCGGACTTAGTCGCCCCCACCTGAGTCGATGTCCTGAGGCGCGGTGTTTGTGCCGAACGATCCCTAGCTTTCAACCAACCTTTTCCTTCGTCTCTACACGGGCAAGTCGCGACAACTTCTTTAAACAGATCAATCAATCAAGCGATAGCGGTCCTTCGGCGTAAAGTACGCGCCTTCAGGATGATGTTGGAGGACGCGGCCCATCGCTTACAATCGTTCCGCCATGGGCGTTGTTGTCCGATCCTTCGCGAAGATGAATCTCGGGCTGTGCATTGGCGCGCGGCGCTCCGATGGGTTTCATGAGCTGCGGACGGTTTATCAGACGATCGGTTTGCATGATTTGATTCGGTTGGAGGTGGTTCGTGGGACCGGGATTGAGATCCGATGTGAGGATGCCCGGGTCCCGCGGGATGAGACCAACACTTGCTGGCGGATTGCGGAGTTGGGGATGGCGTCTCTGCGGGCGCGCGGGCGGGTGGTCATCTCCATCGATAAGCGGTTACCGGTGCAGGGTGGCCTGGGCGGGGCTTCCGGGAATGCGGTCGCAGCGCTTTTGGCCCTGGAGCGAACGGTTGGGAAATCCCTGCCATTTCACAAGAAGCTGGAGATTGCGGCTTCGGTGGGATCAGATTTGCCTCTCTTTGCGATTGGCGGGACGGTCTTGGGGATGGGGCGAGGGGAGGAGGTTTATCCGGTGGTGGACTTGCCCGAGATGGTTTGTGTGGTGGCGTTGCCCGAGATTGGGGTTTCTACACCCGAGGCGTTTCGGGATTGGGATGAGCGGGCGAGCAAGGTTGGACAGGCGAGGACACCTGCTCCTACGCGGGCGACGTTGACGCTTCAAGAGCCCTCCGATAGAATCAATGAGTTCGGTCGGCGGGTTTCGGGCTGGCTGAGTATTGTGTCCCAGTTCAAAGCTGGGGCGGATTTATCCGGTGTCCCTGGCGGTTTAGGCGGGGGCCGGGTTGGGAACCCACTTCTCGACCTTGTCCGTACCGGGATCGAAAACGACTTCGAACAGGTCGTATTTCCTAAGTATCCCGAATTGCGTGAGGTCAAGCGTGTGCTCGACGGGACGGGGGCATTTTATGCTTCGCTGTCCGGCTCGGGTTCGGCGCTTTATGGGTTGTTTCAGTCGCCGGCGGCCGCGAAAAAGGCCGTGGCGAGACTCAGAAAGATCGGGACTTGGTCGGTCATTACGAAAACATTGAGACGGTCGCAGTACTGGAAGAAGTGGCTAGTGCGAGAGTTTTAGTTCGTTTAAACTAGAAGTCTCGCGAGCTAATCTCTGAAATCGCGCAGAGACGTCGCTTTATTACATCTCTGCCAACACTGGGCCGTCGACTAATGGTAGGTCAAGTGCCTTTGGAGCACTTTGTCTAGGTTCGAATCCTAGCGGCCCAGCCAGAATTCGTAACAACAGCTGGTTGGAAAATTAGTTTTTGGTTCCGGGTTCTTAGTTCTTATTGCCGAGGGCTCCTTATGGCGACTCTTGCGACAGCGACGGAGAAGAAGCCTCACATGGGTTCCGACGAGAAGACGGAACGCAAACCGCTTCGATCGCGGGTGGATGACCGGTTCAAGATTTTTTGCGGGACCGCGAACCCGGCTCTGTGTGATGACATTTGCAAGTTTCTGGAGCTGACGCGCGGCCAGGCCCAGGTCACAAGATTCAAGGACGGAGAGGCCTACGTTCAGATCCAGGAAAACGTCCGCGGCGCGGACGTTTTCGTAGTGCAGCCGACCTGCCATCCGGTGGATCTCCATCTGATGGAGTTGTTGCTGATGATCGACGCGCTGAAGCGCGCGTCAGCAAGAAGAATCACCGCCGTAATTCCATATTATGGATATGGGCGGCAGGACCGGAAGGATAAGCCGCGAGCACCGATTTCGGCGAAGCTGGTGGCGGATCTGCTGACTACGGCGGGGGCCGACCGTGCTTTGTTGATTGATCCGCATGCACCGCAGATACAGGGATTTTTTAACATCCCGGTGGACCATCTGTTCGCTTCGCCGGTGCTGGTGGATTACTTTAAGCGGCTTAACTTGCCGAACTTGACGGTGGTTTCACCGGACGCGGGCGGGGTGGAGCGGGCCCGGTTTTTCGCCAAGAAGATGGATTCGGCCCTGGCCATTGTCGATAAGCGGCGGGTGGAGATGAACGTAGCGGAAGTGATGCACGTCATCGGAGATGTCGACGGGCGGACTTGCCTGGTGATCGACGATCTAATTGATACGGCAGGCACGCTGGTGAAGACGGCAGCGGCGTTGGAAAAGGCGGGGGCTACTGCGGTGTATGCGTGCTGCTCTCATCCGGTGCTTTCGGGCCCAGCGGTAGATAACATTTCGAAGTCTTGCATTAAGGAAGTTGTGGTGACGGACACGATTCCGTTGAGTGATGCGGCGAAACAGGAGCCGCGAATTATTGTGCGGTCGGTGGCCGGTCTGATTGGACGGGCGATTCAATCGATCCACGAAGAAACCTCAGTCAGTAAATTATTTTTGTAGGTCAGGACATTCATTATGGCGACGGCAACTGAAGGCAACGTTCTGGAAGCAACAGCGCGGACTCCGGGCACTAAAAATGACGCACGGCGAGTGCGCGTGGCGGGCAAAGTCCCCGCGGTGGTGTATGGCGCAGGCAAACAATCAATGCCGGTATCGCTTGACCCGCGTCAGGTGACGAAGATTCTGAACTCGAAGACCGGTCACAACACGATTTTTGATTTGTCGGTCGGTGGTGAGAACACCAAGGCGATGATCGTGGACTGGCAGTACGAGCCGATCAAGGGCTCGCTACTTCACATCGACGTGAAGCGGATTGCCATGGACAAGCTTTTGCGTGTCGAAGTCCCGATTGTGCTCAAAGGTGAGTCAGCCGGAGTTAAGGCCCAAGGCGGAATTCTGGAGCAGATGTTGCGCGAGGTCGAGATCGAGTGCTTACCGGGTGACATTCCAAGCGCGATTGAGGCCGATGTCAGTGAGCTGGTTTTCGGCAAAGTGCTGCGTGTAGGCGATCTGCCGCAGAACGCCAAGATCAAGTACATCACGGACGAGAACCAGCCGGTGGTCCACATCACGACTGTGAAAGAGGAAGTGGTGGCGGCTCCGGAAGCTGTGGCTGCTGAGGCGGGTGCAGTGACGGCTGAGCCTGAAGTTATCAAGAAGGGTAAGCAGGAGACTGAGGGCGAGGAAGAGGCCGAGCCGGCCAAGAAGGAAAAGAAATAGGTGCAGCTCTCAGCAATTAGCACTCGGTGTCCGGCTTTTGTTGGGTGGTAGCGGGTGAAGCTGATTGTCGGGCTGGGGAATCCGGGCATCGAGTATCAGTTCACGCCGCACAACGTGGGTTTCCTGGCGATCGACCGCATTGCTAATGATTGCGGAGTGGAAGTTCGAAACCGCTTCGCGCAGGCTCTGACGGCTCGAGCGGTCATTGGTTCGGAAGAGGTCCTGCTGGTTAAGCCAGAGACTTACATGAACCTCAGCGGGGGTTCGGTCCGGGAGATTGTTTCGAAGCATGAGCTCTCCCCTGAGACTGACCTGATAGTGATTTACGACGAACTGGATTTGCCGCTGGGCAGCATTCGAATTCGCAAGCGGGGTGGTTCGGCGGGGCACAACGGGATGCAATCGATAATCGGGGCGCTGGGCACGCAGGAGATTTTGCGGGTTCGGTTGGGGCTGGCCCCAGAGCGGCGGATTCTAAAGCCGTTCACCAAAGAGCAGCTAGCGGTGGTCGATGAGGTGCTCGACCGGACGGCTGATGCGGTGAAGGTGATTTTGGCTGAGGGTCCGGACGCGGCTATGAACCGGTTTAACAGGAAGCCGGAGTCACCGGAAGAGTAACGCAAGGTCCCGCGGCTTGGCTCGGGATAACAGATTTTTTGGTTGGGATTGGAGACGCAATGAATCGTACTTATGAATTGATGTTTATTGTCCGGCCGGATATGGCGGAAGAGGACCAGGACAAACTGATCTCTACGCTGGAGTCTTCGGTAACGTCCTCAGGCGGAACGGTCAAGAATGTGGAGCGCATGGGCAAACGGCGTCTGGCTTATGTCGTCCGGCGGTTCCATGATGGCATTTACATTTTGCTGACGCTTGAGGGCGGCGGCGGACTGGTGCATGAACTGGAGCGGCGGCTGCGGGTCACCGAGCCGGTGATCAAGTTCCTTACGGTGCGCATCGATGAAGAGCAGAAGCGGCTGGAGAAGATCAAGAAGCTGCGCGATGCCAAGCGCAAGACTCCGCCTCCGGCGCCGGAACCTGCGTCCGCGACCGGGAGCGAACCCGCGGTGGCGACTGCATAACTAACATCTACCTGCGCTCAGGCGCTGGCAAAAGCGAAGTTTATTAAGGAGCATCATGGCTGACGAGACTAGACCGACAGAAGGTTCATCCGGCGGGGACCGTCCCGACCGTGGAGGAGACCGGCGCCCACCGCGTCCAGGAGGACCGGGGGGAGGACGGGAAGGTGGCCGCAAATATTTCCGCCGCAAGAAGGTCTGCAAATTCTGCGTGGAAAAGATTGCAGCGATTGACTACAAGGACTACCGCACGCTGGGCCAGTTCGTGGCCGAAAGCGGCAAGATTGTGCCGCGGCGGCTGACCGGAGTTTGCACTCCGCACCAGCGCCGGTTGTCTACTGCAATCAAGCAGGCGCGGAATATTGCGCTGCTACCGTTTGCCGGGCGCGCGTCCTAAAACAAGTCCGCTACAGATTTTCGCGGATTTCACGATTCCTTTAGGAGTTCTATCTATGGAAGTCATATTGAAAGAAGATGTCGCTTCGTTGGGTTCGCGGGGCGACGTGGTAAAGGTCGCGGAAGGATACGGGCGCAACTATCTTTTGCCGCGCAAGCTGGCAATTCGCGCCTCGGAAGGCAATAAGGCTGTTATCGAGCAGATGAAGGCCGCCGCGGTGCGGCGTTCCGCCAAAGAGAAGACTGGTGCCGAAGCGCTGGCGAAACAGTTCGAGGGCTTGTCGGTTTCCTTCACGCGGCGGTCGGGGGAGCACGAGCAGTTGTTTGGATCGGTGACCTCGGGCGACATTGCGGATGCGTTAACCAAGAAGGGTTTTGACATTGACCGTCGCAAGATCCAGGTTCACGAACCGCTCAAGACCCTGGGGGAATTCGATGTGCCGATTCGCTTGCATAAGGATGTCACCACGCACTTAAAGGTGATCATCGAGAAGGAAGCAGCCCAGGAATAGGTTTCAACTTTCCGAAGCCCCAAGGCGAGCGCGCTCGCTTTGGGGTTTTTTTATGCCTGGCCGGAATCTTCCTTGTCGGGTTCGAAGACGGGTTTCTCGCCTTTCCCGGATCCGGTAAGACTACGGTACTGGCTGTGAAAGTAGAGTAAGGGGTTCCCCTCACGGACGACAACCTCTTCCACTTCGGCGATGAAGATGGTGTGGTCGCCGGCGTCCTGCGCGGATTGCAGCTTGCATTCGAGATAAGCCAGAGCGCCGTGCAACACCGGGGTGCCGTGTTGGGTACGATCGAAGCGGGCGCCAGCCACCTGTTCGGCCTCGTCATGCGTTCGGGCGGGGTTGGCGTAGTACTCAGAAATGCGACGCTGGTCTGCGGCGAGAATATTGACTCCGAAACGCTTTTTGGCATGCAGGTGGGCGTGGGTTTTGGCGCGCTGGTCAACGCATACCAGAATCAACTGAGGGTCGAGAGAGACCGAGGAGAAAGCGTTCGCGGTCATGCCCTGGACTTGTCCCTCGTAGTCCACCGTGATCACGGTGACACCGGTGGCGAAGCAACCCAAAGCTTTGCGGAATTCCGCTGGGGAAACGCTCATCTGTCTTTAGGGTAAACCTGTAACCACCAAGGACACTAAGGTACACGAAGGTAAACCGCAAATCTTAGCGGTCTTTTTTGAAGCGGTGGGGCTTTTCGCCACGAAGTTCGCGCATCAGGATGCGTACCAGCATGCCATCGTAACGGACGCCCCTCAATTTTTCCATTTCCGCCAGGCTTTGCTCGCTGGTTTTGCCTGGGGCAAGAGCGCGGTCGGTAGTGAGATTAACGTAAGCATCTGCAATCGCCAGGATTCTTGCCCACAACGGAATCTCCTCGCCACGCAGACCGGCGGGATAACCTGATCCATCGAAGGCCTCGTGGTGATATTCGACGGCCTTCTTCATCATTTCACTGCCCGGTATGGTGCCGACAATCTCGGCTCCCATGTGGGCGTGTTCTTTCAGGCGGGCATACTCTTGGTCGGTGAGTGGCCCCTGTTTATTAAGAAGCCTTTCCGGGATAAGAATCTTACCCACGTCGTGAACCCGGCCGGCATAGGCTAGATCAGAGGATTCCTCGGGAGACAGTTCCAGCGCCTGACCGATGATTTCGGCATAGCGGCCGACCATTTCGCCGTGGCCGGAGTTGTGAGCCTCGCGCGATTCCGCGGTACGGCTCATGGCTTCAATCGAATCGCGCAGAATGTCGAGATCGGATTCTTCTTCGTCGTGTGAAAGCTTTTTGAGGGTGGAGACGAGTTCGTCGAGGTTCTCCGGGCCAGGATTTTCGCGATGGAGGAAGCCGTCGATATAGCCGCCAATCAACTGGCGCTGGACAGCAGTGGTTTCGCCCTGTGCGAACTCATCGGCAACCGACACCCGGTCGCCGCCCGCGTGCTTGGAGACATACATGCCGGCGTCGGCGACGCGCAGTATATCTTCGGCGGAGAGTCCGTGCACCGGGTAGCTGGCTACGCCGAAGCTTCCGGTGATGTGATGTTCACTGAGCATGGGATCGGTTGCGAGCCAGAGGCGCAGACGTTCGGCTAAGACTTGGGCTTGTTCTGCGCCAGTCTCCGGCATCAGAATGACGAATTCGTCGCCCCCGTAGCGGGCGACGACGTTTGACTGACGGCACTTCTGTTCAAGCAAGCGCCCGACGCGAGCCAGCACGAGGTCGCCTTCCAGGTGACCGAGGCCGTCGTTCACTTCTTTGAATTTATCGAGATCGATCAGCACCAGCGAGAAGGGGCGTGCCGAGCGGGAAGCACGTTGACGCTCCGAGAGCAACGACTCCCAGAAGAAGCGGCGGGTCTTGATTCCGGTAAGGCCATCGGTGATCGACTGCTGCTGAAGTTTCTGGAAGACGAACGAATTGTGCAGCGCGGTCGCCAACAAGTCGGCGAGGGTGTTCAGCACCAGCACATCTTCCGGCGAGAAGGCGTCTTCGTGGAGACTCTCAACATTGAGCACGCCCAGCAGAGTTTCACCGTAGGTGATGGGCAGGCAGAGGACGGCCCGGGCATTGGGGAGCACGCCCTGCACCTGGCCTTCCGCAGCCATTTGAACCAAAGCTCTTTCGCCGGTGCGGGCGACCCGGCCGAGAATTCCGGTGCCAATGGGAATTCGCTTACCGAGGGCCAAGGTGGTAAATCCGGCCTCGGCGCGAATTTCGATGTCCTTGGTGGCATAGTCCATGATGCCGATGCCGATGTGGTCGAAGCTGAAGGTCTTCTGGATTTCGGCCACAATGTCGGCCAGCATGTGCTCCGAGTCTTCGCTGGAAATAGCAATCTTCGAAATCGTATTGACGAAGCTGAGCTGGCGGGAGCGGCGTTGCTCCTCGCTGAAAAGACGGGCATTTTCGATGGCAACCGAAACCTGGCCCGCCGCGGTCTGCATGACTTCCAAATCCCGCTGTTCGAAGATGTATTCCTGCTCGGTGCTCATGGCCACCATGACGCCGGCGGGCTTGCCTCCGAGGAGGATGGGCGCGCCGCAGAAGCACTTGGCCCGTCTACCGCCAAAGTAGGTGACGCCCAGACGTTCTCTGGCCTTTTCCAGATCGGAGAGAATCATCAGCGGCTGACCGGTGCGCATCATGTATTCAGTGAGGCCGTTATCAAACTTGCGCGAGCGTTTGGGAAGGGTCTCGCCGTTTTCAACTTCCAACTCAAACTTAATGGATTCACCTTCATGGAAGGCGACGTAGAAGTTTTTTGTATCGAAAATCTGGCCCAGTTCCTGTTGGACCGTCCGCAGCACTTCGTCCTGGTCAAGGCGCGAGCTGATGGCCTGCCCGATCTGGGTTAGCAGGCCGTACTCTTTGGTGCGGCGCTGGGCGTCATGCATGATGACGTAGTTTTCGAGAGTGAGGCCGATCTGCAAGGCCAGTCCGATTAACAGACGAAGATTCGAGGCGCCGAACTCGCGCCGCCCAGCATGTGGAAAGAGCACCACACCGAAATTATTTTCGCGGGTCTGTAGGCTAACCGCAGTTACTTCACGGATGTTGTGGTCGCGCATGAGATCGCGGAACTGCTGGAAGCGTCCTCCGGGGAATGCGGGCAGCGGCTCTTGCATTTCCGGAATGTTGCGCAAGCTGACGAAGCCTCCGCGGCGGTAAGCGAGTTCGCAGATGTATTGGCCCGCGCCTGAATCCTGTACCTTCTGCAAGAACTCTTCCGAAAGGCTGCGCTGTACCGAGGGCAAAATGGCGCGCCAACGCTCGGTGATACAAATCAAGGCGCTCCCGGCCGGGAGAGGAGCGATCAGCCGGTTCAACAAGTTCTGAATACTGGGCTTCAGGTCCTCGGGCGAAAGCAGTCGTGTGGGATCGACACCGAGGTTCGAAAATGCCAGCGCACCTTCCTGCACGGCGTTGCGTTCATTTTCATAGAGCACCATAACCATGGAAATCGCCAGTAGCATTTGTCCGGCGGCGACAAACATCTGGGTGAAGGTGTTTTGTATTTGCCCCACGACCAGCACGACGGCCCACAGAGCCAGGGCAAGCGAGAGCAATGAATAGGCCAGCGAATTCTTGCGGCGGGCCGCGCGGTAAAAGTAGAACGAGCAATAGAGCAGCAATGCGCCGAGAGCGATCTCGAGGCGTAGATTGGCCCAGCGGGGGTGATACCGGGACAGTCCCGGAATAAATGGGGCGCCTTCATTCCACAAAGCAACGGCTACCGCCGCGAGGGCGATGGCGAAATCTTTCCAGTGGGGCCGGAAGCGTTCGCGGATGAGGCGGGTGGATATAAAGATACATAGCACCATTCCACCCAAAAGGAGGGCATTGGCCAGTGGAATCCAGGGTAGGGGTGTGCGGGCAGCCGACCACGCGGTGAAGACTTCGCGGACGGTGTAGACCGCCCATGCCAACTGCCAGGCGCGGAGATATTGCTGCCGGCTTTGCCTGTACAGATATGTAAAGACAAAGAATAGCAGCGAGGCGGTGACTGCGGGGACTATGACTACGCTGAGAGCGCTGCTTTCTATTCCCGTGGGAACCAGCTTAATACCTCGGACTTGCGAATTGAGGGAAGCTTCGAGACCATGTTTTCACACGTCCGTGTTCAAAACAATAGGCTTGCAGGTGGAGATACACACTAAAGGAATCGACGGCTGGGTACCTTGTTGCCGGGGCAATGCAACCCGGCGGCTTGACCCTGCTTTCGCGGTAACCGTAACATCGGACGTAGGTTAACTACATGACACTGGAACCAGCTGTGGAACGTCCGCGAGTCCGATTTGCACCGTCTCCTACCGGGTATTTGCACGTTGGAGGGGCGCGAACTGCGCTTTTCAACTGGCTTTTTGCCCGGCATCATGGCGGCACTTTGGTATTGCGGATCGAGGACACGGACCTGGAACGCTCGACCGCGGAGATGGTTGAGGGCATCGTGCAGGGGCTGCGATGGCTGGGAATGGACTGGGACGAGGGGCCGTTTTTCCAGACGCAGCGGCTCGATTTATACCGCCAGGCGGCGGCACAGCTGGTGGCTTCGGGGCACGCTTATTACTGCTTCTGTACGAAAGATGACCTCGAGAAGCGGCGGGCGGCTGCGACAGCGGAGGGGCGTCCGCCAAAGTATGAGGGAACCTGCCGCAAGATTGGCGCCCAAGAAGCGACGCGGCGGCTGGCAGCTGGCGAGACGGGGGCGGTGCGGTTTGCCATTCCGGAAGGGGGAGGCACGTCGTTTGATGATGCAGTCTTCGGGCGAATCGAGTTTGCGCACTCGGAGTTGGAAGACTTTGTGTTGCTGCGAGGCGATGGCGGGCCGACTTATCACTTGAGCGTGGTGGCGGACGATATCGATATGCGGATGACGCACATTATTCGCGGGGCAGATCACATCTCGAATACTCCCAAGCAGGTTTTGCTGTATCAGGCTCTGGGAGCGGCTCTGCCAACTTTTGCGCATGTGCCGCTGATTCTCGGGGCGGACAAAACCCGCTTAAGTAAGCGGCATGGGGCGACCAGCGTGATTGCTTATCGCGACGAAGGTATTGTGCCGGAGGCTTTCCGCAACTTTCTGGCTTTGCTGGGGTGGACGCCGCCGGAGGGGACACAGGAGATGTTAGGGGACGCAGACTTGATCCGGCTGTTTGGGTTGGAGAGTATTTCCCGGTCGAATGCGGTGTTTGACCGTCCCAAGCTGGATTGGTTCAACGCGGAATATATACGGAGTTATCCGGCGGAGAAGTTGTTGCCTTTGGTCCAGCAGGAATGGGCGAAGGCTGGGATACAGGTGCAGTCGGCGGACAGGGCTTGGTTGCTTTCGACCATCGATTTGCTGAAGCCACGGGCACGAAATTTGAAGGATTTTGCCACCTCGTTTCGGGCGTTCTTTAGCGATGAGTTTGAGAATGATCCGGCGGCGGTGGGGAAGTTTTTAAAAGACGAGGCGGTAAGGGGGTTGATTGTTGAACTGGGGGACCGCTATGCGGCGTCGCCGAACGGATTCAGTGAACAGGATACCGAGAAGGTACTGCGGGATTTTGCGGTGGAGAAGAAGGTCAAAGCCGGGGCTTTGATTAACGGGGCGCGGGTCGCGCTTACCGGGCAAGGGGTGGCGCCTAGTTTGTTCGCGGTTATGGTGGCTTTGGGGAAAGCGCGGACCGTGGCCAGGTTGAAAAGGGCCGCGTCATTGTAGGCCGGAGGCTCTCTTCAGGTGACAGCGGTCCTATTTTTCGAAATGCTGCCAGCCTTGCGGTTTAAGAACTTTTATTCCCGCGCCGGTTAACAGGACCATCTTTTGGCCGCTGGTTATGCGGCCTATTTTTTTTGCTGAGACTCCCGCGATCTGGTTAGGAATGGCTTTTCGCTCCGGGGCGGTGAACAGGAGTTCGTAGTCGTCGCCTCCGTGTAGAGCAGCCTCCAGGGATACTTTTGATTTTCTTATGGTGGCGCGGGGGATAGCGTCTTGCCAGAGCTCGGCTCCTACTCTGCTTTCTTGGCAAATATGGGAGAGGTCGGTAGAGAGGCCGTCGCTTAGGTCGATCATGGATGTGGCCAGATTTTTTTGCCGCAGGAACTGCGCCGTCTGCAGCCTTGGCTGGGGGACCAGTGATTGCGGCATGCGGTCCGGCTCTTGGCCGTGCAACAGCTCTTTCAACCACGCGGCTGAAGCTCCCAGAGACCCGGTTACATAGATCGCATCGCCCGGTTTTGCTCCTGAGCGCAGGATCGCTTTACCGCGTGGAACGGAACCGAGGACGAAGATATCCGCCAAAACTCCAGAAGGTGATTGCGCGGTGTCGCCTCCGGCCAAGGTTACGTGGTGCCGGCTGGCGAGCGAAAGCAGGCCTTTCATGAAACGGTTGGCCCAGGCTTGCGGAAGTTTCGGCGGCAATGCCAGTGACAAAAAGGCGGCAATGGGAACTCCTCCCATGGCGGCGATGTCGCTTAGCCCGCGGGTAAGGCAGCGGTGGCCGATGAACTCTGGGGAGTGCCAATCGCGGCAGAAGTGCCTTCCTTCCAGACTGAAGTCAGTGGTGACCAGGGTTTCGTGCCCGGGCGGGACTCGCAGTATGGCGCAGTCGTCGCCTATGCCTTTGAGCACACCTCGTCCGACCGACGCCTGTCGGCGGAAGCTTGCGATCAAGGCTCTTTCAGAAGCCGGCAAATTAACCTCAGTGTCTTAGATGTTCGACATGCGTATTTGCGCTATCTGAAGACGATACAGGGTCGCCCATTCCTGCGCTCTTCTCCCCTCAAAAATCCCTGCAAGCTCCCGCCAGGTCTGCGTTCTCTCTCTGACAGGAATTGACGCCGCCGGGAACAAATTCGGCACTGTCCGGCTCTAAAGCTGCCTACGGAGGAAACTGACATGTTGCTCAATTTGCAGGCTGTACGGCCGGAAATCCGCCAGCGCCTGAAGACCGCATGCATGGCTGTGGCCGGACTCACCGCGCTCTCTCTCAGCATTCAACCTCTGCGGCAAGCGAAAGAGTTTCGAAATCAAGAGATGACCGGGCTGGGCGCGGTAAGGGAGGAGACGCTTCCTGAAACCGTGGTGCGCAAGATTACCCTCCGGAACGGAGTTGCCGGAGGCGTTGGCGGAAGCGTTCGCGGCGGCGATTCGTTTATGGCGGCCGACGCGGTGCAGCAATCGGCGGTGATGTCTCCCTCGTCGATAGCGCAGGACGAACGAAAGCTGGTACGCACCAGCGGTCTCGAACTGGTAGTAAAGGCGCCCGCTGGGGCGGCAGAAGAAGTACGCAAGCTCGCCGAGCGCAGTGGCGGCTACCTGGTGAGTTCGCAGGTACAAGGCTCCGAGGCTAACGCCAGCGCCACGGTTTCGGTGCGGGTACCGGTGGCGCAGTTCGAGGCGGTGCGAGAACAAATTCGGCGGTTGGGCTTACGAGTTGAGAGCGACAAGATCGAAGCGCAGGACGTTACTCGCGATTACGTAGACCGCGACTCCCGATTGCGCAACCTGCGCGCCCAGGAACAGCAGTATTTGCAAATTCTGAAACGGGCGACGACGGTCAAAGACACGCTCGAGGTCAGCGACAAGTTGAACGAAGTACGCGGGCAGATTGAACAGCAGCAGGCCGAGTTCGATGCGCTGTCTAAACAGATCGAAACGGTAGCGATCACGGTCGAGCTGCGCAGCGATGCCGAGGCGCAAGTATTGGGTCTGCACTGGCGGCCGCTCTACCGAATCAAGGCCGCCATGAGGGATGGTCTGGATGGCCTGGGCGAGTACGTGGCCTCGATGACCGCTTTCGCATTTTTTCTTCCCACGATTTTCCTCTGGCTGATGACGCTGGTAGCGGGCGCCGCCATTGGGTGGCGCCTGTTGAGGTGGATAGCCCGAAAGTTTTTCAACTTCCCCAGTACTGCAAAGGCGGTGAGCTGATGGTCCCGCGAACTGAAACGTGGAGCGTCTACGGGCGCCCCTGGCTGCAAAAATTGGTTTCCAACTTACACGGAGAAACAAATATGCCCAGTCACATTCGTCGTCCCTTCTGGCTAACGATTCCGGCTTTATTGTTTGCCATCTTTACCTGGAAGACTGCCGTCCCGGAGCGGGCCGAAGCCGGGACCACCCCTTCCCCGTCCGCGGGTTCACTGCAGATCATGGGCAAGGATGGCGCCGCCAGAGGTCAGTGCCCGCTGAAACACACCTCGGTCCGAGGAGCAATCAGTGGCTACGTCGCCCGAGTAACGGTCACGCAGATCTTCGAGAACACGGCCTCCGACAAGATCGAAGCGGTCTACACCTTCCCGCTGCCGGAGGACTCGGCGGTGGACGACATGACGATCCAGATTGGTGATCGGACTGTCCGTGGACTGATCAAGAAGCGCGAGGATGCTCGCGCCATTTACGAGCAGGCGAGGAGCACGGGCCACGTAGCGGCGCTGCTCGACCAGGAGCGGCCTAACATCTTCACCCAAGCGGTCGCCAACATCATGCCGGGCGAGCAGGTCACGGTCACCATCAGCTACCTGCAGGTGCTGCAATACGAGGCAGGCTCGTACGAATTTGTCTTCCCTATGGTGGTGGGGCCGCGTTACATTCCGGGAAAACCCGTGGGGCAGCAAGGTGGTGGCTGGTCACCAGATACCACAAAGGTTCCTGACGCGTCGCGCATCACGCCGCCAGTTGCTGTGCCAGGAACGCGCGCCGGGCACGATATTTCCATTGAACTTTCCATCGATGCGGGAGTACCAATTCAGAAATTGCAATCCAAGTCGCACGAAATTGACGTCGACCAGCCCGCGGGTAACACTGCAACGGTCAAGCTGCGTAATGAGGCAACCATCCCCAACAAGGACTTCATCCTGCGATACCAGGTGGCGGGCAAGCAGATCAGTGACGCTGTCCTTTCGCAATGGATGCCGGGCTCGACCAAAGCTGCGGGCGGATATTTCACTTTGATCCTTCAGCCGCCCGCACAAGTGGAACAATCTGAAATCACACCCAAGGAACTGGTTTTCGTCGTCGATACATCAGGGTCAATGTATGGATTCCCTCTGGACAAGGCGAAAGAGTTGATGGACCGTGCACTTGACGAGCTTTATCCCGGAGATACCTTCAACCTGATCACATTTTCCGGCGACGAGCACATTCTCTTTCCGGAGCCAGTGTTTCCAACCGCGGAAAATATCCGCATCGCGAAAGAATTCATGCAGGGCCGGCGCGGTGGTGGCGGAACGGAGATGATGAAGGCCATTCGCGCCGCGCTGGACCCTTCCGACAAGCAAGACCACATCCGGGTGGTGTGCTTCATTACCGATGGATACGTGGGCAACGACATGGAGATCATCGGTGAAATTCAGAAGCATCCCAACGCACGAGTGTTTTCGTTCGGCATTGGAAATTCTGTGAACCGGTTCCTGTTGAGCGGAATGGCCAAGGCCGGGCGCGGTGATGTTGAGTTCGTTAATTTGTCCGACAAGGCGGGTAAAGCTGCCGATCGTTTGTATCAGAAGCTCCGTTCACCGTTACTGACCGACATCTCGGTCGACTGGGGCGGGTTGCCGGTGAGGGACGTGTATCCGCAGCGGATTCCCGATCTCTTCACTGGCAAGCCGTTGGTCCTCATGGGACGGTACGACGCGCCGGGGAACGGAACTATTCATCTTCGCGGCAAACGCAACGGGGAAGATTTTATGCGGGACATTCCGGTGACGCTCTCCGCCAGCGGGCAAAGAGCCATCGTCTTGCCGACCCTATGGGCGCGGCAGAAGGTCGATGACCTGATGTCGCAGGATTGGGCAGGTGCGCAGCAGGGGGCGCCTCGTTCGGATGTAAAAGATGCTGTGACCAAGCTTGGACTCGACTATCGCATGATGACGCAATACACCTCGTTCGTGGCGGTCGAGGAGCAGGTCGTGACCAAGGACGGTAAACCGCGAACGGTGCAGGTTCCGGTGGAGATGCCTGAGGGGGTTAGTTATGAAGGCGTCTTCGGTGAGGCGGATGCTCCGACCATGCAGATCGCATCGAATCTCAGCTATGCGGCCAAGGCGGGATCCGCGTTCGGATTGTCGGCAGGCATACCGAGGGCTGCAAGAGCCATGGCGGCACCGCCACCACCTGTGGCGCAGGAGTCCGCGGCGCGCTACGACAAACTCAAAGACCTCAAACAGCAATCTGGAGATCGGAAGATGCTGGAGTCCAAGCTGCATCCCGCGCTCCTGGAGGTTTGGGATTGCTGGCAGAAGACTCCGAACAAATGCGAGTTCGTGCAAGACGGCAAAGTGAAGATTCAAATCTGGCTGACGGCGGATTCGCAGGCTTTACTGGACCAGCTGAAGGCCCTAGGCTTTGAGTTGATCGGGCACCGTTCGGGCGAGAAGACCGTGGTGGGCAAATTGGCGGTGGCGCAGTTGCAGGCACTTAGCCGGTTGGCAGAGGTGAAGGTGGCTGGGCTGGTGAAGCGGTAAGGTATCAACCACCAAGGACACGAAGGGCCACGAAGGAGATCCTTCGTGGCCCTTCGTTTTTGTCGCGGGAACGCTGCGACGCGGAGAAGTCCATAGAGTTGTACCATTGACGCGTGAAGACGCTGGCGCAATCGGTGATCGAGTATATCCAGGGAAATGAGTTGTTGAAGCCTGGGCACCGTGCTGGGATTGCGGTCTCTGGCGGGGTGGACTCGGTCGCGTTGCTGCGCCTTGCTCTCGAGTTTGCCTCAGAGTTGGGGGTTGTGCTTTCGGTGGTGCACTTCAATCACCGACTTCGTGGCGAGGAGTCCGACGCCGACGCAAGGTTCGTGGCTGGGCTGGCCGCAGATCACGGACTCGCCTTTCATTGCCAATCCGGCGAGGTTCGAGCGTATTCCTCAGAAAGACATTTGAGCCTTGAGGCCGCGGGGCGTGAACTCCGCTACCAGTATTTTCAGAGCCTGCTGCGGGCAAGAACGGTCGATCGGATCGCCACTGCCCACACCCTGGACGATCAGGCAGAGACGGTTATCCTGCGTCTCGCACGCGGTGCGGGAACGCGCGGGCTAGCGGGAATTTTTCCCCAGGTCGCGATCGAAGGCGGGGCCGTCGTGCGTCCGCTGCTTCGGACACAGCGTTGCGAGCTTGAGGCCTATCTAGGTTCCTGCAAACAAAATTGGCATGAAGACAGCAGCAACCGCGACCTGAGCCACGCCCGCAACCGTGTGCGGCATGGCATCCTGCCCGCCCTGGAACGCGACTTGAATCCCAATGTCGGAGAAGTGCTGGCGGAGACGGCCGACCTGGCTCGAGCGGAAGAAGAATTCTGGCAGCAGGAAGTGGATCGCGTACTGCCTACCATTTGGAATGGCGAGAATGTTCTGAAAGTCTCGGGATTGCATTGTTTGCCGCTGGCGCTACGGCGGCGAGTGGTTCGGCACGCGGCGGAGTTGCTTGGGGTCACGACAGAGCAGAAGCACGTCCGCGACATCCTCAACGTCGCCGCTGGAGGCGCGGCTTCGGTTGAGCTGCCGAATGGGTGGTCGGTGGCGCGAGTGCTAGACGAGTTGCGCTTCCAGCGGCGACGTGTGTCGGCGGTCTCCGACTATGCCTATCCCCTCACGGTTCCAGGCGAAGTCGACGTTCCCGAGGTTGGAGCAGCTTTTGCAGCGGTTCTGAATCCTGCGGGAGAAACGATGTCTATCCTGGAGGGCTGTCTGGATGTGTCACTCCTGCGGAAAACTTTGACGGTGCGGAATTGGCGGCCGGGCGACCGGTATTGGCCGGCGCACTCGAAGTCGGAGAAGAAGATCAAAGAACTTTTGCAGGAGCGGCGAGTGACCGGCGACGAGCGCAGATGGTGGCCCGTAGTGGCAAGTGGGGACGATGTGGTGTGGGTGCGCGGCTTTCCGATTGCTTCACATCTGCGCCTGCGAGACGTCCAACAGGGAGGGCTGGTGATTCGGGAGCGTCCCCTTTAGTCATTTTGAGCGCGCCCGGCAAGCTCAAGTCACTGGGCCAGCGTAACTTAAGTGATTCCATGACAGTTCTATTTTTGCCGGATAAATCGCGGGGAAGCGAGTAGAATAACGAGTCGATAGGGTTTTAGGCGTTTCTCTGCCAGTTACGGCGGTGATCGTTCGGTCGATCAAGTCAGCCGGTCGGCGATTGGTGAGACGTTTTGCCTTTACTGGCATCTAATTTTAATAGGTTGCCCCCGCATTTTCTGCGCCTGAGGCAATCAGGAGTCCCGGGTGAATTCAACAGTTAAAACAGTCATTTTTTGGCTGGTCATCGTCATATCAGCCTTTCTTCTCTGGCAAGTGGTCCGCGTAGGAAGCGGCGGCCAAAAGGAGAAGGAAGTCAATCTCTCTGAGTTCCTGAACGACGTTGACCATAGCAACGTCCGCGAAGTCACGATCAACGGCCAGGAAGTACGCGGCAAGTACGCCGACGGGAGTGCGTTCCACCTCACCGTGCCGCTCAATTACCCCGACATGATCAAAACGCTGCGCGAGAAGAATGTGAACATCACCATTCGCGACGTAAGCAGCGGTAGCTGGCCTTTGCAGTTGCTGGGCACGTGGGCGCCACTGATCTTGCTGGCAGCATTGTGGTTCTTCATGATCCGCCAGATGCAGACCGGCGGAAATAAAGCGCTGTCGTTCGGCAAGAGCCGCGCGCGGTTGCTCTCCATGCAGCAGAAGAAGGTCACGTTCAAGGACGTGGCCGGAGTCGATGAGGCCAAGGAAGAGCTCAAGGAAATTATCGAGTTCCTGCGCGAGGCGCAGAAGTTCCAGAAGCTCGGCGGACGTATTCCCAAGGGCGTGCTGCTGGTCGGACCTCCGGGAACCGGTAAGACTCTGTTGGCCCGGGCAGTCGCCGGTGAAGCCAACGTTCCGTTCTTCTCTATCTCTGGTTCGGACTTTGTTGAGATGTTCGTCGGCGTAGGCGCTAGCCGGGTTCGTGACCTGTTCGAGCAGGGCAAGAAGAATGCTCCCTGCATCATCTTCATCGACGAAATCGACGCCGTCGGACGCCACCGCGGCGCAGGCCTCGGGGGCGGACACGACGAGCGCGAACAGACTTTGAACCAGCTGCTGGTCGAGATGGACGGCTTCGAATCGAACGAGGGCGTCATCCTGATGGCCGCCACCAACCGGCCTGACGTGCTCGATCCCGCGCTGCTTCGCCCCGGGCGTTTTGATCGACGGGTGGTTGTCAGCCGTCCCGATGTTCGGGGCCGCGAGGAGATTCTCCGGGTCCATACCCGCAAGATTCCGCTCTCGGACGATGTCGATCTCACCGTACTGGCTCGGGGCACACCGGGATTCTCCGGCGCTGATTTGGCCAACATGGTCAACGAAGCGGCACTGGCGGCGGCGCGGCAAAACCGCAAGGCCGTGCTGATGTTCGATTTCGAGCTGGCGAAAGACAAAGTCCTGATGGGCGTGGAGCGCAAGTCGCTGTTGCTCTCCGACGAGGAAAAGAAAGTGACGGCGTACCACGAAGCCGGTCACGCGCTGGTAGCGGTCAAGCTGCCGCACTCCGACCCGCTTCACAAGGTCACCATCATTCCTCGTGGCATGGCGTTGGGCGTGACCATGCAGCTGCCCATCGACGACAAGCACAACTACACCAAGGATTATCTGGAAACTACCATCGCCATCATGATGGGGGGCCGCATCGCGGAGGAGATGTTCCTCAACCAGATGAGCACTGGAGCCGGGAACGACATCGAACGGGCCACTGAACTCGCCCGCAAGATGGTCTGCGAATTCGGTATGAGCGATCTGGGCCCGCTGACCTTCGGCAAGAAGGAAGAGCAGATTTTCCTGGGACGCGAGATCTCCCAGCATCGCGACTACAGCGAAGCAACCGCGATCAAGATTGACGACGAGGTTCGCCGTATCGTGCAGAAGGGATACGACAGCGCCAAGAACATTCTGGCGGAGAACAACGACGCTCTGATCCGGATTGCGCTGGCCCTGCGCGAACGGGAAGTTCTCGACGGCAACGAGATCCGGATGATCATCGAAGGCAAGGAGCTGCCGACTATCACTCCTCCGTCGAAGGGGGACGATGGCGTGCAGCAGGTGCTGAAGCCGGAGCCGGGACGTCCAGGACTGGCGAAGGGCGGAGAGCGTCCAGCGCCAGCCTAGAGACTGGCGGTTGATTTACATCAGGCGGCCTTCGGGCCGCCTTTATTTTTCACTTGTAATCTTGTTCGACATCATGGGGATCTATTTCTAGTTCCTAGTTTTCTGTTCTCGGTTCTCAGCGCAGACTGGCTGTATGATCTCCGGGACTATGAAGATTCTCTTCGTCCTCTGTCTACTCAGCATCTTTGCCTTCCCGGAGCAACCACCCAAGCGCGAGGTTTATCGAATTCATTTCTTCAAAGCTGGCGCGGGAAAGCTCAAGGATCTGATCGATGCTTACATGACCATGCCTCCCGCACCTCCGGGACATGAGTCCATGATTTTCCGCCACCAGTCTGGGGATGACTGGGATCTGCTGGTGGTCTATCCGCAGGGGGAGCAAGCACACGTTGACGCCAATCCCAATTACACCGACGCGCAGCTGAAGTTGCGGGCGCGGGTGATGGGAGATTACATCTGGCACACGGACACTTATGTCACCGGGCCGCCGCTCGATGATGTGAAGAAGGCGCTTGCGCCGGCGAAGGGCGGGATTTTCCTGGTGGAGGATTACCGTGCGCTGGATGGCCATTTGAGTCAACTCGACGATGTGATTACGCGGGATATCGCTTCGGCTCGCGCCCACGGCTCGGTTCGATTCGATCACGTGCAGGGTGCACCCTGGGATTTTCTGGTGATCTTCGGATATTCGTCCTGGCAGGAATATGTCGCGGCGGAGAACGATCCGGGGGCGGATGCAGCCGCAAAGAAACAGGGGTTCAAGGACAGTGCTGACGTGTCGTTTGCGCTGCGCGAGCATATCGCAGCGCATCACGACACGTTTGTCAGCCGGATCGAATAGCTAACCGTTGATCAGATTCATCATGTGCTCGGGATAGCGGTGGCCGGTGGCTGATCCGTAAGGGAACGCTTCGTCGATCTCGCGCAACTCCTGGGTTGTTAGCTGAAGGTTGAGCGCGCCGACGTTTTCTTCCAGATATTTGCGATGCTTCGTTCCTGGGATGGGAACGATATCGTCACTCCGGGCCAACACCCATGCCAGTGCCAATTGGGACGAGGTGCAGCCTTTCTTGTGCGCAATTTCTTCGACCTTATGCGTGAGGTCGAGGTTCTTCTGAAAGTTTTCGCCCTGGAAACGCGGTGAAAAACGCCGGTAGTCGTCCTGGTCAAAGTCTTCGAATTTAGTGAAGCGGCCAGTTAGAAATCCTCTACCCAGCGGGCTATACGCCACAAAGCCCACTCCCAGTTCGTGGCAAGCTGGCATGATCTCTTCTTCCGGGTCGCGGGTCCACAGCGAGTATTCGGTTTGCAGTGCGGTGATGGGATGAACCTGGTTGGCCCTCCGCAAGGTTGCCGCGCTCGCCTCCGACAACCCGATGTGCCGCACTTTGCCTTCCCCGACCAAGTCAGCCATGGCGCCAACGGTTTCTTCAATCGGCGTCTTCGGGTCCACCCGATGTTGGTAGTAGAGATCGATGGTTTCGATGCCGAGGCGTTTCAGGCTGCCTTCGCAGGACTTGCGAACGTAGTCGCGTTTTCCGCTGACCCCGCGAACATGCGGGTCTTTTGGATCGCGAACGATCCCGAACTTGGTGGCGATGACGAGCCCGTCCCGCTTGCCACGAATGGCTTTGCCTACCAATTCCTCGTTGATGTACGGGCCATAAACGTCGGCGGTATCGAGAAAGTTGATGCCGAGTTCAATCGCGCGGTGGATGGTGGAGATGGATTCGTCGTCGTTGCGTCCGCCGTAGAATTCGGACATACCCATGCAGCCGAGGCCCAGAGCACTGACGGTGAGCCCGGCCCGGCCTAGTTTGCGAGTCTTCATGAACGGTTGCTCCTTGTACAAATTCTAGATGAGGGAAAGACCGGTTGGGCTTCCCGGAACTTTACGTCGCTTGGGTTTTGAGCCGGCTGACTACGGTACGGACCATGGGCGGCAGCCAGCAGGTTCCTCCGCCGATAAGCTGGCGACGGAATGACAAGGGGCAAAGGGTTGGCAAGAAACAATCCCAACGTTGCTAGAATGCCCTCCGGACCTCGAGGAGAAGCGCGCAATGTCGTATAAGCAAATCCTGCAACTCATGCTGCTCATCGCCCAAACTTGCATCATGGTCTGCGCCCAGGACTACGACCAGCCCTATCGTCCCCAAGTGCACTTCTCCCCCCGTAAGAACTGGACGAACGATCCCAACGGCCTGGTTTATTTCCAGGGCGAGTACCACCTCTTCTTTCAGTACAACCCGTTCGGCGATCAGTGGGGACACATGAGCTGGGGTCACGCGGTCAGTCCCGACTTGCTGCACTGGAGCGAACTTCCCGTCGCCATCCCGGAAGAGCACGGGATCATGATCTTTACCGGCAGTATCGTGGTGGACGAACAAAACAGCAGTGGTTTTTGTGGTGCTGGGAAGAACTGTCTGGTGGCGATTTACACCGGCGACAGCAATCCGTCGCAGGGACATCGCGAGACCCAGAATCTTGCCTATAGCTTGGATCGCGGGCGTACCTGGACGAAATATAGAGACAATCCTGTGCTCGATCTGAAGATGGCTGATTTCCGCGACCCCAGCGTTTTCTGGGATTCGACTTCGCAACGCTGGGTAATGGCAGTTTCGCTGCCGAAGGAACGTAAGATCCAGCTTTATTCTTCCGCAAATCTGAAGCAGTGGACACTGCTCAGCAACTTCGGACCTGCAGGGAATGTCGATGGCGACTGGGAGTGTCCCGATCTGCTGCGCATACCCGCTGACAGTGGAAACGATTCGATCTGGGCGCTCAAGGTCGGGTTGAATCCAGGAGCGCTGCAAGGGGGCTCGGGAGAGCAATACTTCCTCGGCAGTTTTGACGGCAGGAATTTCAAGGCATCTGCGGACGCTGGATCGCATGGCTGGACCAACTACGGAAAGGACGACTATTGCGCAATCAGCTTCAACGGGCTGCCCAAAGGGAAAGCCCCAATTCTGCTGGGCTGGATGAACAACTGGCAATATGCGGCCAAGCTGCCGACTTCTCCGTGGCGCGGGCAGATGAGTTTGCCGCGACGGCTTTCTTTCATTCGTGACAAAAGCGGGATCGCGCTTAAACAGGAACCGGTAGTGGCGCCGCTGCGGGGAAAGAGTGTTTCTTTGCCTGGGGCTTCGCCGCTCACGGTACCCGTCGAATTCGAGGTGCAGTTTGGCCAGACCGCTGAGACGGTGTTTGGTGTCCGGCTGTATTCGGATGGGGAGCATTGGACCGAAATTGGGTTTGATGTGGATAAGGAGAAGTTTTACATCGATCGTTCAAGGGCGGGGCTGGCGATTAGCCCTGAATTCTCCGGTCGAACTGAGTCGCCGCTGATGGCCGGACGGCCGTACGATTTGAGGGTGATTGTGGATCGGTCTTCCATAGAGGCGTACGCACAAAACGGCACCCTAGCTATGACAAGTCTAGTTTTTCCGCCGGGCGATAAGCGCTCGATTCAGGTATTCCCTAAGGGTGCGAAGTTTCGGGGGCGCGGGTGGGAACTGAAGTCAATATGGGCGGCGGATGAGAAGTCGAAGCACCCTCCAGGGAACCGTTGATGAGACCGCACTCTTGACTTCGCTCAGGATGACAGCTTCTCGACCGCGAGATCATTGGGAAGCACCGAGCTTATGGTTCGATCTGAATCAGGGGTTTGGTCTGAGCCACCACTTCGCCAATCTCGACCGCCGGGACACCGGCATTTTTTAAAGCTGCCGACAGTTCGGCGGCTTCGTGGGCCGCTACCGAAATTAGCAGTCCACCTGCGGTTTGGGGATCGAACAGGACAGCCTTAATTTCTTCGGTGACGCCTTCGTCATAGCCGACAACGCACTCCGCGAATTCACGGTTGGCGGTAAGTCCGCCGGGAATGTGTCCGGCGCGAACACATTCCAGGGCGCCTTCCAGCAACGGGAGCTTGCCGACAGAAATACGCAGCGACACTTGCGACGCCAGGGCCATTTCGCGGGCGTGCGCGACCAAACCAAAGCCGGTGACATCGGTCATGGAGTGGACACCGCTATTCGCGGCCGACGATTGAGGAAGGGCGGAAGGATGATCCGGCAGCAGAGACGATGATCGTTTCTGATGACCTACAACTACTTCGGCCGCCGTCTTGTTCAACGTGGTCATGGAGCGCACGGCGCCATCGATCCATTCCTGCTTCGCGGCTCCCTTCTTGATGGCGGTCGAAATTACTCCAGTCCCCAGGGATTTGGTGAACAGCAAGCGGTCGCCAGGCTGGGCGCCGGCGTTGGCCAAGATTCGGCTGGGATCAATTAATCCGGTGACCGAGTAGCCGAATTTGGTTTCCTCGTCGCGAACGCTGTGTCCGCCAATCACGGTACATCCGGCTTCCATCATCTTGGAGAGGCCGCCCGCAAGAATTTGTTCCAGAACTGCATTGTCACCCTTTGCCGGAAAACAGACATGGGCGAGGGCCGTAATGGGACGGCCTCCCATGGCATAAATATCACTTAGCGCGTTAGTGGCCGCAATCTGACCGAAGGTGTAGGGGTCATCCACCATCGGGGTGAAGAAGTCGACCGTCTGCACCAGCGCCGTGCCGGGCCCAATCTGGTAAACGCCGGCATCATCGGCGTGATCAAAACCCACCAGAACGTTGGGGTCGCTTTGTTTGGGGAGCTTACTGAGTACGGCGTCCAACACTGCCGGGCTGAGTTTGGAGGCGCATCCTCCGGATTTGACGGTTTCCGTCAGTCGAATTGGCTTGGAATCGGCCATGCCTCTATTTTATCTGTCCGGCGGGTACTGCTTACTACCGATTACGGACGTGATGTTTCCGAGACATGGCTTTCCACATACATTCAAGTTACGCGCTTCGATGAACAGATTGCCCAGGCAGAAATGGTAACCGATGAAACTCTTGCGCCTCAGACTGCTGCTGCCGTAATCGAGCGCATTCAGGTGCAGGACCTGACGGAACAGGAACTGGAGAAGCTACCATTCGGAGCCATTCAGTTAGACACTGCCGGGAGGATTCTGCCCTTCAATGGGTTTGAATCACAAATTTCAGGGGTCTCGAAAGAGCAGGCCGTCGGTAAGCTGTTCTTCACCGAAATCGCGCCTTGCACCAACATAAAGGAATCTTGCGGCCGGTTAAAGAAGGTGTAGCCCGCAAGCGGTTGCATGGAAAGTTTCGGTACCACTATTCGTTCAAGCGCAATCCCATGATGTCACCATCACGCTTTTCTATAGCGACCTGACGCAGAGCATTTGGGTTTTGGTTCGGCCTGTTTAGGTTGTTGGTAAAGGCGAGAAGCGGAAGCTGGCTAAACCAAACTCCCGCTTTCGAGAGGTGGGATCAAATGAAGGCAACTGAAGTGACGATATCTCGGGGAAAGCTCTGCGCCAATCCCGCGATCTCTGTAGGGTGGCCACGGACATTCTGTAAGACGGTCTGAGCTTATGTTGTAGTCGGTTTGGCCGCTCCGGCCCTAAAAGGCGAGAAGCAGAAGCCCGAATCCCATCGATTCGGACCCCTGCTTGAAGGGTAGGAGAAATTGAGGGCGAAGCTGAACCGAAGATACTTCCCCGTTCCGGAAGCAACAATCCAGTCGAGACTGTAGGGGGATAGGGAAGTTGCAGTATTTGCGGGTATTTTTGCTCCCGGTCCGCCACCTTTTACCAGATCGAATCGCCTTGCCGTAACATCCAATTGAACCTAGCGGAAAGGTAACCAGTCATTTGGAAAAAGGCGCGCTTCTTTTACGTCTTGGCGTTTTTCTCGGTTTTGTCGCGCTGATCTACTTTGTCCAGCGCTTCTGGTTTGTTAACGCCTGGCATCGCATTCAGGGGATCTCCCGCCCCGCGCTGCGCCACACTCTGCAGGGAGTGTGGTGGATGGCGTTACTGGTGTTACTGGCCGGATTTCTCGATCCGTTTCTGGGGCATATCCTTCCGCGGCGCGGACTCGGCAGTTGGGTAATCGCCATCTCCCGGTTGTGGCTGGTAGCGTCTCTTTTCGCTTTCCTGGCCTATCAGCTGGTCGGGTTCTTCGGCTGGACCTCTGGCTTGGCTGCCAAGCTGATGTCGTCGCGTCCCGAACCGGTAAATTCCGGACGGCGGGACTTCTTCCGCTACGCAGCCTATCTTGCGGGGGCGGTACCCCTTCTGGGAGCCACCTATGGATTTGCGGCTGGCCGGTTTCGCTACCAGGTCCGGAACATCGACGTCCCCATCGGCAATTTACCGAAACCTCTGGACGGAATGAAGATAGTCCAGCTGAGCGACATCCATATCGGCGACTTTATGCCGCGGGAGGAAGTGCAGCGGGCGGTCGCCATGGCGAACGATCTGGGGGCAGACCTGGCGGTTGTGACTGGCGACTTCATCAGTAATGAGTACGATCCGCTGGAGGATTGCATACAGGAGTTGAGCAAGTTGCAGGCTCCGCTCGGCATCTGGGGCTGTAACGGGAACCACGAGATTTATGCGGGAGCTGAAGCCGCTGCCCAGCACTTGTTCCAGAAACATGGCATGCGGCTGCTGCGGCAGGAAAACGCCGAGCTGGCTCTGGATGGAGCCAAGTTCAACCTGATCGGAGTCGACTACCAGCGGGACCACATGACCAGCGGTCCAAAGGGGCCGATGCTGCAGGGACTTGATCCACTTATCCGGCGCGATCTGCCGAATATCCTGCTGTCGCATAATCCTAATTCCTTCCGCCGGGCGGCGGAGATGGGGGTCGAACTGAGCCTGGCCGGCCATACCCATGGCGGGCAAGTGAAATTTGAGATTGTCGATCACAGCATCAGCCCGGCGCGGCTGATTACGGACTTTGTGGCCGGACTTTACCACTTGCCGATGGGTAATGGGTCGTCAGGAAACGGGGCGCGGTCCTTCCTCTATGTGAATCGAGGGCTGGGAACCTTCGGAATGCCGGTACGGTTGGGCGTGCCACCCGAGATCACCCTTTTGACCCTGCGAGCGGGCTGAGGTTGGCTGCCAGCCCCTCGTTAGCAGTCGGATTCCCTTCCGTTTTCCCCTGTTTGGCGGCATCACTGTTCATGCACTGGTTTCGTCAGTTTCCTTCTGTTCTGAAATCGTAACGTTCCATTTTTTTAGTCTTGTAATGTCTTGCTCGCGACAAGAATGGTCGTAGAGGGGGGGCATCTCCCGAGCCTATACAGCAAATGTTCACTTCCATCGATGTAGCCGTAGGTTGGTTCCTTCCAACATTCTGGGTTGTTGAGCGCAAACCATGTGCCGTCCGAGGCACAGTTGGACCGCAGCCAGAGAACCAATCACATTTGTAGGAGGTCAACCGTTTTCAATCGAGGGGGGAACGAGTGCCGAGAATTCTGGTCGTCGATGACGATGACAGCATGCGCAACATTCTGCGCATGCGGCTGGCTGACGAATACGAAGTGATCGATACAGGGGACCCGGAACTGGCGTTGGGCTTGGCTTTGGAGCACAAGCCGGATGCGGTCTTGCTCGATCTGGTGATGCCGAAAGTTTCCGGTTTTGAGCTGTGTCAAAATTTGCGAGCTCTGAGTTACACCTCGCGCATACCGGTGTTTGTCATTACCGGGGGAGGGGTACAAGAGACCAAGCAGCATTGTGACAACCTGGGTGCGACCGCGTACTTCGAAAAGCCGCTAAATTTCACTGAACTCAAACGTCGGCTGGGTGAGGAATTGCACGTTCACCGCACGGAACGGCGAGCGCACGCACGGGTGCGGATGCGGCTCATTCTGAAGTTGCGAGGCAATGATGCCACCGGGAACCGCTTCGAGGAATTGACGGCGACGGAGAACGTCAGCGCGGGCGGCTTTCTGTGCAACTCAACCACCACGCTTGCCAAAGGATCTCACGTGGATGTTTATCTTTGTGGAGAGACTGAGCGCTTCGTGGGCCGCGCACGCATGGTGCGTAAGGAAAGCAGCATTACTGCCTGGCAGCGATATGGATTCCAATTTGAAGAGAGAAACAGCGAGTGGGTCTTGCAGGCTTAAGATACCTGCGTCTGGGCTTTTGCCACCGGGGCCTCAGCACGTCTGCTGCGCAGCCACACGATGAAGCGATACAGAAGAAGAAGTCCTAAGAGGACGGCATATCGCACCGGCTTGGTGATATCCGCCTTCACCAGCCACTTGTAGTGAATCACTCCTGCGATCGCACTCAAGTAGACCAGGCGATGCAGGGCCTGCCAGCGCTTCCCGCCTAATTTACCTACCGACCACTTGGTCGAGGTCAGCGCCAATGGAACCATCAACAGGAAGGCGGTGAATCCCGCCGTGATGAATGGCCGCTTGGCAACATCGGCCAGCATTTCGCGAATGGCAAAAAACTTATCGAGCCAGACGTAGGTGGTCAGGTGCAGGCATCCGTAGAAGAACGCAAAAAGACCGAGCATCCGGCGGTAGCGGACCAGCCAGTATTGCCGCGTTAGCTTTCTAACCGGCGTGACCGCCAGCGTGATCATGAGGAAAATCAGCGTCCAGTCGCCGGTGGAGTGGGTGATGAACTCGATGGGATTGGCGGTCAGGCCGTCGTGATAGTAGGCCCAGAGCAGATGGGCGACCGGAAGCAGGCACGCGGCGAAGACGACGGGTTTGAACCAGCGGACCATAGTTGGCAGAAAGCAGCAGATTCTTGCGCTTAAAATCCGCGCTGCGGAATGACAAACTTTAAGATCAGAAATTCTTTTTTAGATCCATGCCGCTGTACAGGCTTGCCACCTGCTCGTATCCGTTGAACATCAGAGTGGGGCGCTTGCGGAACTCCCCCAAGCGACGCTCACTGGCCTGACTCCAGCGGGGATGATCTACCTGGGGATTTACGTTGGAATAAAAACCGTACTCGGACGGCGCTGACCTTTGCCAGGTGTTGTAGGGCTGCTTGTCGGTGAACTTGATGTGATCAATCGCCTTGATGCTCTTGAATCCATATTTCCAGGGCAGCACGAGACGCAGTGGAGCCCCATCCTGGTTGGGCAGGGATTCTCCGTACATGCCGAAACACAACAAGGCAAGCGGGTGCATGGCTTCGTCCAAGCGGAGGCCTTCGACATAAGGCCACTCCAAAACGCTGCTGCGCTGGCCAGGCATTTGGCCAGGGGAATAGATGGTAGTGAATTCCACGAACTTGGCCTTGCCTAGCGGCTGGACCCGCTTGATCAATTCACTAAAAGAAAAACCCACCCATGGGACAACGATCGACCATCCTTCTACACAACGATGGCGGTAGATGCGTTCTTCGGGTGAAGCCATTTTGATGATGTCGTCAACTTCGAACACCTGCTTCTTCGGGACCTGACCTTCTACCGTGACTTTCCAGGGACGGGTCTTGAAATCCTTCGCAGCTACCGAAGGGCCGCCCTTGTCGGTGGAGAACTCGTAGTAGTTGTTATAGGTGGTAACGTCTTTGGCCGGTGTCACGGTTTCGGTGGTGGAGAATGGGCTCGGCTTGATTCCGTCGATCTTGGTACTGGCGCTTGCGTGCTGCGCGGGATAGCCTAATTCGCGAAAGACTAGTCCAGCCACTGCCGCGGCACTTGTCATGGCAGTTCCAGCCAGCCATTTGCGCCGATTCAGATAGAGAATTTTGGACGTTATTTCTGATGACGGAATGTCTGATGCTTTTTTGATTAACATACCGGGACCCCCAATTAGTGTACGCGGCTTACGACCGTCTCAGATTTAGAGGCTCATGTGATGGGACGCGCGGCCAAGAGGAAAGTTACAAGAGATGGGCCAGGTCCCGGTGGATTAGGGCTTGGCGTTGAGAACGTCGCGGACTTTGCGGGCCAGGGCCTGAAGCATGAAGGGCTTTTGCAAAAAGGCCGCCCCGGCGTCCAGCATTCCCTGGTGAACTACCGCTTCTTCGGTGTATCCAGACAAGTAAAGGACTTTGGTCACCGGATTATTGGCGAGGAGCTGTTTGCCCAATTCTTGTCCTGCCATTCCGGGCAGAACGATGTCGCTGATCAGGAGATCAATGCGACCGGCATGAGCGGCGGCGACGCGGAGTGCGGTATCACCACGATCGGCTTCCAGAACTTTGTAACCCTTCGACTGCAGGACTTCGCGGACGAGTTGGCGGACGCTTTCTTCGTCCTCTACCAGCAAAATGGTTTCGGAGCCTTCGGCGGAGACAGGAGCAGTTTTTGCTGGCGGTGCAACCGCATCCACGGTCTCTTCGACCCGCGGCAAATAGATGCGGAAGGTGCTGCCCAGGCCTAATTCGCTTTCGGCGAAGATGTATCCACCGGTCTGTTTGATGATGCCGTACACAGTGGAGAGCCCAAGGCCCGTCCCCTTGCCTTGTTCTTTGGTCGTGAAGAACGGTTCGAAAACTCGCTCTCTAGTGTGCGCATCCATACCCTGGCCAGTGTCGGAGACCGAGAGCATCACGTACTGACCGGGGCGCACGTAGCTGTACCTGCGGCGGATGTCGTCGCCCAGAGTTACGTTGGCCGTCTCAACCGTGATTTTCCCCCCGCGCGGCATTGCATCTTTGGCGTTGACCACGAGATTCATCAGCACTTGTTCGATCTGGCTGGGATCGGCGCGAGTGCAGTTGAGGAACGGCGCCAGTTGAGTTACCCATTCGATGTTTTCTCCCACTAGTGGGCGCAACAGCCGCTCGAGGTCATTCACGATTCCGTTCACGTCCACCGATTTGAGTTCCAGCAGTTGCTTGCGGCTGAAAGCTAATAGCTGGCGAGTTAGGCTCGCGGCTTTGTTGGCGGCCTCATAAATCGATTCGACCTTCGATGTGGCGGGATCGCTAGTCTGGGCACTGCCCAGCAAGACTTCAGCATATCCCCGAATCACCGTGATCAGGTTGTTGAAGTCATGCGCCACGCCACCAGCCAGGCGTCCGACAGCTTCCATTTTTTGCGCCTGGCGGAACTGGTCTTCCAAGATCCGGCGCGCGGTGACATCCTCGGCAATGACCTCAATGACATTCTTCCCATCGCTATCTCGCACCATGCATCCACTGAGCCGCACAGTGATCGCGTGTCCCTCTTTGTGCTTCCAATGAATTTCGGCATTGGTCAGGCGAAGACCGCGCTGAAAATCGCGCATGAGACGAGTCTGTTCGCTGTGGCTGAGAAAGACGTCTTGCGCCGGATCGAGTGCCAGGATGCTCTGGGCTGAGTCGTATCCCAGCATGGCCACAAGTGCGGGATTGACGTCCAGAAACTTGCCATCGAGATCGCAGCGATAAATTCCGTAAATCGCGCTGTCCACCAGCGAGCGATATCGCGCCTCCGACTGGCGCAGGGCTTCTTCATTGCGCTTGCGCTCAATTGCAATAGCCAGCTGCTGGGAGACGAAGGTGAGTACCTGCTTATCGGCTTCTTCCAGGCGTGCCTGGGGCGCATAACTCTGGACGCCAACTACGCCAAAGGTCCGGTCCCCAACTTTGAGAGGTGCACCCAGCCAATCCAGAGGATCCCGTTCACTGCTCTCCAAGTCACCGCTGGCCACCATCTTTGCGAATAGCTCTGATGTACACAGCAGTGATTCTCCTGTCCGCAATACGTATTCAGTTCTTCCCAGGCTCAGCTTCCGCGGTTGCGGGGGAGGATGAATTTCGTCGACGTAGTACGGGAAAGATAGAAGCTGGTTCTGCGCATCATAGAGCGCGATGTAAAAGTTGTTGGCGTACATCAACTCGCCGACGATGGCGTGCAGCGCGCCGTAGAACTCCTGCAGGTCCTGGGTGGCGCTGGTCTTCTCCGCGATGCGGTATAGAGCTGAGCTGAGCGCTTCCGCGCGTTTTTGCGCCGTGATGTCGCGGTAGAGAGCGTAGGTGGCGATCTTCCTTCCCTCGACCATAACCGGCGCCACCGAGGCGAACACATCCACCAGCGTGCCATCTTGCCGCATGCGTTTGGTTTCTAGGTTGGCCTTTTGACCACGCGACAACACTTCCTTGCCCCAATGAAATTCAGACTTTCGTTCCGGCGGAAAGAGGAAGGAATCAATGGGCTTGCCGGCGATATCTTCGAGGGCATAGCCAAAGATACGGGTGAATTCCCGATTCACACGCACGACCTTGAATTGCTGGTCAACTATGCAAATCGCTTCCGGAGCGCAATCCACCAACTGATCGAGATAGACCTGGTCACCGGGTGCAAGTTGTTCCGCGAGCGGCGCTTGAGTTGTGTCCGCGGGGACATGGAGCGCGGGGGTGCCCTTGTCCAACGACTGCTTTAAGAGCTTGGCACGCGCGAGGTCAGATTCCGCTGACCGGGTGAGCTTGTCACCCATCCGTCCCCCCTGAAGTTAGCCCCGAAGTTACTTGTCGATGTTAGAGGGGTGTGTGGTTACTCGAAAGTTACAGTGGTAACGTTTTCGCTTTGTGACGGTGGCAACAGGGTGATCAGTAGGCTTTGACGAAAAAGTAGATGGTCATCACGATTCCCAGGGAAATGACGAAGCCACGAACCAGATTTTGCGGCAGGCGCTGGGCATAGTGGGCAGCGACGTAGCCGCCCAGGATGGCCCCGATGAGCATGATTATGGCCTGGGGCCAGTAGACAGCCCGCGCAACGATGAAAGCGATTACGGCAAGACCGTTGGTAGTGCTGCTGAGGACGGTCTTGACCGCATTCATGGAATGGATATCGGTCATGCCGAGCAGGGCTAGCATTGCCAGGATTACGAATCCCATGCCGGCACCGAAATAGCCGCCATAAGTAGCCACGAAGAATTCAAAAAGCGCGGCCGCAATGATGGCGCCCGTGGTAGCGTGGTGGCCGACGCTGGAAGTTTTTGCCCGGTAGAACTTCTTGCCAAAGGCAAAGAGCAGAGTCGCAGCCAGCATCAGCCAGGGCAGAATTCGCATGAAGGTTTGAGCTGGAGTCTTCAGCAACAGTACAGCCCCAATGAGACCGCCCACAATACTGGAGCCGACCAGCGGCACCAGGACCCGCATGGGAACATCAATCTTCTTGCGATAGGCACCTACGCTCGCCGTTACCCCGGTCCACATGGCAACCGTGTTGGTGGCGTTTGCTGGAATGGGTGGGATTCCGGTGAGCAGCAGTGCTGGAAAGGCGATGAAGCTTCCGCCGCCGGCGATGGCGTTCAGCGCTCCACCTAAGATGGATGCGGTGAGGAGAAATATGGCTTGTGCCAGGGTCAAACATTAGGTGTATCACAAGAAGCCGCCGCACCATCGAATTGCCCAGGGATGAGCGCCCACAGGCAGGGACAGGGAAACGGTAACCAGCCTTCAGATGGGTGGACTATTTGGGCTGGTCATCCCACACTGTTTCATCAACCATGAGGGCCGCGATGAATATGATTGGCTGCGTTGTTGTGCTGATTCTTCTCGGTGTTTGCGGATTTGCGCAGTCCACTCCAGCTGCATCGCGGGCTTGTTTTGAAACGGAGCAGAAACAGCTCGATTTCTGGATTGGAGAGTGGAACCTGACCTGGCCGGGACAGAAAGCCGGCGAAGTCGCGCACGGCAGCAACAGCATCAAGAGAATCCTGGACGGTTGTGTGGTCGAGGAAAGTTTCTCGGGCGAGAACGGGATGCATCTGCGGGGTCACAGCGTTTCCATTTTCGACGCACAGGACAAACGATGGAAGCAAACCTGGGTGGACAACGAGGGTGGCTATTTGGATTTTGTCGGAGGTATCAAAGATGGTCAGATGAGTTTCTGGCGGGAGTTCAAAAAGCCTGACGGTAGTCTTTCCATGCAGCGCATGGTTTGGCGGAACGTGACTGCCGATTCATTTGACTGGAGCTGGGAAGGGTCGAAAGATGGCGGTAAGACCTGGAGCGTAGTGTGGCCCATTCACTACGAGAGAAAGAAATAGTGGCGGAATCTAATTCCGCCACTACTCATCTTCTACATCGAAGCGGAAGCTTCGATTTTTTCTACGTGAATGGTGTTGGTGCTCTTGTCGAGTGAGCCTGTCACCTGAACGTTTTTTCCTTTGTACTCTTTCGCCTTGGATTGATCGTCGAGTTTGTAGGAGTTGTTGCCGGCCTTCAGCACGAAGCCGCTCTTCTGCTTGGCAATCGAACCGGTAAATATTCTGGTGCCGTCGGGAGTGGTAGACGCGGCGTCCGAGGAGGGCGCCGTTTTCTCGTCAGGACTTGCCGATGGCGCCGGTTCCGGGAATGTAGGCGGCGTGGTTTGTGCCGGAGAGGTCGGAGATTGCGCGGTCGGGTCAGCAGGTTGAGTCTGCGCGCCACCCTGCGCGTACGCGGCCGGCAATAAGAATGCTCCCAGACATGCAACTGTCAGCAGTTTGAAAGGATTGGTCATAGATCACGCTCCTTTGACGAAGCGGTGCGGTTGGGTTTGAGGGGTGCGGGCGAGACGCCCGCACCCCCATGCATGGAAACAAGAACTTAGGAGTTGGCGGCGGCCCTGGCTTCTTCGCCACGGGTCCAAACTTTGCCACCGAAATCCTGAACTTTGTCGGCCAGGTTGGTGCGGGTCTGTTCGCCGCTGGCTGGGGCAATCAAGATTCCCACACCCACGCCAATACCAACACCCAGCAACAAAGCGCCGACTGTGCTCCACGCGTGACTGTCTTCGCCTTGCAGAGCCTCCGATGCATGACGGACACGCTTCGAGCCAACTTCATAAGCGTCTTTGGCGCGGTCGGAGCCGGTTTCATACAGATCTCGTGCTCGGTCGCCAAAGCTCTCGATGCGTTCGACCAATCGGTCGCGAAGTGGATCCAACAGATATAGACCGGTGCCGAGCAGCACGTTTAATAGCGTCTTGTTGCTAACCTTCTTCATATCAATCCTCCGGACGAATAGTCGCCAACATAGAGATGCGGGAAGGGGCCTAGCCGATGGTACTGAAATCGGAGGGGAAATATAAGATTTGGGGGATTTGACCCAAATCGGAACATGGCTGAGAGGGGAGCCGCGCCGTGTGGGTCTGCAAACTACTTTACTGAAACGTCGGCTACCTCCAGGGTGGGGTATTGGCCGCTCCAGTCGGTGCTGACGTGTTCGAAAGTGATACGAAAGGGTTTGGACTGGCTGGGAGCTAAGGGAGATGCGCTTAGATCCACCGGATTCGGATAGGGACCGCTGCTGTCGATCACGTAGAGTGGTATGGTTTCGGCTTGTACGACCTGTCCTAAGGAGTCTTTAAAGGTGACCTGGGTCACCACGTGAGTGACGGTTTTATCTCCGCTGTTGGTTACCTTGCCTCCCACGTAAGTTACAGAGGCCCCAACAAAATTCTCGGCGGTGCTCATTTTGACGTCGGAGATCTTGATATTTGCCGCGTAAGGCGGTGGACCGGTAACGGTTTTGGGCTCGTTTCGCGACAGCCAGGCGATGATTCCGACGACGATCACCACCAGGACGATACCAACCAAAATCGGACGCCAATGCGTCTCGTTGGTTTCGCCCAGGGATGGTTGTTCGGTTAGCCCTTCCATGGAGAGATTGTATCTTGAATACTGCCGTTGGTCGTTCGTGGTTGGCCGTTGGCCTACGACTGACTACTCTCCGCCTACCATCAGGCCATCGATACGAATTGTGGGCGATGCCATGGAGCCACGGAATTCAAGGTCGTTGGCGATTTCGGAAATGTTGAAGAACATTTCTTTGAGATTGCCTGCCACCGTGATTTCTTCTACCGGATATGCCAGTTCGCCGCCGGAAATCCAAAGGCCCGATGCACCACGCGAATAGTCGCCGGTCACCAGGTTTGCGCCGTGGCCGAGAAACTCGGTGACGTAGAGGCCTTCCGGAATTTCCGAAATAATCTGCTGCGGCGTCTTAGCGCCTGGCTCCAGGAAATAATTGCCGGGACTGATCCCTGGAGTACCCGCAAGGCCACGGGATGCATTGGATGTGGTTTGAAGGCCCAACTTCTTGGCGGTGTAAGTATTCAGCAGGTACGACTTCAGAACGCCGTTTTCGATGACCACGGTACGGCGAGTAGGGATGCCTTCCCCATCGAACGGACTGGTGCCAAAACCACCAACCAGGGTGCCGTCGTCGATGACGGTGACGTGATCAGCGGCAACCTTTTGCCCAAGCTTTCCCGCCAGAAATGATGCGCCGCGGTATACCGAATCACCGTTGATGCCTTCGAAGATGTGGCCCAGGATCGAAGCGGCTACCTGTTGATCGAAGATGATGGGAACATGCGCCGTCTTTACTTTGCGTGCGCCCAGGCGCCGTAGCGTGCGTTCAGCGGCCACTTTGCCTACGTGCTCGGGAGATTCGAGCCGGCCGATGCTCCGCGCTACCGAGTACCAATAGTCGCGTTGCATCCCGCCATCCTCGGTCTGGGCAATGGGCACTGCAGATATCGAACAGTAGGACCGGCGATACTCACCGACGAAGCCGTGCGAATTGGCGAGAACTTTGTGGCCGGTGGCGGCGTCGAATGATCCGCCGTCGGAATTCTTTATGCGGGGATCAACGGTCAGCGCCGCACTTTCAGCTCGCCGCGCGTAGTCGATGCGCTCTTCACCCGGAAGTGAGTAAACGTCGGCGGAGTACAAATCGAGATCGCCGGAAAGTGAACCCAACTGCGCCGGTTCCGGGATTCCGGAGAACGGATCTTCGGAGGTAATCATGGCCAGTTCGAGCGCCGAGTTCAGCATGCGGTCGAGGCCTTCGCGCGAGAAGTCGCTGGAATAGGTGCTGGCGGAACGCTGGCCGCGGAACACGCGCACGCCTACAGCGCGGGAGCCGGCTTCCTTCAATGTTTCCACTTGGCCGAGGCGGACGAGGGTGGAGAATTCGTCGCCTTCGCGCACCACGCATTCCGCGGCAGTGGCGCCGCCGGCCACGGCGCGACGGACTATGTCCTGAGCAAGGTCTTTCAGGTCAGTTGCTAGTTTCGTTTTTTCAGTTTCCAGCTGCGTGTGTGACATGGGTCCTTAGCTGTCTGGCGCTGCGAAAAGCAGATTCCGCACGCGATGCAGCCGCGCTTCGGAATGACAAGATTAGAAAAAGAGCTGA
>Ga0157378_10000471_pt1 | contig 38401 bp, 43 predicted proteins | sample M65metaG_FD_115309 | JGI IMG/M metagenome (GOLD analysis project Ga0157378, IMG submission 115309) | Miscanthus rhizosphere microbial communities from Kellogg Biological Station, Michigan, USA - M6-5 metaG | ecosystem: Host-associated > Plants > Roots > Rhizosphere > Soil | place: USA: Michigan... | reverse complement strand
GGCGCACCGCGAAGTAGAGGAGCAAGGGAAACAGTCCGATGACTAGAGCCCGCATATAGGGGACGGCCTGTTCGATGATCGGCGCGCCGATGTTCATCGAGGTGAGCGCTTGCCGAAAGAACCACGCGGGAAGCGCCAGCACCGGGGTCAAGGCGATGCTGAGATAAATCCCGTTAATCAGCGCGCGGTGGCAATCTTCGCGCTGACCAGCACCGAATGCCTGGGAAACGATGGTATCGAGGCCGAGGAGCAGGCCGCTGCCGAACAGGGCAAGCACGATAAAGATGTTGGAGCTGAGACTGACCGCGCCCATAGCCGTGGCGCTGTCTGGCAGATGGCCGACCATGACGGTGTCAACGATACCCATGCTCATCCAGCCGAGTTCGGCTAGGACGAGCGGCAGCGCCATACGGATGGTGGGGCGCAGTTCAGCGCGCAGGGTTTGCAGGCGGAGCATAAACGTGGCGGTGAGGCTCAAGCAGTTTACGGGTCGACAGGAAAGGAGGCAAATGAGTGAAGTCGCAACGACCATGCGGTCTTCCCTCGGGCATCGAGAGGGAAAGTCCGACGCGCGATGGCCGGGATTGCGGGAGCTGCATCCAATAAGCTCCCACGAAACGCCCGGCAAGGAGGAGCGATGTCGGTGCGCGAGCCACACGACTGGCCCACGGTGTTTGAAAAGAATCTAGATGCTGGCGACCTGGAACAGATCGTGAGTCTCTACGAACCCGGCGCTGTATTTGTCTCGCCGTCGGGTGAGACCCTGGTTGGCCGCGATCAAATTCGCCAAGTATTGGCCGGTTTGATCGAGAAGAAAGCGCGATTCGAGAGTCACGTGGTCCGAGCCGTGACCGTTGCGGACATCGCCGTGCTGTACACGAACTTTCAGGGTACCGTGATGGAGGCGCCGGACAAATTGGCCGAGGTTCGCTCCCATGCCATTGACGTGTTGAGACGCCAGAGCGACGGCAAGGGGAAGCTGATCGTGGGTGATCCAAACGCGCGCGGCTAAGACAGAATTCGAATTCCAGTAAGTCTTTGCGGCCGGTTTGTGGGAGGTTTACTTCTCGGAGGCGCGGCTCGTCAGGTCCATTGACCCGGTGACAGGCCCACCGTAGTCTTTGGTTACGCGAGTATTGTTCGCGACTGCGGCTGGTGCGCCGAAGTCTGGTGCGAGGCTGGCGGACGCGGTCGGATTCCGAGGAGATCATGACGGCGATCATTAGCGATTTCGAGCAACGGATGAAGCATATCCGCGCGGGAATTCGCTTGAATTCCCGGGTTGCGGTCGCCGTGGAATGGACCGAGGATGGCCGAAGCCATCGCGCGGAAGGCTACACCGTGGACATCAGCCCGAAAGGGTGCCTGGCGATCCTTCCGCAGGGCTTTACCGTGGGACAGAAATTGCGGCTGATCAATTTGACGAACCAGCACGTTTGCGACTCCATCCTGGTGTGGCGTGGACACGAGGGCCGGAGTGGCTGGGAACTGGGTCTGGAACTCCAGAAAATGCCAGCGGACTTCTGGGGCCTGGACTTTTAGCGCGACGCATTAATCCCTCCAAGGTTTTCCCCGATGCGTTGCGCGGGAATTTTTCCACTGGCGGATTGCAGAAATTCCACTTTTTCCTTGCCTTCCAATCGGTTACAACCGTAAAGTTGGGCTAGGTCTAGGGGGTTTCTGACGGGAGGCACCTATATATAGGAACTCGTTTGCCGGAGCGCGGCGGACCTATCTTGGTCGCTCGGGGGGAGGCAGAGGCCAATGACTGCCATCATCACCATCGCGAATCAGAAAGGCGGCGTCGGCAAAACCACCACGGCGATCAATTTGTCCGCAGGCCTTGCCGATCGCGGCAAGCGCACCTTACTCATCGATCTGGATCCGCAAGCCAATTCCACCATCGCGTTTTACGATTCCGGCGAAGTCCCTTCCTCGATGTTCGATGTGCTCAGCGACAGCCGGACGGCGATGTCCGCGGTGATCAAGCCAACCAAGGAATCGATGTTGTCCATCGGGCCGGGCCGTCTGGCGCTCGCGAAGCTCGAGCAGGTGCTCGCAGGACAGTTTGACGCGCCGTATCGTTTGAAAGATGCGCTTGGGCCGATTCTGAAGGATTTCGATTACATCGTTCTGGACACTCCGCCATCACTGGGTATTCTGACCGTGAATGCGCTGGTGGCGTCTACGCATCTGATCGTGCCGATTCAGGCCGCGTATTTTGCGATCGAGGGCACCGACGATTTGCTGGAGACCTACGAGCGAATTCGCGCGCGGCCCAACCCGGCGCTGCGGATGCTCGGGGTGGTGATCACGCTGTTCGACAAGCGCACGAATATCTCACGCGACACGCACGGGCAAATTCGCACGGTGTTCGGCGAAACACTCTTCAAGACGAAGATCAGCAAGAATGTGCGCCTTGAAGAAAGTCCAGCCTACAAAGAAACGATCCTAACGTTTGCGCCGAAATCACCTGGCGCCATCGAGTACAAAAAGCTAGCCGGGGAGGTTATTCATCGTGTTGAAGAGGACCGGGTTACCAGTCACGCTGAAGATGCGGCATGACGCGCACTACGTCGAATCACTGACCAGCTACAGCGGGGCGGCCATCGGGAGAATGATCCCGGTGGATCAGATTCGACCCAATCCGGAGCAGCCGCGCAAGAGCATCGGCGATTTGCGGGAGCTGACCGATTCCATTCGCGAAAAGGGCGTGCTCGAGCCGCTGCTGGTGCGCTTCGTGCCTCGCGAGGATTGCTACTACATCATTTCCGGCGAGCGCCGCTACCACGCGTCGCGCGCGGCGGGATTGAATGAAGTGCCGTGCATCGAGAAGATGGCCGACGACGCGGAGACGCTGGAGATCGGGCTGATTGAGAACATTCAGCGCAAGGATCTCACGCCGTTTGAAGAAGCCGACGGCTTGCACCGGCTGGCCACACAGTTCGAATACACGCATGAGGACGTCGCGCGGAAGATTGGGCGGGCGCGCTCTTCCGTAACCGAGACGCTTTCGCTGCGCAATATTCCGGAAGCGCTGCGAAAAAAGTGCATCGAGCACGGCGTGAACTCGAAGTCGCTGCTGTTGCAGATCGCGCGGCAGCCGACCGAGAAGAAAATGGTGGAGATGCTCCACCGCATTTTGCAGGGCGGATTGACCCGCGACGAAGCTCGCAAGGAACGCCGCGACGAGCAGACCGGGCCGCAGCGGCCGCAGCCGTTCATTTTTCAGTTCGAGCCGGAGAACGAGACCTTCCGCTTCCGCATTCAATTCAAGAAAAGCCATGTTTCAAGGGACGAGCTGATCACCACGCTACGCGGCATTCTTTCGCAACTGGAAGGCTCCTCGTCCGAGGCCGACTACACCGCGGCATAGTCATCGCCCTCGCGATCTGCCGCAATGATGCTGGGCTATTTCCGCACTCATGCTGGAACTTTCACCTCAACAGATGAAGGTGCTGGAACGCGCCTTTGCGGCTGGATTCCAGCCGGTGGCCATCCCGCCTTACGAGAGCGCGCTGTGCGTGCGGCGCGGCGAATGCGCGGCAGTGTTGACTGCCGCTCCCAGCGGAGGGTTGCGGCTGCTGGCTCCGCCAACTTTGCTGGTGGACGGGAACTTGAGCGTCAAGTTGAAGCGAGGCCAAGGTGAAGTGTTTGTTTGGAAGAAAAAAGAGGTCGCGGCGACGCCCGGGCGCCTCCACGAACTCGCGAAGTTCCGGGAAGAATTGACCACTATCCTCGAAGCATTACCGCTGCAGTAGCGAGCGCACGCGATTTGCAATTGCTGCGGAGTCCCGGCAAACTGAAATTCCCATGGAAACCTACGACATAATCTGCATCGGCGCCGGGCCGACAGGGCTGGCCTGCGCCATCCAGGCGCGCCGCGCGGGCATGCGCCCGCTGGTGATCGATAAAGGCTGCCTGTGCAATTCCATTTTCAACTATCCCGTGAACATGGTGTTCTTCACCACGCCGGAGCTTCTGGAGATCGGCGATTTGCCGTTGGTGAGCCCCGCAGAGAAGCCTACGCGCGTGGAAGCGCTGAAGTATTACCGCAAAGCAGCAGAGCACTACGAATTGGAGCTGCGACTTTATGAGCTGGTGCTGCGCGTGGAAGGCACCGACGAGAAATTCGTGGTGACCACGCGATCGGATAAGGGCGTCGAGCATCAATATCACGGCAGAAAAATCGCCGTGGCCACCGGCTACTATGACCTCCCGAATCTGCTCAATGTCCCGGGAGAGGATCAGCCGCACGTTTCGCACTATTACACCGAACCGCACGAGTATTGGAATGAGAACGTTGTGGTCATCGGCGGCAAGAATTCAGCGGCCGAAGCGGCGCTCGATCTGTACAGGAACGGCGCCAAGGTGACTCTGGTGCATCGCGACGCGCAGCTGGGTTCGACGATCAAGTACTGGGTGCGCCCGGATATCGAGAATCGCATCAAAGCTGGACAAGTTAAGGCCATGTTCGAGACCCGCGTGAAGGAGATCAGCCGCGACGAAGTGATCGTCACGAACGGTGCGGGCGAGAAGCGCCTGCCGGCGCGCCGGGTATTTGCACTGACCGGCTATCACCCGGACTTTGCCTTCATTGAAAGCCTGGGCGTGCGTCTCGATCCGGAAACGCGAAAGCCCGCGCTTGATCCCAACACGTTGGAAAGCAACGTCCCGGGGATTTATCTCGCGGGCGTGGTGATCGGGGGGCGGCATACCAGCGAGATCTTTATCGAAAACGGCCGCTTCCACGGCAAACAGATCATCCAGGCGCTGGCAGGGAAGGGACGCGAGGAAGCGACGGCGGCGCGCGGTTAACGCGCGAGTCCGGCTAAAGCGTCCGATACATCACGAACGCGTCGACAAGTCCGTTCGTGGGGTGCCGAAATGCGCCAGGCAGACATCCCACGATCTTGAACCCCAGGTGTTGCCACAACCGGACCGCGCGTTCATTGGTGCTCACCACAAAATTGAACTGCATGGCTGTGAAACCGCGCGAACGAGCGCGATCCAATGAATGGTCGCACATCGCGCGCGCCACTCCTCGCCCGGTCGCCTGGCGGGCCGTCACATAGCCGCAGTTGGCTACGTGGGACCCACCCCCGCGTTGATTGGCTTGCAGAAAATAGGTGCCAAGGATTTGCCCTGCCTCTTCGGCGACAAATACCTCGTGCCCAGGTGCGTGCCAGTAGGTGAGCGCTTCCTCGCGCGACATGTTCGAGGGCAAAGTATAGGTGTCGCCCGCGCGGATCATAGTTTCGAGGATTTCCCAGATGGCATCGGTGTCGCTGTCGTTGGCGGGCCGGATATGCATGCTTTAATGTCGCAGCGGCGGTGCCGTGGCGTCAATTTGTGCGCAGCAAATGCTGCCGCGATGCTCGCCTCGTTGCCCGATGTCGCTCGGTTTGTTACACTTTTCGCCTATGCCGTCGATCCTTCGTGAAGTTGGCGAGACTTTCTCCACGCTGGCCAAGGGCTTCAGCGTCACCTTCAAAAATATGTTTCGCAAAACGGTGACGGAGAACTACCCGTACGAGCCGGTGCATTTCCAGTCGCGCTACCGCGGCATTCACGTCCTGCATCGCGACGAAAGCGGCCTGGAAAAATGCGTTGGCTGCTTCTTGTGCGCGGCGGCGTGTCCTGCGAATTGCATTTACATCGAAGCCGCGGAAAATACGGATTCGAATCGTATTTCCGCCGGCGAACGTTACGCCAGCGTTTACAACATCGACTACTCTCGCTGTATTTTCTGCGGCTATTGCGTGGAGGCCTGCCCGACCGACGCCATCACGCACGGCCATGGATTCGAACTCGCCACGTACGACATCAATGCCCTGGTGTATCGCAAAGAACAATTGCTCGAGAAGATCGCCACAGCCAAGCCCGGCGCTCAGTAATCGAACGCTCCCAAATTGAAAAACACGCACGCTGGAGACCGCCGATGCGGAGATTTGCGCTAAAACGGTGATGTCCGCAAAACAGGTCGAGTCCTATAACGGATATTATGTCAACCAAGAAATAAGCCTGAAATTACCACCTGGCCCAGAGCCCGAATGCTCCCCTGTCCCGGACTCAGGCTCTTCCTGCCGGTACCCCTTAGTTCTTCGCTGAGGTTTTCTGCCGCGCGAGTTCGTACTGAATGTATTGCTCCAGCGTTCGCCCGTCCGCCCCAACCAGCCGCCGCCCGTTCACAAAAATCGTCGGCGTGCTGTTGACCTCCAGCTGCAACCCGTTGGCGCGGCTCGCATCGACGGCGGCGGCAGCCTCTGGTCCGGCCAAGCACGATTTGAAGACGTTAGTATTTAGGCCAGCCTGTCCCGCGAAGTCGGTCATCTTCGTATAAGCGTTGGACGCCGAGATGATCTCCTGGCCGTCGTAGATGGCGTCGTACATCTTCCAGAACGCCGCCGGATTCTGCTGGTACGCGCACCGGCCAGCCAATGCCGCGGTCCGCGCCCAGGGATGGATGCTATCCAGCGGGAAATCCTTGAACACCAACCGCACCTGCGGATACTTTGGCAGCATCTCGCGGAGCACACCGTGGAGATTCCGGCATACCGGACACTCGAAGTCGGAGTATTCCACGAGCGTCACTGTTGGATTGGCGTTGCCCATTGCCGGCGAATTCTTCATGTCGATCTTGCTGCGGTTGTCGGCCAGCGGATCGCGGGTCAGGTCGGCGATTTCGCCCCGCACCAAATATTTTCCGTCCTTGCTGACATAGAACTTCGCGTTCTCCGTGTTGTCGCCGATCTTCACCGCGACATCGGTCTCTAGCAGTCCGGCTACCTGCGATTCCTTGGGCGCCGATACCGTCACCTGGACGTCGGGTCCAAACGCGTACATGTTGCGCAGATAGGACTCGATCTGCTTTTGAACCTGCGTCGTCTGCCCCGTCGTAGGTACAGCCACCTGTGCGCGAACGATGGATGGGGCGAACAACAGAGCTGCACCCACAAATGCCTTCAGCGAAGTCTTCACTTGGAACCTCAACCTTGTATGGATATAGATGGCGATCAAAATTCGACGAACTTGCCGACACTCCTAGCCCATGCACCTTGGTGTCATCCCGAACCCGCGGGTTCTTGCCGGTAAGGGATCGGCATCTCTCTGCCAGCCCTACGGAATGAATCGCTGCGCAATTGGAAACGGTCTGCCGAATCCGAACGCCCGCGAAGTAATCTTCAATCCCGGCGCCGCCTGCTTCCTTTTATACTCGCTGCGGTCCACCAGCAGCGCGATATCCTTCACCAGCTTCAGGTCGAACCCATACTTGTCGGCAATGTCCTGCGGACTCTTCAGGTCCTCAATATAAGCCTTCAGGATGCGGTCCAGCACATCATAAGGCGGCAGGGAATCTTCGTCTTTCTGATCCGGCCGCAGCTCCGCCGAAGGAGGCTTGTCGATGGTTGCGCGAGGGATCAGTTCCCTCTCGCGGTTAATCCATCGTGCCAGCTCGTAGACCATCAGCTTCGGCACGTCGGAAATGACTGCGAGTCCGCCGGCCATATCTCCGTACAGCGTGCAATATCCGACCGCGAGCTCCGATTTATTTCCGGTACTGAGCACCATGGACCCAAATTTGTTCGACAGCGCCATCAGGTAGTTGCCGCGAATGCGCGCCTGAATGTTTTCTTCCGCCACATCCACGGGTCGGTCGCCAAACGCCGGCGCCAGCGCCTGCCGATAAGCCTCAAACACGCCGCCGATCGGCAGCGGGATCAGCTCGACACCTAGATTCTGTGCCAGAGCCTTCGCGTCGTCCTTGCTGCCCATCGATGAAAAAGGCCCCGGCATCGACACTCCCTGCACATTCGCCGCGCCCAGGGCGTCCACGGCGATCGCCGCGACCACCGCCGAGTCAATACCACCGCTCAGACCGACCAATACCCTCTTGAATCCGCATTTGGATACGTAATCCCGCGTTCCCAGCACCAACGCGCGATACGCATACTCGATTTCCTGTTTTGGCTGCGGATGAATCTCGCCCTGGCCGGTCTCGGTGTCAAACATCACCAGGTCTTCTTCAAACGCCAGCGCCTGCGCGGCGATTTTGCCGTCGGCCGTCAGCGCCAGGCTCGCTCCATCGAAGATCAAGCTGTCGTTCCCGCCCACCTGGTTCACGTAAACCACCGGCCGGTGATGGGTCTTGGCAATCGACTTCAGCATGTCAAACCGCAGCGAGCGCTTGTCGATGGTGTACGGCGAGGCCGAAATATTCAGCAGCAGGGTACTTCCCTGCGTCACCAGTTCTGTCACCGGATCCCGCTCGTACAGCATGTTCGGCCAGAAATTCTTGTCGTTCCACACGTCTTCGCAGATCGTGATGCCCAGCTGTTGATTCGCGAAATCGTAGACCGTTTGCCGCTCCGCCGGCTGAAAGTAACGCGATTCGTCAAATACGTCGTAGGTAGGCAGCAGCATCTTGTTCTGCTCAAAGACGATGCGCCCACCGCACAACAGCGCGGCCTTGTTGGCGATGGCCTTGCCTCTACCCTTCTTTACTCGCCCCGCGTATCCGATAATCGCGGGCAAGGGCAGTTTCTTCGCCAGCTCCTTCAACTCTTTCAGATTGCGATCGATAAAGGCAGGCCGTTCCAGTAGGTCTTGAGGCGGGTAGCCGCACAAACACAGTTCGGAGAAGACCGCCAGCTTTGCGCCACGAGCAAGCGCCTGCTCCGCCAGGCTCAAAATCCGAGCCGCATTTCCCGACAAATCGCCGACGGTGGGATTAAACTGCGCGAGAGCTATCTTCATGCTGGCCAATCAAGAATAAGGTCGCGCCCCTGCGTTTGCAACAAACCGGCATAACGATGTGCTGCTCTTTGTTCTTCCGTGTAGGGGCGGGCTTCACGCCCGTTCCTCCGTTGCGTCTTGGCCAACAAAAACGATCCAACGCACCACTCAATCCTTCCGAGCGAGCAAACTCGCAATTCCCTTCCCAGCCCGTAGCTCGCGGTAAAACAACAACCGCAACGACGGAAACGCTGTTCGCAACTCCCCGCAATCCAACAAGTATTCCGGATTTTTCGGCCCGCCATTGAACTCCAGCTGTGCGCGCGTGAAAGTCTCAAACAAAAGCATTCCGCCGCGTGCAAGAGCCGCTTCGATCTGAGGAAACAGAGATCGCTGCAGGTAATGAACGCAAAGAATCACCGCGAAAGGCCCACCGGGCAACGTGGCGTGCTCAAGGTCGGCCTGCACAAGTTCGATACCGGCGCGTGATTCCCCGGTGCCGTGAATGTTCGACGTTCGCCGCGCGAGCCGATGAGACTCCCTCGCCCGCTGCTCAAGAATATCGAGAGCCGCAGCCGAACCATCGACCGCCGTTACGTGCCGTCCGCGCGCCGCTAGCAGCAGAGCATGCCTCCCGGTCCCGCAAGCCAGATCCAATGCAGGTCCTCGCGGCAGCAACGGCAGCATTTCCGTGACGAAGCTGGCCGGTTCCGGGCTCGGCTTGTTATCCGCCGCCCGGTGCCTGTCGTCCCACTCCGCTAAAGAGCCAGACATAAAAAAAGGCTCCCGGGCAAAAACCCAGGAGCCTTGGAAACCCCAGCCGGAGAGAATATCACTCCCAGCCTCAAATCCTAGACGCTGAACGAACTCCCGCAACCGCAGGTGCTCTTCACATTGGGGTTGTTGAACTTGAACCCCGCGCCTTCCACCGTTTCGATGTAGTCAATCTCCACGCCTTCGAGGTACATCGAGCTCATCTGATCGACAGCGACCTTCAGCCCGTCAAAATCGACAACTTCATCGGTGTCGTTGGTCGTATTCTCAAAAGCCATGTGGTACTGGAAACCAGAGCAGCCGCCTCCGACCACCGCGACGCGCAACGCCGTCGGCACCGGGTTCTGCATCTGCATGATTTCTTTGACCTTGGAACTTGCAACCGGCGTTAGATTGATCATAATCCCCTTCTCCGCGCACAAGCAGCAGAGCTAACGTACGAAATCAGTATAACAAAACTCGGCAGCGCTTGCACAACGCCGGGTTCCCTTTCCGGCAACGCCACCCTGGCCGACCTTTCGACAAGCTCCGGGGCTTCACATAGAATACGATGCAGCCATGAGACACAAAGTCACATGCGCGCGATCTTCTAACCTACTGAATCGAGACACTTTGTTTTTCCACAGATTGCTCACTTTCACTTATCTGTGACTTATCGCGGGCGGACTCGATTTTTTTCGCCGCATCAATATCGCCATGATTTCGGAACCTACGTAGACGATCCACCCAGCATCGGCCAGGGCGGAAGAGGTATCGTCGTGGCCGGCTGTCCCGCCTGCAAGAAGCGCCTCCAGTCCATGAACGAGTTTCTCCGGCATCTAGCGGAAGACGCGATGCCGACGCTGCTGGACCGGCTGTCGAAGCAGTAGCGAAGCGCGCGGCACCTGTCAAAGCACACAGTTGATTCACCTGCGCTGATGGTCCACTGTTCCGCTTAGCTTCACTCCTTGGTGAAAGCGGGGTCGTAGTACTTTGCTGGACGGCCCGCGACCCCGCTTTTCCACGAGCGATTGTTCGCTGCCGAGGGTGCTCGGGATGCTGTTTATCGTTGTTATCGTCGGATTTCTTGGACTGCTGGTTCTGATTGAGTATCTGTACTACCTAGGGTCTCGTCCGCACAACTTGTCTAAAGTGGGCGTCGCGCGAAATACCGGAACGGATCTCCTCGCCTACCATCTCCTGTCCGCTCGACCGCACCGCCCGTCATCAACTCCCGCAAAGCCTGACGCGCTAATCGTCGCTGTTAAATAGCCGCTGAGCGGCGTTGTAGCGGAGCGAGAGAGCGTCCTTGAACGTTGCCAGTTCTGCCGCCATATCGCGGCCCTGCATGGCCTTCCTGAAGCGGTTCCTCATGCGCATGTAAATGCGCCCCCAGCACGTAACGCAGAATCCCCCGGCTCCGTACTCGGTCTTCTTTTTTGTGGCAGGAGATGCAGCCGCATTCCATGTACTCCGCTCGCCAAGCTCGGCGGATGTGAACTAGTTGCGGGAGTAGACGCAACAGGTCTTGGCGGGTCGATCGGTCGAGGGCTCACGCGTCGAACATCAGAAGGCTTTCAATCGCCTGCGCTGGCAACTCGAAAACTGGGACCTCGATACTTTCTAGCTTCCGCAGATCGAGGATCTTTTTGGTGCGCCCGGATCGTTTCCGTTCGGGCGGCATCACTTCGACCTTGATGAACTTTTTCATGGTCAGCCTCTTGGGAAAAACTTCGCGTGGACGCGTTGCAGGTTCACGGCTGAAGCGTGGAGGTATTTTTGCGTGGTGACCAGAGACGCGTGGCCAAGCAGATCCTGAACGAAACGGATGTCCATTCCATGATCGACGCAATGCGTTGCGCAACTGTGGCGCAGAATGTGGGGGTGAACGCCAGAGATGCCGGCGCGTTTTGCGGTTTTCACGATCACGCGGTAGATATTAGATACTGCGGATCACCATTCGCTGCGGCGAGCGTTCAGCACGAGCGATCTGCTCGCAATCGAGGAAGTGCCGTAGAGCTTCGCGCGCCCGTTCCTTGGTAGGTAGATCGTAATCGCCAAGCCGAACGCTTCGCATTTTGAGCTTTCCATCGCCGGAACGCTCTCGCCACCAGCCGCGCCAAGTGCCGTAGCGGTCTTTGCTCACGCCACCTTGCTGGATGTAGCGTTGCGCGAGGAACAACGGCCCACGCTTGCGGTCACCGAGATAGTCCTTGAGCGCCGCGGCTGCTTTGTGGCCGAAGAGTCCGAGGCGATCTTTATCACCCTTGCCGCGGCGAACGAACAGGCTCCTGGCCTCAAGGTTCACGTCCTCTACGTTTAGGGACCTCAACTCACTTACGCGGAGTCCAGAGGCATAGCCAAGCTCAATGATCGCCCGGTCGCGAGAATTTCGTGTGGCGGCGATGAGCCGCTCGATTTCCTCTTCGGACTTTGCATGAGGTAATCGGGTCGGAAGCTTTCGCCTCAGAATGTAGCGAGGGACCGACTCCCGGACCTGCCCTCCGAGTTGGAGGCAATCAAACAGAGTCTGCAGCGCATCCCGTCTCGCCTGCATCGTGGTAGCGGCTAAACCGCGGCCATAGACTGAAAATGAAAGCGCGGACGTCTTCCTTCGTGGCCGCGGTGAGTGGTTTGTTCACCAGGAATTTGGAAAATTGCGTCACGGCGACCTGTAATTGATTCTCGTGCTTTCGGCCTTGCCGCAGATCAGCAACCATTTCTCAAACCGCTCTATAAGCTGATCGTTGTTCTCCAACCAGGTTGATTTGTTTAGGGGCGCGTTCGGATTGCCATCCGTTCGCGTCCCGCTTTTACTACGCCTTCTTTTTCGGCCCGGGCTTGAGAGTGCCCTTCAATTCGCGGGCCTTCTCAATCTGGGCCTTGCTCCAAAGTCTGACGGCTTTACCCTTCACCAGTTCGACGCGCGGGGCGGCGATTTTCCGGGTCTTAACCCAGAACTGCAAGGTTGCCCGCGGAATCTTCGTCATCTTCGCGACTTGGACTGTCGTGTAAAGCGCTGGACTCACGGCACAAACCTTAGCACTGGATATTGCCACCTGTCAATGAATCGCCTTAGCTTATGTGTGACCAAACGATGAGCAAGGGTGAGTAAAAAAGAGCAAGCCGGAAGGAGACTCTCCCGGCCTGCTCGATAAACCTTGTATAATCTTGAACGTCCGTGAGCATCTTTGGATAGGGGTTTCCTACGCGACACAAAGTCACATTGATCCCCGGCGAAGGCATCGGTCCCGAAGTCGCCACCGCCACCCAGCGCATCCTCGAAGCGACCGGCGTGCAATTCGACTGGGAAGAACTCGAAGCCCGGGCCGACAAGACTACTGCGGCCGGCCAGTCCGTCAATCAGGACGCGGTCGAATCCGTTCGCCGCAACAAAGTCGCCCTGAAAGGCCCGACAGGCACCGCCATTGCCGGTGGCGCTCCCAGCGTCAACGTAGCCTTGCGCAAGACCCTCGATCTCTACGCCAATCTTCGCCCAGTAATGAATCTGCCTGGAGTGAAATCGCGATTCGAGAATGTCGATATCGTGCTAGTCCGCGAGAATACCGAGGACCTTTACTCTGGCCTCGAACACGAAGTCGTCCCCGGCGTCGTCGAAAGCCTGAAAATCATCACCGAGAAAGCCTCCACACGCATCGCCCGCTTTGCCTTCGAGTACGCCAAGCGTCAGGGCCGCAAGAAGATTCACGCCATTCACAAAGCCAACATCATGAAGCTAAGCGATGGCCTGTTCCTGAAATCGATCCGCACCGTCGCGCAGCAATATCCCGAAACTGAATACAAAGAATTGATCGTCGACAACGCCTGCATGCAAATGGTCCTCGACCCCGCCCAGTTCGATATGCTGCTGTTGCCAAATCTCTACGGCGACGTCATGAGCGATCTCGCCGCCGGCTTGGTCGGCGGGCTCGGCGTCGTCCCCAGCGGCAACATCGGCGACTCCTGTGCGATGTTCGAGGCCGTGCATGGCACCGCGCCGGACATCGCCGGCAAAGGCCTCGCCAATCCCACGGCCTTGCTCATGAGCGGCATCATGATGCTCAAGCACCTGGGCGAACAATCCGCCGCCCAACGCATCGAAACCGCCCTCGAAAAGGTCTACCGCGAAGCCAGGCACGTCACCCGCGACCTCGGTGGCAAAGCCACTACAGCCGAATTCACTGACGCGGTCATCAACGCCCTGGCCGCGGTGCCCGCCCATCACGCCTGACCCTTCAGGCTCAGCTCGTCGGGCGTAGCATCCAGCACTTCCGGTATACCCATCCTCGATTTTCGTAATACCATGGCACTGTTATGGCGTTTGCGCATCCCAGCCGACTCCACCCACGCCCCAATCCGAGGTGAATCGTGTCCAACCACACCAGACGTGAATTCCTGAAAGCGGGAATCGGTGCCGGCGCCGTTGCCATTGGCGCGAGCCTTCCTCTCAAGGCCGCGCGGCAAACTGCCACGGATTGGGTAACGCTGGGAAAATCTAATGTGAAGGTCACCCGCCTGGCCTTCGGCACCGGCAGCTTCAGCGGCAAGGTACAACGGCAGCTGGGACAAGATGGTTTCACGCGACTCGTCCGCTATGCCTACGACCACGGCATTCGCTTTTTCGAAACCGCCGAGTCTTACGGCGACATGCACAGAATGCTCGGAGTCGCCCTCCAGGGCATTCCCCGCGACACCTACCGGCTGATGTCCAAGGTCACCACCCATCAGGGCGTGGACCCGCAACAGAAATTCGACGAGCTGCGCAAACTCGCGAATACCGAGTACTTCGACATCATGTTGCTGCACTGGCAACACACTGCGACGTGGCCCGCGGACACCACCCGGTGGCAGGATGGCATCCTGGAAGCGGAGTCCCAGCGGAAGGCCATCGTAAGTCATGGCGCATCCGTTCACGGCTTGCCGGCGTTACGCCAGGTCCCCGGAAACAAATGGCTCGACGTCGCCATGATCCGCGTGAACCACAAAGGCAAGAGCATGGACGCCGAGGATTACAACACCGACGGCCTGGGCAATGTCCCCGAGGTCGTCACCCACGTCAAGCAGGTCCGCACGGAAGGCATGGGCGTAATCAGCATGAAACTCGTTGGCGAAGGCACCTTCAACCGGGAAGACCGCCAGGCGGCCATGAAGTTCGCCTTCCGCAACGCCGGCGTCGATTGCGTGACTGTCGGCTACAAAAACACGGCCGAGATCGATGAGGCCATTGAGAATTTGAATCTCGCGCTCGCCTGAGATTTGCTTAGGCGCCGATACTCGCCGCACGTTCTTCCAGGCGCGCTCTAGTGGCCCACAGGCCCGCGGACGGGGTGCTGATGAAGAAAACCTTCTCGCCGTCGCCCATAACGTTCCATCCCTCTTTCATTTGCTGGGGCGGGTAACGCCGCAGTGCCTCTTCCAGAGACACAAATCCGTACCCGACTCCTTCGATCTCCTCTTTCGATAAATGGCCGGGCGCGTACGAAATATCGAAGCGACCCTCGCTGGACCCATGGAGCAGATGAGCCGCTGCGTGCGCCAGTTCTCTCAGGTCGGAATTTTGCCTGTAACTAGCCAGCGTCTTCGGCGTGCCGCGGTATCCGTATTTGCGAATCAAGGTGTCGACGGATTTTTGTTCCCCGAAGCGCTCCAGCCCCGGCGCAATAATGAACAGTTCTCCCCGGTCCGCAAGCGCCATCCGCGTCCGGTATACCGCCTTGTTCGCCACCCACGTGCTGTGGAATTCGTCGCCCTGCATCACCGCAACAATTTTGGAAATCGGCTCATCGACGACGGTAATGTTTTCCTTACCGCTGGCTTTCGCGCCCATTAGATACGTTTCCAGATCGTCTCCGGCGTAAACGCCGCAGGTCACGAGGCGGTTCTCCGGGTCGCGCTTCATCACCACCTGAAAATAAACATCCGGAAGATGCCGCAGAAACCGGTCCTCAGCCCAGTTGAAGCAACTGCGTAAAGGCGTAATCAGCCTACCGAGGTTGTTTTCGATCCCATACGTCGCCGCCGCCATATGCGAGGCACAAATCGTTTCTTTGCCGCCCAGCCCGATGAAATAATTCTTATTGTGATTGGCGAATCCGAGCACTTCGTGCGGCACGACGTGGCCAACATTCACGATCAAATCCCAGGCTTCGTTCATCAGGCTCGCGTTCAGATCGACCGGTATCTCCCAGTCAGCAACACCTCCGGTGCTCTCCCTGACGCGCTCCGCGGGAATCGTCCCGACGCGCTTGACGCCACCAATCCAGTCGTGCGCGTGGATGCGCTCGTTGGGAATGCTCCCGAACATCCAGCGATTGTCCGCTTCCGTGTGCGGAACGTGCTGCCCCAAAGTCGGAATCACGTGAACATCGCAGTGGTCCGCCGCCAGCGCCCGGTACAGGGTTTCCGTAATTTTCCCCGCGCCGCTGTGCGCCCGCGTCAGATCGGGAGGCAGTAGCAGAACCCTGCGCAGATCCTTCTTGATACGGCTGCGCGCTTCGTCCACCAATCGAAACGCGAGGGCATCCACCTCCTCGCGCAGCAATTCCTCCGCTTCTCGCCAGAACCAGGGCATTTTTCAATCCTCAGCCAAAGAATGCTTGCGACGCGTCGCCTTTTCATTACATCTGGTAGAGCATCAGATAAACGATCACTCCGGTCACTGACACATAAAACCACAGCGGCAGGGTCCAGCGCGCAATTACACGATGCTTGTCGAAGCGTTCCAGCCACGCCCGCCTCAGGGTGATCAGAATCATCGGAACAATCACAATCGCCAGAATCGTGTGGCTGAGCAGCAGCGCAAAATACACCGGGCGAATCCATCCCTGCCTTTGAAATGCGACATGGCCGACGCGATAGTGATAGGCAAGATACGACGCGAGAAATACGGAAGACACGGCAAATGCCGAGATCATGAAGCGCTTGTGAAGATTGAGTCTGCGACTTCGGATTGCCACGTAGCCGCAGGCCAACAACATAGCGCTCAGTCCGTTCAGCGAGGCGTTTAACGCGGCGTGTGAAAGCATCAATGGTTAGCTGTCATTTCCACTTCAAATTCGGACGATGATCTCTCAGAAGAAGTTGTAGGGGCGTCGCTTTAGCGCGTCCCTCGCCTCGAAACCACGCCCGGCGAACAGGTAACCTCGATCAATGCGGCAGCTTGTCGTAGATCATCAGCCCCAGCAGCACGGGAATATGGATCACCGTGGCATGCATCAACCACTTCGCGCGCATGTTCGTCTTCGCCGTGGCCGCCCACAAACAAACCTGCAGCAACCCAACGCTAACCACCAGCGCGCCGAAAAAGTAGCGCACGCCTGCGAGCCCAACGACGGCGGGCAGCAGACTCATGCCAACGAGCGCAGCGGCGGTAAAAATGATTTGCCGAAACGTTCGAGTTCCCTGCTTGTCCACCACCGGCAGCATCAGAATTCCCGCGCGCGCGTAGTCTTCGCGGTACATCCAGGCAATGGCGTGAAAGTGCGGGAACTGCCACAGGAAGAGAATCCCAAAGAGCAACCATGCTCCGCGGTCCAGCGAGCCGGTCGCCGCCGCCCAACCGATCATCGGCGGAATGGCCCCAGGGAAGGCGCCCACAAATGTTGCCCACACCGTGCGCTTTTTCAGCGGCGTGTAAGCCAGCAAATAGCTGAGGCAGGTGGCAACGCCCAGCCCGGCCGCCAAGGCCCCGGCTGCAAAATACAAGTACACCGCGCCGGCGACACACAAGGCCACGCCAAACCACAAGGCTTCTCGCGGTTGCAACACCCCGCTCGGCAGTGGCCGCGAGGCCGTCCGGCGCATATGCCCGTCCGACTCGCGCTCGATATAGTGATTCAGCGCCGCTGTGCCCGCCGCGATCAGCATGGTGGCGAAAACCGTGTGGACCAGGCGCAGCCAGTCCACCGACCCGCGCGCGCCCATGTAATATCCGGCGGCGGTAGTGATCAGCACCAGAAACGAAACGTCCGGCTTGGTCAGGGAAATGTACGCGTTCGCGCGCGACATGGCCGCCAGTTCGGTCGCGCGCGCAGTGCTCACTAGACGGTCACCTGATGCTGTGCACGCGCTTCCACCGCGCGTCCCCGCGGCACGATTCGATAGCACATCAGCACGATCAGCACGGAAAACGCGAACAACAGCGCGCCTACGACCGTGTGCGTCACCGTCAGCAGCACCATCACCGGCATCGGCTGCGGCGCGTTCGCCGTGGCTAGCCGAGACCAGTAGGCGCCAAATCCCAGCAGAAACTGAATGCCAAAAATCGAATGCAGCAGCATGCGTGCTCGCGTAAGTTCCGGCGAGTTTCCAAACCGCTTGCGCAGCGCGATCGCCGTCCACACTACCGAACCCATCACCACAAATGCTCCCACAATGTGCGGCCAGATCGGCAATTCCTGATGCCGGAAGCCCGCGCCCAACACCACCTGCAGGAAGATCATCTCGGAATTGAACGCCGCGACCGTGTGGATGGAGGGTGATCCGCTGTCCGCCAACTGCGGCCGTTCGCTCATCCACCACTTGCTCGTGAAGACCGCGATCGCCAGGACCGCCGCAAAAATGATCTGCCCAAAGCAGGCGTGCATCACCGGCAGCCAGTAGTGCAACAACTGCCGCACCACTTGACCGCCAAGCACGGCCTGCACGACTACGCCGGCAACGGCGATGACCCCGAACCAGCGCAGCCATCGCCGAATGTCTTTCACCCAGATCACCACCGCCAATGCCAAAATCAGAACGCCCAGCACGCCGGCAATCACCCGGTGCGAATGCTCAAAAAACGCCCCGCCGGCCAGTTGCCGCAACGTCGGAAACCACGTCCCGAACGATTTCGGCCAGTCCGGCACCGACAGCGCCGCGTCATTCGAGGTCACTAGCGCGCCGGCAACAAACAGGAGCACCGTCCACGCCACGGTGAACCTGGCAAAGCAATGAACGACAGGGTTGTAGGTGAATGTCATCGATGGGCCCGTTACAGCAACCGCGAATTATACCCCACACGGTCAGTTTCGTCCTTGCCACGGCGGCAATCGAAAGCCCTGCTACGAGGTGTTGCCCATCCCAGCCACAGCTTGCTCCCCGGTCGCTTCCGGCGCAAGTCCAACGGCCCGCAAGACCAGATCCTTCAGCGCCGCGATGAACAAAGGCGAATCCCCAACCGCTGGCATCATGCGAAACGTAGTGACTCCCAGTTTCTCGGCCTCTTCACGGGCCTCGATGTTGATCTCGTGCAGCGTTTCGATGTGCTCGGTCACAAACGAGATCGGCACCACTAGCATCTCTTTCACGCCTTCGTGCCCGAGCCGCTCGATGGTTCCAGTCAGCGGGGGTTGCAGCCACTTCGCCGGCCCCACGCGGCTCTGGTAGCACAACAAATGCGTCCGCGGCCATCCAGGATACTGCTGCGCGCCGCTTTCGCAGACCAGCCGCACAGTCTCCTCGATTTGCTTGGGATAAGGATCGCCCTTCTCGACCAGACTCATCGGCAATCCATGCGCGCTGAACACCAGACGGATCCGCGAGCTATCCGCAAACTGTCGCAGCACCGAGCCAATCCTCTTCACCACCGCCTGAATGTACAGCGGATGATTGTAAAACTGTCCGATGGTGCGTTCTTTCGGCCCGCCATTCGCCGCTCCATACACGCGCCGCCATTCTTTCAAGCTGCTCAATGTGGTGGCATATGAAAAATGCGGGTACAGCGGCAGCAGCACAATCTCATCCAGTGGCCCCGACTGCCGGATGGCATTCACCGCATCCTCGGTCAGTGGATGCCAATAGCGCATCGCCGTCACCGCCACGGCATCGATGTAAGGAGACAACGCCTCGACCAGCCGCAGCCGCTGCCGCTCGGTCAGCAGTCCAATCGGCGAGCGCCGACCGATCTCTGCGTACTTCTCGCCGACTGGGATCGCGCGCCGCGACGAAATCAGCTTCGCCAGCGGACGCCGCAGGAAACCCAGCGGCCCCATGGGAATAATGTCGGGATCCAGAAACAGATTCAGCAGGAATGGCTCGACGGACTGCAGTGAATCCGGCCCACCCAGCTGGAACAACACGATCCCGACGCGCTTCTTCCCTGCCAAGTTATTTGCTCCGATTCAGCGAATTCTTCAGCCGCTCGATTTCATTTCGCAGAGCCGTGCTGCGTCGCGCCACCGTCAGGTAATACACGAAGAAAATCCCCCAGCCGATGAGGTACGCCGCAAACACGCTGTCGAGATTTTTCACGCCGCCTCCAGTTCCCGTCTCACAATCTCCGCCTCTCCGCGCATCTTTTCCAGCCCGTACCGATCGATCAGCAGCAGCACCATCAGCGCATGCATTGCAAAAATCGAAAAAAAGAAAATCTTCAGCATCGTGGGCTCCAGCCCAGATCCGGGCCCGCCCATTAGCACCGGCTGGGGATGTTGCGTGCGCCACCAACGGATCGATCCATAAACAAGAGGCACATCCAAAAACGCGAATATTCCGAACAGCGCGCTCAGCAGCGCGCGGCGTTCCGGCTCCTCAATCAACGTTCGCAGCAGCAGATAAGCGATGTACAACAGCCACAGCACAAAAGCCGAAGTCAACCGCGCGTCCCACGTCCACCAGATCCCCCACGCCGGATGCGCCCAGATCGGCCCGGTCACCAGATTCACGGTGCTGAACACCAAGCCAACCTCGGCCGCCGAAACCGCCAGCGCATCACTCTTCGCGCTGCGCCAAAACACATACGCGATGTTCGAGCAAAAACAAATGAAGAACGCCGTAAACATAGTCAGTCCGCAAGCCGCGTGGAGATAGAAAATCCGCTGCACCAAACCCATGGTGCGCTCTTCCGGCGCAACGTAGAACGACGCGTAGGCCGCGCCTCCTACCAGCGCCAGGACTGCGGACCCGCCAATCAACCTGCTCCACATGCGCGGTTCATTCCTCCAAAAGATATTCGCCGAAAATCCACAGCGCCGTCAAAAACACCACATCGAACACCGCCAGGAATCCGACACCTTTCCATTGCACAAACGGCTGCCTGTCCAGCAGCCCGGCCGTCACCTCCGTGCTGGCCACCAACACCGGCGTCAGCAGCGGCAACAACAGCAGCGGCAGCATCAATTCGCGCATGCGTGCTTGCGCGGAAATCGCGGAAAGCGCCGTCCCCGCGGTCGCCACGCCAAGACTGCCCAGGAAAAACACCAGCACCAGTTGCCCGAATACCGCCAGTACCGGAATGTTGTACAAAATCGCGAAAATCGGCAGCAGCAACAATTCCGTCAACAGCAGGAACAGTGTGTTCGCCGCCAGCTTGGCCAGAAATATTGCAAACGGATCGCTGACCGACAGCCGCAGCGCGCTGAGCGTGTCGTTGTTCAACTCGCGCAAAAAGCAAGGCTGCAACATCAGCGAGGATGCAAACAAAAACGCCAGCCACAGCAGCCCAGGCCCAAAGCGTCTCGATTCTCCCACCGTCGGATCAAACGTGAAGCTGAACAGCACCATCACAATCAGGATGAACACGACCGTAGTGGTCAGCAGTTCCCGCGAGCGAAACTCCGTTCGGAGTTCCTTGCCCAGCAGCGCCGTGGTGTTGGAGAGCACGCTCATCGATACCGTGTCAGGAAGCGTCGGCAAATTTCAGGATAGACGCAAAACTCGCGCCTCGCCTCGTGTCGGCCACCACCGAACCGGCGTCCAGGCGAACGCCCCGCGAGGCCAGCGAAGAAATCTCGGTTTCGCCATGCAGGCTCATCAGCATGGTGCAGCCGGCATCTCGCAAGCGTCGCAAGGTCTCCGCCAGCCACGCGGTTCCTTGCACATCCAGCCCGGTCGCCGGTTCGTCCAGTAGCAACACCGATGGTTCCCGCAACAGCGCCCGCGCAATGGCTATCCGCTGGCGCATTCCGCGCGAAAACGTCCGCACCAGCGAATCGCGGCGTTCCGCAAGTCCCACGTCCGCCAGCAGCGCATCAACCCTTTCGCGCCGTGCAGGAACCCCGACCAGTCGCGCGAACAAAAGCAGATTCTCCTCCGCGGTCAGCTCGTCGTAGACCATCGTCGCGTGTGCCACGTAAGCCGTCGCGCGAGGTCTCTGCTCTGAAGCGCCATTCGCCGCGGTATCCCGGGATGTCCCAGGGAACGTCACCTGACCCGTCGACGGCCGAACTAGCTGTGCCGCGATCCGCAACAACGTCGTTTTGCCGGAGCCATTGCGGCCCGCGAGTACCACGCACTCCCCCGCGGCAATCTCCAGAGACACCCGCCGCAGGGCATAGAGCCCACCGTAGCGTTTCTCGATGTCGTCGAAGCGGATTCCGGTTGGAGAGACCGCGGCTGGGCTCACCGCTCAGCCCCGCACGAGATCGCGCAGCACTTTCTCGGCTCGCGCGCGTTCCTGCGCGTATTCTTCGTCGGAAATCGTTCCGGCTTGGCGCCGCAGCTCCAGCCGAAAAATCTGGTCCTTCAGCGAGTCCAGGCTCAATCCGACCGCCGCATCCACATCCGCGAGGCTTGCCGTCCCATTGCCCGCCACGGCTACACCGGCGGTCGGTTGAGATGATCGATGCGGTGCCGTTCCCTGCGCAGTCTGGGTTGTAGTCTCGGGCGAAGCGCCCACTGCAGCGACCGCCATTACCGGTTTTCTCGCCAGCAAAATTGCCCCAAGCGCGAACAATCCGATGAATCCGCCGATCAGCGGCCACTTCAGCACATCCAGACGTCCCGGAATCACACTGATCGCGGGCCCTGATGCACCCTGCGCGTCCTGTCCTCCACCTGCGGCATTCCCGGCGCTGGCCGGTGACGCCGTCCCCGAAATATTTAGCGTATAGAGCGTGTTTGCAGGTGTCGCACCTCGACCATAGACCGTCATTCCCTGCTCTTGACCGCCGGCTTCCAATCCATCCCCGGTAACCTGCACCGATGGCGGAGCCAAAACCAGTAGCTTCGCCGTAGGATAAATCGTCGGCAGCTTGACCGTTGCCGCATTGCCGGCATACGGCAATTCGTACGAGTAACGCATCCCGCTCTCGCCGGGCCGAAATGCAAACGCAATGGCATAACGATTCTTCGTCTTATCAATCGCCGCCTGAACCACCGGCATTCCCGACGGTCCCCATGCCGCGGTCTGCTGTAACTGCGCCTTCTCCGGTATTGCAAACTCAAAATTCCCGTCCGCCCGGAAATACGCCTTCGGCGGCGTCGCCGCGTTCTGAATCGAATATTCTTCACCGACCAGCAGCGATGAGCCGTTCGGCTGCACGATCACAATGTGCGAAGACACGCTGATGGTCTTCGCATCCGGGGTTGGCTCAAAAACTTCAACCTGGATTTCGCTCTTTCCCGGCGGCGCGGGCTGGTGAAAATTCACGCCGCGAAAAACCGCACGCACCAGCATCGGCTGCGCGCCCAGCGACGCATTGTCGAACGAAAATTGACCTTCGCCATCGGTCTTGGAGTTCGCCACCGGCTGCATTCCGCCCTGCAACTGGATCAGGATCACTTCGATGCCTGCGGCAGGCTTCCCGGTCGTCCCGTTCTTGACCGTACCGTGAATTGTTCCAGCCTCAACAGCGAACAGCGGGGCCGACAGCAACGCCAGCAGAACGACCCATCTGCGCATCCGCCGCATCACCGCGCGCTCCGTTCCGTTGACGCGCCATGGGCGCGCGGACGCCGCACCTGCGCTTCGGTTACCCGGTCGATTTCGGCCAACACGGCCGCAGCCTCGTTCTCCAGAGAATTTTTCATGGCCTCGTAGTCGCCTTCGGCATACTTGCCGGAGCGAAACTCAAATCGCAAGTCGCGCAAGTTGTCGTAGATCGTGTCCCGCTGTTCCAGCAGTTGATCGAGTTTCGACCGGTGCGGGGCCAGGTCGGAAGCGTCCGGCTGTATGTAAAAGACAAAAACAAGGGTAGCCGCCGCCAGCGCCAGGCAAGCCCCCAGCACCGCACCGTCGCTCGACGCAATCATCAGTGCTGCAATTTCGAGAGCCATCATCCGACCGTCAATCCTCGGTCTCGCGCGCCACGCGTCGCCGCACATCTTCTAGCCGGCCCGCGCTCATCTCGGGGGGCATATTCGCCGCCGCAGGCCGCAAGTGCGGCCGCGCACGCCAGCGCCAGATCACCATCACGACCAGCACCGTGCCGATCGCTAGATAAATGCTAGGCAGGCTCCAGGCCACCAGGCTGATGCCCGACTTTGGGGGCTCCGCATAGACCTGGGTTCCGAATTCCTGCACGAATCCTTGTGTGATCGCGGCTTCTGAATCGCCCCGCGCCACCCGCTGATCCAGCTCCTTCAGCATGGCGGTGGAAACCGTGCAGCCCACGTGATTGCATTGCGTCAGGACCTGGTTGCAATTGCACATGCACATGAATTTGCCGCCGATTTGTTTGGCGCGTTCATTCTCCGCTAAGGCCGGTGCGGCCAGCGCGGCAGACAGCAGAACAAGCTGAGCGATTGCGAAAAACCGGGAGCGGCTAGTCATGTCCTTCCCGCAATGTGACCGACGGCTGAAGCGACGGCGTCAAAGGATTTGCCGCAGGTTGTTGTGCTCCGGCCAGCGCCAGAACCGCTCGCCTGTTCGGCAGCAGCGTTACAAATGTTCCCAGCACCACCACCACTCCGCCGAGCCAGATCCATTTCACCAGTGGATTCAAATACGTGTGAATGACCGGCACGTCGTTGTCGGGGCTTCTGCCGGCATAGACGACATAGAGGTCTTCGCGCAGCGTCGAATAAATCGCCACCATGGTTCCCGATTCCTGGTTCGCCGGGAAAAACCTGCGCTCCGGATACAACATCATCAGCGGCTTGGCGTCCTTCATCACTTCGACAATCAGTCGCTCCGACGTGTAGTTTGGCTCGGGCTTCGTGTCCATGCTTTGCAGCAACAAGGTGTAGCGGCCGATCGTCATCGTCGACCCCGGCTGCATTTCCTTTTGCACATCCTTGTTGAACGCGGCGCCCGAGAGCCCCACAAAAATCAGCACCATGCCCATGTGCACGATGTACCCGCCGTAACGCCGGGTGTTGCGCATCGTCAAATCGACCGCCGAGGTTACGAAGCTTGCGCCCGACCTCGTACGCAATACCCGGGCGCCGCGGAAGAATTCCATGCCGATCGTCGAGGTCACGAAAACGCACAAAATCAGGCACACCACCGAGTAAAATTCACGCACGCCCAGCGCGAAGAAAATCGCGCCCGCAACCAGACCGGTAACCAGTGGCCAGCCAAAATTCCGCTTCAGGCTCTCCGTGGACGTTTTTCGCCACGCCAGCAGCGGCCCGACGCCGGTAAGAAACAGCAAGATCAAGCCGAGTGGAATGTTGACCTTGTCAAAGAACGGCTTCCCCACGCTGATTCGCGACCCGGACAGCCATTCCGAGAAAACGGGAAACAGCGTTCCCGACAAGACCGCCACGCACGACACCAGCAGAATCAGGTTGTTGAACAAAAAGCTCGACTCGCGCGAAATTATCGAATCGAGCTGATTCTCACTCTTCAAATAATCGCGATTCTTTACATACGCCGCGAAACACACCGCCAGAATCAAAATCAGAAAGCCCAGGAACCAGTTTCCAATACTCGATTGCGCGAACGCATGCACCGAACTCACCACCCCGCTGCGCGTCAGCATCGTTCCCAAAATGCACAGCATGAAGGTGACGAACACCAGCCACACGTTCCATACCTTCATCATGCCGCGCTTTTCCTGCATCATCACCGAATGCAGAAACGCCGTACCCGTCAGCCACGGCAGCAGCGAAGCATTCTCCACTGGGTCCCAGCCCCAGTAACCTCCCCACCCCAGCACCGCGTAAGCCCAATGCGCGCCCAGCAAAATCCCAACGGTCTGAAAGCACCACGCGATCATCGTCCACTTTCGCGTCAGGTGAATCCACTTCTCTCCGGGATACCGCGCCAGCAGCGCGCCGAGTGCGAAGGCAAACGGAATCGTGAATCCCGTGTAGCCCGAATACAGATTCGGCGGGTGAATCACCATCTCCGGGTACTGCAACAGTGGATTCAGCCCGTTCCCGTCGGCGCGCGTAAAAATATCCAGCGTGCCATGCGTACCGGGAGCTGCCAGCACCTTGAACGGGCTGGCCACGAAATTATTTAGCGTCAAAAAGAAAATCTGCACCCCGGCCATCACCACGCCGACATAGGGCATCAATTCGCCATTTTTGTTCCGGTAGGCAATCAGTACGGAAAACACGTAAATCGCAAGCAGGAAGCTCCAGAACAGCAGCGAGCCTTCCTGCCCCGACCACAACGCGGCAATCTTGTAGAAGGTGGAAAGGCTGCGGTTGCTGTGCGATACGACGTAGGAAACCCAGTAAGAATCGGTGAAGAACAGATAGACCAGGCTGAAGGTAGCGAGAAAAATCAGTACGCAGGTGGCCATCCCTGCTTGCCGCGCGCTCTTGACCAGCAAAGGGTGCCGCGTGCGAATCGCGGCGATTCCCCCGATCACCGCATAGGCCGCGCACACAAACGCCAGCAGTAGCGCGAATGACCCGAATACATCCACCTGGACCGCCTTCCGCCGGAAGCGTTGGGCACGCTTCCGCTCACCTACATCGTACTACGTGGGGAGGAATCTGCTGCGGGATCCGTGGCCGCCCGCGGGGCACCCGGAGCGCTAGCGCTCGGGGCCGCCTCATATTTCGACGCGCACTTGGCCTGTACCTGCTCCGCCACAAAACTGCCGTTGGGCGACAAGCTGCCTTCGACCAACGCCTGCGACTTATCCACGAACGTATCCGGAAGCGGATCGCTACCCACGTAGCTCACAGGCAATGACTTGCCTTCCCCCAACAGCACGAAATCCACGCGGCCAGGCGACCGATGAATGCTCCCCGGCTCGACGGTGCCCCCGACGCGCAACCGATGCGCCCGCGCCGCGCCCTGCAACGCCGGCAGCTCCGCAATCGTGTGGTAATACGTCTTGCTCTCCCCATAGCCGAGCCACGCGAGCACACCCATCGACACCAGAATTACCGCCACGCCGATTCCGAATTTTGCTTTTTTCTGCACCTACGACTCCTATGCAGACCTGTTCGCTAAATGCCGCGAGTCTACTATATCGCAAGCCACGGTCTACCGACCACAAGAGCTATGCAGGACTTAGCACCACCGGACAGGTTCTTCGCGCGGTTAGCTGAGGCCTGCTCCCCCGGCGCCAGACAGCAGACGCCGAAGCTCCGCGATGGCCAAGTCAGTTCCTCCGTCATCGAGCGAGAACAACTTATCGCCATCGGTGATCACAGCACTGCCCAAGTCGACCGGCCCGTTAGATCCGAGCAGCAGAGGTTCCAGCAACCGGGAAATCGGCACCACTCGCTTTGGCCGTAAAGACCGCCGGATGCGTGCCGCCGTCGCCGCAAATCTTGCGTCTAGCAGCCTTTCAGCGTCGCCCACGTTTACCGGTCCGAGCGGGCACTCCAGAACATATGTCAGGAACAGGCCCCGGCGTTGAAATTCAACGAGCGTTGCCTCTACGGCTTTCCCAATTCGGGAAATGCCCGCGGCCTCCAGCACTTTCCCGGCCTCGCCGCTGAACTCGCCGGACGGCGAATAAAGAAAATCTTCGTCCTGCGCCGGCGCCATTGCGCCAAGCAGAACCGCCCCGATATGCACGGGCCGGTATCGCGTGGTCCATTCCAGGCGCTCGAAACGCTTGGCAAGGTGAACTGAGGTCGCCGGCTGCCCGCAGCCGTCACAAGTTAGGAGTGTAGAGTCATGCATGGATCACCGTAACAAATCGTAGTCGACACGGGTGCCAGGTGCAAATTCGATGCCTACCGTTCGAGCGCAGAGGCAAGCTAAGCGGAAACAAGGCCCCGCCCGTACGATTCTTATCGGTCGCTCCTCTGAGCCGTACGATCCGGGCAACAAGCCTTCCAAAAATTGAGACCAAAAAACGGCTCCAAATAGAGCTCACCTGTCGATTTCCACCTGCGTCAAACGTCGAGGAGATGTACAGGGTTCAGTCCCGCAGAGGTCACGAAAGTTCAGCCCCGTGCGCAGGTGGGCTCGACCTGGCAGCAGAAACTGCAGTTAATGTACTTTGTTCGCGAGAGTCTAAATCAATCCAAGTAAACGGAGGAAGTCCCATGGGAAAACCAACGCACGAGCAAGCACAACTCCATCTTCAGGTATATGACCAACGGCGAGACGCCAAGTTACGTCAGGCGCGCGATTGGTTCGGCAAAAATTACATCGTGAATTCCATCGACGACGCCATGCGCATCGCACCGATGGGCAGCGAACCCGGAACCTACGTAGGAATGGTAATCGGCTACTGGGAGCAGGCCTGTGCACTACTCAACTATGATCTCCTGCACGAAGACCTCTTTTTTGAAACCAGCGGGGAGTTCTTCGGCGTATGGGAGGCAGTCAAGCCGGTCGTACCGGCGTTCCGCGAGCGCTTTGCAAACAAGCAAATCCTCGCGCACCTGGAACAAGCGGCCACGCGGTACGAAGCCTGGTCAGAACGCCGCAACCCTGGTCACATCGCCGCGATGCGGCAAATGATGCAGCAGATGCGCACTCAGGCTGCATCTGCGGCCAAAGCCTGATTCGATCGAGGGACATCAAACCTGTGTGGGGTGGAGCGGACGACCGTGCCGCCCCGCATCCTTTTGAAGAACTACACAAACCGCACTTCCTCAGGGTTCTGTCTGCGGTAGGCAGGACCCTGAATTCTTGCATCAGCATCGCGACTAAGGTTCGCACTTCCGCACGGTAAGTCTTTTGGCTGCCACACATACGCAAATAGGCCGGGGGTCGGGGGCCCGTCAAGCCCCAACTCAGGCCTGGCACGAGACGGTCGTGCTCCGGGATGGTAATCGCATCGGACCGCAGCCGGTCCGGCCTTGCTACGAGGTAACTGGCGTATCCGCAGGCAGTTTCGCCCGCAGGCACCACTTCAATTCCTGGCTAAGCTCGGTCACTTCCATGCCCGCCATCACGATGAACTTGCAACTTAGCATCTCGCGCGGCTCGTCATCGTCGGGCAGTTGGCAGGACACCCTGCAGTATTGGCACTCCTGGTTCCAGCAGAAGCGGCCGTAAGGGATTGTCTCCGGGCTGATGAACTGAAAACACCGCAGCAGCGAGTTGCGCTCCGGCACGTGGAACTTCTTCCCGTGGATGGTGATCTCCACGAGTTTTTCGTACGGACGGAACGGTTCCGACATGTAGATGCCGCTCTCCCTGCACCGGAACGCCCTGAAGGCCCTGTTGCAACGGTGCACTGTGGTGATTGCTCTATTAGAGTAGACCCCGGCCCAAGTGGTCACAACGCCGGGTCTTCGTCGCGTAGCGAATGTGCCACTGGGTATTTCGCTGTATCACGGTCATTTGTCCGCCGCACTGGAGAACGCCGGGAGAGAGTCAGCGTCGCGCGAGAGCACCTTTGGGCGACAGCTAACCGCGCCAGCCCAGGAAACCTTCGTCGCCGGGGAGTCTTGAACCGCACAACAGTGACTTGACGCCGGGATTCACGCGCTCAGGTCTTACGCGCCGAGATCAAAGAACTGACCCATATTCCGAAATTTCTCATACCGCGCGTCCAACAGCTCTTTCGTCGGCTGGTTCGATAGCGCCATCAACTGCCGATCCAAAACGGCGTCAAGAGATCGCCCCGCCGCCTCGTAGTCGGTGTGCGCCCCACCTTCAGGCTCCGGCACGATTTCGTCCACGATCCCGAGTTCCTTCAAGTCCTTGGCGGTAATCTTCAGCGCCACCGCCGCGGTCTCCGCCTTGGTCGCGTCACGCCACATAATCGCCGCGCAGCCTTCGGGTGAAATCACCGAATAAAAGCTGTTCTCCAGAATGTTCACAAAATCCCCGACCGCAATGGCCAGCGCCCCGCCGGACCCGCCTTCTCCGGTTACCGTCACGATGATCGGCACGGGCAGCCGCACCATCTCGCGAAGGTTTTTCGCAATGGCTTCGGCTTGCCCGCGCTCCTCGGCGTCGATTCCCGGGTAAGCGCCCTGCGTATCGATAAAAGTGAACACTGGCTTGCCGAATTTCGCGGCCAACTGCATCACTCGCAGCGCCTTGCGATACCCTTCCGGCTTGGGCTGCCCGAAGTTTCGCAGCAGCCGTTGCTTGGTGTCGCGGCCTTTCTGGTGACCGATCACCGCCACCGGCCGGCCATGAAACTTGGCCAGGCCCGCGACAATCGCTTTGTCGTCGCCGTAGGCGCGATCGCCGTGCAGCTCCACAAATTCAGTGAACAGCAGCGAAATAAAGTCCTGCATATATGGCCGTTGCGCATGCCGCGCAATCTGGGCGCGCTGCCACGGTCCCAGGTGCGCGTAAAATTCATGCCGCAGTTCGGCTACCTGCTGGCGGATTCGTTCCAGCTCTACACCCGCGTCCGCGGTGCTCGCCAAGTGCCGCAATTCCTCGACATCTTTCTCCAACCGGTCGATCTCGCGCTCTCTCGCTCCCTCGGTTACCGGTTTTTTCTCCTTGTGGGGCATCACATCACCACATCGATCGACTCGGCGCCGCACAGTTCTTGGATAGCGGTAACCAGTTCGGAGCTGCGCTGCACCCGCTCACGCAATTCCAGCGTCGCAACCGTCCCATCCGGCGCCGACAGTTGAAACAACACCGGACTGCGCCCCGGATGCGCCCCCAGGCGCTCCTGAAGCTGATCCAGCAATTCCTCTGTGAGGTGGTCCACCGCCATGCGAATACATACGTTCGGCACGCTTTGCTTCTCCACCAACTGCTCCAGCAAGCGCGCCTCCTGCAGCGACAATCGCGTTCCCGATTCTTCCACCTGCACGCGCACCTTCAGCAATAGCGGAACCCGCGGCTTCAGCACCTGCTCCAGTTTCGCGAAGCTCTCGGGGAACGCCAGCATCTCCTGGATTCCAGTCATGTCTTGAATTGTGAAAATCGCCCACCGCGCGCCCTTGCGCGAACGCATCGGGCGCACGCCCACAATCAATGCCGCCACCGTCAATTCTTTCCCGTTGCGCTGTCCCTCGACTTCGCTGAGGCACACTGTCTTCAGGTCCGCCAGCCGCGACGCATACTTCGCCAGCGGATGCCCAGACACATAGAATCCCAGCATGGCGTACTCGCCACCGAGCCGGTCTTCCTCGCTCCAGGGATCCGCTTCCCGCAACTCGAAGGTCACGTGAGTCGGCGCCGCTCCGCCGCCGAACAGACCGTGCTGACCGGACTCGCGCATCCGCGCCGCGCGTTGCTGCGCCGCCAATGCATCGTCCACCGAAGCCAACATGCTCTCCCGCGCTCCCAGCGAATCCATGGCACCCGACTTGATCAAGCTCTCAAACACACGCTTGTTCAGAAACCGCGTCTCGATCCGTTCGCAAAACTCATACAAGGATCTGAACTCGCCCTGGCTTAACCTGGAATCGCGGATCGCCTTGGCGGTGTTCTCTCCCACGTTCTTGATTGCCGCCATCCCAAAACGAATGGCCTCGCCAACGGGCGTGAAGTATAGATCACTTTCGTTCACATCCGGCGGTAGGATCGAAATGCTCATCCCACGCGCCTCGTTGATGTACTTGATCTGACGTTCGGCGTTGCCTGTTTCCGAAGTCAGCAGCGCGGCCATGAATTCAACCGGGTAGTGCGTTTTCAAATAGGCCGTCTGATACGCCAGCAGCGCATACGCGCAGGAATGCGACTTGTTGAATCCGTAGCCCGCGAATTCTTCCATGAGGTTGAAGATGCGGTCGGCCTTCTTTTCCGGGATCTTGTTGTTCGCGCAACCGCTCATGAACTTCGCGCGCTGCGCCGCCATCTCCTCTTTCTTCTTCTTGCCCATCGCCCGGCGCAAAATGTCCGCTTCACCCAGCGAGAAACTTGCCAACCGGTTGGCAATCTGCATTACCTGTTCCTGATACAGGATGACGCCGTACGTTTCCTCCAGAATGTCCTTTAACTGCGGCAATTCATAGGCGACCTTGGTGTTGCCGTGCTTGCGGTTAATGAAATCATCGATCATTCCGCCTTGAATCGGTCCTGGCCGGTACAAGGCATTCAGCGCGGTCAGGTCTTCGATCCGCGTCGGCTGATAGCGCCGCAAGATGTCCCGCATGCCGTGGGACTCAAACTGGAAGATTGCCGTAGTATCTCCGCGAGTGAACAGCTTGTACGTGTCCGCGTCATCCAATGTTAGGATGTCGAGATCGACCCTCATCCCGCGGTTTTTCTCGATCATCGCTACAGTATCGTGCAGCACCGTCAGCGTCGTTAGCCCCAGGAAATCCATCTTCAGCAGGCCGACGCGCTCCAGCGCATTCATGTCGTACTGCGTCGTGATTTCATCCCGGCTGGTCTTGTAAATCGGCACCAGGTCGGTCAGCGGTTGCGGCGAGATCACTACGCCCGCCGCATGTGTGGACGCATGCCGCGCCAATCCCTCGAGCCGCAGCGCCACGGCCATCAAATCCTTCAATCGCTCGTCGCTGTGCACCGCGGACTTCAACTGCGGCGCCTCCGAAAGCGCGGTTTCTAGTTCGATTCCCAGCGTCGTGGGTATCAGCTTCGCCAGGCGGTCCACTTCTCCGTACGGAATATCCATCGCTCGGCCAACATCCTTCACCGCCGCTTTTGCCGCCATAGTTCCGAACGTGATGATCTGGGCTACGTTCTCGCGGCCGTACTTCTGCGTAACGTATTCGATCAACTCGCCGCGACGCCGCATGCAGAAATCGATATCGATATCCGGCATCGACACTCGCTCGGGGTTCAGGAAGCGCTCGAACAGCAGATTGTACTGGAGCGGATCCACGTCGGTGATTCGCAGCGCATAACTCACCAGGCTGCCTGCCGCCGATCCGCGACCCGGCCCCACCGGAACATCCTGGGTTCGCGCGTAGTGAATGAAATCCCACACGATCAAGAAGTAGCCTTCGTAGCGCATCTTCTTGATCATTTCGATCTCGGACGTCAGGCGCCGCTCATATTCGGAAAGCGGATTTCGCAACGCGCCGGCTTTGGCCAGTCGTTCCAGTCCAGGTACGCGAGCGGCAAATCCCTCGCGGACCACTTTCTCGAAATAGCTGCCAGGCGTATGCCCCGCCGGCACCTTGAATTCCGGGAACGGGTTCGGAATGCGCTCGATCTTCACATTGCAGCGGCTGGCAATGTCCACCGTGCGGCTCAGCGCCTCCGGCACTTCGCCAAACACTCGGGCCATCTCTTCGGCGCTTTTAAAGTAGAACTGGTCGGTGGCGAACTTCATGCGATGCTCATCGCTCATGGTCTTGCCGGTCTGAATGCACAGCAAGACCTCCTGCGCGTGGGCGTCGCCGTGATGCAAATAGTGGCAGTCGTTGGTGGCTACCAGCGGGATTCCGGTTTCCTTCGACAAGCGCAGCAGCTCGCGATTCACCTGCTTTTCAATCTCGAGCCCCTGATCCTGAATCTCGATGAAGAAATTGCCCTTCCCGAAAACGTCGCGCAGCCGGTAAGCATTCGCGCGCGCCTGATCGTATTTCTCTTCGACAACCGACTCGGTCACCGGCCCGCGCAAACAGGCCGACAACGCGATCAGCCCGCGGCTGTGCTTCGCGAGCAGGTCGTAATCGATGCGCGGCTTGTAATAGAAGCCCTCGAGGAATCCCGAAGACACCAGCTTGATCAGGTTGTGGTAACCCTCGAGGTTTTCACAGAGCAGTACGAGGTGATTGCTGCCGCGGCTTCCGGGTTCGGCGTCGCCGCCGTTGCGGTCCTGTCCGTTTGTTCCGTTAGTTTTTTCGCCGCGGTCGTGCCGGCTGCCTTTGGCTACATACACTTCGCAGCCGATGATGGGCTTTACGTCGCGCTTTTTCGCTTCTTCAAAAAAATTCGCCGCTGCGAACATGTTCCCGTGGTCGGTAATGGCCACGGCAGGCATCTTCTGCCGGGAGGCTTCGTCAAGAAGCTCCCCGGTTTCGCAGGCCCCGTCGAGCAAACTGAAATCCGTGTGAACGTGAAGATGAACGAACTGCGGTTGACCCATGGAACTCAATTCTAAAACGCTCGCGAGAGAATTGCGACCCGCATTCTACGTTTCCCACAGGCGGAAATCGTCAGTCGGCGTGCCGTCGCACAGAATTATTTTCGCCCGCTGTGTTTCTTCCCCGCGGCGGCAGCTTTCCCGTGGCGAGGCGCCGGCTTGCCTGCATGCTTACCGGCAGCCAGTCGCTCTTTATGTTGCGCTTTGGTTGTCTTCGGAGCAGGTGGGGCATGTTTCTCCGGAGCCGTCTCGCCTTTGCTTCCCTTCCCAACTGTCTTGCCGCCCTTCTTCTCTTTCTCTTTTTTCTTAGGCGCTTCCTTGATTCCCGAAAGTTTTCGGAGAATCTTCTCGCGTTCTTCCACGGTCTTGCCGCGCCCGGTCAATTGAATCGCGAAGAGCTTCTCCACGATCTCATCGAACTTCGGACCGCGGGCCATTCCCAGCGCCTCCAACTCATTCGCGACCATCGGCAACCCAATCCTTACCGGCCGCCACTTGTGCAAATACGCCCGAATCTTCGAGAGCGCGCCGGAGTTGCTCGACTCCGCCAGCAAGTAAGCCATCTGATCGAGAGGCATAGCCTCCAGGTATTTATACGCATCGATCGGAGTAGCAACTTTCTTGCCTACCAGCTCTTTCTGCGCGGCCAACACGTCTTCGGCGAATCCTTCGATCTTGTCCGCCTCCGCCGCTCGGTAGCCGGCTTTGGACAAAACGCCACCTAGCTCGCGATCCTTCAGCCGGCCAAGAATTGCCAACAACATGGGTGTCGCCAGCCGTGGCCGGAAACCTGCCGTGAACAAATCCTCGCGCGCTTTCACCAACCGCGTGATCGCGTCGTAGTCCGGGTGGCGCTTAGCCAGATGCGGATTCACGGCCTCCAGCAGATCGTGCTGCTCCCAGGCTTTGAGCACCACCGTCGGCCGTTCTTCGCGCGCCAGCGCCCGCAATTCCGAGCCGGCATCTTCGGCCTCGATGGTGCGATGTAGTTCGCGCTCGATGGCCAGGTCAAACCATTCCTGTGTGCGCGACTCCAGTTTGAATCCCATGCGCGCCGCGAAGCGCAGCACGCGCAGCAGACGCACCGGCTGATTCGTGAAGCTGTGAATTATCAGAGCGCGCACTTCGCCGCGCTCGATGTCCGACAATCCGTTCGTGGGGTCCAGCAGCAACCCGCGCGAAGCGGGATTCAACGAGATGGCTATGGCGTTTAGCGAAAAATCCCGCCGCCGCAAATCCTCCATGATCGTCGACCAGCGGATCTCCGGCCGCGTTCCCGGACGTACGTAGTGATCGTCGCGCGCCGCCGAAATACTGCCTTCGACATCGCCGGCAAACAGCACTTCGATATGCCGCAGCCGTTCGTCTTCCACCAGAATCTTCGCGCCGCCCTTTTCCAGTTCGCGCGCGACTTTGGAGGGATTCCCCTCCACGGTAAAATCCAGGTCGCGCAGCGACGCCCCGGTGATCAGGTCGCGCACCGTGCCACCGGTCAGATACAAATTGAAGCCCATGGCCGCGGCCAATTCCTGCACGCGCAACATCACCGCGCGCTGTTCCGGTGACAACCGGCTCTCCAACAGAAACATATAGTCTGGCATTGCTTTTCCTTGTCTTCCGGGTGCCACGCTCACCTATGCGCCGGCACCTCTCTCTTCTTCCCGGGGTGCACCCGCTACGCGCGCGGGTGATGTGCCTTGTACACCTGTTTCAACCGCTCCTCGACAACATGGGTATAAATTTGCGTCGTGGATATGTCCGCGTGGCCCAGCATCAATTGCACCGATCGCAAATCCGCGCCGCGCTCCAGTAAATGCGTGGCAAAACTGTGCCGCAGCATGTGCGGTGTCAGCGCCTGGCGCAAACCCGCCTTGCGCCCATACCCCGACAAGATTTTCCACACCCCGACGCGGCTCAACGAGAGGCCCCGCCGGTTCACGAACAGGTTCGGGCTGTTCGCGGCCTTGGACTGCCGCACCAACGCCGGACGAGCCTCCCGCACGTACTTATCGACCATAGCCAGCGCCTTGCGCCCGATCGGCACGATGCGTTCTTTATCACCTTTGCCGATACAACGCACACAGCCAACCTTGGAGTCCAGATCGCTCACCCGCAAGCTGACCAACTCCGATACCCGCAGCCCTGTTGAATACAGCACTTCCAGCATGGCGCGGTCCCGCAATCCTAGCGGCGTCTTCTCTTCCGGCTGATTCAGCAACTTCTCCACTTCGTCCAGACGAAGATAGCCCGGCAGCGATTTCCGTATCTTCGGCGACTCCAGCTTCATGGAGGGATCTTCGGTGATGATCTCCTGCGTTTGCGCCCAACGGAAAAAATTGCGCAACGTCACCAACTGTCGCGCCACGGTTCGGCTCTCCAGCTTTTCGCGGTACAAACCCGCCAGGAAATCCACCAGATCATCGCGGCTGACGGTCTCCACCAGCAACATGCGCTTCTTCGCAAAACCCTCAAATTTGACGAGATCCCGCCGGTACGCGGAAATGGTGTTGGCGGACAGCCCCTTTTCCACTCTTACGTGCATCAGAAACGACGAGAGGGCCGCCGAGATCTCCATCACGCCTCCACGTAGGTTTCGCCGCCGCGACTCTTGCGCGTAGCGATGCCATAAATCTCTTCCATCTCGCGGCAACGGAAGATCCAGGCGGTGGCAAGGTACAGCCCAGTCGCGCCTGCCAGCAGCCCCACAAAGACCAGCAACTGCACGAGAAACCGCGAATGGATGGTGAATTGGGTATAGTGCGCCCCGAGCCAGCAAGCAATCCCCATAATCCCGGAGCAAAGCGAGATTCTTGCGAAGGATGACAGGATCGCGCGAATCCCCAGGCGGCCGTAGCGCAGGCGGAAAATGAAAAACAACGCGAAAAAGTCGAAATAGCAGGCCAGCCCGGTAGCCAGGGCCGGTCCGCCATTCTGCACCCGGTGATACAGCCAATTATTGTTCAAAAACGCGACATTCAGCACCACATTGATCACCAGGGACAACCCCGCCACGATCACCGGAGTCTTGGTATCCCGTGTAGAGTAAAAAGCCGGCACGATCAGCTTTACGGTCGCCAGGCCCGGCAAAGCAATGGCGTAGTAAAGCAGCGCGCGCGCCGTCAAGCGCGTCGACTCCGCCAGGAATTGCCCGTGCTGGAACAGGACCCGGATGATCGGTTCGCGCAGGATCATCAGCCCCAGCATCGCCGGAATGGTGATGAACGCCACGATGCGCACGGAGAACGCCAGCGTCTTCTTCAGACCCAGATAATCCTTGGCCGCCGCCTGATGAGACATCATCGGCAAAATCGCCGTGGCCACCGCTATGGCATACCCGCCCAGCACTAACTCCATGACGCGATCGGCCAGGTACAGAGCCGCGAGACTTCCGCCGGGCATCTTTGCGGCGGTGGCAAATCGCGAGTCCACTAGTAAGTTGATCTGCCCGATGCCGATACCAAAAAGCCGCGGGATCATTAGCCGCGCCACATTCCGAATGCCCGGGTGGGAAAGGGAGATGCCAAAATCAAAATGCATGCCCCGCTGCACCAGCGCAGGCACCTGAATCAGGAACTGAAGCACTCCTCCGACCAAAACGCCCACGGCGATTGACGTCGCCGGATCCTTGAAGTATTTCCATACCGCGCTGACGGTAAAGATGATGGTGGCAACGTTCAGCACTACCGGGGTCGCCGCAGGCAGTCCGAATACGTGAAAACAGTTCAGAATGCCCATCGCCAGGGCCGCCAGCGCCACGAAGAACAAATAGGGAAAGATGATGCGATTCAGCTCGATGGCCTGCTGGACGGCGGCATTCTGCCCGGCAAACAGGTGCACGACCGCCGGGGAGAAGACCATGCCCAGAACGGTAATCACGGCGACCAGCAACGCCAGCGTCCAGAACAGCTTGTTGGCAAAGTCCCAAACATCCTTTTGGGGCTTTTCCCGCATGTAGCCCGTGAATACGGGAATAAATGAGGCGGTCATTGATCCTTCGGCCACCAAGCGCCGAAACAGGTTGGGAATCCGGTAAGCTAGGAAGTAGGCCACCGCAGCGTCCGATGTCCCCAAGAGCAAGGCTATCCGCTGATCTCGAACGTAACCGAGAATACGGCTGGCAATCGTGACTAGGGAGATGATCGAGGCGGACTTGAGGATCTGTTTTTTTTCGGTCAAAGGGCGACGCTCCAGGCCCTAACCCTAATGGAAACAATAAGTTGACAGGAAAACTCGCTTAACATAACATACATCCGGAAAATTGGCAAATCAGCCCGTTTTAAGGCTTACGGACTTCTTGAAAACTCGCGCCCCAGCCTCTACTCATAAGAAGGTGGTCGTCGTGTTGGCCGATAAAAAGCCGATACGCGGGTACCTGAACCCCGGCCGCCTGGGCCAATCCGACCCCATTGACCTGCTCACTCCCGACGGCGAGCACGAGCAGGTTCCCCTGGCCAAAATACGCTCGATCTATTTCGTCCGCGACTTCGCCGAAGATTTTGAGCCGGAGCGCAAAGCCTTCCTCAGCCGCCCTAAACTTGACGGCTTGTGGGTCCGCCTGCGCTACACCGACAACGAGACCCTGGAAGGCGTGGTGCCCAACGACCTCCTGTCCCTGCTCGACAATGGGCTCCAAATCACACCGCCCGATCTGAATTCCACCACCGATCGCATCTTTATCCCGCGTTCCGCCCTGGCGGAAGTAACCGTCCTGGGCGTAGTGGGCGTGGCCCGCCGCAAACCCGCTGCCGCAGCTGCCGCGGCACAGCCCCGGCTATTCTCGGAATAAGCGCAGAGCGTTCTCGGCGCTAAAACTCTGCTGGCAAACCCACTCTGCTCTTCTGTACTTCCCTGTGTTCGCCATGCGAGACTCGCATTCTCAAACCTCGCATTCTCGAAACCAGGAGTCCCGTTCATGAAGCTTT
>Ga0157378_10000469_pt1 | contig 38497 bp, 31 predicted proteins | sample M65metaG_FD_115309 | JGI IMG/M metagenome (GOLD analysis project Ga0157378, IMG submission 115309) | Miscanthus rhizosphere microbial communities from Kellogg Biological Station, Michigan, USA - M6-5 metaG | ecosystem: Host-associated > Plants > Roots > Rhizosphere > Soil | place: USA: Michigan... | reverse complement strand
TTTTTCGCCGGACCTGCCCGCCGAGAAGCATGTGGTAAAGGTTATCGCGATCAGCCCGGTAGTGGATCCGTCCAGCGCGACCATTGAAGCGCTCGCTGAACTGGTTGGCGGGCATGGCGAGTTGCGACCCGGCATGAGCGTCGCCGTGCGAATTGCCAGCCTGCCATGAACCTCACGCGCGCGCTGGATGTCGCGCTTCCGGACATTCCCGCTCGCGCCATCTCACAACGTCAGCCGCGCATCGACCCCGGCGCTACTTCCCGAGAACACATCGAAGACGGCCAACGCATGGTTCGCGTGTATGTCCCCAGCTCGGGATTCATGTACACGATGTCGCCGGGCCAGTGGGCGCTGGCGCAGCTGTTTGACGGCAATCGGTCCGCGGCACAAATCGCGGAGATGTACTCGGAAAAAACCGGCCAGTTGTACGACGAGCAGTCCGTCACGGAGTTCGTGGCGGCCATGGAATCCACAAAATTCTGGTACCAGACGGCACAAGAAAAGAATGTCCTGTACCTGCTGCAAAGCAAGGAAGAGCGCCGCAAGAACCTGAAGGCGAAGAACCGCTTCGCCGATCTTTCGGTCATTATTTTCCCGGCATTCAATCCCGACCGTGGTCTGACCTGGCTGTACAACAAGACGCGATTTGTTTACACGCGGTGGTTCACGATCCTGACGGTATGGGCTTTTGCGTTCACGTTCGGCATCACCGTCAGCCACTGGTCGGAAATCGGACGCGACACACTGGCGTTCTATAACTTTTCGGAGAAAACATTCACGGACATCCTGGTGCTGTACGGGCTCTCCATGTTCGTGGTGGCAGCGCACGAGTACGCGCACGCGCATGCCTGCAAGCGGGTGGGCGCGCGAGTCCCTGCGATGGGATTTGCGCTGATTTTTCTGATGCCGGCGTTCTACACGGACACCACCGAGGGCGCAGTGATGGGCAATCGAATGGAGCGCCTGGTGATTTCGCTGGCGGGCATCTGGGTCGAACTGATGATCTGCTCCATCGTCACGCCGATCTGGTGGCTCACTTCTCCAGAGACGTTGATCCACGAAGGCGCGTACTTTCTGATGATGCTTACCGGGATTGTGTCTCTAGTGGTGAACTGGAATCCGCTGATCAAGCTCGACGGCTACTACATGCTGTGCGAAATCATCGATATCGCCGATCTCAAGGAAGATTCGACCGCGTACTTGTCGGCGTGGGTAAAACGCCACATCTGGCGGTTGCCCGTGGAGGTGCCGTTCGTTCCCAAACAGCGGCGCGCATGGTTCGCGCTGTACGCCCTGCTGTCAGGAGCCTACAGCTACCTGGTGCTCACCGTGGTGGCGCGGTTTGCGGGCAACGTGTCACGGCACTTCAATCCCGATTGGGCGTTTATTCCCGAGTATGGTGTCGCGCTTCTGGTGTTCAAGTCTCGCATTCGGCTATTGGTGAACTTTATGAAGCTGGTCTATCTGGATAAGAAGGATCGGGTCCGCGCGTGGCTGCGCTCGCGTCGTGCCTACATGGCGCTGGCGACGGCGGCGGTGCTGCTTCTGCTGCCGGTGTTCCACCAATCTGCTTCCGGACCATTTCAATTGGAGCCGGTGCGGCGCGCGGTAATCCGCACCGCCGTCCCCGGCGTGTTGGAGCAGATTGCGGTTGGCGAAGGCACGGCAGTTTCAGCCGGACAGACGCTGGCAACGCTGCGCAACGTTCCGCTGCAGTCGGATCTGGCCGCGGCCCGGGCGCAATATGTGGTGGCCGCCGGGCGTGCGAGGACCGCGAGTCTCCGGTATCAGAATTATGGAGCCGCGCTGAAAGAGCGCGACCGCTTGGCGACGCAGTCGGAGCAACTCCGCCAGAAAGCCGCTGAATTGCAAGTGGTGAGTCCCATTTCCGGCGTGATTCTCACGCCCAAGTTGCAAGACCGCATTGGCTCTTATTTGACCGAAGGCACTGAGTTGCTGGAAGTGGCAGATCTGGAGGAATTGCGCGCGCGCATCTTTGTTTCCGAGTACGACATGTACAAGGTCCAGGAGGGCGCGCGCGGAAAACTGCAAGTCGAAGGTGTGGGGCGGCTTTGGAATTCGGAAGCGGTGTGGGTCGCTCCGAATTCGGCGGAGGCCGATCCTGCCCTGACGGACCAATCGCGGTTCAAAGGGCTGCATCCGCCACGGTTCTACCTGGTGGAATTGCGTGTAGCCAACGCGGAGGGACACTTGAAGCCAGGAATGACGGGAGTGGCTCGAATCTACGGCAAGCGAGAGAGCCTGGGCGGAATGATGTGGGAGAACCTGTGGGTGATGCTGGGGCGAAAGATCTGGTGAAAAAAAAGAGGCGGGCTGTTCGCCCGCCTCGTTTGGCATTTCTAAACTTAACTGCCTTCCGCACAGCTAGGCGATGTTTTTCGGAGCCGCCTTTAACGTTTGGCGAGGGGCGGCCTTCAGAGTCTGCCGGGGGGCTGCTTTCAGGGTTTGCCGAGGGGCAGCTTTCAAGCTTTGACGAGGAGCGGCCTTCAAGCTCTGCCGTGGAGCCGCCTTCAGGCTATGTTTCATCGAAGCAACGGTGGTGCCCTTCACGTCGGTATCGGTGGTGCTGGCCACGTTGGCCTTCTTGGCGGTCTTGAGCGTGCTGATCAAGGACTTCTTCTGAATGGACATTATCGTTTTACCCCTCGCGTCTGAAATTTTATGTTTCTGACAGACGCGATACTGTATGCAATGTTGGTGCCAATGAGTTCGGTGCGCGGTAAGAGCGGGGCGGCAACGAAGAATCAACAGGTTACGAGGGCGGCATCTCCAGATTCCGGGCGCGGAAGGTTAAATTTAAACCTGACGGTTAATAATTAACCTATGTGAGGTTAAATTTTAACCCTCTCACAACTGGAATTTCCGGCACAGGTACTTCATCCGCTGGGTATCCACACGCAAGAGCATAGCTGCGGCGCTCTTCTTACCGCCCGTGCGGCGGAGGGCGGCCGACAGGTAAGCCACCTCGATACGGCCCATTTCCGCGTCAAAATCGACGCCCTCTTCGGGGATCAGCATGGCTTCCTGACCCGACGCGCTGTGCTGCAACAGATGCTGGGGAAGGTGTTCCACGGTGATATTCGGGCCGGTGACCATGACCACCAGCCGCTGGATCAGGTTTTCCAACTCGCGGACGTTTCCTGGCCAGGGATAGTCTTCCAAAGTCTCGAGGACGTCGGGCTGCATGCTCTTCAGGGGCTTCTTGGAGGCGGCGCAATAGATTCGGAGAAAATGATCGGCGAGGAGTGGTACGTCGCCATCGCGGTCGCGGAGCGGCGGGACGGTGACGGGCACGACGTTAATGCGGTAGTAGAGGTCTTCGCGAAACCTGCCTTTCTTCACCAGATCCTCAAGATCCTCGTTGGTGGCGCAGATCAGGCGAAAGTCGATCTTGCGCGAGGAGCGGCCTCCGACGCGCTGCACGGTGCGCTCCTGGAGGACCCGGAGGAGCTTGCTTTGCAGGCTGGGGTTCAGCGTGGTGATCTCGTCGAGGAAGAGCGTGCCGCCTTGCGCGGATTCGATGTGGCCGGCGCGCGCCGTATCTGCTCCGGTGAATGCGCCCTTTTCGTAGCCGAAGAGCTCGGATTCGATCAATGATTCGGGTAAAGCGGCGCAGTTGAGGCAGACGTAGGGGTGCTCGGCACGGTCGCTGGACTGCACGATGGCTTTGGCGATGAGCTCTTTGCCGGTGCCGCTCTCTCCGCGCAGGACCACCGTCGTGTTGCTGTCGGCTACTGCCTGGATGGTCTGGTATAGCCTTTGCATTGCCGCGCTGGCGCCGATCAGCGAGCGGAACGCGGAGCGGCTCTCCGCTTGCTGCACGACGCGGCGGCCCTCGAGTTCGAGGGCGCGCTTTTCGACCGCGCGAGACAACACGGCCTGGAGTTCCTCGTAGTTCACCGGCGAAAGGACGAATTCGTCGGCTCCGGCCTGGCTGGCGTGCAGCGGCAGGTTGCGCTCGCGCGATTGGGTGAGCGCGACGATTACGATGTCATCGCGGATGGCGCGAATTTCCTGCAGGACTTCGATGCCGTCAGCGGCCGCGTCGCCGATGCTGTCCAGGTCGAGCAGCATGGCGCGAAGTCCGGGATCCTCGACGGCATCTTTGATGCTGGAGTCGGTATCCGCCAGGGTCACGCGAAATTCGGGCAGCAGCCCGCGGCGCATCTCGGCAAATTCCGTGGCGTCCACGGTGACTACGGCGACGGAGTAAGCGTCTCCTGGCGTCGGGCTCATTTAGGTAGGCAGTGGCCCGGGATTATAAAGGAATGAACGTGGGGCCGAAAGAGCTTTCGCCGTGTGTGCCGTTGGTGAAGACGCGTGAAATTATATCGTTCCGCCTTCGAACGACCCAGCGTTTGTATCCGCGGAGTCAACGCTGTGCTTAAACATCATCGTCCGGCTGTACGATCGTCACCAGTGCTCCGTCTCTTACAGAGAAGCGTGTAGGAACGCGCCTCGGCGGTACTGCGCTTTTCATCAAACCACGGTCCTGTGCGGAACATCAAACGTTTGTTGCAACGGGAGCTACCGTCATGGCTCTTTTGTCGTTTCTTGATCGCGAAAAATCCGTCGCACATCCCGGGTACAGCCGCTGGCTGGTTCCTCCAGCGGCGCTGGCCATCCATCTGTGCATCGGCCAGGTTTACGCCTTCAGCGTGTTCAAAATTCCACTCACGCAGCTGCTGGGCGTGACCAAATCCACCCCAGAGGACTGGAAGCAGACACAAATCGCGTGGGTCTTCTCTCTGGCGATCGTCATGCTAGGTCTTTCCGCTGCCGCATTCGGTAAATGGCTCGAAGGTGCGGGCCCCCGAAGAGCAATGTTGGCATCGGCCGTTTGTTTCGCGCTGGGCTTCTACATCGCTTACTTGGGCGTAGTCACGCACCATCTCTGGCTGATCTATTTCGGATACGGCTTTATTGGCGGCATTGGATTGGGACTCGGTTACATCTCTCCGGTTTCGACGCTGATCAAATGGTTTCCTGACCGACCGGGACTGGCCACCGGGATGGCGATCATGGGTTTCGGCGGCGGCGCGATGATCGGATCCCCGTTAGCCATCAAGCTGATGTCCTTCTTTCACAGCTCATCCGACGTCGGAGTCGGCAAAACCTTCCTGGTGATGGGCACGCTCTACTTTCTTTTCATGATGTTTGGGGTCTTCGCCGTGCGGGTTGCGCCCAAGGACTGGAAGCCGGAAGGCTGGACTCCTCCCGCCAAGCCTCAGGCGATGATCACTTCGCATAATGTGGAAGTGAATACAGCGTTCGGCACTATGCAGTTCTGGCTGCTGTGGGTGGTGCTCTGTACCAACGTCACTGCGGGCATCGGCATCCTCGAACAAGCTTCTCCCATGATTCAGGAATTGTTCAAGGGCACCATCGGCCCGGTGGCCGCAGGCGGCTTCGTCGGGCTCCTGAGCTTATTCAACATGGGCGGTCGTTTCTTCTGGTCTTCGGTGTCCGATTTCATCGGCCGCAAGACAACCTACTTCATCTTCTTTGCGCTGGGAGCGGCGCTCTATTTCTTGCTCCCACAGACCGGCGCCCATCATCTGAATAGCGTGACGTTTTTCGTGACAACATCTGCCGTGCTGCTGTCGATGTATGGCGGGGGATTCGCCACCATTCCAGCCTACTTGCGGGACATGTTTGGCGCCTATCACGTCAGTGCCATTCATGGACGGCTTCTGACTGCCTGGTCGGTGGCCGGCGTGATGGGGCCGGTGCTGGTGAACTACATGCGGGAGTACCAACTCGCGCATGGATCCGATAAGGCCGGCGCGTATCAGACCGTCTTGCACGTAATGGCCGGATTGCTGCTGGTCGGATTCGCCGCCAACATGATGGTTCGGCCGGTTGCGGAAAAGTATTGGCTGCCGGAAGGAGATCGTAACCTCCAGGCGCGCGATAACCAGAAGGTGGAAGCAGGCCGTGCAGTCCAGTGGCAAGGGAGCAGATGATATGGCTAAAAGCATCAAAAAATCCTCAGCAGGCGCGATTCTCTTCGCGTGGCTGCTCGTGGGTGTGCCGTTGAGCTGGGGTGTGTACAACACACTGCTGAACTCGATGAAATTGTTCCAACGACCTACCGCACCTGCCACGGCTGCTTCTCCGATGAAATAATGAGCGGACATCACCCTGACTGTGTCAGGGACGCGCAAAGAATATCGGACTGCGACTTTTTGGAACCTGCTATTGTCAGGCGGCATCCAAGCTGTGACACGGGGAAATCCCTAACGATTCAGTTGGAGTCCTAAATGATCAAGGATTTCGCCCTTCGCTGGCCGGTCATTCGTCAAATTCTGCATGGTGGTAACGGCACCGGTCCGGAAGGTTTTAGCGAGCGGACGCGAACCCTGCGTCCGAAAAATGAAGGCGCTCAAGTTGCTCGCTCGGTTTGCCCCTATTGCGCCGTCGGGTGCGGACAACAGGTTTTCCATAAAGACGGCAAGTTGATTTCCATCGAAGGCGATCCGGAATCGCCCGTCTCCCGCGGACGGCTGTGCCCCAAGGGATCCGCGAGCTTCGAACTTCTCACCCACTCCAAGCGCCTCACCAAAGTGAAGTACCGCCGGCCGTTCTCAACCAAATGGGAGGACCTCGACCTCGCCAAAGCAATGGAAATGATTGCGGATCGCGTGTGGGCAAGCCGTGAGCGCACGTTTGTAGAAACCAAAGATGGCCAAAGCTTGATGCAAACCACCGCCATCGCCCACTTGGGCGGCGCGACGCTCGACAACGAAGAAAATTACCTGATTAAGAAGCTGTTTTCCGCTGGCCTGGGCATGGTGTGCATCAGCAATCAGGCCAGAATATGACATAGCTCGACTGTGCCCGGTCTGGGCACAACTTATGGACGAGGCGGGGCGACGACAGCGCCAAAGGATTTGCTGAACTCCGACGCCATCCTGATCATGGGCTCGAACATGGCAGAAAATCACCCCGTGGGCTTTCAGTGGGTGATGGATGCGAAGGAGCGCGGAACGCAAGTGATCCACGTGGATCCGCGCTTCAGCCGCACATCTGCCGTATCCAATATTTGGCTTCCGCTTCGCGTAGGCTCAGACATCCTCTTTCTCGGTGGATTGATTCGCTACGCGCTCGAGAACGAACTGTATTTCCGCGAATACCTGCTGCACTACACCAACGCCTCGGTGCTCATCCCCGAAGAATTCCAGGACACCGAAGATCTGGAAGGCTTATTTTCGGGCTGGAAAGAAGACCAGAAAAGTTACGATCCGAAAACGTGGATCTACGAAGGCGCCGAAGCACAGGACACCCACCAGGCTCGCGCGACGGCTCATGGGGATACGCACGGCGGTCACGCCCAGCAAGGCTCAAACGTTACGCCCGATCTTAGCCGCTACCAAAAGGACGAAACGCTGAAACATCCCCGATGCGTCTTCCAGCTCCTGAAAAAACATTTCGCGCGGTATACCCCGGAAATGGTGGAGCGGTACTGCGGCGTGTCCAAGGACGCTTTTCTGAACGCCGCAAAAACGTATTGCACCGCCTCTGGGCCCGAGAAAACCGGAGCGATTTGCTATGCACTGGGCTGGACGCAACACTCGTCCGGCGTGCAGATGATTCGCTGTGCGGCGATCCTGCAATTGGTGCTGGGAAACATGGGACGGCCCGGCGGCGGGATTATGGCCTTGCGCGGACATGCTTCGATTCAAGGCTCAACGGACATACCGACGCTATACGACATCCTTCCTGGTTACCTGAGCATGCCAAAATTCGGCGAAGAGTCGAAAAATCTGGCGAGCTACATTGCGAAATATCGGCCCCGAACGGGCTGGTGGAACAATTTTGACAAATACATCATCAGCCTGCTGAAAGCCTATTACGGCGACGCCGCCCAGCCGCAGAACGATTTTGGTTTCGCTTGGCTGCCGCGCGTCACCGGCGATCATTCGCATCAGGGGTATTGGCTCGAAATGCTTGACGGAAAGATGGAGGGCTTGTTCGTGATGGGGCAGAATCCCGCCGTGGCCGGGCCCAATTCCGGCATGGAGCGCCGCGCGCTCGGTAAACTGAAATGGCTCGTGGTCCGCGAGATGGTGGAAACCGAGACCGCCTCTTTCTGGTATGAATCTCCGGAAGTCCAACGCGGCGAGCTGCGCCCCGAGGAAATTCCCACTGAAGTTTTTCTGATGCCTGCTGCCGGGCACGCGGAAAAAGACGGCACCTTCACGAACACACAAAGACTCCTTCAGTGGCGCGAGAAGGCCGTCGATCCCCCCGGAGATAGTCGCAGTGAGAACTGGTTCATTTATCATTTGGGTCTGACGCTGAAAGAAAGAGCTAAAAAAGATCCACGCCCTCGCAACACAGGTCTACTCGCTCTCACCCTGGACTACCACATCGAAGGAAGGCACCAGGAACCCGTCGCCGAGGAAATCTTGCAGGAAATCAACGGCTACACAGTCGCCGACCGAAAGTTGGTTCCCGGATTCACGGCCCTTAAGGCCGATGGATCCACGGCATGCGGCGCCTGGATCTACTCCGGGGTTTTTCCAAGCCCCGGCGAAAATCGCGCCAATCAGCGGGCCTCAAAGGATTTCTACGGCCACGGCTGGGGTTTTGCCTGGCCTTCGGATCGACGCGTGATCTACAACCGGGCCTCGGCACGGCCCGACGGCACGCCCTGGAGCGAGCGCAAGAAGCTGGTCTGGTGGGATCCGGAAAGCAAAAAGTGGACCGGCAACGACATCCCCGATTTCGTCGCGACCAAGCCTCCCGATTATCAACCGAAGGAAAATTCCAAAGGCGATGACGCACTCCCGGGCGACAAACCCTTCATCCTTCACGCCGATGGCCTCGGCTGGATTTGGGTGCCCGTGGGTCTGAACGACGGACCGCTGCCTGCCCATTACGAGCCATTGGAATCGCCCGTCCGCAATCCGCTGTATCCCAAAACACAGTCGAATCCTGTGGCTGATCGGCGCACTCGCGTCGGCAACGAGTACGCTGAATCTCCCGACAGCAGATTCCCCTACGTCTTATCGACCTATCGCCTGACCGAGCATCACACCGCGGGCGGAATGTCCCGCACGCTGTCGCACCTGGCCGAACTCCAACCCGAACTCTTCTGCGAGATGTCCATCGAATTGGCAACGGAACTTTCGATCATTCCGGGAGAATGGGTGACGCTGGTCACGCCGCGCGGGGCGGTCGAAGCCCACGCTCTAGTGACGCCCAGAATACAAGCCCTGACGATCGGCGGTAGACCCGTGCAACAAGTGGGACTTCCCTTTCACTGGGGATACTCTGGACTCGTCAAGGGCGACATCGGCAACGACCTCGTGGCGATCTCTGAAGAGCCGAACGTTCGCATCATGGAAGCGAAGAGCCTGACCTGCAACGTACTGCGCGGCAGGCGCGCCGCAAATTCGCAACGGTTGAGCGAACTAATGCCCGGGCGGAAAGCTTCCGCATGACGCAAACTACCGCGTTCCTCACCGACGCCACCACCTGCATCGGCTGCAAAGCCTGTGAAGTCGCGTGCAAGGAGTGGAACGAGGTTCCCGCCGACGGCTTTGTATGGAGCAGCCTCTCCTACGACAACACGCAGAATCTCGGCCACTCCACCTGGCGCCACGTGCTCTTCCTCGAACAGCCCCAGTCCGCCGGCCCGCAGCTCGCCGACACCAATGATCCGTTCCGCTGGGTCTTTCTTTCCGATGTCTGCAAGCACTGCGCGAATTCCGGGTGCCTGGAAGCGTGCCCCACGGGCTCGATCGTGCGCACCGAATTTGGCGGTGTGTACGTGCAGCCCGATGTCTGCAACGGCTGCGGCTATTGCGTGGTCTCCTGCCCGTTCGGCGTGATCGACAAGCGCCCGGACGACGGTCGCGCTTTCAAATGCACCTTCTGCTACGACCGGCAGAAAGCCGGCTTGAAGCCGGCCTGCGCCACGGCGTGCCCTACGGAGTCCATTCAGTTCGGCACGCTCGAGGAATTGCAGACACGCGGCAAGAAACGCGTCGCCGAACTGCAGCAGCGAGGCTACACCGACGCCCGCCTGTATGATCCGCAAGAGACCAGCGTGGGCGGCATCAACGCCTTCTTCGTCATCCTCGGCGAGCCGGAAAACTACAATCTGCCGCCCGCGCCGCAAATTCCCACGATCTTTCAGAAAAGCGCGTGGACTTCCGCCTTCATATCAGCCGTGATTCTTCTCGGCATTCTTTGCGCGGCATTCGCATTGGGATGACCATTTTGCGCAACGCAACTATATTCGCGCTCGACCACAAGCCATGACTTCTGCCGCCAAACCTCAATCAGCTCCGAAAGCCACCGAAGCACGCCTTCAGCAAATCAAAATTGCTGCCGCCGCTCCCGGCAGCCAACACAACCATCCGCAAATCCAGGGGCGCGACAGCTACTACAATCTGCCAGCTCTGAAGCCGCCGGTATGGACCTGGCAGGTCCCGCTCTATTTCTTCCTGGGAGGAATTTCCGGTGTTTCCGCCTGCATGGCCTTCGTCGCCCAACTCTTTCACGGCGAACCGTCTCTAGTCCGCGCCTTACTCTGGATCGGACTGATCGGCGTCGCCATATGTCCCGCCCTGCTGATTGCCGACCTCGGGCGTCCCTCGCGTTTCCTGAACATGCTGCGTGTCTTCAAGCTGCAGTCGCCGATGTCCATGGGCGCCTGGATCCTCGTGGCATTCTCCGGCTGCATTTTTCTGGCGCTGACGGCCCACGAACTGATTTCCCACGGTTTCACGCACCCGCTACTGTTCGCATTGCGCTGGCTCGGCGAATTCTCGGCAACGATCACCGGACTGCTGCTGGCCAGCTACACCGGGGTGCTTATCGGCGCCACGGCGATTCCAGTGTGGTCCTACAATCGCGTGTTGCTTCCCCCGCACTTTCTGATTTCGGGCCTTGGAGGCGCCGCAGCAGCGCTGGAACTTCTGGGTTTCCTCATTCCATCCACCAATTTTCTTGGATTCGCCGCCTCAGGACTGGAGTCGCTACTCGGCGTTTTCTTTGAGATTCGCAGATCTCCCGTCAACGCGCCGATCCATCACGGCAAAATCGCCACCGCATTTCGCGTGGCCGGATTTCTGGAGGGTCCGCTGGCCCTGGCGTTGCGACTTTTCTGGGATTTGGCTCCTGCGGGCCGTTACTCAGCCGCGATCTGCTTTTTGGCAGGCTCTCTGCTTGGCCGTTACGCCTGGATCTGGGCAGGCCGCGTCTCCGCGCAAACCGTGACAACCCAGTTCGCCGCGCAACGCGAAGGCGAAAGAGTCTGACTCAGAACCTCGACGCGGAAAGAAGTGAGCGCCGAACCTTAGGCTTTTCAAGCGTGCAGTTTTAGATTTCGACCATCGAGTAGAGCTAAATGCGAAGCTAAGACTGTGGCGGGCCACCGCGCTACTTCCAGTGCAACAACCCATCTCCCACCGGACCCAGATCCAGGTTTAGCTGCCGCTCCGGCTTTCCGCAGTCCAGCACCGTATTCGCCTGGTACAAATCCTGCACCGTCATCCGGTAAGGAGCATCCGCCACGCTGATCTGCAAAAACATCGGCCCGGCCTTGAAATTTTCCAGCGTGGTGACGCCATCTTTCGTCCACAACGAATTATTCTGACCGTTGATGATGATGTCGTACGCCCTTGAAGTCGTTTTCTTAGCTACATAGCGCACCTGCACCGTGATCGTGCAAGCTCCGCCCGACGCTGACGGCGCCGCGCCGCCCGATCCCATCTGCGCCAACGCCTGCGCCTGGATCGAGCCGGCCATCGCCAGCGCCACTTTCCCCAGCGGCTGTTTCGCGAACGGCCGGCTCCCGTTGGTCATCATCATCGCGGAGATCAGGTCGTGGCTTCGGCGCGCCGTGTAAGAAGAATTGCTGCCATATTCCACGCCGATCTTGGCCGCATCCAGCAACGCATCGTTGTGGCTGATCTTCCCGCTGTAGTTCGAAGTCTGCAGGTCCTTCCCGCTCAGATCCTGCATCTTCGCTTCCAGATGCAAAATGTAGTCACCCTTCTGCGGCTTGTCGGTCGGCTTCAGCATCGCCACCAGCACCGTCGAGACACCCGCCCCCTGCACGTATTCCTGGGTGTCCGGCAACAGCGGGTTGTACAGCCCGCCCGGATTCAGCAGCACCACTTCGAAGGGCGCGCCCTCCAGCTTGTCGTAAATCATCGCCGTCAAATTCTGGGCAAATTGCTGACCGAACGGATCCCCGGAAGTATCGAACACCGGCATGATCCCGAGCACTTTCTTATCCTGAGCCTGAACTGCGACGCAGCAGACCACCAGCAGCAGTCCCGCAATCATCGTGCGCAGAAATTTCATTCGTCATCTCCTGAAAAGATGCCGGAGGTGCCGGCAAATGCCGAGCACCTCCGGTTGCAGTCGAGTCTTAGCCAAGCGATCAGTGAGGGGCCGCCGGCGCCGTTGCTGCCGTCTTCTTCACCGGAGCCTTGGCCGGCGCCTTGGTACCCTCGACGGGCGCCGATACCGGCTCACTGCGCTCCACCGCTCCGCCGGTAGCCTTCGCCAACACTTCGTTGGCGCTCGCCACCCGCGTCGCTCCCTGCGTCACGTTCAACGACTCCACGTTCTTCGTGCTGACCACTCCTGCCGGAGGAATGTACCAGCCCTTATCCCCCGTCAGCAAAAAGTAGTCGTAGATGATGTACATGTTCGGCGGCAACGAACCCGCATGCTGCCGCTGATACAACGCCACGTACGCCTTCAGCTCTTTGCGTGCCTGCTCCTGCAAGCTGGGATCGTTCTGCGACAAATGGAACAGCGCCTCTTCCAGATGCGGCTCCGGATAAGCACCGCGCTCGGCATCGTACTGCACCGCCAGCAGGAACTCCTGCATGGCCCCCTGCTTTTCTTCCTGGGTGCGACCCGTCGCCACCATCACCTGACCAAGGTAGTAGTGCGCCCGCGGGTCGTTGGTGCGCAGCTTCACGGCATCTTCCAGATCCGCGCGCGCCATGTCGTACAAGTCGTAGTCCAGCGCGATCACGCCGTTGTCCCGCTTCAGCGCCGACATCAGCAGCTGAAACTCCGGCCCGGAGCTGGTCAGCCCCTTCTTCATCTTCTCTTCCAGCGAAGCCTTGTAGCTCGTGGTGATCAGTTTAGTGATCGTCGCCGACCGCTCGCGCGTGCGTTCCGGCTTGCCGATGAATCCCAGCCCGACGCGGCTGTCGCGTCCCACCAGGTTGTCGAGCCGCGCGTACATCCGCGGAATCTCGCGCGCATCGTAGTTTTGCTCCAGCATGTACTTCAGCCCGGCTTCGTCAGCTTCGTCCTCATAAACGGTCGACCATTCCGTCGGCTGGAATTTGTTGCGGAACAAGAATGCCCCGGCAATTCCGCCGGCCGCACCGATGCCCGCTCCGATCAATGCGCCGGAGTAGCCGCCAATCGCGCCGCCCGCCGCCGCGCCGCCGAGCGCCGAAACCGCGCCGAAGATCGCGCGCTTCTTGCCAACGTCCGCAGTCTTTTCTCGGTCGAATTCCTCCTCGAGAATCGAGTTGCGAATGGTGTTGTAGGTGTGGCGCCGCTCTACGTGCGCGATTTCATGTCCCAGCACGTACGCGAGCTGCGCTTCGCTGTCCAGCATCGACACTAGACCCGTAGAGATATAGATCGTCCCGGTCGAGAGCGCTTCCGCTCGCGGAACCGGATCCAGCAGCAGCCGGAACGAATACAGGTTCGGCGATCCCTGCGGCACGATCTTCTGTCCCAGCGAATTCACGTAGCGCATCAAAACCGGATTGTTGTACAACTCGCCGAAATTCTGGCGAAAGGTTGCCAGTTCCGAGAGCGACAATTCCCCGATTCGCGAAGACTGGTTCACGTTGAACGCGAACTCCATATCTTGCCGGCGTCGCGCATCCCAGGTGTCCTGAATCCGGTGGATCACTTCGGGACGTTGCGCGATTTGCGCCAGTTTCTGCTTATCCTTGTCGCTGTACTCGGTCGCCGTCTGCTGCGCGCTCACCGGCCAGACGCTGCACGCCAGGGCGCACATTGCTGCGACCGACCGTGCCAATATTGAAGGGCGAGTCATAGTTCCTCCTGATTTCCGCGAACCATTCTTCACTTCGGGAGTGGACTTCGTTTCGTTGGACTTGGGCACTACAGGGACATCTGTCCACAAAAGGCTAGCACCGTACTAATCCTCCGCCACCAATTTTGTCAAACCCGGTTGCTCCCCCTGCACCATGACAGAATCGTCGCGGTTCGCCCGCTCATCCGATCTTGGCACCGGGGGTCGGACCTTTAGGTCCGACAAAGAAGCGCGCGTAGACCGGCTTTAGCCGCTGAGGAAACATCTTTGCCTTTCGCCCAGTTCCCCGGGTGCCCCAGACGCCGCCTTTGCGTCTGGGGCTTCCCTGCCATATCATCAATCCCAAAATCGATGCCCGGTCGGTGAACCAATGCGCCCATTTCTGCTTCCCCTCTCTCTCTCCATAGCCGCCATCTCTATCGCCGTCCTTCTCCCCGGCAACGCCGCCGACACCGGCGCCGAACCCATCACCCTCGAAATTCCCCAACTCCAACTCCAGGTTGAACCCGAAGGCGCGGTCATCATCCCCAGCACCGACGTCGACCAGCTCGTCATTCACGTCGGCAAGCGCCCCAATCAGGTCAATCCCGGCAGCATCTACACCAAGCTCAACACCGACGCCTCCAACATGATCATGACCACCAGCGCCATGGCCGATGGCGTCCTCTGCAAGCTCGATCTCAACCATCAGCAAGGATTTCGCCTTCGCAAGGGCCGCAATTCCTTTGAGGTTTCCTTCACCGATTCCATGCAGCGCGTCCACTACGCATCGTTCCTGATCCAGACGCAGGACACCACGCCCTCCGACAACAAACGCATTTCCATCAAGCCCGATAAGGCCCCCTCGGCCGACAAATATGCCGTGATCGTCGGCATCGCGCGCTACGCCGACACCGCCGGCGGCGTCACCAGCCTGCAGTTCGCCGATCGCGATGCCAAGGATTTTCAGGAATTTCTGCTCTCTCCAGACGGCGGCTCGTTCCCGAAAGATCATGTACGCATCCTGCTGAACGAGGACGCCACCGCGCAAAACGTGCGCAGCGCGCTCTTCACCTTTCTCACAAAAGCGCAGCCACAAGACCAGGTGGTCCTCTACGTCGCAGGCCACGGCGCTCCCGATCCCAACGATCCGCGCAACCTCTACCTGCTCACCTACGACACCAAGCTCGACGATATGGGCGGCACGGCGTTCCCCATGTGGCAACTTCAGGATGTTTTCACGCGGGTGCTGAAAGCCAAGCGCGTGATCACGTTTGCCGACACGTGTCACAGTTACGGCTTCAGCGGCGAGCGCCGCGGCAAAAAATCCAACAATCTCGTCAACCAATACGTCGCCAAAGCCGCCAACGACTCTGACCGCGCTGTCATCACCGCCAGCGATATCAGCCAACTCTCCTACGAATCCGACAAATGGGGCGGCGGCCACGGCGTCTTCACCTTCTTCCTCCTCAAGGGTCTCCAGGGCGAAGCCGACTTCAACAAAGACGGCACCGTAACCGCAGGAGAACTGTTCGCTTTCATCCACGACAACGTCGACAAAGCTACCGCCGGCAACCAAAGCCCCATGGCGCTCCCCGGCCTGGCCGAGCGCCTCCCGCTATCCGGCGTCGGCCTCCGCCAATCCGCCAACGCCCACCTGTTTACGTCCACGCCCACCGATCTCTTCCCCACGCTCCGCGCATTCGCTTCCGAGTAGTAATGTGGGAACGTCCTTGTAGAAGCGCGCTAACACTATGTCTCGACGATCGTTCTGCGGCAGGCGAGGTTTCGCGGCAGCGCATCTATGGGTCTTGGCACCGGGGGTCGGACCTTTAGGTCCGACATTTACCGACAATCAAAAAGGGCTTTAGCCCCTGAGGAAACGTCTTAGCTTTTCTGATGGAACGATGACCACCCCGCCGCGATCCCTCCGCATCCCTCATCTCGCCGCTATCTCTTTCCTCAGCATCCTCGTCACCTTAGTCATCTTCTCCCTCGAACGAGGCGGCCTTCTCAAATCCCTCGACCTCCGCGCTTACGACCTCCTGGTTGCCGCTGAACACCGCGAACCTCCTTCTCCCGATGTCCTTAACGTCGACTTCGATGACGACTTCGTGCGCCGCCACAACGCCTTCCCCATCCCGCGCCTGCTGCTCGCCGACATCATCGCGAAAATTGCCCAGGGAAAACCGAGCGTCATCGGCGTCGACGTCATCCTGGATGTCGCCCGCGCCCCGGACGACGACGCCCATCTCGCGAAAGTCATCGACGACGCCGGCAACGTCGTGCTCATCAGCGAGTATGGCTTTGCTACTTACCAGCAAAGCAATCCGCTGGAGCCGTTCCGCAAAGCCGCGGCAGGCGTGGCCTTCGGCGATCTTCCCATCGACGAAGACGGCGCGGTGCGCCGCATGTTCTTGCGGGTCACCACCGAAAAGTACAAAGGGGTGTCTCTTCCGGTTGCGCTGGCCGATCTGGCCTCCGATCAACACCTCCGCCCGGGCGGCGAAGGATTCCTGCTCTTCGGTCCGCACAAACTTCCGTTGGCCACCACCGATCCCGACTCCTCCTGGATCCACTTCCATCCGTCCGCGCCCACAACCGTAATCTCTGCCGGCATTCTTCTCGCCACCGACTTTGACGCTTCCGTGTTCGCGAACAAAGTCGTCATCGTCGGCCAGTCCAGCGAAATGGGCAAAGATCTGTTCACCACCCCCGCCTCGCGGGCCGGCATAGATATCGGCGGCCGCCACATCCTCTCGGGCGCGGAAATTCACGGTGCCGCCGTCGCTTCCCTGCTGCACGCCAATGCGCTGAACACGCTATCCATACTGCCGCGTGTTTTCGCAGGTCTCCTTCTTGCCTTCGTTGTGATTTTCCTGGCAGTGCGCAGCCGCTGGTCTGTGGCCCTCATTTCTTGCCTGCTCCTCGCGACTGGCGTCTTTCTGGCTGCGATGGTGCTGTTTTCCTTGCGCCACCTGTGGGTGCCGCCGGCCTCTATGGAGTTGTGCCTCCTCGCCGCGTTGCCCGCGGGCCTCGGCTTCCGCTCGGTAGTGGAGCGCCGCCAGAAAATGGCCATGGAGGCGGAACGTCATCAGCTGATGGGCCTGTTCGAGCGCTACGTTTCCGCCGACGTCGCCGCCGAAATCTGGAAAAATCGTGACGCCATCGTGCTGGCGGGTGAAGAACGCGTCGCTACCATTCTCTTTTCCGACATTCGCGGCTTTACCGCCACCACCGCCGGCGTACCCTCCAGCGAAGTTCTCGGCTGGCTCAACCGCTACCTCACGGTCATGAGCGACGTGGTGAAGAAAAATCGCGGATTCCTCAACAAGTTCATCGGCGATGGCATCATGGTCGTTTTCGGCGCGCCGCTCACCGAAGGCGCAAAGGAAGACGCCTGCCGCGCCGTGCGCTGCGCCGTGGAAATGCTCGCCCGCGTTGATGAATGGAACGCGAAAAAAGCGCCCGGCGACCCGCCGCTGAAAATCGGCATTGGCATTCACACCGGCCAGGTCACCGCGGGCAACGTCGGCTCACCCGATCGCCTGGAATATTCCGTGATCGGCGAAGCCGTGAATCTCGCCTCACGCCTGGAGTCTCTGACGAAGGAGTGCGGCGCGCCGATCGTCTTCAGCCCGACAACCTGCGAGCACATCCAGGAGCAATTTTCCGTCGTATCTTTAGGAGAACGCCCGGTTCGCGGCTTCACGACCGATGTCCCCCTGTATAGCGTAAAATTGAGCAACACCACCGAGGTGCCCAAATGAAGCGAGTTCTACTGAGTTCATGCCTGCTGGCGCTTGCGCTGTCATCGTGGACCGCAGCGCAGCAGCCGCAACCCAAGTCCGACTCCGCGCCCGCCAAGCCCAAGAAAAAACTCGACGCCGACCTCTCCGGCTTCGATGTCTCCGACGGAAAATCCGACAAGAAAGTCGCCACCATGCTCGGCGGCAGCCGCTCCGCCGCCGTTCCGTCCGCCACGCTGCTCGCACCCAAGCGGGCCAAATTCTACGGAGCCAACGCGGCGTTTTCGTGGACCTTCACAGGGCACAACGAAGGTTACGTTTTCCTGGTGACCGACGAAGACGAAGCCCAACTGGTGAAGCAGCAGACCAAGCAGCCACGCTACGTCCTCGACGCCGCAAAAGCGAAATTCCAGCCCGGCGAAACCTACTACTGGCGCGTGCAGGTTCTGCCCAACACGCTGGCCAGCGACCCACTCGAATTCGTAACGGTCACCGGGGAAGAGCGCGCCACCATCGACAAGGAACTCGCCGCCATTCCCCAGGGCATCGCCTACGACTCAGCCGTAGCCCGTGCCCGCATCTTCGTCGATCACCGCCTCTGGTTCGACGCCCTCGGTGCCTACGACGACCTCATCGCAAAAAATCCAGGACGCGCCGAACTCTACGAAGACCGCGCCACGATATACGCGCAGCTTCCAGTCACAAAACCCCAAGCCGAAGCCGACCAAGCCAAAGCCAAATCTGCCAAGTAGGGGAGTGTTTCGCCTGGGCTTCGCTTTTGACCTACCCGCACCCGGGTGTTTGCGTATGTGCTGTAAATAAAAGGGTTACAGTCTTGGTTCCGTAAGTGTATGAATCCGTGATAATTAACGCGCATCACGGGGTAGTTTGCAATTGTACTGTAGATAAGAGACTTACGGACGCGATTTCTGTAAGGGTATGAGCCGGAGTGGTTCTTGCGCACACAGGGCAGCGGACAGAGACTTTAAGCTGTTTCTTTGCTGTGGGTTACAGCAAGCCTCGGAGAGCCTGTGCCTTGCGAACGGGACGAAAGGGCCTCCTAAGTTAATGATTGTACGTTCTTCAGGGGCGTTCGAGGAACTCGCTGAGGAGCATATGAAAATGATGGACGCCGTTTTCGCGCTTCACCGAGTAGCGGCCGCGATCGTAGGTCGAGGAGCGCAGACCTTTCTGGACATTTTCGCAGAGGCCGATATCTTCCTGCTGGACGTCGTCGCTGAAGGCGACAGCTTTTTGCACTCGCTCCTGGACCTTGGCTGAACTGGGGTCGTGGAAGAACCACTCGAAAATGGTTAGAGTTCTTTCGTGCGAGATCGGAACGATCAGGTTGGTCGAGATGTTGTCCGGGTAGATGTTCAGCATCAGGTTGGGGAAGATCCAGAAGTATAGGGCTTCCTGGAGGCCGGTGCCGGGAGCGTAGGCGCGCTCGGCGGCGTCGTCAGCCTTCATCGCGCGGATGGGGGCGAACTGCTGGGAGTGGTAGCGGAAGGTGTCGGTGCGGTATTGGGAATAGTCGATCTCGCGCATCAGACCGGGATGGGCGATGGGGATGTGGTAGCCCTCCAGGTAGTTGTCGACGTAGACCTTCCAGTTGCAGGCGATGATGTAGTCGCGGCGCTCGACCAGGTGCAAGCCTTCAAACTGGAAACCGCGAGCTTGTTGGGGAATGTCACCGAGGTACGCGGAGAGCGGCTCGGCGGCGGGATCGAAATTGACGAAGATGAATTTTTCCCAGGTTTGGAGCCCCAGCGGGAACATGCCCATAGTGCTGCGGTCGAAGAATTCGACGCCTTCGACATCAGGAGTGCCGATGAGGCGGCCATCGAGCGTGTAAGTCCAGCCGTGGTATTGGCAGCGCAGAACATTTTTGCAGCCGCTACCTAGCGCGATGGGTCCAGCCCGGTGGCGACAGACATTGCTGAAGGCGCGGAGCGTGCCTTGCTTGTCGCGGACGATGAGGATGGGCTCTCCGGCGACTTCGGCGGTGAAGTAGGTTTCGGGATCGGCGATGGTGCGCTTCGTACCGTTCCCTTCGCCGCACGATTGATCGAGAGTGCCAACGAGCTGCCAGGTTTTGTCGAAGATCTTGGTCTTCTCAACCTGGAGGATGGCGGGATCGGTGTAGAAGCGCGAAGCGAGCGTATGCGCGCATTCGATCTGTTCGTTGACGTCGAGGCGGAGCGGCTTGGTGGTCATGGCGGGTATCATCGCACGAGCACGGCAAGGCAACGACCGCATTCGCGAGACTCAGGTGGACTCGACTTTAGATACGGCCAGGTAGGTAAGCTTGGGGTCCACAAACTTAGCCATAATCCCGGTTCCAAGGTCGTAGTGACCGAAGTTGCCAGGAAGTCCTTCTCACTCATGGCAGGATTACCATCTCTTGCTTCTTTGAGGTCGTTTGGACTCGTTTTCTTGGTGACCAAGAAGGAGTAAATGAAGTCACCTTCGTGTCGCTTAGTCGGCTTCCCAACGATTGCGATGACTTGCGCCGGCGTCATCCCTAGTCGTAGATCCGATGTGGTGGCCAGATCCCTGGAGATTGCCTTTGAGACGACGCAGCGATTAGCGCATTTCCAGTCCGGACCGCCCTCAAACAAAATAAAAGGCACATCCCACTTCTGCGGTTCAAAAATGAGATCAACTCTGTATCGAGGATCAGGCGATACGTAGCAAGCCTGCTCGCGTCCGGTCGAGGCGTCGCCGCGCTGAATGGTAGTCGCTTTTCCGATCTTCGCCGCCGCGCGGCCAAACATGTCCTCGCCTAAATCGATCCCGAGAATTTCGCAGTTTGCCGTCGGCAGTTCACGATTTTCAGGCTTGTGCTCTTCGTTTTCTGCGGGACCTTGTGTGTCAGCCCGCCAATCGGAATTGTCGTCCAAGCGAACCGTTGGAAGCGTCTGAGTGGGTGGAGCGCCTACCTGCGAACTTAACCAGAGAAATAAAGACGCGGAAGCCAGGAAACGCTTGATCTCCAGCAGAAAAAGTGTTCCCTCGAAGGAAATGCCCAAATCGGCCTCCTTACGCTAGAACTTGCGGGTTTCCTGGCGGCTCCAGCGCTCGACTACGATTTTGGATTCGGTGTAGAACTCGACGCCATCTTTTCCCTGGCCGTGAAGGATGCCGTAGAAGCTTTCTTTCCAGCCGCTGAAGGGGAAATAGGCCATGGGGGCGGCGACGCCGATGTTGATGCCGATGTTTCCGGCCGGGGCTTCGTAGCGGAACTTGCGGGCGGCGGCGCCGCTGGTGGTGAACAGCGAGGCTTGGTTGCCGTAGGGGCTGCGGCGGACGAAGTCGATGGCTTCGTCGATCGAGTTGGCGTGTACCAGGCTCAGCACCGGGCCGAAGATTTCGGTGTGGGCGAGGGCGCTGGAGACGGGAACGCCGTCGAGGACCGTGGGCTTGAGGAAATTTCCGCCTTCGTGATTCGGAATTTTCGCGTTGCGACCGTCGACGATAGGCTTGGCGCCGTCGCTGACGCCTGTGCCGATCAGCGATTCGATGCGCTTCTTGCTGTCAGGTGTGATCACCGGGCCCATCTGGACACCGGATTCGAGGCCGTTGCCCACGCGAATGGCGGAAGCGGCGGTGGCGATGGCATCGCGAAAGGTTTTCTGCGCTTCGCCGACAGTGACCGCGACGGAAACAGCGAGGCAGCGCTGGCCGGCGCAGCCGAAGGCGGAGTCGCTGATGATTTGCGTGGCCAGATCTATGTCGGCGTCGGGTAGTACGATCACGTGATTTTTCGCGCCGCCCTGGCACTGGCTGCGCTTGCCGCTGGCCGCGGACTTCACGTAGACGTGCTTGGCCACCGGCGTTGATCCCACAAAACTTACCGCGCGGATTTGCGGGTGATCGCACAGCGCGTCCACGACTTCGCGGCCGCCGTTCACCAGATTTACGACGCCCTTGGGCAAGCCGGTTTCTTCGATCAGCTCGATGGCGCGGCGCATGGTGATGGGCACGCGCTCGGAAGGCTTCAATACTAGGGTGTTGCCGCAGGCGATGGCGTAAGGCAAAAACCAGAACGGCACCATCAGCGGAAAATTGAACGGGGTGATCGCGGCGACGACGCCGAGCGGCTGGCGAATCATCATTTCATCGACGCCGGGAGTCACATCTTCGAGGTTGTAGCCCTGCATCATCATCGGGGTGCCGCACGCGACCTCGACGTTTTCGATGGCGCGGCGCATCTCGGCCTTGGCTTCGGCGAAGGTTTTGCCGTTTTCGGCGGTGGTCAGGCGAGAGAGTTCGTCGATGTGTTCCTCGAATAAATTTTTCAGCCTGAACAGGTACTGGATGCGTTCGCCGACGGGAGTCCGGCGCCAGGCAGGAAATGCGGCTGCGGCGGCTTGCACGGCGGCTTCGACGTCGGCGTTGGTGGAGAGCGGAGTGCGGGCCAAAATTTCAGCGGTCGCGGGATTGGCGACGTTGAGGTACTCGGTGGCGGCGGAGCGATGCCAGGCGCCGCCGACGTAGTTTTCGAGGTCGGGGACGTGGGTGGTGACCGCGGTGGACATGGTGTGCTCCTTGTTTGGCGCGAGACTTCAGCGAGGATCAAGAGACAGAATAGCAAAATTTGGTTGCGCGGATATAGAAGTGGCGAATGTTCGATCGGGCGTTGGGGATCGGGGTTGCTTGGGCGAGACTACGGCTGAGCCCGGTTGTATTGGGTGGCAGGGACGCACCTGAAGCGCGCCCCTACATGGAGGAGTTGGACGACGGGGATGCAGGTGCAGTGCGCCACCACAAATGGGGAGTGTGCGGATACAGTGGTGGCGAGCAGCAAGAAGTTCGAGTTGCGGCAGGCACCGCGGATTGAGGCGCCGGGGGCGAGTCTTATTTGCGGATGGAGGCTAGGGCTTCGTAGGCGGCGCCCAGGAGGGGGGCGGATTCGTTTAGGACTACCGAGACCGGGATGTTGGCCATGAGGGTCTCGAATTTCCATTTGTCGCGGAAGGCGTTGAGGAATTTGCCGTCCTTCATTTTTTCGATGATTTTGACGGCGATGCCGCCGGCGACGTAGACGCCACCAAGAGCGAGAACTTTGAGAGCGAGGTTGCCGGCTTCGGCGCCATACACGGCGCACCAGAGATCCAGGGTTTCGACGCAAATGGGGCATTGTTTGGTGAGACCGAGGCGAGTGATTTCGGGCGCGGGATCGGCGTCGGGGTCTTCGAAGGAAGGATGCTTTACGTTGGAAGAGAGAAATTCGTGGAGGGTGCGAAAGCCGCGGCCGCTGAGAATCAGCTCCCAACTGACTTGCGGATAGCGGCGGCGCATGAAGCGAAGAAGTTCGATCTGCTGATCGGTGTGCGGCGCGAAATCGGAGTGACCACCTTCGGAGGGAGCGATGCGATAGCGATTGCCGTCCCAGACGAGGAAGGATTGGCCGAGACCCGTACCCGCGGCGATCAAGGCGCGGGTTCCGCCAGGTTCGGCCTTGCCAGGATTGAGAACGGCAAATTCTTCTCCGGCCAGGTGTTCGATACTGTGACCCGTGGCGCCCAGATCGTTCATCAGCACGATCCTGTGCACTTCGAGTTCGTCTTCGAGGATGCGCGCATCCACGACCCACGGGAGGTTGGTGGCGCGAACGTGATTGTCGATTACCGGGCCGGCCACGCCGAAGCCTGCGGCGATCACGCGATCGGGATGCAGGTGAGAAGCGGCCTGGCGCGAAAATTCCTTAACAATGAGGTCGAAGGAAGCGAATTCCTTGCTCGCAAAGCGCTGCTTGAAGACGGTGGTGAGCTTGCCGTTTTTCTCGGAAAAGAGCGCGAGGTTACACTTTGTGCCGCCGACATCGCCTGCAAGGATCACCTATCCCCCTCGGTAAAAACGTAAAAATCGCGCCGCGAGCACGGCGGCGACGGTTGATGTGGCGCCGCAAAAATGCCCGCCTCAGAAGGCGGCCGCTACATAATCCTGCCAGCGACGGCTACGGATTGAACCACTGCCGATCTTCGCGCTCCAAGAGTTGATCGGATTCGCGGGGTCCCCAACTTCCCGCCGAATACTGCGGCAGCGCGGCGGTCTTGGCCGCGCTCCAAACGTCGAGGATGGGATCAACCAAAGCCCAGGCAGCTTCGACGCTGTCGCCGCGATCGAAAAGAGTGGCGTCACCGCGGACGCAATCGCTGATCAGCGTGGCATACGCGCTGTGTGCCCCATCGCCAAAGCCTTCTTTGTAACTGAAATTCATGTTGACGTTGCCGATGCTCATTTCCGGTCCGGGACGCTTGGCTCCAAAGGAAATGGAAATACCTTCGTCGGGCTGAATGTTCAGCACCAGACGGTTGGGATCGATCTCGCGATCGCGAAAGACGATGTGGGGAGCTTTTTTGAACTGAATGGTGATCTCGGTGCTGCGCTTGGCGAGGCGTTTGCCGGTGCGGAGATAAAAAGGGACGCCCGCCCAGCGCCAATTGTCGATCAGTACTTGCATGGCGACGAAAGTTTCGGTGCGCGATTTGGGATTGACGCCTTGTTCCTGACGGTATCCCGGCACGGATTTAGTGTCCACGGTTCCCGGCGCGTATTGCCCGCGCACCACGGATTGCGCCACCATGCCAAGATCAAAGGGGCGGATAGACTGCAGGACCTTGAGTTTTTCGTTGCGCAATGCGGTGGCGTCGAAAGAGGCCGGGGGCTCGACGGCCACCAGGGAGGTCAACTGCAGTACGTGGCTTTGGATCATGTCGCGCAGCGCGCCGGCGGTTTCGTAAAAACCGCCGCGACGCTCCACGCCGAGGGTTTCCGCAGCGGTGATCTCCACGTGGTCGACGTAGTTGCGATTCCATAGTGGTTCAAAGATGCCGTTGCCGAAGCGCAGGACCAGCAGGTTCTGCACGGTGTCCTTGCCGAGGTAATGATCGATGCGGTAGACCTGCGACTCATCGAAAACGCCGAGGACGATCTTGTTCAGCTCTTTGGCGGAAGCGAGATCGCGGCCAAAGGGCTTTTCGATGATGATGCGGGTCCAGGAATTCGGCGTGCAAGGCTTGGAGAGTCCAGAGCGGCCGAGTTGCTCGACGATCTGAGGATAAACCTCGGGCGGCGTGGAAAGGTAAAACAGGCGGTTTCCGCACAGCTTCTTGGAGGATTCCAACTCTTCCAGATGCTTGGCCAGCTTGCTGAAATCGTCGGCGTTGCCGTATTCGCCGGCGTGGTATTGAAGGTTGCCGGCGAAATCGTTCCACTTCTTGGGGTCGATCGGCCCTACTTCCGACATGGTCTTGGCGGCGTCCCCGAGGGCGGAGCGAAAACTTTCGTCGGTCATAGGCGTGCGGGCAAAACCTACGATGGCATATTGCGGACCGAGCGCCTGGTGATTGGCCAGGTCGTACATGGCGGGAACGACTTTGCGCTTGGCGAGGTCGCCGGAGGCGCCGAATAAGATGACGGTGCAGGGTTCTGCGGCATTTGAGAGTCGCGAACGTTCAGCATCCACAGCGATGGTCTCCCCTCAGTCCGGCTTCAGCGCCCAATGCGGCTGTCCGGCAGAATACAGGGCGCTCGACACTATACCTCAACGTCATACTTTTGCAGATCACCGCGCAATTGTTGCGCATCCTGATAGTGAATCACATTCATGCCCAATTTGCGGGGGCTCTCCAGGTTCAAGGGACGATCGTCGATGAATACGCAGTTCTCGGCGGGCCGCTGGGTGACGCGCAGGGCGATACGGAAGATCAGCTCTTCAGGCTTTCGCGAATGCATATAGCAGGAGCTGAAGAAGACCTGAAAATCCTGGCGGAGGTGAAAGGCCTGGATGCGGTATTCGTTGAGCTCCAGCGGTTCGTTGTTGATGGCGCCGATGAAATATTTGCCGGAGCGCGCCACTTTATCGAGGACGGCGCGGGGTTCCGGATATTCCCTGGATTGCGCAAACATGAAGGCCGTGAATTCCTCGCGGGTAAAGGATCGCGGTCGGTAGAACAGGGCGCGATCGAGATATTCATCCAGCGAGATATGCCCGGAATCGAAAGCCGGGAAAGTGAGTTCGTGGCGATCCTGGAATTCTTCCCAATCGAAGTGAAAGGTGTCGGCGGCAAGGCGGCGCGAGCCGCGATCCCAGCCGTTGGTGAGAATTACGCCACCAATATCCCAGAACAGCGTGGTGATTTTGCGCACTCCTGCGGACCTCCGGCTTAGGGGATGCTTGCAGCAAACGCGGATTTTATCCTAATAGGAGGCACTTTACGGCCAGATTAGCGGGTGAGGACGCGGATACTGCTCAATGCCTGGTAAATAACATATTCGAATTCGGCCAGGCCGCTTTCGACACCGGCAGCGAGGTGCACGCGCACAACCGCCTGTTGACGCGATTGCAAGGCATCAAATGCCGCCATGGCGAAGGCCAGTGGTAATTGACCGAAAGAGTATCCGGCGCCAGGGATGAGGACGTCGCAGGCGGGCTGGGCGGTCAGAATCAGGGAAAGTCCTTTGGGCGGTCCGCCGATGTTGCCTTCATCGAAGCAGTGGACACCGCGCGGGCCTCTGCTTAGGAGGACAGGCATCTCCAGCGCGGATGCGAGCGCATCCCGCAGCACAGGCCGCCGCGGTGGGCGGCATCGATGATTGCCGCGAAGCCGGCCATATATTGCGGGAGGTAATGTGGCAGGTCGAGCCCGGCGAGATTTGCGGTGAGGATGCCGGGAGTTCGCTCGTCGCCGGGTCACAGCGAGGGGTCCTTAGCCCACAGTCGCCGCAGTGAATCGCTGGCGATCAACTGATTCAGGGATGACCGGTAGGCGTCCTGCAACCTGCCGGGCGTAACGACGTGGCTAGGAGCGAAGTCGTCCGACATTTACCTGCCAGAGGCTTTTTTGCCTGCCAGATTCACTTTTCAACCAATGCTGATCCGATCTTGGGTTAGTTGCGTTTTGAAGAAAGGGTAGGGCGGGGGACGTCCCGGCTATAGGGCCGATACCTTAATGTGGCGACTAGGAAATTCGCCGGGGTTACGGTATCGTCAGAAATGTAGAAAGTATTCGGGAGTTTTCGGAGAGGTACGCTCTGTAATGGCCAACGATTCCTGTGGTCCAACACCTTCCAGCGAGCCGGTCAAACCCGGAACGCGCATGGTGCACTGCGTGAAATTCGGTAAAGAGATGCCGGGGCTCGACCGCGTGCCGTGGAAGGGCGAATTGGGGCAGCGGATTTATGAGAACGTCTCGAAAGATGCCTGGAAGCTGTGGATCGAGCATTCCAAGATGATCATGAACGAGTACCGGTTGAATCCGCTGGATCCAAACTCGCAGAAAATCATGCAGGAACAGCTGGAGCAGTTTTTCTTTGGGGAAGGCGCCAAGCTGCCGGAAGGATACGTGGCGCCGAAGGCAAAAGGCTGAGGCCGGCTTACTCCACGATTTGCCGCGTTGCGGGATGTTCTACAGGCAGGCGCGGATTCAAAGTAAATTTCAAGTTTGCGTGAGCTTCGCGAAGGGCTGCTTCCGCGTTAGCGGGCGTGTTTGCTTGGGCGAAAAGGAAGCCCAGGTAGCTCGAGCCTTCGGGCCAGGCAGAGATGTAGTCGTGCAGGCGAGCGGTGATGTGGAGTTCGGTGATGTTTGCAGTGGCGCGGGCTTCCTTTTCTCCGGCGATGCTTTCGAGGATGCCGCTGCGTGGGACAGGGATCATCATCACGGCAGAGGCGCGGGATTCACGCTGGGCGTCGCTGCCGGGCAGGCTTACAGAGTGACGAAGCAGGAGTTCTTCGAGCCCGATCGCTTCGGTGGGCGATCCAACGCGGCCGCTCCGATCGACGAAACGCAGCGCGCGTGCGCAGAGGCCGCCGATAGGACGTGGCGCAACTTCCAACGGCCAGGAGCCTTCGTCGTTAATGCGGAATTCGGCATGGATTGGGCCGTGCGAGAGGCCCAGCGCGCACACGGCCTCTGTCGCGCGATACTCGATAGCGCGTCGCTGCGCTTCGGATAGGCGCGACGGCGTGACGTAGATGGATTCCTCGAAGTAAGGACCTTCCAGCGGATCGGGCTTGTCGAAAATGGCGAGGACGCGCAACGCGCCGTCGGTGATCAAGCCTTCGACAGCCACTTCTTTACCGGGTATGAAGCCTTCAACGATGATCTGATCGAGATGCGGCTCGCGGGTGGCGGCGATTTCCGGCGACGCCAGCAAGCGGCGAATGCGCTCAGCTGCCGCGAGAAATTCAGCGCGACTGTTCGCGCGGACCACGCCCTGACTCGCCGAAAGAGACAGCGGCTTCAGCACACAGGGATACGAAATGCCGAGCAGTGCGGGTTCGGGCGCAGGATGCAGCGACACGCTGCGGAACCATGGCGTAGGCAGCCCGGCTTCGCGAAAGATTTCCCGCATGCGGAGTTTGCTGCGACACGCTTCCACGGCGGCGGGATGGTTGTATGGCAGCGCCAAACCGCGCGCGACATAGGCAGCGGCGACAGCGGGACGATCTCCCAGAGCAAGAATGCCGTCCGGCGTGGTGTTGCTGCTGCGGACCGCTTGCAGGACTTCATACGCGGCGACCTCAGGCGATTCGAAGTGCACGGGGATAGCGCGATCGCCCCAGGGATCGTCGAGCTGATGGCATCGGTCGGTGACGAAGCTCAGATCGACGCCGAGCTTTCGCGCCGCTTCGTCAAAGCTGCGGGTCTGATAACCGAGTTTGGCGGCGAAGAGCAACACCCGCTTGTTTCGCTGGACCGCTATTTCGCTCACACGAACCCGTCCGGCGCGGTTATCGGCTCCGGTTGTGACGCGCGTTTCTTCGCGACCGTGCCTATGGAGACCAGCTGATCCGCCGTAGGCTCGGCGCAACAGTACCAGGGCTCGCTGAGAAACGGCACCGGCTGGGCAGATCGCGCCGTATTTGGACTTGGCGCCGCGATGCTCGCGGCGTCGTGGGCCGCTTGCCAAATCTGCGCGAAGGTGGTCGAGCGAGTTTGCTTGCGGCGGTCGGCATCCGCGGCGATGGCTTGCACCGTTTCGCTTAGCGTGTCGAGCCGGGCGTCATCATGCTTCCAGGGATAGACAAGCGATTTCGCGTCAAATGGCGCCACCATGTGCCGCACTTCGTCGAGTTCCAAGAGCCGCGAGCCTTCGGGAATCAACAGGCGGATGCCGAGCTGCACGGGCGCGACGTTTTCTGCGAGATTTTCGTCGCGCAGCACGGTGAGCAGATCGAGGTAGCCGCGCGTCGTCGTCCAGGGAGTGAAAGGCACGAATGTCGGGTGCAGGATGATGCTAAGTTCGCGAAATTTCTGTACGACCGCGAGGAAATCGGCGCGCGTGTGTCCTTTGTCCAGACGATTCAGGATCTCGTCGTCGACGGATTCTACGGCGGTGATGACAAACAGGCAACCGGTGTCGCGCAGGCGCACGAGATGCGCTTCGTGTTTGCGGAGGTGTTCGACCTTGATGGTCACGTCGTAGCTGACCTTGGGGAATTCAGCATGAAATTGCTCGACGAGGTCCATCGCGTGGCGGATGCCGTTGAAGAAATCGGGGTCGCCGAACGAGATATGTTGCGCTCCGGCGGCCACCTGCTGGCGTACGTCGGCCATGACCACATCGCGGCTGACGATGCGGAACGCGCCCTTGTACACCGGCACAATGGGACAGTGCCGGCAGAGATGCTTGCAGCCGCGACTGGCCTCGGTGGAACCAACGATGCGGTGGCCATCGCCGGGGATTACAAGATTCGCGTATTTTTCCAGCGGCGGCATTCCCGTGCGGTAGGGGATTTCGAAGTTGAGGCGTTCCAGCGAGACCATCGGCTCGGGCTGCTCTTCGGCCCCGGCGCTCCTAACTGCCGGGATGCCACTCAGGCGCTCGGCCAAGTGCACCAGGCCGGCTTCGAATTCGCCGCCCAGAATCGTTGCGCAGCCCAGCGATCGCAAATATGCAGCATTCATGGGCGCATACAGGCCGTAGCAGCAAAGATGCGCGTCCGGATTACGCCCGCGCAGCGTGGGGATCAGCTGCGCCGCGAGGCGTGTCGCCGTGTGCATCGGCAGATACAGGGCAATCAGTTGCGCGCCACGTACAACGGCGTCGTCCAATGACTGCCGCGTGAGGTCGAAGCAGGCGACTTCATGTCCACGACTCCGTAGCCAGGCCGCAGGCGACACCATGCCGAATGGCTGGCGCCCCAGTTCGTAAGTCGAAATGAGCACAACTGTCGCCAAATTTTGCCCCTCCGGTATTATGAACCGATCCCGAGTTTGCTGCAGAACCACCTACTATCTGCGGGGATTTGGATGATTCGAAGATGCCGAAATTACTTCGCCGCGCCTGCCGAACCGACGGTTGGGTGTTGAGGCAATCTTCGAGAGGTGTCTCGATTGCCCATCCAGCGAGCCAGGCGACGTGGTCTTATAAGCGGCAAAAACCGAGTGTTTTCTTACAATTTTCACAGATTTGTGGGGCGAAATCCGCCTGGTTGTAATCCCGAGCGGATTTTCCCGGGGTAACTCACAACGCACCACATGGGACCTCTGTACCATTACAGCTTTACGCGTTTCGGCCGATGATGAATCTGCCATGCCGAGCCTCTACTTCTGCCAGCCCCACGCGCAGAACCAGGGTATGTTGCGCGCCATCGTTTCCATCGATGACTGCAAATACCTGGTTGCCAAGGACAAAATGACCTACGTCGGGGAGCAATTCCCCAAGGTGTACGAGGGATCGAGCCAGTCGGTGGATTTTGCGGTCCTGAGCATCGATGCCAGCGAGGTTGAGGGCGAATGGCAGGCGGGGTATTACCGCTTCGAAGCGGACCTCATGAAGCTGAACCAGCAGCTGCTTACCCTGGCGCGCTAGCTAGTTTGCCCTGTCGGCCGTTCTTGCAGCCCCTCTCTTCCGCGGTAATCCACCTTCACCGTGGTAATTGTGTAATGACGATATAATCGGGAAATGCGTGGCCATGCGTTTTTGTCACGGGTACTACAAGGAACTCTCCTCCTGGTGTTTTTCTATGTCTTGGCGTCAGCTTCGGCTGCTCAGGACACGTCCTGGCAAACCGAGCTGGCGGCCTGGCGTATCCAGCATGCCCAGGAGCTGCAGAAACCCGATGGCTGGCTGGCGCTTGCCGGGCTGGAATGGCTCGACGTCGGCGACAATTCGTTCGGCTCAGCCGCTGACAACAAGATTCATTTGCCGGCCGGTGGCCCGGATCACATGGGAATCCTGCGCCTGACGGGAACGACGGTCACACTCGCGCCCCCTCCCGGCGGCTTTCCTCAAGGATTCCTAACCGACGGAAAGCCAGCGCAAGCTGGCGAGCTACATACCGATCCGGACCATGACAAGAACAATCCGCGCATGACCATCGGTGGGCTCAACGTCTACGTCGTGCATCGCGGCGAGCGCTTTGCCTTGCGCATCAAGGATGCGAAATCGCCCACGCTCACCGGCTTTCGCGGACTGAAATGGTACCAGCCGAATGCGGCGTATCGCGTCACCGCCCATTGGATACCGTACCTGCCGCCGAAATCCGCCACGCTGACAACCCTGATCGGCACCAGCTATTCTCAGCCGGTTCCCGGAGCTGCGGAGTTCACGTTGGGTGGACGGAAGTATCGGCTTGAGCCGGTGCAGGAAGATCCCGCAGTGGCGAAGCTCTTCTTTATCCTTCGCGACACCACCAGTTCGACCACGACCTACGGTGCTTGCCGGTTCCTGTACACCGGCTTCCCGACAAACGGGCTGGACCAGTCTGGAGACCTGGTTCTCGATTTCAATCGGCTGGAAAATCCTCCATGCGCGTATACCGCGTTCGCCACTTGCCCCCTTCCTCCGCAGCAGAATCGGCTGAAGATTCCCCTGCCGGTCGGCGAGTTGCGCTATCACCACCGATAGCTCCCTGCAACCGCTTTTGCACGTCTATATGCAGGGCTGAGTCTCATGATTTTGTACGCGAGTGCGTGTGGAAATCGCCGGCGTCCTGTCGGACAATGAAGTGCCCCCGCCAGCACGGCGATAAATCGTGATCAAACCTGATCCTTACTCCGCCGACAACGGCGGGCCGCAAAATCCGGCTCGCGAGAAACTGGTGGCATTGCGCCTGGCGCTGCTCCGGCTGCACAAGACGCTCCTTGAAATGGAACGCCGCGAATACGAGCGCGTGAACGGACACGTCTCCACCGGCGAGCTGTTTCGGCTGGTGATTGACCACGAACAGTTCGCGTGGCTGCACAACATTTCCGAATTCGTCGTGCGCCTGGACGAAGCCCTTTCGGCGGAAATCCCGGTAACTGTGGACGACACACACGGCGCGATCATGTTGGCTCGCAAGATGTTCGCGCCATCGGACGTGGGCGATGCCTTCCAGAAGCGTTACTATGACGCCATACAGCGCGACCCCACGGTGGTAATGGAGCACGCGGAACTCGCGCGCCTTTTCCTGAACGAGCCCTTGGACTCCCCGCCGTAGTAACCCTCCTCTCGCCAGGCGCGGCGGGACTCGGCCAACCGCAACCGCGCATCGGCGCAACTAATGAGTGCAGATTCGTGTTCGCGTCCTTATAATTCCAGCATTTTCTAAGAGCAGCGCGAGCGAAATGACCAAGCCAGTTCCAAGCGGAAGCATTCAGCGTCAGTGCCGCGGACTAGTTTTCGCGTCGTGCCTGATTTTTGTCCTCGCGGTCCTCGCGCCTTCGCTCACTTCCGCTTCACCGCCCGACCTCTCCGCAAAGGCCCGTTATGACGTTTTCGAGCGCGTCTGGAAAGAGATTCGCGACCACTATTACGATCCGGCATTCAACGGCGTGAATTGGGACGAAGTGCGAACGAAATACCTTCCGCGGCTGGAAACTGCGCAAAGCGAGCGCGATTTCTACGATTTGCTGAGCGAAATGACCGGCGAATTGCACGATGCGCACACCCGTTTCAATTCCCCGGAGCAATGGAGCAACTACAAAAAGCAGCAACGGGTTAGCGTAGGCTTTACGGTAGACGACATCGGTGGCAAGCCCGTGATTACCAGCGTGGCGCCGTCATCCAGCGCGGCGAACGAGGGTATCGAGCCAGGCATGACCATCGTGAGCGTCGACAGCAAGCCGCTTGCCGAGCGTCTCGCAGACATGAAAGCAGATCGATTCGCCTCTTCTTCGGATCGCGCTACTCGCATGACGATGTACAGCCGGCTGCTTGCCGGGCCGCCGGACAGCACGCTCCAGCTGGGTCTGCGGCGATTGGACGGCAGTACGTTTGAAGCGCCGGTCGTGCGCCGCGTCGTCTCTACTGTCCCCGACGTGGCCACCGATGTTCTGCCCTTGGGCTACGCCTACATTCGCTTCGACGGTTTTCAGCCGCACATCACTAAGCAGTTCCGCCGCGCGCTGACCCGCTTCCGCAATTCCCCGGGTATCGTGATCGATCTGCGCAGAAATGGCGGCGGCGATCTGGCCGTCCTGTTGTCCATTGCCGGGTATTTCTTCGACAAGAAAACATTGTTCGCGCGGGACTCTACACGTTCGGGCAAGCCGCTCACGCAATTCGCGGGACTCTTGCGGCTGCCTCTGAAACTCTATGTCGCCAGATCCGGCGATCCTATTTATTCCGGCCCGGTGGTACTTCTGGTGGGCCCGCGTTCCGCCAGTTCCTCCGAGGTATTCGCCGCGGGCATGCAGGACACCCGCCGCGCCCGGATCGTGGGAAGCGCAACTTGTGGATGCGTGCTGGGCATTGCTAAACCTCGACGGGTGAAAGGAGGTGGCGTCCTGGAGATAAGCGAAGTGGCGTGGTATTCGCCCAAAGGGCGCAAGCTGGAGGGCACCGGCGTCACGCCCGACGAAGAGATTTTGCCCACCGCCAGCGATTTTCAGAGCAAGCGCGATCCGGTGCTCGCGCAAGCCGAACAAATCTTGCGACAAATGGGCGGTGAACGAAGGGTCGCGCGCGAGTGAGCTGCTGCCGGGAAAATTTTGAACCGACCGATTGAGATCGCGGGACGCGCGTTGGCCTCGACGTTGCTCCTGGCGGCGTTCGCTTACGTCGCCGATTACGGCCTGCTGCGCTACCGCGTGGCCAACCCCAAGGCTGCCCCAGCATTCGGAAATGTGACGATGGAACGTCTGTACGCCATCCCACAGAAAAACGGAAAAATCGAATACCAATTTGACGCCAGGCAGCCCGAAGTTTCGGTGCCCTGCGTGCACTCCTTGTTTCCGCACATGGATCAAAGTCCTTGCTGGTATCTACAACGCCAGAGCCGGAAACCCATCCCGATGTGACGCCCAGCGTGCATTTCGTGCCAGCATCGTGCTCTGTTTTCATAACCCAACCGAACGCTATTGCCGAAGCAGGTCCTGAACAGGTCCTGAACCTGATAAGATGCCGCTGCAATCGTTTACATTCTTCCATCGCGAAACATTCAAGCGGAGAGGCAGCCATGGACCGACGTGAGTTCATCAAGACCACAGGTACGGTGATCGCCGGCGCAACGCTAGCTTCCGAAACGCTCGCCGCAAGCGCCGCCACGCCGGCGGGATCAAGCGGCGCAGGCCGCATGCTCTTGCCCATCAATCGCAATTGGCGCTTCAGCCCCACAGTCGTCGCTGGCGGCCATGACAAAGCTTTCGATGACTCTGCTTTCGAACGTATCGTCATTCCCCACACCAACGCGCGCCTCTCGTGGCACAGCTTCGACGACAAGAGCTACGAGTTTGTCTCCCTATATCGCCGCAAGTTCAAGCTACCCGCCGAAGCGCGCGGCAAACATGTCTTCGTCGATTTCGAAGGCGCAATGACCGCGGCCACGGTGTGGATCAACGGCACTAAACTCGGCGAATACAAAGGCGGCTACACGCCGTTTTCGTTTGACCTCACCCCGCACATCGATTTTGCCGGCGAAAATGTCCTAGCCGTCGACCTTGATTCCACAGAGCGCGCCGACATTCCCCCCTTCGGCTACCAGATCGACTACCTCACCTTCGGCGGCATCTATCGCGAAGTCTGGCTTCGCGTCGTCCCCGGCTCCTTTATCGAAAATATTTTCGCCAAACCCCAGGACGCCCTGAGCGGCAAACCCGCGCTGGATGTCGATTGCCACATCCGGCATCTGGAAGCCTCGAAGGAGCCGTTGACCATCGAAGTGGAACTCCGCGAAGGCGACCGCTCCATCGCCAAGGCCGCCCAGAAAGTTCCGCCGTCAGAAGCGGCCAGCGATCCGGCCGTGCATACCGTGAAGTTCGATGCCCTCAGTGGCATCAAGCTCTGGGATCTCGAGCATCCCAACCTCTATTCCGTTCACGTGCGCCTGCTGAAAGGTTCGCAGCTAGTCGACACCGACAAGCGCACCATTGGCTTCCGCCACGCTGAATTCACCGAACAAGGCTTCGCGCTCAACGGCAAGGTCATCAAGCTGCGCGGGCTCGACCGCCACCAGACGTTCCCCTTCGTCGGGCAAGCCATGCCCGGCCGCTGCCAGCGCAGCGACGCGCACATCCTCAAGCGCAAGCTGAAAACCAACATCGTGCGCACTTCGCACTATCCGCAATCGCGCCATTTCCTCGACGCTTGCGACGAAATCGGCTTGCTGGTCCTGGAAGAGATCCCTGGGTGGCAGCACATCGGCGACGAACCCTGGAAGCTCATCTCCATCGATAACGTTGATCGCATGATCCGCCGCGATTGGAATCATCCCAGCATCATTCTCTGGGGCGTGCGCATCAACGAATCCAAGGATGATCACGACTTCTACTCGCGCACCAACGCGCTGGCTCACAAGCTCGACCCTACCCGCCAGACCGGCGGCATCCGCTACTTCCAGTCCTCCGAATTCCTCGAAGACGTCTTCACCATGAACGATTTCGATTTCCCCCTGAAGCCGCCCAATCATCCGCGCTACCTCAACACTGAATTCGTCGGCCACACTTACCCGACCAAGACCATCGATCAGAAAGAGCGCATCCAGGAACACATGCTGCGCCACGCGCGTATCCACAATCAGCTGGCTTCCAATCCGCAATACGCCGGCGGCATCGGCTGGTGTGCCTTCGACTACAACACCCACGCCGACTTTGGCACCGGCGACCGCATCTGCTACCACGGCGTCACCGATATTTTCCGCGAGCCCAAAGTTGCCGCTCACTTCTACAAATCGCAGTGCGATCCCGCCGAGGAATTCGTTCTCGAGCCCGCCTTCCACTGGGCGCGCGGCGACGAGTCCATCGGCTTCACCAAGGCCTGGGTGTGCTCGAACTGCGATCACCTCAAGTTTTACATCGACGGGAAGCTCGCCGGCGAAGCTGATCCCAACAAAGCGGAATTCGCGCACCTCAAGTACGCGCCGTTCGTCGTCGACTTCTACGAGTCAGCGATCAGTCACTGGGGCGATCTGAAAATCGAAGGCTACATCGGCGGGAAAAAAGTGATCGAGAAGACGCTCTCTGGTCGCGGCGTCGACCAAAAATTTGCGCTGTTGCCAGACGATACGAAGCTCAACGCCGATGGCGCCGACACGACGCGCGTGGTTCTCCGCGTCACCGACGAATTCGGCGCACCGCGCCCTTTCTCCAACGACGCTGTCAAACTCGAACTCGAAGGCCCCGCCGAACTCATCGGCGACAACCCCTTCGCGCTGATCGGGGGCACCGGCGCCGTCTGGATCCGCGCCAAAGAACAACCCGGCACGGTAAAACTCACCGCCACGCACCCCTGGCTCGGCAAGCAAGAACTACGCATCGAAATCACGGCCGCCCCGCCCGAAGCTGTCTGACGGAAATCATGCTCGCTTCCGCTACTCTGTAGGGGCGCGCTTTACGCGCGTCCCTGCCGCGCAACCGTCCCAAACGCGCACGCAAACTCGCGTGGCGAATCCCGATCGGCACACGGCGTTTTACCTCATCGGCATACCGTACAACGTGTATCGCTTTCGGCGCTCAAATTCGGCCATGATAAGGCCATAGCTCGAAGTTTCTAGTGTTTCGCCAACGTCACCGGAAGTGAGACATGATCGCCACTCTCATTAACAACTGCCACCGTTCTCGGCGTCGGTTTGATTGCCTTTATGATTTACGTTTGCCGGACGGCAAATAGCTGAGAGGACCGGAATGAATATTGAGGAAACGGTCGAACGCATCATTTCTGATTTTGAGAAAGGCAAAGGGAATTACATCTGGCGGCAAGCCTACGACAGAGCATTGTTTGAGACTGACCCTTCGCGGAAGGCGAAGACTGTCGCATTTGCCGAAACTGTCTTATACGGTCGCCGTCAGCAATTAGAGAAATTTCTGGACGATCCAGAAGCGAAGCAGGAATTGGAAGCATTGCGAATAGCTTTACAGCACCTGCGGAGACTGCCTTAGACGACTTTCATACCCGGCAGGCAATCTCGAATCGCATTTTCGAGTCGGCTCAATTGGAAAAATGGAAACAAAACAGCCCTTTAGCCACAGTTGGCCCTGTGTTGGGCCATTCGAAAACGGGCAGAAATGAATTTGTGCGTGTTTCACTGACCATCGCTAGTCTTTACTCTTGCGTCCTTTTCTTTCACAACTTCCTTATGCGTTGCCCCTATGATGAACGGCAAGCGTTGGCCTGCGAGGGCATGTCTGGCCATCCGACGCAAATAGCAACTTGCCCTCAATCTCTCGGGCCTATACGAAAATAAGCGCCTAATCGACTCTTTATGGCTCCGTCCCCACAGTGCCCCGTTCATCGGATAGAAATGAAGCTAACCATGCGAAGATTATCCGAAGACCAGAAGTATTATCTCTGTCTTAAGTGGGGCTGTGTGTATCGCTATCGAGAGCGTGACGGATATTTCACAACTGCCAATCTGTCAGCTCGTTCTGTTCCGACAAGCTAAAAACCATAAAAATATTTCAGGTGACGCCGACGAAACATAGCGCAACTGTATCGCCTGTCTTTTACCAGCCCCTCCCAATGAGAGGTCGAGAGGGCAGCACTGTGAGTAGGGCTGCCCTTATTATGTTGTAGCCTCCAGACTGTATTGACGTGCTTCGGGCGATTGTCGCTAATGTAAGCGACCAGGCCTATTTGGTCGGGAGGTGGCAACATGAGCGGGGCATACGCTTGGCAGAGGTTCTATAGAGAGGCAGCTGTTCAATCCGACTTTGAAAAATTGCCGGAATGCATCGCCAAGGCGGAAGCAGCAATTCAGCAAACACTAGCTGAGAATCCTCTCATCGGCTCAGTCGAATTTGACGCGATAGGTAGGAGCCTTGCTGCGTTGGCGGTCCTGAAAGGTCAGATTCACCATGAGATTCACTATGAGAGTCACGTGGAAACCTAGCCTTCGCGCCACCAAGGGCCAAGTGGGCTAAACACAACATTCGAACGAGCGCCTGGAGAGGCTTGGCGTACAGCTGAGGCCTGAAAAAGCTCCATCTCGCTGACTGGAAATTGCGGCATAATTATCGCAGTATCATAACGTTGTACTTTGCGCGCCCGTAGCTCAGCTGCATAGAGCATCTGGCTTCGAACCACGAACGCGAAATCTAACAAAGCTTTGTAGGGTGCCAATTTACGTAGGTTTTTAGCCCACCGTAAATCCACTCAATGGGACCTAAGTTTGAGCTGGTCTAATAAAGGCGTGAGCGTCAGCCGAGGGCCATCTTGACGAACAGTGGTCGACTAGGCTGCGTTGCGAGAGTCGCCGGAGGGTTCGGCAGCGATGTTCCAGGGGAGAAGTTGGTCGATCTGATTGACCGGGTGCTCG
>Ga0157378_10000468_pt1 | contig 38520 bp, 30 predicted proteins | sample M65metaG_FD_115309 | JGI IMG/M metagenome (GOLD analysis project Ga0157378, IMG submission 115309) | Miscanthus rhizosphere microbial communities from Kellogg Biological Station, Michigan, USA - M6-5 metaG | ecosystem: Host-associated > Plants > Roots > Rhizosphere > Soil | place: USA: Michigan... | reverse complement strand
TCCGCGCGCCGGGTCGACGATGATGTTGTCCGCCAGCATCTTCGCCCGCTCCTCGGAGAACCCAAGCTCGCGGAACAGCCGCGGCATGTCGGCGTGATACGCCTCGGCGGTCGGATACTTCTTGCGGGTGATGGCATCGAGCTGCGTATCGGTATAGCTGCCGCGCGGCCGGAAGCCGTTGTACCAGATGTCGAACGGCTCCAGCGGCCGGCCGAGTCGTTTCGCGATCAGCGCCGCCACGCGCGGCACCAGCGGCGAGGCGACGATCTGCTCCAGCATCGCCTTCACCCGCGCTTCCGGCAGCTCGCGCTGTTCGTCGAACTTGCGTGCGATCAGCGTCGGCGCCGTCGGCGAGTAGGGATCGGCGAGCTTCGAAGCGCGGAAGACTTTGAGAATCGTGGCGTAGCGTGCGTTCGCTTCGCGGATGGGAGCCTGCGGCGAATAGTTGTCCGCGTCCTTGACCGCCGCCGGTTTGACGGCGTTCGTCGACGGATTCCAATCGACGTTCGGATTGTCGACCACGTCATTCGGGATCGACTGATCGACGATCCGCTCCATCACTTTCTGAATCGTCCGCTGTTTGGCCAGGCCCGCTTTTCCTTCGCTGTACTCGGCCTTAATCTCGTCGCGAAGGTTCCAGTGCTCGAGCAGGCGCATCTTTGCCGGGAAGAGCCGCGTGCCGGAATCATCGACCAGATGGTGCATCCAGATGTTGTAGGTGGCCACGAACTGTGCCGCCTCGCCGCCGGCCTTGGCGATGGCCAGGTTCACATCCGCCGGCACGCGCCGCGAGAATCGCTGCGCCAGCCGCGCCTCCGCCCACTGCCGCCGCGACCAGGAGTTGCCGTCCGTCAGCCGCTGCTCCAGCGTCGTCAGCGGGAAGTTGAGGAGGACGACGAAGGCCAGCTTGTTGGCGAAAAAGTCGTCGTTGAGATGTGCCGAGGCGTCGTAGCCGGCCATGATCTCGTCGAAGGGATAGATCGGACCGATGTCGAGATCCGACTGCCGCCGCAGCTCGCGGCCGATCTCCAGCATGTGCCCGTCGACCTGCTCGAAGGCGAACTCCATCCGGTCGAAGAGGGCGTCGAGCGTCTTCGCATCGCCGGCGAAATTGGTCTTGGCGAACTCCGCGAACGCAGCCGCATCGCCATCCTCGGCGCGCCAGAAGCTGGCGATCTGTTTCACGCCGCGCGCGGCCCGCTCGCGCTGGGCGTCGCCGTATTTCGCGGCCAGATCGTTGGTGACGGAATCGACGGGAAGGGTCATCTGCGCGAGGGCACTACCAGCGATCGCCAGCGCGAGCGCGGCCAGGAAAACGGTTCGGGACACGGAAGCTCCTTTCGCTGCATGAGAGGCGGTAAGCATAGTAATTGATTGTTTTTGCAAGCAGAGACTTGTATAACGTGTCCGGAGGTTTTATCGATGCAACAATCCAATCGCCGCGAGGTGCTCGAGTTCCCCGCGGAGCACGCGGCTTCTGATGCGGTAACCACCATTCTCCGGTTCATCGGCGAGGACCCGTCGCGCGACGGTTTGATCGACACGCCGGCGCGCGTGCTCAAAGCGTGGCGCGAGATGACCTCGGGTTATGACGACGATCCCGCCGAGATTCTGTCGCGCACGTTCGACGAGACCAGCGACGAGATGGTCGTTCTCCGCGGAATCAGTTTTCACTCCACCTGCGAGCATCACCTGCTCCCGTTTTACGGCGAGGTGAGCGTCGGCTACCTGCCGGGCAAAGTGGTCGGCATCAGCAAACTGGCGCGGCTGGTCGACTGCTTCGGCCGGCGCTTGCAGATTCAGGAGCGGCTGACGCGGCAGATCGCCGAGGCGATCGAAGAGCACCTCGAGGCTCGCGGAGTCGGTGTCATCATCCGCGCGCACCACTTGTGCATGGGCTGTCGCGGCGTGCGGCAGCAGACCACGGAGATGGTGACCTCGGCGATGCTGGGCACGCTGCGCAGCGATCCGATGGCGCGCGCCGAATTCCTGCGGCTTACGGAGTGATGATGGATCTGAAATCAGGCATTGCGATCGAGGAGATCAACGACGGCGGCATGGTGGCGGGCGAGGTCGAGGGCGAGAACGTCGTGCTCGTCCGGCGTGGGAAGGAAGTTTTCGCCGTCGGCGCGGAGTGTACGCACTACCACGGCCCGCTGGCCGAGGGCATCGTCAGCGGGAACACCATTCACTGTCCTTGGCATCACGCCTGTTTCGATCTGCGCACCGGCGCACCGAGCGCGCCGGCGTTGAATCCGATTCCGGTGTGGAACGTCGAGCAGCGCGATGGCCGCGTCTTCGTGACCACGAAGCGCGACATTCCGCCTGCCGCTCCGGCGAAGACGCCGGTTACCTCGGTCGGCATCGTCGGCGCCGGTCCGGCCGGCAACGCTGCCGCGGAGCTGTTGCGCCGCGACGGCTTCGCCGGATCGATCGCCATGATCGGCGCGGAGGAGACCGTTCCGATCGACCGGCCGAATCTCTCCAAGGACTACCTGGCCGGCAGCGCCCCCGAGGAGTGGATGCCGCTGCGCGATGAAGCGTTTTATCGCGACCAGAACATCGAGCTCCTCACCGGACGCCGGGCCATGCAGCTCGACGCAAAGACGAAAACGCTCACGCTCGACGCCGGCTCGAAGCGCGCATTCGACGCGATCCTCCTCGCCACCGGTTCCGAGCCGGTGCGCCTCTCGGTTCCCGGCGCTAATCGCGTTCACACGCTTCGCACGCTGCGCGACAGCCGCGCCATCATCGCCGAGGCGGCGAAAGGAAAGCGCGCGGTCGTCCTCGGCGCCAGCTTCATCGGTCTCGAGGTGGCCGCATCGCTGCGCGCACGCGAAGTCGAAGTCACCGTCGTCGCGCCCGACGAAGTTCCCCTCGGCAAGACGATGGGCGTCGAGCTCGGAGGTTTCATCCGCCGTCTCCACGAAGAACACGGCGTCCGTTTCCGCCTCGGCACGACCGCTGCGACGTTCGAGAGCGACCGCGTCATCCTCGCCACCGGCGAGCCGCTCCCGGCCGACTTCATCGTCGCCGGCGTCGGCGTCCGCCCGAACACGCAGCTCGCACAATCGGCCGGGCTGACCATCGACAACGGCGTCGTCGTCGACGAGTTCCTCCAGACCAGCGCCGATGGCATCTACGCCGCCGGCGACATCGCCCACTATCCCGATCGTTTCACCGGCAACAAGATCCGCGTCGAGCACTGGGTCGCCGCCGGCCGCCAGGGCCAGACCGCCGCCCGCAACATCCTCGGCAACCGTACGCCGCACACCGCGCCGCCGTTTTTCTGGAGCGCGCATTACGACGTCACCATCGCCTATGTTGGCAACGGCGCCGGCCACGACCGCGTCGGGATCCACGGCTCGCTGGACGAACGCCGCGCGCTCGCCGTATATCGCCACGGCTCGAACATCGTTGCGATCGCCACGATCGGGCTGGATCGCGAATCATTGCTGATCGAGAAGGCGATGGAGGAAGGCAACCGAAGTGCAATCGAGGCGATTATTGCGAAGATCTAGCGAGATTCGAATTCGCTCCGGTTCCCGGGCGACGCCTCAGCGCTTTGGGAAGCTCGCCGCGTCCCCACTCCTCGAGTCGGCCGTTGCGAAAGGCAACGTACTCATTGTGTTCCTCGTAGCCCGTCCCGCCGCCCGTGGTGTAAGCCTGCGGATTCTGGGAGGCCCCGCCCGCCCCTACAATGGTGATCTTGGAGGAGAAGTCATAGACCCATACCTCCCACAGATCATCGCCAAGCCGATACGTCTCCGATATCTTTGGTCGAGGTTGCGTACGAGGTCCGAACCAGGAGAGAGACTTATGCGCAACAAACTGCTGGGGCGTAGCTCCGCGCTGAAGGACAAAGCATCTGCACGTGTTCAATTGCATCAGGAGGGAAGTTGAGCAGCCGGTGACGCTCAGGCCAGCGACGGCAATGGTCAGGATGATGATGAATCGACGCATGATGGCATCTCCTTGCAGACAGCACCCTCTGGACTCGACGCTCGACGACGTGCGAACGATGAGCCAGGTTACTAGCCGGGTTTTCGGCGCTGACGACATGAAAAGGTCCTCAATGAAGGACTGAATGTCGCCGGAAGCGGACGGGCATCTGTGGCGGCCGCATCGCCGTGACGATCGCGGCTTGGAAGAACATGAATGACGATCGAGATAGGACAAGTGGAAGCGATTTTCCGGTATCCCGTGAAGTCGATGGCCGGCGAACAACTGCACGCCGCCGAGGTGGGCTGGCACGGTCTGAACGGTGACCGGCGTCTGGCGCTCCGCCGTCTCGAAGATCGCGGCGGCTTCCCGTGGCTGACCGCGGGCAAGCTTCCCGAGATGCTGCTTTTCACTCCGCTGTGGCGTGATGACGGCGATCTCCCCACGCACGTCCGCACGCCGGACGGCCGCGAGCTCGGCATCTTCGACGAGGAACTGGCCGCCGAGATCGAGCGCCGCCATCGCGCTCCCGTCCAGATGATGCACATGAAGCACGGCGTCTTCGATGAGGGGACCGTCTCCGTGATCACCTCCGACACCGTCCGCGAGATCGGCAACCTCGCCGGCCGCCCCACGGACGTCCGCCAATTCCGGCCGAACATCGTGATCCGCTCCCTGCAGCCAACACTTTTCGAGGAAGACCAATGGGTCGGCGGCACCCTCGAATTCGGCGATGATGACGGCCCCGCCATCAGCGTCACTCTGCGCGACGTCCGCTGCGGCATGCTGAACTTCGATCCCGACACCGCCCGCCCCGCTCCGGAGATTTTGAAGACCGTCGTCCGCGAGAACGACAACAACGCCGGCGTCTACGGCACCGTCGTTCGCAGCGGGCGGTTGGCGGTGGGACAGGCGATCCGTCTCCGGCCAGCCGAGAAATAACGTCGCGCCTCGTAGCGCTGGCCGCTGGCCGGCTGTACCGCCGCCGGCTCGGCGGCAGTTTTTCTTTGCCGGCGAGCCGCCGGCGATCCAGCCGTCGAGCCGACGGCGCTACGCCTTTCTCTTCGTCCGATGCGTCGCCGGTGCCGTCCATGGATCCTCCGGCCACGGGTGTTTCGGATAGCGTCCGCGCAATTCCTTGCGTACCTCCTGGTATGCCCCATTCCAGAAGCCGCGGAGGTCCTGGGTCACTTGGACGGGACGGCCGGCGGGGGAGAGGAGGGCGAAGGTGACCGGTGTTCGATGCGGGCCGAGGCGCGGCGACTCGGCGAGACCGAAGAGCTCCTGCAACTTGGCCGAAGCGACCACCGAGCCGTCATCTCGATACTCCAATCGTGCGCTTCGGCCGCTCGGCAGCGGGATCGTCAGCGGTGCGAGCTCGTCGAGCTTTCGGCGAATCGGGAAGGGCAGTTCGATCGAAACCTGGTCGAGAGTTTGTTTTCCGGCGACGGCGATGGTGATCAATGCCGGCCAATCGACGTCGAGCTCCGCGAAGGCGACGCGCCGCATGAGCAGATCATCCGGTGTTGCATGCGAAGCCAGAATCCTTTCCGCCTCGGCGGGCTCCGGCGCGACGTTCTGTTCGTGAAGGAGGATCGCGCCATACCAGCTTTGCTCGACGGCGCGAACGCGGTTTCCATCGAGTTGATGCACGACCTCGCGTCGCGTCGGGACGAGCCACTCGCGCTCGATGACTCGGGCGTTGCGGACCAGATCGCCGGTGATGTCGAGGATGACCAGAAACTCGCCCTTGCCGTCGTCGATCCCGCGCGCAAGCGTTGCTCCCGTGCCGGATGAGAGCAACAGCCGTGGCGATTTCGGCTCGCGGCGTTGGGCCACGCGATCGGGATAACCGGCCAGCAAGGCGCGTCGCAGCGTGGCGTCGGCGGCCTTCGCGCGGTAACTCCCGCCGAGGATGCGGCGGGCGATGGACGACAACTGGCGTGCTTCGTCTTCCGCTCCGCCGCTGAGCTGTACCGCGATGGCAATCGCGTCGTGAGCACCATGCGCATCGAGAACGATTCGGGCCAGCCGCGGATGAAGCGGAAGCGCACGAAGCCGCTCCTGATCGTCGGCGGCTCCGAGCGCGGCCAGCAGCGCAAGCCCTGCCTCGATGCGCTCCTCCGGTGGTCGTTCGAACCAGGCGAAGGTGCGAGGGTCGCCGCCCCAGGCGATGATGTCGAGCAGCGGCGGAGCGAGATCGACGCGACGAACATCAGGCTCGCGATGCGGGCGGAGAATGTCGCGCGCATCCCAAAGTCGCAGCGCGCGGCCGGGCCGCGTGCGACCCGCGCGTCCGGCTCGTTGTTCCGCCGAATCGGCGCTGATGCGTTCGGGCACGAGATGATCGACGGCCGTGCAGGGATGAAAGCGCAGGACCTTATGCAGGCCGGAGTCGATGACGTCGGTGACCCCTTCCACCGTCAGCGAGGTCTCGGCGATGTTCGTCGCCAGGATCACCTTGCGACGCTCCGCCGGCGCCAGCGCGCGCTCCTGGGCGTCGACGTCGAGCGATCCGTACAGCGGCAACACCAGCGCGTCGACGTCCGCCAGCTCGCCGCGCGTGCGCTCGATCTCGCGCATTCCTGGCAGGAAGCAGAGGATATCGCCCTCCGCGTCGCCCAATTGTTCGCGGACGGCGGCAGCCATCGGTAAACCGGGCCGGTACTGAACGTCGATCGGAAAGCGGCTGGCGGCGACGTCGAAGACGCGCGCGCCGTTGAGAAAGCGCGAGACCTCCTCCGCGGCGATCGTGGCCGACATCACCACCACCGCCAGATCGTCGCGCGACTCCATGGCCTGCTTCGCCAGCGCCAGCGCCACGTCGGCGTGAATGCTCCGTTCGTGAAATTCGTCGAGGATGATCACGTCGAAATCGCTCAGCAGCGGATCGCTTTGCAGGCGCGCGGTGAGAATTCCCTCGGTGGCCACGAGGAGCCGTGTGCGGTCGGAGAACTTCCGCTCGAAGCGGATCTGCCAGCCGATCTCGTTGCCGATGGTCCAGTCGCGCTCCGAGGCAATCCGCCGTGCCAGCGCTCGCGCGGCCACGCGCCGCGGCTGCAGCAGGATCGTGCGGCCGATCGACGCCAGTGCAGGCGGGATGCGCGTCGTTTTGCCCGATCCCGGCGGCGCCACGATCACGGCGCAGCGCTGCGCGCGGACGTGGGCCACGATTTCATCGACGTGCGCGTCGATCGGGAGCGGCGTTTGCAACACGACCGGCATTATGGCCATCAAACGCAATGACGACGACATCGACTACACCGCCGAGGGCTCGACCCCGCCCCACGAGAAAAACGATCCGACCGATGCCGGGTATGACGAAGCCGCGCATCGCGGCGGCGCGTACGGCGTCAAGGAAGGGGAGGGCGGCGTCTTCGGCACCACCGGCGGTGGGACGTACCGCGGCGGACTGCACGAAGAGGATCGGCCGGCGGTCGATACCGAGAAGTAAGACGCCACGCCGTAGGCGCATAATTCACGCACCGTGAAAACGCGCCGCTTCATCGTCATGGTGCTGTGCATCGCCGCGGCGCCCGTTGTCTTCGGGCAAGGTCCGGGAAAGAAAACTCTTACCAGGCCTCCGCTCGACGACACGAAGATCATCAACAGCGCCACCTCTTTTCCAACTGCGACGGTTCCGCAGTTGTACGGAATGAATCGAACGGGAGCCCAAAGGTTTCTGGAGTCGTTGCATTTTCGCGCGATCTTTTCCGGCGTGGAGAACGGCGTGGTCGTCGCGCAGAAGCCTCCCGCCGGAACGACCGTCCGCGCCGGGAGCGAGGTTGCGGTGATCCTCGGCGTCTTGCCGCAGGTCGTGCTGACCGGTCCGGCCGCGCCCGCGTACGCCGGCAACGACCTGACCGTTACCGCGACGCTGGTCCCGCCGATTCCGTCGGAGGTTCAGGTCACCTATTACTTCCAGTGGAACGATGGAACGCCCAGCGTTCCGACAAAGAGCGCGGTGGCCACGCATCGTTTTACCGAAGCGGCAAAACATCTCGTTACCGTCACGGTGGTCATTAACGACCGCGTCAAGGTCAACGGCAGAATCCCCATCGACGTCGTCGCCGTGCCGCTTGCGACGGTTCCTCCGCTGGTCGGGTTGAATCGAAGCGAAGTGGAAGGGCTTCTGGAGAAGCTCCATCTGCGGCCGAAGTTCTCGGGCAGCGAAAACGGGATTGCCATGGCCCAGGACCCCGCGGCGGGAACGACCGTCAAGTATGGAACCGTGATCGCCGTGACCCTTGGCGTTCTCCCGCGACTGGTGCTGGCAGGTCCGGCCGCGCCGGCGTACGCGGGGAGTGACCTGACCTTCACCGCGGAATTGGTGCCGCCGCTCCCTGCCGGTTTCCAGGCCACGTACAGTTTCGCCTGGGACGATGGAACGGCCGCTGTCTCCACCAAAAACGCGGTCGTAACCCATCGGTTTGCCGAAGCCGGCAAACATCTCGTTTCGGTCACCGCGGTCATCAACGACCGATTCAAGATCCGCGGCGGAGCTGCCGTCGACGTCGTCCCCGTGCCTCCATCGTCGGATACGACACCGTCGACGACGGCACCGCCGGAAACGACGACCACCATTCCCACGGAAACACAGCCAACCACCACGACGCAGCCGACCGACACTACGCCGACGACTACGACCGCCCCGACGACTACCGTCTTCATCCCGGAGAAGCCGGTCAATCCGAATCAGAATGCGCTCCTGCTGATCGGCGTGATCGCCATCATCCTGCTGCTCACCGTCGTCGGGCTTCTCGTACGCGTGCTTCTCAAGATGAGTCGAGCGCCGTCCGCGCCGGCGGCATCACCGCTGGTGATCAAGGGCGGCCCGGGCTCGGTCGAGGTTGAGATCGAACATTCCGAGCAGATTCGAAAAGGGCCGTCGGTGCTGGTGCGCGGCGGAATCCGGCCCGAAGGAGATGACGATGCCTGAGGCCACATTGTCCGTGAAGGATTTGCTCGGCCTGCCCGAAGGCGGCTTTCCTGCCGAGGTTTTGCGCGCGGGGATCAGCGACGAGGAAGCGAATTCGTTCAAGAGCAAAGTCAGCGGCGCGCTGCACGGGATGCAGATGTCCGGTCTCGAGGCCGCCGTCAGCAGCAAGCTCGCCGAGGTCCTTGACATCGATCCGGTCACGCTGTTTGCCGGAGCGTGGGAGAAGTATCACCTCCTCTCGGACGCCGCGAAGCAGAGCAAATCGGGCGAGACCGTGCTCGTTCCGCTGGACGAGCACGCCGTCAAATCGAAGCTGCATCCGTACGTCGAGATTCAAGTTGGGCCGGACGTCCTCCGGCGCATCGAGCTCGAGGTCGCGCTGTCGCTGAAGCTCAAGGGCATCGTCGTCCGCGTGCAATCGGGCGAGATTCGCGGCATCGAAGCGGGCAGCTGCCAGGGAAGCGCGGAGATCAGCGTGGCCGGGAGTTCGATCTGGAAGCACGACATCAAGCCGATCGAGTTGCCGGGGAGGGTCGCGCTGAAGAAGGGGATTGCGATTACGTAGGGCGGGCTCTCCAAGCTGGATCTTCAGCTCTGCGTGCCTGTAACCGCAAAACCAGGACCGATGTGGCACAGACACTCTTGTCTGTGCTCCGGCCGGAGCCGCTGCAGCTGAGGCTTTGCAATTTCAGTCGTCGCAAGAACCAGCACAGACAAGAGTGTCTGTGCCACATCGGTCTCCCGATTAACCCACCTACATTTGCTTCCCCATCTTCTGCTCCATCGCCGCAATCTGCGCCGTCAGCGCATCGAGTCGCTGCAACAACTCCGCATGGCGCACCACATCCGTCGGCGGCGATTTTGGTTTGATGATGAAGCCACCGCCCGGCTCGAGCACACAGCTCTCAACGTCGTGAATGCCGTCGAAGCCCTGCCGGCGCACCACGGTCTGCAGTTCAGCGGTAGTGATCAGCTCGCGCGCCAGCTCCTTCTTGCAGACGTGCCCCTCCTTGATGAGCGTGGACGATTTTCCCTCCAGCACTTCGTCCAGCCGTCGATGGCGGAAGAGAAAGCGGACCACGATGTAGTTCGTCACCAGCAGCGTGACGGCGCCGATCATCCCGCCGGCGACGGAGTTGTCGTCGCCGATGATGGCGTTCTGCACCGTGTTCGATAGCGACAGCAGCACCACCAGGTCGAAGGGGTTGAGCTGCGCCAACTCGCGTTTGCCGAAGACGCGCAATAGCACCACCAGGAAGGCGTAGACCAGGATCGGCCGGATGATTTTCTCCAGCAGCGGAATCGGAAGGGTGAAGAGATGTGCGGTGATTTCGTGCATGGAACTATGATGCGCCATCCATGAGTCTCGATGATTCGTTTGATCAGGTCGCCGAGTTCCACCGCCGGTTCGGCCATCCCGTGGCCGACCGTCCGCAGCTTCTGAAGTCGCCGCGCGCGGATGGCCGCGTGGCCTGGATGCGCGAGGAGATCGACGAGTTCGTGGAGGCGACGGACGTGGTCGATCAGGCCGACGCCATGATCGATCTGATCTACTTCGCCCTCGGCACGCTGGTCGAGATGGGCGTCCGCCCCGGCCCGCTGTTCGACATCGTCCACGGCGCCAACATGGCCAAGCTCTGGCCCGACGGCGCGCCGCGCGTTCGCGAAGACGGCAAGACCATCAAGCCGCCGACATGGCGCGATCCCGCCGAGGCGCTGCGCGCGGAGATCGAAAGACAGTCAGGCAAACGCGGCTAACACCGCGTCGTGCAGCAGGCCGTTGGTGGAGACGCCGCTGCCGCCGTCCGCGCGCCGCTCGCTTTGCAGATTCGTGAAGCGCCCGCCGGCTTCTTCGACGATGACCTGCACCGCGGCCATGTCCCAATGCGCCACCTCCGGTTCGATGGCGATCTCCGCCGCCCCCTCGGCGACGAGCATGTGCGACCAGAAGTCGCCGAAGCCGCGGGTGCGTCGGCAGCGCCGGACGAGATTGAGAAAGGGCTTGCCGATTCCGAAGCGCTCGAAGCCGGGGACGTCGTCGTAGCAGAGCTGCGCGTCACTAATCGAATCGATCGCCGAAACGCGGATCGCCCGGCCGTTGCAGAACGCCCCCTCGCCGCGCGCCGCCCACCACCGCCGCCCGAGCGCCGGCGCGGAGACGACGCCGATCTCGCTATCGAGCGCGATCAGCGTGGCGAAGATGGGAATGCCGCGTACGTAGTTTTTCGTGGCATCGATCGGATCGATGATCCACCGCCGGCCGCAGCCGGCCCGCACGCCGAACTCCTCGCCGACGATGCCGTCCTCCGGCCGCTCGCGCTCGAGCCGCTCCCGGATGGCGCGCTCCACCGCCTCATCGGCCTCGGAGACCGGAGTGCGATCGCGCTTCGTCCGCACGGAGAGCGTTGCCGACTGGAAGTAGTGCATCGTGATCGCGTCGGCCGCATCCGCGAGTGAGAGCGCCAGGCGAAGGTCGTCGTTCATGAGGAGACAGCGTAGCGCACCCTCTAACCTGGCGGGTTGTGTTGGCGTCTCAATCAGGAGCGCTGGCGTCCGCGTCCGGCTGGCCCGGCGTCGTCTCGACGCCGGGGTTATCAGCAAATGTTTGGAGTCTTGCCAGGCCGGCGGCGGGACGCCGCCGGGCCAGCCGGCGCGGACGCCAGCGCTCCGTTATGAGGTGAATGACATGCAAGTACTCGCCTTCCTCCTCTTCGCCGCCATCGCACCGCAGCAGGGTTTCGAAGAACTGCGCGCCATGTGCGCCCACGACTCTGGCCGCATGTGGGGCGTCGACCTTTGCGGGCCGACGCTCGTCGTCGACCGCAAGACGCGCGCGGTGGCCGCCAATCAGCCGGCGCCGGCGACGTTGCCGAAAGAGATTGGCATCGCCAACACGGCGGTCGAATGGAAAGGCGTGCACTGGACGATGATCGTCGGACCGCTGCCGGAGGACGCCTTCGCGCGGCGCATGCTGATGGCGCACGAGTCGTTTCATCGCGTGCAGGAGGGACTCGGATTTTCCCCCACGCAACCGGCGAATACGCATCTCGATTCGATCGAAGGCCGTTATCTGCTGCAGCTCGAGTGGCGCGCGCTGGCGAAGGCGTTGACCGGCGATCGCCAGGCCGTTCGCGATGCGCTGACCTTTCGCGCTCGTCGGCGGGCGCTTTTTTCGAGCGCGGCGAAGGAGGAGCGGGAACTGGAGATGCACGAGGGGCTGGCCGAGTACACCGGCGCCGCGTTCGCGGAGCCGGATGTGCGCAAGCGCGCGCCGCGTCTGGCCGAGAAGCTGCGCGATGCGGAGAAGACTCCGACGTTCGTCCGCTCGTTCGCCTACGCCTCGGGTCCGGCCTGGGGAACGCTTCTGGAGATGAAGCGGCCGCGCTGGACGCGCTCCGTTCATGCCTCGGACGATCTCGGGCAGCTCGTTGGCGATGCCTGGCACGTGCGCGGCGTTTCCGCCGATGCTGACGATCGCGCGAGCCGGTACGATGGCGGAACGCTGCTGGCCGCGGAGAAGGAACGCGATGCCCGCAAGCAGGCCATGCTTCGCCAGTTCCGGGTGCGTTTCGTCGATGGTCCGCGCTTGACTGTTCCGCTGCTCCACATGTCGTTTCAGTTCGATCCGAACGCATCGCAGCCGTTCGAGAGTTTCGGTACGGTCTATCCGACGATGACGTTACGCGACGACTGGGGCTCGCTTGTCGTTCACCACGGCGGCGCGATGATCTCCTCGGACTGGGCATCGCTGGTCGTCCCGGCAAATGCAGGCGACGACTACACGCTGACGCTGAATGAGGGGTGGAGCATGGTGCCGGGATCGCGGGATGGCGATTTCGTTTTGGCCAGGAAATGACAAGCACAGACAGGAGTGTCTGTGCCACATCGACCCTGCAATGTGGCACAGACACTCCTGTCTGTGCTGTGAAGTTACTCCGTCCTCAGAATCGAATCCCCTGTCCCGTTGTCGGTCGATGAGGTGAAGATCGTGACGGATCCTTCGCCGCTGATGATCTGGAAGTCCGCTTCGACGCCGTGCAGATCGCCGAAGGTGTCGCGGGCGCTGCCGAGGATGTCCGCGGTGAGGCCGTTGATCTGGATGAACTGGAACGGCGTCAGGGTGTAGTCCTTCGCCGCGGTGGCCGAGCCCTGGAGTTTCGAGCCGGCGGGGAAGGTGAAGCGGATGGTGACCCGAACGGTCGCGGGCCCGCCGGTCGTTTCCATCAGACCGAAATTCGTGCGGAACGTCGCCGGGCGCGCCGCGATGACCGTGGCCCGCGCCGCATCCTCCAGCGACCCGATGGCGCGGAACGATCCGAGCTTGAGCGATGCGGCCAGGGCCAGCGCCGGGACCGCGGTGCCGTAGGTGGCCGGATTGCTGCCGACCGTGGCATAGGTGCGGCTGGTGACGGCGAACGTTCCGGTGTTGGGGATGAAGACGAGATAGCCGGACGAAGATGACTGTCCGAAGAGGTTGCCGATCACGTCGGCCAGGTTGTCCGACTGATGACTGCCGAGCGACACCGCGCGATCGCTGGTCGTTCCTGATGACGAGACGAAGCGAAGCGTTCCCGTGGCCGTCCCCGTGCCGCTGTTCATGATGGCCAGATCGGTGCGGAAGAAGGTGTTGTTCGCGCCATGAAGCACGCCGGCGACAGGGATCACCATCCCATCGCCGCCGAAGTATCCGAGTTGACGGCTCCAGTCGACGACGCTCCAGTTGTCGCCGCTCAGGTTGTCGACCGGCGTGGCGAAGGCGAGGAACCGTCCCGTCGACGAGGCGCTGTTGGTCATGATCGCGGCGACGGCGCCGTTGGGGACGACGTTGTTCACCTGGGCCAGCGCAAACGGACCGACCGTGTCCGAGCGCGTTCCCAGGCTCGATCCGTCGACGGCGAAGAACTCGGTTTGGATCGTCGCCGTCGCGCCAGACGTTTCCTGGAAAAAGAGATTCGTATGCGAGTTCGCATCCTGGCGCAGGCCGCTCAGCACCAGCCGGTCGCCGGGAGCGACGGCGCGATCGGAGCGGAAGGTCGGAATGGCCGTGCCGTACGTTCCGGCGGGACTACTGGCGTTGAAGATGTTCGTGTTCAGCCCGAGCTTGTCGGCATCTTTCGACCGGATCTGCAGGCTGCCGACCTGTCCTTCATTGCCGAAGACGTTCTTTACCACGTCGGCGAAGGCGATGCTCACGCTCGACCCCAGCGATGGCACCGCGGTCGTCTTCGCCGAGGCCGTGCCGCTGCTCACCGGCGTGAAGAAGAGGCGGAGATCGTCGACCTTCTTGCTGGTCGGATTGAGCACCGAGATGTCGGAGATGAAGACGCCCACCGTGCTGGAAACGTGTCCGGCGCCGGCGATGAAGAGAGCCACTTCGCCGGGCGCGAGCGCCGGCGGTGCGCCGCCGGAGACGGTCAGCTTGACTGTATCCACTACCACCACGGTAGTGACCGATGGCGGCGTGGTATCGAGCGCGCCGGTTTTCGCCGCCGCGCCGCTGAGGTATACCAGCGAGATGCCGCCCGTGAGCGATCCGGCCAGTGAATCGGAATCGGGGCGCTTCGTGCGATCGATCCGGAAGGTGAAGGAGCTGGTTGTGTGCGGCGGAATGCTGACCACGTCGCTCTGCGGAATGATCCACGGCACGTCGGAGACCAGGATGCCGGTCAGCGTTCCGTTGCCGCTGTTGGTGAAGCTGACCGTTCCGGTGGGCGATGTCTCCACGTCACCGGCGACGTCGACGCGATTGGTTCCCGGCTGCGCGCTGACCGGCTGCGTGGGAGCGGCGGCTGAGAGCAATCGAATCGGAATCCGCAGTCCTTGTGCCACTCCCGCTCCGAGCGGAATGGATACTCCGTCCATGACGCCGGCGCCTTGCGCGGTGCCGGTGATCGTCACCACCTGGCTGGCGCCCGGAGCCAGCACGAATTGCGTTGGCGACTGCGTGAAGAATTGCTTGTCCTGATCGAGAAATACCTGCGTGACCGTACCGCCGGCGTTGGAGAGCGTGAACGAAGTCGTCGCGCCGCCAACGCCGGGCGCCTGGATCATTGCCGACGGCAGCGAGGTAACGACGACGGACGGCGCGGTGACGACGTTGACCGTGGCCGATGCCGTCGTCGACTGCCCGCCGGACATCGCGGTCAAGGTGTACGTCGTGGTGACCAGCGGCGAGACGGTAGCCGTTGCGGAAAGCGGCCGCCCGCCCACACCCTGATCGATGAACACCGAGGTGGCGTTCCTGGTCTCCCACGACAACGTGGCCTGCTGGCCGGCGCGGATGGTGGACGGGGTGGCGGTGAACGAGACCGTCGGTGGCGTCGCTCCGATGGTGACGGAGACCGGGTCGGAGAAAACGCCCTGGTTCCCCGAGCCGATGTTGGCCACGCCGAGTCGATAGAGATAGGTGCCGGGAGCGAGATTGCTGTCGGTGTACTGCTTGGGATCGTTTGCGCAGGTCTTGATGGTGTTGCTGGCGTTGATGGCCGAGTACTGCCCGCCGGGGACGGCGCGGTAGACGAAAATCTGGAAGGCGTTCGGATCGCTGTAGGAGAACGTCAGCGTCGCGCTCGACGCACCGGCAACAGCAACGGGCGTAGGCGGCTTGGTCGGGAGGGACGTGAAGGTGTCCACCACCAGGTAGACCGAGGTGATGACGCAGTGATCGCTGGCCAGCCGCACGAAGAACGCGTAGGCGGAGTTCGGCGCCGGCAGCGCGGCGGTGTAGGTCGTGGCCGTTGTGGTGTCGGCGACGGCGTAGGTATTGCCGGTGTAGGCACAGTAGTTCGCGTCGGTCTCCCGCAGGATCTCGTAGGCCGCATTCGCGGAAGCGCCCGGAGGGGCGTCCCAGGCAAACTTGAACGTGGTAGCCGTATTGGCGACAGGCCGGAAGTTCGGAATGACTGCCGGCGAGGCCGGACACTGCGCCCGTGCGAACGGCGCGGCGAAAAGGAAAACGAGCGCAACCAGGATGGCGTGGCGGCGGTGACTCATGATGTCCTCCGGGCTTGGGGACAAGGGTAGTGCATTTAGTGCTCCACCAGCACAGACAAGAGTGTCTGTGCCACATCGATCCTGTTTCTTGCGCCTCTCCGCCTTGTGGCAGGGTCAATGTGGCACAGACACTCTTGTCTGTGCGGGCAGGAATGATCTACTTCGGAACATGAAACCAATCCGTACCCTGTTGATCGTCGCCGCCGCGCTGGCGCTCGTTGCGTCCGTGCGTGCGGACGACAAAGTCCTGCGTTGGGGCGGTGACGCCGAGGGGGGCGCGCCGTTCGTCGAAGCGGATCCGAATGATCCGTTGATTCTGCGCGGATTCGACGTCGAGGTCGCCGAGCAGATTGCCAGGGGACTGGGCCGACGGCCGGAGTTTCACCAGGTCGGGTTCGCCGACATCGATCAGTCGGTGCAGCGCGGCGATTTCGACATCGGCATGAGCGGCGTCGAGGACACGCCGGCGCGTCGCCGCATGCTGGCGGCCACGATTCCCTATTTCGAGTTTCACGAAGTGCTGACCATGCGCGCCGAGGATCGGGGGAAGTTCTCGACACTCGCCGCCTTGCGCGGCAGACGCGTCGGCACCCTCGGCGGCACGATCGCCTACGAGCGTCTGCTGGCGGCGGAGAAGAGCGACGGCGTGCTGGTCGTCTCGTATGACGACGACGTTCATCCCTACGCCGATCTCCGCGCCGGCCGGTTGGACGCGGTGCTGCTCGACAACATCATCGCCACGCGCTCGATGCGGCGCGTTCCGGGGCTCTGGACCGAGCCGAATCCCGTGGCCACCAGTCATTACATCGGCGTCCTCGCTACGAACAACACGAAGTTCCGCGATCAGATCAACGACGTTCTCCGGGCGCGGATGCGCGACGGCACGCTGGAACGGATCTATCGCAAGTGGGGGATCTGGGATTCGTACCAGCCGGCGTTTTTCGCCAGCGTGCTGAATGCCGATGCGGCCGCGAAGAAAACCGCCGAGGGCGGCGGGCCGGCGCAGAACCTCGACGTCGTACTGCGATACGTCCCGGCGCTGTTGCGGGCCTCGCTGATCACGATCGTGCTGTCGTGCGCGGCCATGGGGCTCGCCGTGTTCGTCGGCGTCTTCATCGCCAGCGGCCGGGTCTACGGCAGTGCGCCGGTCCGGGCACTGCTGACGATCTACGTCGAAGTAGTGCGCGGCACACCGGTGCTGCTGCAGCTCTTCGTTCTCTACTACGGCCTCTCGTCCGTCATCCGGTTGCCGGCGTTCCTTGCCGCGCTCCTCGGCTTGGGACTGAACTACGCCGCTTACGAGAGCGAGATTTATCGCGGCGCACTCGAGGCGGTGCCGCGCGGACAACTCGAAGCGGCGCGGACGCTGGGCCTGAGCGAGGCGCAGGTGCTGCGGCTCGTTCGCGGGCCGCAGGCGTTCCGCATCGCCCTGGCGCCGATGACGAATGACTTCGTGGCCTTGCTGAAGGATTCGTCGCTGGTCTCGGTGATCACCGTCATCGAGCTGACGAAACAGACTTCGATCTTCGCCGCGAACATCGGCAGCTGGGTGGTCCCAGGCATCCTCTGCGCGGCGCTTTATCTGGTGCTGTCGCTGCCGCTCTCGCGCCTGGCGGGACGGCTGGAAGATCGCTGGAGGGCGGCCACGGAATGAGCATCCTTTCGATCACGAATCTCCGACTCCGCCGCGGCGAGCGCGAGATCCTGCGCGGCGTGAACGCCTCGGTGGCGTCGGGCGAGCTGGTGGCGCTGATGGGACTTTCCGGCGGCGGCAAGACCACGGTGCTGCGCTGCGTGGCCGCGCTGGAGACGTTCGAAGACGGCGCCATCGACGTCGGCGGCGTCGTGCTCCGCCCCGGCCCGCCGCCGCCGCGTCTGATCATGCGCGATCTGCGCACGCGCGTGGGGATGGTGTTCCAGCTTCACTATCTCTTCGAGCATCTTTCAGTGATGGACAACGTAACGCTGGCGCCGGTGAATGTGGCCCATAAGCCCCGCGCCGATGCGGAGCGGCGCGCCGTCGAGCTTCTCGATGCCCTCGGCGTCGCCCATCGACGCAACGCGCTACCGCGCGAGCTCTCCGGTGGCGAAGCGCAGCGCGTCGCCATCGCCCGGGCCATGGCCATGGAGCCGCCGTTGCTGCTGATGGACGAGCCGACCGCATCGCTTGATCCTGCCCGCCGCAGCGAACTGGGCGAGACGCTGGTCCAGCTGACCTCGACCGGCCGTACCCTCGTCGTCACCACCCACGACGACGATTTCGCCCGCGACTTCGCCACCCGCGTGGTGATCCTGGCGGAAGGGGAGGTGGTGGAGGAGGGTGACTCGCGCGAGGTGCTGACGAATCCAAAGCACGAGGCGACGAAGAGGTTGCTGCAATCGGCGAGGAAAGAAGCGTAGCGTCGCCGCAAGCGTAGCGCTGTCGGCTCGACGGCTGTACCGCCAGCGGCTCGCTGGCGGTTTGTGGACTATTGCCGCCGAGCCGGCGGCGGTCCAGCCAGCGGGCCGCTGGCGCTACGCTTGGCGCTCGCGTTGATAACAGCCTCCTTGGTTGTGATCCAAATCACCGTTTGAAGAACAGCGCGATCCCCATCGCCAGGCCGATGAACACCACCGCGCGTCGGACGAACGTCCTCCCCAGTCTTTTCGCGACGCGTGCGCCGAGGTAGCCGCCTACGATGGCGGCGAGGGCCATGATGAAGCCGTCCTTCCAGAGCACGGCGCCGGAGAAGGCGAAGTAGAGGGCGGCCACGCCGTTGATGCAGATCGCCAGCAGGTTCTTGAGGCCGTTCATCTCGTGCATGTCGGTCAGGCCGATCAGGCCGAGCGCGGCCAGCATCAGGATGCCGATGCCGCCGCCGAAGTAGCCGCCGTAGATGCCCACCAGAAACTGAAAGACGAAGACGAAGGTCACCCAGCCCGCCGTCGGATTTTCGTGGGCGCGGGCAACGACGCCGAGGCGGCGCGTGATCACTTCCTGAATCGCCAGGAGCAGCGTCGCCCCGAGGATCAGGAACGGCACCAGGCGGGTGAACGTCTTGGTCGACGTGTGCATCAGCAGCACCGCCCCCGCGCCGCCGCCGGTCAATGCCGGAATGGTCAGGAGCAGCAGCCAGCGGCGGATCTTCGCCAGATCGCGGCGGAAGCCGACCATGGCGGCGAAAGAGCCAGGCCAGAGCGCGAAACTGTTGGTGGCGTTGGCCATCACCGGATTGACGCCGATCCAGACCAGCGCTGGAAAGGAGATCAGCGTGCCGCCGCCGGCGATGGAGTTGATGGCCCCGGCGGCGAAGGCGGCCAGGGCGATGACGATGTCGTGGAGGAGTAAGTCACTCACCGGATTTCATTCGCCAGCACATCCCGCAGCGCCTCGGCAATGCGATTGATGAGCGCCTCGTCGGGCCCCTCCACCATCACCCGCACTTTGTTTTCCGTCCCCGAGTAGCGCACCAGGATGCGGCCCTGCCCATCGAGCTGCGACTGCGCGTCGGCCAACGCGGCCTGGTATTCCGGCAGCGACTCCAGCGGCGGCTTGGAGCCGACCGGCTGGTTGATCAGCAGCTGCGGCATCGGGGTGAAGGTCTGCAGTTGCGAGAACGGACGGCCGGCCTGCGCCAGTAATTCGCCGAAGACCAGCGCGGTGTGGATGCCGTCGCCGGTGGTGTGGACGGTGAGATCGATGATGTGGCCGGATTGCTCGCCGCCGAGGGATGCGCCGGATTCGATCATGAGCTCCAGAACGTACTTGTCGCCGACATTGGCCCGGCGAAGCTCGATGCCGTCCTCGCGGAGCTGGCGCTCGAAGCCGAAGTTGGACATGACCGTGGTGACCACGCAGCCGCCTTTCAGCGCGCCGTCGCGTTTCAGGCGCTGGGCCCAGAGGTAGATGATCTCGTCGCCGTTTCGGATCTGGCCGGTGTCGTCGACGAAGATGGCCCGGTCGGCATCGCCATCGAAGGCCACCCCAAAATCTGCCTTCTCCTTCACCACCACCTCGGCCAGCCCTTCGGGGTGCATCGCTCCGCAGCCATCATTGATGTTGCGTCCGTTCGGCTGATTATTGATGACCACGACCTCGGCACCTGCGCGCCGGAAGACCTCCGGCCCGATGCGAAACGCCGCGCCGTTGCCGGTGTCGAGAACGACTTTACGCCCGCGAAGGGCATCGGCAGCGACGCCGTCGTCGAGAAAGCGTTCGTAGCGCTCGATCAGCTCCATGTCGTCGCCCAGCGCGATATCCGGCACGGTGACATCGTCGCGGCGGATGGCCCGCAGTTCGTCTTCGATCTGCTCTTCGATCGCGTCGGGGATCTTCATCCCGTCATGGCCGAAGATCTTCACGCCGTTGTCCTCGAACGGATTGTGCGAGGCGGAGATCGAAATCCCGGCCGCGGCATCCGAGGTGCGGCAGAGATAGGCCACGGCCGGGGTGGGAACGATGCCGATGAAGATCGCCTTGCCGCCGCCGTGCACGATGCCGGCGATCAGCGCGCGAGCGATCTGCGGGCCGGACTCACGGGTGTCCATGCCGATGAGGATGGACGGCAGGGACGAGGGATGAGGGACGAGGGACGAGGGAGGCAGGGACGAGGGTTGAGGGACGAGGGTTGAGGGAGCAGCGATGACGGAGGTGCTGTTGCCGTCGGCCTTTTCCCCTCGTCCCTCATCCCTCGTCCCTCGTCCCTGACTCCGCGGTCCCTGCTTCAACCGGTGCGCAAGCGCCTCGCCCAGCGCGAACATCGTCGCGTCATCGAACGGGTATTGGTGGGCCTTGCCGCGGATGCCGTCAGTGCCGAAGAGGGTTCGCATGCGCTCCTTTTTTCTTCTTCTTCGTCTCCGGCGCCGGCTTCTCCGGCGGGGGCGCGGACTCGGTTGCCGCCTCCGTGCCGGTCGACGTGGTGACCGGCGCCACCGGGCCGATCTCGGGATTGACGGGCACGGTTGCCTGCGTCGTCAGCGGCTCGATGATGCGGATCAGGGAGGAATCGGAGACGAGGGCCACGGTTTGCACGAACGTGCCGGTGCGGCCGGTCATGATAATCCGTTCGGTGGCCACTTCCGTGACGTTCCTGATCTGCGAGGCCGGGCCGGAGATGAGGACGCGGTCGGGGACCAGTTCCGGATCGCCTGCCGAGTAGCCGGGCGGCGGCTCGCCGACCAGGAACGGACGGATGGGGACCACTTTCTGCCGCAGCGCCTCGACGTGAAAGCGCAGCTTGGTCGGCTCCATCGAGACCACGTCGATCTGCGGCGGGACGCTCATGGCCATCGGGCTGAGCGTGATAACGGCATCGCCCGGGGTGAGCCAGCTCACATCCAGCGTCACTTCCAGGTTCTGCGATGAGAGCGAGCGAAGGTTGGAGACCCGCCCGCGAAGGCGGACGCTGACCGTGTCCGGCACCGGCGTGGTGATGGTGAGATCGCGCGGCATGCGCACGATCGACACCGGCGCCGCAAAGGCCCGCTCCGACACCGGCTCCCGCCGCGGCGCAGAAACCACGAACCAGACCGTGAAGGCCAGGAAGACGCTGAGGAGCTTGAGGGGGAGGTTGTTCATGATGCTGCGCCTTCGGCGCGTTGTCTGCGCGTTTCGCGCGTTGTCTGCGCTTGCGCAATCATTTCCTCGCCCTCAACCTCTCGTGCATCAACTGCAGCAGCTGTCCGCGATCGAGATTTTCGTGCAGGATACCTTCGCTGGCGGCGGCGATGGAGCCGTTTTCTTCCGAGATCACGACCACCAGGGCGTCGCTGTCTTCGGAGAGTCCGAGGGCTGCGCGGTGGCGGGTGCCGTGGGCCAGTTTCGGATCAGCAGAGGTGGTCAGCGGTAGAAACGCGCCGGCGGCGACGATGCGGTTGCCGCGGATGATGGCCGCGCCGTCGTGCAGCGGACCGCCCGGGACGAAGAGGGTGATCAGTAGCTCCTCCGAGACCACGGCGTCAACCGGCTTGGCCGACTCGGCATACATGCGCAGGCTCTGGGCACGCTCGATGGCGATGAGCGCGCCGATGCGATGCGCCGAGAGCACCGTGGTGGCGCCGGCGATCGCTTCGAACGGCACCGGCGCGGTGACGCTGGCCACGAGCGACAGCAACGGATTCGACGCCATCCGCGCCAGCGCCCGCCGGATCTCGGCCTGAAAGAGCACGATCACCGCGAACGGCAGGTAGAAGAGGATCTGCCGCGAGATCGCCTCCAGCGCCGGCAGATCAAACGCCCGCGCCACGAAGAACGAGCTGCCGAGGACCACCAGCCCGATCGAAACCTGCATCGCCCGCGTCCCGCGAATCAGCGCCAGGATGTTGTAGATGACGAAGGCCACGATGGTGACGTCGATGGCGTCGCGCCATGTGAATTGGAGGGAGAGGAGGCGATCGTACCAGTTCATGATTTTGCCCCTTCGGGGCGTTGTCTGCGTTGCCGCGTTGTCTGCGCCTTCGGCGCGTTGTCTGCGGCGCGGCCGCGTGGATGGTGGCCTGATAACCGGAATCGATCACAGTCCGTTTGAACCTTTTGCCACGTCCTTTTATCGAGAGAAGGTGGCGAAGCCGGATGAGGGGGGCGTACACGCGATGCGTGCGATCGACCAACGCTGGTACGAGACAAACGCGCGCGCGAAGGCGCGCTCAACAATCTTAGCCCCGCGCTTGGCGCGGGGAATGGGGGGACGAAAGATTTGCGGCCGCGGAGGCGGCCGCAACAAAAATCTCGCGCCGCATGGTCATTTTGTAGTGACCGCCTTCGCGGCCACGAAATCGGGACGACGTTCGATTTCCCCGCGCAGAGCGCGGGGCTAAGATTGTCAGGCGCGCCTTCGCGCGCTATCGGGGTGCGCCTCATCACGATCGCTTCCCCTCGATCGCCATCCACACCTTCAGAAAATCGACCGTCGCCCGCACGTCGTGTACCCGTACGATCGCCGCCCCCGCGCGTTGCGCGGCGGCGACGGCGGCGAGGGATCCGAGAGCGCGGTCGGGGCCGGAAGGGCGTCCGGTGAGGTGGCCGATGAACGCTTTGCGCGATGCGCCGATCACCAGCGGACCGAGCGAGGTCAGCTCGTGCGCGCGCGCGAGCAGCTCGAGATTGTGATCGAAGGTCTTGGCGAAACCGATGCCAGGATCGATCAGGATCTTCTCCCGGGCCACGCCGGCGGTTACGGCATCATCGATCATCGACGACAGCTCGCGGCCGACGTCGGCAACCACATCATCGTAAACGGCGAACTGCTGCATGGTCGACGGCTCGCCGCGCATGTGCATCAGGATCACCGGCACGCCGGACTTCGCTACCACCGCGGCCATCCCCGCCGAGTAACGCATCGCGCTCACATCATTGACGATGTCCGCCCCCGCGCCAATGGCCTCCTCCGCCACCGCCGCCTTGCGCGTGTCGATGGAGATGGTCACCGCGCTCCGCCGCCGGATCTGTTCGATCACCGGCAGCACGCGATCGATCTCGATCTGTGCCGCCAGCGGCTCCGCGCCCGGCCGCGTCGATTCGCCGCCGATGTCGATGATGGTCGCGCCATCCTCTTCCATCTGCAGCGCGGCGTGGACTGCTTTCGACTGGTCGAAGTGAACGCCGCCGTCGGAGAAGGAGTCGGGCGTTACGTTGAGGATGCCCATAACGGCAGGGGTGCCGTTAGAAGCAACGTTCAACATTTACGAATCCCTCTCCCGCCGGATGCGCGCTCCCAGCGGGTTCAATCGTTCCTCGATCCGCTCGTACCCGCGATCGATCTGATGAATGTTATGAATCACGCTCTCGCCCTTCGCGCACAGCGCCGCCAGCAATAGCGCCATGCCCGCGCGAATGTCGGGACTGGAGATCTCGGCGCCGGTGAGCCGGTTGCCGCCGACGATGATGGCCCGGTGCGGGTCGCACAGAATGATGCGCGCCCCCATCTGGATCAGTTTGTCGGTGAAGAACAGCCGCGACTCGAACATCTTCTCGAAGATCATCACCGTCCCTTTAGCCTGCGTGGCGATGATGATCATGATCGACAGCAGGTCGGCGGGGAACAGCGGCCACGGTCCGTCGTCGATCTTCGGCACCGCCGCGCCGATGTCGTAGCGCACTTCCAGGTGCTGTTCACCGGGAACGCGGATGTTCTGCCCTTCCACTTTGATCTCGAGGCCAAGCTTGGCCAGCATGTGGCGCACCGCGTACATGTGATGCGGCACGGCGTCTTCGATCACCAGCTCACCGCGCGTGACCGCGGCCAGGCCGATGTAGGAGCCGATCTCGATGTGATCGCTGGGGATGTGAAACTCGCCGCCGTGCAGCGAATCGACGCCCTGGATGCGCAGCGAGTTGGTGGCGATGCCCTCGATCTGCGCGCCGAGGAGTTTGAGGAAATGGCAAAGGTCCTGAACGTGTGGCTCGGCGGCCGCGTTATAAATCACCGTCTCGCCCTCGGCCAGCACCGCGGCCATGATGGCGTTCTCGGTGGCGGTCACCGAGGCCTCGTCGAGGAACATGTTCGCGCCGCGCAGCTCGCGCACCGACATCCGGTATTCCTGCGCCGACACTTCGATCTGCGCGCCGAGCGCTTCGAGTGCGAGGAGGTGCGTATCGACGCGCCGCCGCCCGATGGCGTCGCCGCCCGGTTTGGCGATGTTGGCCGCCCCGCAACGCGTCAGCAGCGGACCGGCGAGCAGAATCGACGCCCGAATCTTCCGCGACAGATCGGGATCGGGATTCGAGGAACACTCGCCTTTTGTGCGGACGGTCACCACGTTCGGCTCGAGCTTCTCCACCGAGGCGCCGATCCCTTCCATGATCTGAAGCATGACCCGGACGTCCTGAATATCCGGCAGATTGCGCAGCGTGATGGCCTCGTCCGTCAGCAGACACGCCGCCAGGATCGGCAGCGCCGCATTCTTGTTGCCGCCGGGACGAATGCGTCCTTCCAGGCGGCGGCCGCCTTCGACGATGAATCGTTCCATCATTGCGCGGCGGATTGTATGCGGTTCCCCTGGGAGCGCGGGCGTCCCGCCCGCTGTCTAGCAGGATGTTGCCAAGAACGGCGGGCGGGACGCCCGCGCTCCCAGGAAACCGCGTACCATACCTACCGTGATCGTCGCCCCCCTCTCCTCCGGCAGCGCGGGTAACTCCTACTACTTCGAGAGCGACGGCACCTCCATCCTGGTCGACGCCGGACTCGGCCCGCGCGAGACGCGCAAACGGCTGGAGCAGGTGGGCAAGACCATCGAGACGGTGCAGGCCATCGTCATCACCCACGAGCACTACGACCACATCCGCGGCGCGAGCTCGATCGGCCGCAAGTACGGCATCCCGATCTACCTGACGCAGGGGACGCTGGACAACAGCAACATCGACCGCGAAGTCATCAAGACCATCGTCTTCCCGAACGATTCGACCTTTGCCATCGGCGAGCTGAACGTGCACGCCCGCCGCACGCTGCACGACGCCGCCGATCCGGCCTGTTTCGTGATCGAATCCCGCGACGGCACCCGCGTCGGCGTCGCCTCCGACCTCGGGCACGCCGACGCGCCGGTGATCCGCCACCTCTCCGATTGCGACGGCCTCTTCTTCGAGGCCAATCACGACCTGGACATGCTGCGCATGGGCAGCTACCCCTGGTCGCTCAAGCGAAGAATCATGTCCCGCTTCGGGCACCTGTCGAATGATGATTCGATGTCCGCCGTGCAGCGGATGATCGGCGCGGACCTGAAGAACCTCTGTCTGATCCACCTCTCGGAGCGCAACAACCACGAGTCGATCGTCCGCGATATGGCCGGCCGCCTGCTGACCCGCCTCGGCGTCACCAACCAACTCGAGCTATCGATCGCCAAACAGTTCGAGGCCACGGGTGTCTACGAGATTTCCCGCCGCCGCCCCGCCCGCCCGAGATTGCCCGCGCTGAATACTCAGATGGCATTGTTTTAGATCCATGGACATTTGTCGTAGGCAAATCTGAGCAGACTTCCCATCCATGGACGTATTGATCAGGGAAATCTGCTGGTAGCGCCAACTGCGCCGCTCGCAGTATGGTGAGAATCTCTCAGCCGCTCATCACAGCAACGGACAACCAGCACCTGGCCATGAGCGGCGAGACCGCGCAGCTCAGTCATGCGAAACGTGGCAATGGTATTAATCTGAGGAGGAGTGAAGATGCGCCTTCTTGACCTCTGGCAATCGGATCCATCAATCGAAAACAAGCGGCTTGAACAAATAATCGCCTTTGCTGGCGAGGGCCGCTTCGCTGAAAACAACGATACTTCACGCGAGTTTCGCGAGTATCTCAGTCGTGTTGGCCCGGAGAAGTTGAAATCCTACTGTGCGGAATGTTTAACGGGAGACAAATTCGCCGCCGCCGCGTTTGCGCTACAAGATGTGATCAATGAGATCGGCAGGCGCCTCGGATTCTCAGTACAGCCCGGAAGATATCGCGGCGTAACAGGTGAGATTGGCTACGACGGACTTTGGACGTTGCAGCGCGGACATGTCCTCGTCGTCGAGGTCAAGACCTCGGACGCTTACCGTGTATCCCTGAATACCGTGGCAGGCTATCGGAAGCGCCTTATCGAGAATGATGCAATACCAAAGGACGACTCGTCGTGCCTGATCATCGTTGGCCGACAGGACACCGGAGGTCTCGAGGCAGAAGTGCGCGGATCGCGACACGCCTGGGAGATGAGGCTTATCAGTATTGACGCCCTGCTCAAGTTACTCGACCTCCGGCAGCGGCTTGATGATCCCAGTGTTGTGAGGAAGGTTGGGGAAATTCTGGTCCCACACGAGTTCACGCGTGTCGACGACATTGTGGATCTGGTCTTCGAGACCGCGGAGGACACGTTGGTGGAGCAGCCCGCAGCTCCATCGGTTACCGCCGAGATTTTGGATGTCGAAGAAGAAGACGACGAATCTCCAAGCTCAAGAATGGATTTCATGGCGGTTGGGCGCGAATCCGCTGCGAGGGTGGCAACGAAGCTCAACGTGCCGCTCATTCAACGGTCACGTGGCACGTTCTCTTCGGCTGATGACTCAGTGAGAGTCGTCTGTGCGTACTCGAGAACATATGGAGCTGCACCAGAAGGTGGTTTCTGGTTCGCCTTTCACCCTTACCAAAAGGAGTATCTGGACAACGCTACACGGGGATTCGTAGCTCTCGCCTGTGGTGATGCGGCGACCGTTCTCATGATTCCGATTCTGGACTTTTCACTGTGGTTACCTGGCATGCACGAGACGATTTCTCCAGATCGCCGCTATTGGCACATACGCATCAAGAGGGTCAACGGTAGATTCACCATGTACCGCCGGAAGGGCCTGGAAAGAATCGAACTGACAAAGTACTTGGTGTGATGCTTCGGGCGGATCAATGCGCCTTTCAAGCTGATCCTAATGCACCATCCGCATCGGCAGACCGAGCCTATCCAGCGGCGGATCGAGGGGCAGCGTTTGCGACTTGCCGTTTGCGATTCGCTGCGCGGTCCAGAGGGCGGCGAAGGCATCGGCGATATCGTCGTTTGAAGCATGCCGGAGTTGTACTTGATCGCGTGCGGATTCGAAGGCCAGTGGGCCGAAGTGGTTGGCGATGAGGGCGCGGCGGATGGCGTGTCCTTTGGGTGTCCGTTTGGCGGGCAGGATCGGGGCGCCCGACCAGGTGCTGAACGTTAGCTCGGGATGTACCTCGACCACGCGCCCGCAAAGATCGGCGTTTGCCTGCAGTGCGTCGTCTACTTCGCGAATCTTCGGATAGATCGCCCAGGCCTGTTGCGAGATGCCTTTCTTCTGCATCGCGACCGAGACCGCGTTCGCCTCTGGGTAACTGGATGCGGACAGCGCGCTCCGGATCGGGGCTGGGAAGACGCTGGTTCCACGTTTCGGTCCGAGGTGACATCGGGCGAGCACGTCGCACTGTCGTGCATCGCGATCGGTCAGGCCGATTGGGATGTCGATGGCGATCACCGCGGCGTCGAAGGCGTTCGTCAGGTCGGCGAACGTTAGAAATACACGCGCTGTGAGGCGGCGCGTTTCGGTCTGTTCAATCAGGGCGATCCAACCGGCCGGGCAACCATCCACTCCTGCGATATTGGGCATGAGTGAATGATACGTGGTGAGTACTCATCACTTTGCTTTGCTCTGTTGACGGCACGAATAACCAGGTGTACGAAGAGGCTGCCGCGGAGGTAGGAGAGCTTTTGCCGACGATCAGTATTTTCTACGGTGTCGTGATTCAGATGTTCGCAGGGGATCATCCACCACCGCATTTTCACGTCATGTATGCAGAATACGAGGCGCTGATTGACCTGCGGGATCTTCGGTTGATGCGTGGCTCACTCCCGCGCCGGGCCATGGCGCTTGTGTTGGAGTGGGCTTCGGAGCATCGTGACGAGTTGATGGAGGATTGGGAGCTATGCCAACGAATGCAGCCGCCGAAGCGGATCGCGCCGCTGAAGTAGTGCCCGCCGTCGAGCCGAGCGCACCATGGCGCGTGCGAGAGATCAGGATCGTGGAGCATGGTGTGCTGGCCGTTCGCTTCATCGATCGCACGGAAGGGACGCTTGACATGCGTCCTTTGCTCAACAGCGACAAGGTGATCGGGACTGTCTTCGAGCCATTGCGCGACGCGTCCCGTTTCTCGCAAGCAGCAGTTCATCTTGGAACCGTGGAATGGCCCGGCGAAATCGATCTCGCCCCGGATGCGATGTACGACGAGATCCGGGCGCATGGCATCTGGGTTCTTGGTTGACGAGGCTCGGCGGAGAGACCCGGCGGAACCCTTCGGCTTCGCTCGGGGCAGGCTATCGCGCTCCGTTTGTACTGCGTTACTTCACCTCATACCCCGCAGCAATCAACGCATCCCGAATCGGCCCCGGCCGGTCCGTCGTAATCGTATGGATCCCCAGCTTCACCATGTCGAGGGCGATCGACGGATCGTCGACCGTCCAGACGACCGGGCGGAGGTTCTCGGCGAGCAGGCGCGTGATCAGCGCCGGTGGGGTGGCGAAGCTGGTGTCGATGCCGGTCAGGCCGTATTGCTTCACCAGCGCGATCAGGTCGTCTTCCACGTACGCTTTCGTCACCGTGCGGAAGCCGGGGCCTTCGTCGTAGAGGACGTTCCAGGCGCCGTTGCCGTAGTCGGCTTCGAAGACGACGATGAGGAGGCAGTCGTTTTCGGGCATCTCCTGGCGCGCCAGCATGATCGTGTCGATGTCGAAGCTGATGAAGACCACCTGGCTGGCTTTGCCGGACTGGCGCACGATCTCGGCTGTCGGCGGGACGACCTGCGGGCCGTCTTTCAATTCGATGAAAAGCTCGCAGCCGTCGGGCATCGCTTCGAGGACGTCCTCGATCAGCGGGAGGCGCGTGCCGGCGAATTTCTGCGCTTTCCAGCGGCCGGCGTCGAGGCTGCGCAGCTCGGCGGCGAAACGATCGCGCACGGTCCAGCTGGCGTTGGTGGTGCGGTTGGTGGTGTCGTCGTGGATGACGATGACCTGGCCGTCTTTGGTCAGATGGACATCGAGCTCGCACGCTCTGCAGATCTTCCACCCCTCGGCGAAGGCGGGGAGCGTGTTCTCCGGCGGCGCGTCGGGCTGCACGAATCCCTGTCCCATGCCGCGGTGGGCGACGACCTGAACGATCTGATTGGCAGGGGGTTTACTCGTTGACATAGACGGTTACCTTTCTGGCGGGACGCGGGCCATCGAGCTCGATGAAGTAGATCCCCTGCCACGTGCCGAGGAGAAGCTGGCCGCCGCGGTAAGGCCAGGAGAGCGAGCAGCCGATGAGGAGGGAGAGGAAATGGGCGTCGGAGTTCCCTTCGCCATGCTCGAAAGGAACGTTCGGCACGAGAGCGCGCAGGGCCTTGGTCAGATCGGCCGGGACTTCGGGATCGGCATTCTCGTTGACGGAAATGGCGCAGGTGGTGTGCGGAACGACGATGGTGGCGATGCCGTCGCCGCCGGTGAGCGCGCGCAGCGCCTTCTGCACCTCGGCGGTCATGATGATGATCTGCTCGCGGGCGGTGGTGCGGAGGGAGAAGGTCTGCTCGCGGAGCATGGGGAGAATGATATGCGCGCTCGTAGGCGGAGCGCTGGCGTCGCGCCGGCTGGCCCGGCGCGCGTCCTCGCCGCCGCGGTACCTGGCAAAATGTGGGTGTCTGGCCGGAAGGGCGGCGGGACGCGCGCCCAGCCAGCCGGCGAGGACGCCAGCACTCCGGCCGCCGCGCGAAGCGCGCAGTTATAATCACCTTCACTCATCGAACCCATGCCCTTCTTCTGCATCCACTGCAGGTCGGAAATCGATTCGAAATTCAAGGCGTGCCCGTATTGCGGGGAGCCCATCACCGATTTCCTCCGGAAACACCTCGAGCAGCCTCTCGATGGGAAGTACCAGATACTCTCGCGCCTCGGCATCGGCGGGATGGGGGAGGTCTACAAGGTCCTCCACATCCATCGGAACTCGATCCGAGTCATCAAGCTGATGCGCACCAGCATCGCCGGTGAAGATGGCGCCGACGATCGCTTCATCCGCGAGGCCCGGCTGGCCACGCGCATCCATCATCCGAACGTGGCCGCGTTGTTCGACTTCTCCACGCTGGAAGACGGATCGCGCTACATGGTGTGGGAGTACATCGAGGGGACCAACCTTCACGAATTGATCGAGACGCATGGTCCGCTCTCGCCGAAGTACGCGGCGCGATTGGCTATCGAGGCACTGCAAGGGCTCGAAGCCATCCATCGCGCCGGCATCGTTCATCGCGACATCAGTCCCGAGAACATCATGATCGCCCGCGATGAGGAGGGTGAGCAGCACGTCAAGCTGATCGACCTCGGCATCGCCAAGCAGGGGGACGGCACCGAGGGGAACAAGACCAAGACCGGGATGTTTGTCGGCAAGTGGAAGTACTGCTCGCCCGAGCACCTCGGCATTCTCGACGCCGGCGAGCGCATCGACGGCCGCGCCGACATCTATTCGTTCGGCATCGTCCTCTACGAGATGCTCACCGGCGTGCCGCCGTTCCAGGCCGACACGCCGCACGCTTACCTGATGCTGCACACCTCGGAGAGGCCGCGGTCGCTGCGCGACGTCAATCCGTCGATGCCGGCGTCGCCGGAGCTGGAGGCGCTGATCTTCAAGGCGCTGGAGAAGGATCGCAAGAAGCGCTTTGCCTCGGCGCGGGAGATGGCGCGCGCGCTGGAGGAGCTCGAGCCATCGCTCGACGATCAGGTGGGCGCTCCTCCGCCGCTGCCGAAAGCGCTGGAGGTGACCGAGGAGCCGACGAAACTGAGCACGCCGACCGTGCCGAGCGGCGGCGTGCCGCTGAAGCGCATCGATCCGAATGCGTCGACCGTCCTGACCGCGAACGGCGAGCCGATGGCGCGCGAGCTGCGCAAAGTGTCGACCACGAATGTCGTCCCGGTTCCGGAACCGCGGCGCACGGGGATGTGGATCGCCTTTCTGCTGGCGCTGGTCGTCATCGCCGCGGCGGCGGTGATGATGATGCGGAAGCCGGAGCCGGCGGCGAAAGCGACTGCGATCACAACCACAAAGCCGATCGCCGCCTCGCTGGTTCCCGTGGCGCAGGGCCGCGTCGCGCTGAACGCGTTTCCGTGGGGTGAGGTGACCAGCATTCGCAACGTCGCCAACGGCGCCACGGTCGATCTCAAGGTGGTGACGCCGGCTCCTGTCGATCTGGCGCCGGGGACGTACGAGATCACGCTGTCGAATCCGGCCTTTCGCTCGCCGATCACGCGCAAGGTGGATGTGAAGGCTGGCGAGGAGCAGATCGTCAACGTGCAGTTCGCCGATCCGGCGACGGCTACGCTGCCCCCGCTCTCCGGAGGCACGCCGTGAAGCGCTCGGCGCTTCTACTGCTGCTCGTTGCATTTCCCGCGGCCGCCGCGGAAAAGTGGGTCGAGGCTTACAACCGAGGTGTCAATCAAGTCCGAACGTCGAGCTTCCAGGCAGGTGCGCAGTCGCTGCAGCAGGCCATTGCCGAGGTGCCGCAGGAGAATGCATCAGCGCGCGTGCGCGATCAGATCTTCACCTACACGCCGCATTTCTGGCTCGGCATCGCCCGCCTGAACCTCGGCGATCCCGATGGGGCGCTGCGCGAGTGGAGGATCTCCGAGGAGCAGGGGGCCATTCAGAACACGCCGTACTTCGCGCAGCTGCGCGATCTGATCGGCCGCGCCAATTCCGAGAAGCAGAAACGCGCCGAGGGGGCAGCCACGCCGAGCAAGCAGGAGGCGAATGGCGCCATCGGCCGGGCCTTGTCGGCGCAGATGGATGCCGTGACCGCGGGCGGCGATCGCAGCGACACCTATCACGCCGCGCAGCGCAAGCTGTCGGAAGCGAAGGACACGAACGCAAAAGCGGGCATCGACGTGCGGGCCTACAAACGCGCCAGCGAGCTGGCCGAGGAAGCGCGCGGTCTGTTCGCGGCCGCGGCTGATGAGGCCAAGAAGCAGCGCGCATCGCGGCCGGTGAAACCGAATCCGTTGCCGTCCCGGAAGCCGGCGCCGGGCGAGGTGATCATCCCGTTCGACGATCTGCCCGCGCCGAAGCCGGCACCCGTTCCCACGCCGGTCACGCAGACCGTTCCGCCGCCGCAGCCGAAGGTCGAGATCAAGAAGCCGGAGCCGCAGCCGGAGACGGAGACGGAAAGCGAGGCTCTCGTGGCCGCGCGCGTGGCCGTGCAGCAGTATCGCCGCCGGCTGCTGACCCTGAATCTGCCGACGACGGAGGCGCAACGGCTCGATCGCGAGCTGAAACCGCAGAGCGACGCGAAGACGATCCAGCACGTGCTCGATCAGGTGGCGGCGAAGGAGCGAGAGCTCGATGCGCGCAAGCCGCCCGAGGTCATCGTCACGAAGCCTGATCCGACGCGCGAGCAGCTGGAGTCGGCCTATCGCGCCTTCGCCGCGGGCGATCTGGCGTCATCCGATCGCGTGCTCACCCAGCTCCTGGCCACGAAGGAGAGCGCCGAGGCGTATCTGCTGCGCGGCTGCGCGCGCTACACGCAGGCGATGCTGTCGCGCAATGGCGATCCACTGCTGGCCAGTGCGACGGCGGACATTCAGGCCGCGCTGCGGCTGAATCGCTCGCTGCGGCTCGATGCGACATCGTGGTCGCCGAAGCTGGTGGCGTTTTTCGAGAATGTGAAGGGGAAGTAGCGCGCAACGGAGCGCTGGCGTCGCGCCGGCTGGCCGGGCGCGCGTCCTCGCCGCCGTGGTGCCTGGCAAATGTTGATGTCTGGCCGGAAGGCGGCGGGACGCGCGCCTGGCCAGCCGGCGAGGACGCCAGCGCTCCACTACCCCAACAACTCCTCCAACGCCGCCATCAGCGCATCCGACTCGTAGGGCTTCTGCAAATAGCCGATGTGTTTTCCGATGCGGTGGTTCTTCAGCACGTTTTCGTCGCCGTGGCCGGTGGAGAAGAGGACGGGGAGATCGGGCCAGCGGGTGGCGATCTTCTCGTAGAGCTTGACGCCGTCGACGTCGGGGAGGCCGAGGTCGAAGATCACGGCGTCGGGGAGATAGGCGGCGATTCTCTCCACCGCTTCGGCGCCGAGGCGGACCCAATCGACGGCGATCCCTTCGAAGTCGAGGATGGCGGCCAGGCCGGCGCCGACCGACTCGTCGTCCTCGATCATGGTGATGCGGATCTCAGGCGGCAGCGTGCGGCTGCGCGGATGCGGCGCGGGCTCGCTCGGGACGGGCTTCGTCGAAGTCTCGGAAGCGGAGGGGATGAGGATGTGGAAGGTCGTCCCTTCGCCCGGCGCGCTCTCGGCGTAGATGTGGCCTTCGTGCTGCTGCACGACCTGTAAGGCCACCGCCAGGCCGAGGCCCGTTCCGCCCATCTTCTTGGTGGTGAAGAGCGGCTCGAAAATGTAGCGCAGCGTTTCCTGCGGCATCCCGACGCCGTTGTCGCAGATGGTGAAGTGCACGGCGCCGGCGGGCCGATCGTTGCCGTTGTGCATCGTGTCGGCGACGGCGCGAACCTCCAGCGTCCCGCCGTGCGGCATGGCGTGACGGGCATTGACGACCATGTTGGCGAATACCTGCCGCAGCTGATGGGCGTCGGCGAGCATGGTCAGCGACGAGTCGGCCTCCACGGTCACGGTCACGCCGGGACCGGCCAGTTGCTCCAGCTCCGGCTGGAATGCCTGGAGCCACTCGGCGACGTTGAGGGCCGCGCGCGCCGGCTCGGCGATGCGGGTGAAGCGAAGGATCTCCTGGGTGATGCGCTTGCCGCGGGCCACGGCGTCGGCGATGCGCGGCGCGGCCACTTTCACAGTGGGATCGGATCCGGCTTTCTTGATGAGGAGATCGACGAAGGGCTGGATGCCCATCAGGACGTTGTTGAATTCGTGGGCGACCGAGGCGGCAAGGCGCCCGAGGCTGGAGACGCGCTCGGCCTGGAGCAGCCGGTTTTCGAGGCGCCGACGCTCGGTGACGTCCTGAACGACGCCAGCGATTCGCACGGCGTTTCCGCGGGCATCGAGAACGCGCTGGCCGCGCAGATGAAGGATGCGCTCGCCGCCGTTGGGAGTGCGGAAGCGATACTCGACGTCGAGCGGGAGATCTTCCGTACACGCCATTTCGCAAGCCTCCGAAAGGCGCTGGCGATCCTCGGGGTGCACATACGTGGTCAGCAGGTCGGTCAGGGTGAGGTGCCCGGACGGATCGACGTCGAGAATCTCCAGCAACTCCGCCGATCCCTCGATGGCGTCGCTGGCGATGTGCCATCCCCAGCTGGCGATGCGCGCGGTCTGCTGCGCCTGGCGGAGCTGCGCTTCACGCTGCCGGAGCTGCTCGCTCTCGTCCGCCGGCAGATCGAGGCCGTCGAGCGGCGCGGTGACGATGACGAATCCGGAGACCTTGCCGTTTTCGCGAATGGGCGACGCGGTGAGAAGGAGCCGCGAGCCGTCGCTGCCGTCGCGCCGCGAGGCAGACCACGATCTTCCGGCGCGCAGCTCGTCGAACAGCCGGGAGGGCTCGGCCAGCGGATCGTTCTGCGGAACGGCCTCGCGCAGCGGACGGCCGATAACATCCGTGGCATTTTTTCCGTACAATTCCCCGGCGGCGCGATTCCAGGACAAGACTTTCCCGTCCACGTCGGTCGTGATGACCGCCTGGGAAATGGAATCGATGACCGTATCAGTGCCGAACATCGAACATGGCCGGTCGCGAGCTGGTGAACGTAAATCCTTGCCGAGTTACCGAGGCAGCATATACTTACGGACGTAGTGAAACAAGAACGAGTTCTAATCGTCGAAGACGACCGCGCCGCCGAGTTGATCCTGCGAATCCCGCTGGAGCGGGAGGGGTTCGTGGTCGACTTCGTGGAAGAAGGCTATGCGGCCATCGAGAAATTGCGTGCGCATCGATACGAGGCGGTGATCCTCGATCTGATCATCCATCGCGGATTGAACGGTTTCGGGGTCCTGAACTTCATCGAGATGGAGCAGCCGGAGCTGCTGGATCGCGTGTTCCTCATGACCGGGATGTCGGAGCAGACGGTAATGAACACGGCGCCGCAGCTGCTCTCGCGCCTTTTCCGCAAACCGTTCAGCTATCGCAAGCTCGTGGCCGCGGTGGTGGCGGCGGTGCGGCCGTTCACGGCGCAGGACGAAGCGGCGCAGAAGCGCCTGCTGGTTGTGGATGACGACCGCATGTCGGCCGAGCTGGTGGCCGTGTACGGCAGGCGGTTGGGGATGGAGGTCGAGCTGGCGGAAAACGGGCGGGAAGCGATCGAGAAGATTGCCACCAGCCGCTACGACGCCATCGTGCTCGATCTGCTCATGCCCGGCATCGACGGCTTCGGCGTGCTGGAGTATCTCGATCGCTGCCAGCCGGAGCTGCTCTCGTACACCATCATCTCCAGCGGCCTGCCCGGGAAATACCAGGAGCGGGTGATGGAGTACGGCGTCCGCGGCATTCTCCCGAAGCCGCTCGATCAGGGAAAACTGCTGGAGATGATCGAGGGCTGCATCCAGCCGCACGTCGCGGATGGGGATCCGAAGAGGGCGAACGGGTCGTGAAACGCGTAACGCTGGCGGCCTCGCCGGCTGGATCGCCAGCGGCTCGCTGGCGATAACCGCCGCCGAGCCGGCAGCGGTCCAGCCGGCGAGCCGCCGGCGCTACGCAACGCGTTGCTAGTGTTCCGTCGTCTGCGAGTGAATGCGCATGCCGTAGAACGAGCGGTAGACGAAGATCATCGAGATGATGAAGAAGATCACCGAGAGGATGCGGGTCAGGCCCTGCTGTCCGTTCTTGGTCATCTCCACGGCCAGCTCGACGGCGAGGAGGCCGAAGAGGGTGGTGAACTTGATGACCGGGTTCATGGCCACCGAGGAGGTGTCCTTGAACGGATCGCCGACGGTGTCGCCGATGACCGTGGCGGCGTGCAGCGGTGTTCCCTTTTCCTTCAGCTCCACTTCCACGATCTTCTTGGCGTTGTCCCAGGCGCCGCCGGCGTTGGCCATGAAGATGGCCTGGTAGAGGCCGAAGAGGGCGATCGAGATCAGGTAGCCGATGAAGAAGAACGGCTCGAAGCAGGCAAACGCAAGAGTTGAGAAGAAGACCGTCAGGAAGATGTTGAACATCCCCTTCTGCGCGTACTGCGTGCAGATGGCCACGACCTTCTTCGAATCTTCCACCGAGGCCTTGGTGGCGCCGGCGTCGAGATGCATGTTGGCCTTGATGAACTCGACCGCGCGATAGGCGCCGGTGGAAACGGCCTGGGTCGAGGCGCCGGTGAACCAGTAGATCACCGCGCCGCCGACGACGAGGCCGAGCAGGAACTGCGGATGGAGAAGCGACAGCTTGTCCATGTCCACCGTCAGCTTGTTGGTGAGCATGACGATGATGGAGAAGATCATCGTGGTGGCACCGACGACGGCCGTACCGATGAGCACCGGCTTGGCGGTGGCCTTGAACGTGTTGCCGGCGCCGTCGTTGGCCTCGAGGAAGTCTTTGCCCTTTTCGAATGACGGGGTGAACCCGAAGTCGCGCTTGATCTCGGCCTCGATGCCAGGCATCGATTCGATCGTGGAGAGCTCGAAGACCGACTGGGCGTTGTCGGTGACCGGGCCGTAGGAATCGACGGCGATGGTCACCGGGCCCATGCCCAGGAAGCCGAAGGCGATGAGACCGAAAGCGAAGATGGCCGGGGCGATCATCAGCGCGCCGGCGCCGACGGGGAACATGCTGCTGATCCAGGCGCCGATGCCCATCAGGCCGGCGATGGTGATGCCCATCCAGTAGGCGCTGAAGTTTCCGGCGATGAGGCCGGCCAGGATGTTGAGCGAGGCGCCGCCCTCTCGGGAGGCGGTGACCACTTCCTGCACGTGGCGCGATTCGGTCGAGGTGAAGACCTTCACCAGCTCGGGGATGATGGCCCCGGCCAGCGTGCCGCAGGTGATGATCGTGGAGAGCTTCCACCACATCGAAGCGTCGCCGCCGAGGGTGGGGATGAGCAGGTAGGAGACCGCGTAGGTCACGCCGACGGAGAGGATCGAGGTGATCCAGACCAGCGACGTCAGCGGCGCTTCGAAGTTCATGGTGTCGGCGTTCTTGAAGCGAGCCGAAGCGATGGCGCCGTTGATCCAGTAGGAGACCGCCGAGGTGATGATCATCAGCACGCGCATGACGAAGATCCAGACCAGGAGCTGGGTCTGCACGATCGGGTCGCTGACGGCGAGGAGGATGAAGGTGATCAGGGCCACGCCGGTGACGCCGTAGGTTTCGAAGCCATCGGCGGTGGGACCGACCGAGTCGCCGGCGTTGTCGCCGGTGCAGTCGGCGATGACGCCGGGGTTGCGGGCATCGTCTTCCTTGATATTGAAGACGATCTTCATCAGGTCCGAGCCGATGTCGGCGATCTTGGTGAAGATGCCGCCGGCGATTCGGAGAGCAGCCGCTCCGAGCGACTCACCGATGGCGAATCCGATGAAGCACGGCCCGGCATAGTCGCGCGGGACGAAGAGGAGGATGAAGAGCATCAGCACCAGCTCGGTGGAGATGAGCAGCATGCCGATGGACATGCCGGCCTTGAGCGGGATGTCGTACGTCGGGAAGGGCTTGCCGCGCAGCGAGGCGAAGGCGGAGCGCGAGTTGGCAAAGGTGTTGACGCGGATTCCGAACCAGGCCACGCCATAGCTGCCGGCGATGCCGACCAGGCTGAAGACGATGATGATGGCGGTGCGGGTGGTGCCGTAGTGCCGCAGCACGCCGAAGTAGAAAATCATGATGATGCCGATGAAGACTTCCAGCAGCAGGATGAATTTGCCCTGGGTCTGCAGGTAGGTCTTGCAGGTCTCGTAGATCAGCTCCGAGATCTCGCGCATCGATGCATGCACCGGCAGGTTCTTCAGGCGCACGTACATGACGAAGCCGAAGAGCAGTCCGAGGACGCAGACGACCAGGCCGAAGAGGAGCAGTTTCTGCCCGCTGATGCCGAGAAACGAGACGCTGCTGAGATCGGGCAGCACGAGATTAGCCTCGGTCTGCGCTTCCTTCGGCTGTCCGGCCAGGGCCGATTCCTGAGCCGCGACCGGCGCGTTTCCGGCCGGATGAGTTGTGTCCGCGCTTTGCGCTTGCGCAACGCCGGCGATGCAGACCATCAGCATCGCCAGGACCAGCGTGCGCGTGATCCATGACTTCATAGGTCC
>Ga0157378_10000465_pt1 | contig 38604 bp, 54 predicted proteins | sample M65metaG_FD_115309 | JGI IMG/M metagenome (GOLD analysis project Ga0157378, IMG submission 115309) | Miscanthus rhizosphere microbial communities from Kellogg Biological Station, Michigan, USA - M6-5 metaG | ecosystem: Host-associated > Plants > Roots > Rhizosphere > Soil | place: USA: Michigan... | reverse complement strand
TGCTGTTCAAGTTCCTTTTGTTCTCGTCTTTTAACAGCATACTTAATGGCAGCATCTTTACAGTTGTAACGCCAGAACGCATCGATATCATCCCCCTCTTTCCATTTCTTTCCCTCGTCTTTGTAGAATGGATGCGTGGTATATTGAGAGACGAGGAACGCCAGACTATGCGGCAATTGTGGATAAAGAGTGTGATGTGCAAGGAGAGTATCGAAGCCGACAGTGATCGAAAGCCAATCTTTAAGTCGTAGCCAGTAGGCGTCGAACTGCCCATTCTGTGCAATAACTCTATGTGAGTCACACAAGTCTTGGAGGTCCAACAATAGATCGGCTTCCTCCTGAACGCTATATCGATTGCGTATCCCGTCACGCCAGTTAAGACACATGGCAAGGTGTGGATCGTTGGCCAACCCGATGCAGGCCGTCTCGCCATTAATCGTCTCGATGTCAAGAGCCGGGGCCTCACTACTAGCGCGAAGACCACGTATGAAATCACGGGCCATACGAAAAGAAGGATTAATAATGTGCTCAATTTGGTACTCCTTGAATACGCCACGGTTGACCATGTCAAGCTTGTGGCAATCGGAGATAAAGATCGGCTCCATCTTCAACTCACGTTGAGCATAGGCCGGGTTAAACGTGCAGACGATATACCCAAGCTCGCCATTGGGAAGCTTACGCTTGAGTACCGACCCACGCCAGTTCGAAATACCTACCTCGTCGGTACAGGCTTCGAGTGCATAGTTTCCCATTGCGAAGATGATACGAACATCTTTGAGCTGCTCAAGTTCCCACCGGACAAGTCCGATCCATTGATCAAGCTCATCCCGATGCACAATGTTTCGCTCGTTGCCTTTGCGCGACAGTGAAATTTGTCGCTTAACCACATTGGTAACATAAGTGTTAGCACGATGAAGGCCATACTTACGCACAGAGTCCCATAACAACTTGCCAGCATTACCAACCCAAGGTAGACCCTGACGTACCTCACTCTCGCCCGGACCTTCACCGACGATTGCAATACGCGAATTGATCGGTCCATCTGAGAAGACCTCGACTTCGAGGCCCTGTTGAAAAGCGTGTTGTTCGAATTCCACTTGAAGAGCATCACGATCATACTCCGGTGTTTGTTTATTCTTCGGTTTGGCCATTGTCGTCTTTCTCGTCTTTTTCAACTGCCTTAGCGTATACGTTCCCACAATCGTTGCAGTACATATACAGTCCAATACCACCACCGCCAGCAAGTCCATAACCGGGTTCGGTGTTGTATGATTTACATCTTGGACATTCTAGCATCTGTGTGACTCACATTAGAATGGGATATCGTCTAGTTCAGGATAAGGCAACTCGGCTCCGACGCGTCTGGCTGCATCATTTGCCCTATATCGCCTTGTCATTTCTCGTGACTTACCTCGCTCTTGAGCGGTATGAAGGCGGTTGATTTCCTTCGCAACGCTCTTGAGCAAGGTCTCAGTACGTCCACCATACGTCTTAGCGACATTGTTGAACGCTTGGATGATCAACTCAAGATCGCTAAGAATGATCATGGCTAATACTTCTTCAATGACCGGAACATTCCACTACGGTCGCAGATCAATACGACCATATGCTTTGCTCTTGTAACCGCAGTGTAGAAGTTTTTACGGTTAAGAAGCCACGACTGTCCGCCTGTGATACAGTATATGATCGTCTTAAACTCACTCCCCTGTGACTTGTGTGTAGTAATAGCGTACCCCAACTCGATGCTTTTCCTCGGATCGTAAGAAATTGCATGTCCGTGATATGGGGAGTAGGCTCTAACAGATGGAGGCACAACCAGCGATCTATCAGGTGTAAGCAAGCCGATTGATCCATCTTCGTCATTGACCCATTCGATCTGCCCGATTTCGCCATTGAACAGATTGAGTTGGTAGTCGTTTTTGGTCCAGAGAAATTTATCCTGCCCACGGACGGCAAGATCGGCTTGCGGTTCTTTCCCACCATCGTCATGCCTTTCAAGCAACAAACAAGGACCACGACCATTCCACTTGACTTGCAAACTCGGGTTCACTCGAATTGTCCCGTACTTGCCTCGTCTCGTGGGCATGATGATCTGATGGTCCATGTCCATAAAGTCTTTAGTCGCGAAGTGGATCAGGCGCTTAATCGGGTTATCGTCATAGATAATCCGAAAGCGTTCGTTCTGGATCGGAACACGCCCCTCTAGAATTCTCAACGCATTAGAGACAATGAAGTCATCGCTTCGATAATTGTGCGTGAGGGTAACGTTTCCGTCGGGTCTATTGAGTACCTTGAGGAATGGCGACTCACTTTCTCCGTCGGACTCAACTGGGGGAAGCTGATTATTATCGCCGAAGAAACGAATGCACCCGTTTGTAGGAAGTGCTTCCATGAGTTGCTGGTATAGGGTTGGTCCCAACATAGAAGCTTCATCAACGAAGACAACTCGTTCCTTGAGGGGGAATTGTCGATTTCGTTTAGGCTTATTTTCAGGAGGCGGCTCACCTTCAATTCGTGCTTCCTCATGATCCTCGGGCGTAGGAAATTCCAATAGACGATGAACAGTCTTTGCCGGGATGCCAGTAAGTTCTTGTATTCGTTTTGCGGCCCGTCCTGTTGGAGCGCAGAGAGCCACTTTGTCTCGTCCCACTTGTCGTCGCACTTCGGCAAATGCCTTACCAAGAGTACGGGTTTTGCCGGTGCCAGCCCCTCCGGTGACACCGACAATTCGTATTTGTAAGTCTGCACAAAGTTCAATTGCATGAGTTTGTTCCAGACTATCATTGCCTTCATTCGCCACAGTATTCGCCCTTTAGCGAGCGGCTTCTTCTATAATCTTCTTCGCACCGCCGATCGCCAAAGTACGGAGAAGTTCAGCTTGACGCATCCCCATGATACTCGCCGCAGTATTGATCAACGTGGCATAATCACCCTCGCAACGAAGAATTAACGAGGCGTCGCCAGTCTCAAACTTCTGAGTGAGATCAATGAGAACCATAGGCACTTTATCAATAGACATGAGGTTGTTCCTTTGCTGATTGGGGTTTCGGCCTAGGCCTCACGCTATTTGCGTAGACCCCGTGTGACTCACACAAAGTCACACGGGGGTAGTTATGGTTAACGAATATGGTTAACGCTAACCCTTAGCGACGACCGCGAGCGCCCGCAGCCTTCTTCGGAGCCGGAGCATCTTCCTTGGCCGGAGCCTTGGACGGAGCACGACCCTCAGCCGACTCGATGCTCTTGATCTGAGCACGCGACTCACCCTGATACTTCTCATGCACAACCTTGAGGCGAGCTTCCTGACCCATCCACTGGTTCGGATCGATCGTGGTCGTGTTCGAGTCGAGACCGATCTTTTCGATGAACTGACGCAGATTGTACAGACCGCGACGATCACCCTTCTTCGGCTTCACGATGCGGTTGTAGTACAGGGTCGCACCGTCTTCGAAGTCATCCTGCATGTCAGCGGGAATTTCCGACGGAGCAATCTTGAAGGCAATTGCAAAATACTCGTTGCCCTTCTGCGAGGTCGCGACTTCCACCGACTGGATTTCGCCGGTGTAGTTGCCAGCCGGGAGTTCCGGGGGCTTCTCAGCATCGGCCAGATTGTCTTCAAGCTCGATGATGCCCAAGGTCTCACCGTCCTCGTCATCGGCCATACGCACAGCAAATGCGGAGAGCAGGGACGAAGCAAGTGCGTAACGGCTGGCAACGATCAGTTTGTGGATCGACATAGGTAGTTACTCTTTCTCTGGCTTAGCCAGTTGGGGGGATAGGTGTAGCTATCCCGTATTGGGCACGTGCCCGTTAGACCCTCTACACAGGGATCAGACTAGGTCTCTCGGTTCCTTGAAAGCGCACACTTGTTATCCGAGACGTTACCGCGCTGCGACCTCAGTGTGACTCACACAGACTAGAAGGACTCGCCGCCCTGAATTCCAGTCGTGCGCGTATCAGTTTCGCCATTGGCGGGTGTCGGCATACCTTCGATGATACGCTGACGAAGCAGATAGCCTTCAAGCTGCCAAAGGTTCTTGAACGCATTCTCGAACGCATAACGCTGACCGATTTCCAGCACATGGTTACGCGGATCAGCCGCAGCCGACACACCATGCACCATGAAACCATTCGACATTTCGATGATGCAGATCGTTAGGACGCCTTCGGTCGTTGACGCATGATGTTCCATGAACTCCACGTGAGCAATCTTGTCCTTGATCGAACGCTCCGTAACCTTCGGGAACTTGCCCGCAGCCGCAGCTTCCTTGGCTTGATCAAGAGACAGCTTCGGTTCGTCAATAGCACCACTACCCTTAAACCTATCCATCGTTCTCTCTCCGTTACTCCGTGTGTGAGTCACACGGATTACTTCTTACGCTCGGTCTTGGGGACAGGGATTTTCGAATATTCCGAGTCAACCCATTCGTCGTAAAACTTGGCAATTGTCATCTGCCCTTTGTCGGGCTTTGTGTTGTCGTAGTCCAGCGTAAACTCAGGGTCTCCATTCTGCGCAAACATGCGCGACTTCATGGGGCGCCTCTTTCGTGTAGGGCGCACAGCGAGCTTGCGAACCCTGTCTCCTGTAGTTTCTTGAGACATGAACCATATTTCGGACAGTCGCCATGTAACACCATTAACAAGTTTTCCGCCCAACTGTACTGCGATGTAGTCGATAGTATCTGATTGACCCGGAACAAGCACGGGGTCTGCTTCGTGTGCGGTGAAGATAATGTGAACTCCGTGCTTGGCTGTAACACGCAGTAAGCCTGTAATGACTTCGAGTAGAATAGCGTTTCTTCCTCCGTAGGCAGATAGCCCCGGCGTTTCCATAGTAGGTGTAAAGCCTCGGCCTGCTCCAACTCCGGTTCCCACAGCTTTTTGGAGTGCCTTGTATTCGATAGCCGTTGTACTGTCAACGACCACAGTTGCGATGTTGGTATGTTCGGCGAGGTACTGATCCAGTCCAAAAGGGTTATCAGACTGAGCGTGCTTAAAAAGATCGTCGTAACGCATATCGCTAACATTGGCCACGAAAACATCATCACGGCCAGCAACAGAGACATGCTCATTGTCGCCAAAGCTAAGCCACAGCTTATCACCGGGAGCCGTTGCAGCAAAAGTTGACTTACCACAAGTGGCTGCTCCCCAAAGAAGGATTGCCATACGAGTTTGAAGTTCTGGGCCTTTAACGACATTGATACCACCTGCTAGTGTGCTTGTAGGATGCTTTGGCTTGTCTTTCGCCATGACTTACTTTCTGGTATTTTCCGGCGGTTGGTAGTTGTGTGACTCACACTCAAAGACATCGTGAGGCGATATCTGATACCGAGTAGTGTCGAGACCCATCCGCTTTAGGACAATTTCGAATGGTTCATAGCCATCCCTACCAGATATGTCTGCCCTTGTCAAGCCATAAATTGCGATAGCGAAAACTTTTTTTCCGTATCGATAAACGGGCATGACTACACGGCGTTCATAGTTAACCAGAGTGATGTCGAGGCGGGGATATCTGTTCATCAGATCGGTAAGAGGCATGTTCGCTTCTTCTTTGGTAAGCTTAACACGCTTTACACAGGAGGGATTGCGACTGGCGACGCTATCCGCTTCCTCTATCTGCATCGTAGCGTAATAGGCATTGCCCATTGAACGCCATTCCAACCAAAAAGAGACCTTCTCTTTAACGACTTCCTGCATTTTCATATTGCGTATTCCTCGATTTCCTTCTCAATCGCCAACGACTCTTTCATCGTGGCAATGTTATCGTCTTCGTCAAGCTGACACTGAGACTTCGGGAGCCACACTGACTCTTTGTCTGCATCAAAGCAGATCAGATAGGCATCATCAGTCTCATGCACCACTGAGAAGTATTTGAGATCAACCAGCTTATCTCGTTTCATGTGACTCACACAATGTTAGCGGAACAGACGAGCGAACATAGCGAACAGTATGCACAGCCCAATGACTAGACCAACGTAATATAACGCCTCGGTCATAGTTCTCTCACGGATCGTTCGCCAGCAATCGCTTGCTCTGTAGGTGAGCCCGGAGGTTTTTCCATCGAAGCCCATTGCTCGATGCGACCATCCGGTGTATCGCCACAAAACTGGACGAGCGAACATGGACGAAAATAACGGTTGCACGAATGGGTGTATCTTGGCGCGTGCTCCCAATCGTCTTTGTAAGCCTCGAAAAGCTCAACGGTGTGTCTGAACCAAGCAGCCCAAGTACGTACAGAGTCGGCTGTTCGCGATACGACCTTGACATATTTATCGTCTCCCCTTCCGCTCGGCTTGACCTTCAATCCTTGGATACGGGAATGAGCGATGCCAAATCCGAAGTAAGTAGAAGCAGCGGTAAGATAACCCGTGACTTGATGTGACATATCGAAAGACATGATCCATCCGTCATCAAGCCTTGAAGCAGTCTTGTTCTCATCAAGTGTAGGTCTTCCGCCCCGATGCAGGTCCAACACCAATCCGTCGATCGTACCCGCGAAACGAATGGCTCGTCCATCCTCGTAATAGAGGACAACGTCAAAGACCTGCTCAACTCCGACGAGGCAATTGGGGTCTTTCTTGTCAGCAACCCATATCGGCCAATTGTCCATTTTGGGAAGCTGTTCATCCACATAGACAATGGTGGCCATTTCCATGTTGCTGATGGTTCGGACGTCATCCGATGGATCATCAAAGAACTTTCCGCTGTGTAGAACCGCAAAGGCAAATTGCAGAAGTTGCTCGCGTTCATCGAGTTCCCAATCAACTGCTCCAATGACCTCATTCCACCGGGTACGGCCAAATAGCCTCTCACCATTAACCTTTGCATGTCTCTTAAGACCCATCCTCTGCATCAGTTGCCACAGCCGAACCGCCGCGAATACCTCGTGCATGGCGCTTCCGGCTTCGAGAGCCATCGCTCGGGCGTTGGTCGAGTACACTTTCTGCGGGTGGACTACTCCCCACGTCGGGCACTGGTTCATGTCCGTCAGTCGGCTGTTCGAGTATGGATGCAGGGACGTTTTCTGCTCTTTCGTCGTCAGCCGAATGTGCGTCAGTTTTGGAAACCTCTGCAATGTAATCAGCGAGGGACTTGTGACGAGAGCCTTGCCAGTTTTCGCTTTCTTCGTGGTTGATACCACCGACCGTTGCGTTGGTTTCCTTGCGGGCAGTTTCGACATCGATCCGATCCTTGGCGTTGAGATAACGATAAATGGGATCGGCCAAGGCCTCGACATACTCCAAGAGAGCATTGTCATCAACTGGGTAGGGCACACCGTTGACTGTGTGACTCACACACCAATTGCGTATTTCATCTTCCGCATCGCGGAAGTCAGCTTCGGCTTCTGTCTCGTGGAATGAACCGTCATTCGCGAGGAAGCCAGACACAGGTTTACCCATGATAATCACCCTCGTCGGTCAACGGTTCGCTACCGACAACCTCTTGCAGCCCGACACGCTGACGCAACTGTGCAAGCTGCCCACCCATCGACTCATTGAGCGCGACAAAGTTCTGCACAGTCTCAGTCAAAGCCACAAGAATTTTCATGGCCTGATCAAGCTGTTCGATGCCTTCCCGCTGTTGCTCATACATCTGCGTAAGCACAACGGCAATGTTGCCATCGATGCCACGCTTACGCAACTCGACTTGAAACTGATTGAATGTCAGGCTCATGGGACTTCCTTCTTTGGTGTAACGGGTTCAACAAGTTCACTGCGGATACGATTGTACGCAGCATCGAAATTGAGCAGGAACGTCTGCTTCAACGGCTCAAGTTGTTCTTCTGTCAAGTCTCCAAGCCTCTTCTCACTGCCAGCATCAGCCGCAGCAAGCATTTCACCAAGAGCCGCACCGAGCACCGCAACATAACTGACACTGTCAATGCGAAAGCAATGTTGAATGTTCTCGATATTTGTAGAGACTAGATTGTGAACGAATGTCTCCAATGGGGTCGTGTTAAGTGCCAAAATCTTCTTGTCATTCATTCTCTTCTTCCTCTTCATCGAGAACGTGCATTTCGCGCATTTCTTCGACCATGCCCAATTCATTCTTCAAATGGGTAAGACCAGCAAGACGGTTCTCAACCTTCTCCATGACCTTATCCAGTTGCTCTAATTCTTTGCCGAGCATGTCATACTGACGAGCAATACGTTGCTGTATCTTACTGCTCTCATGAGCCAGCTTAGCATCCTTGCCAGTATGGTACTCGACTGCGGCAGACATACGCCTCGCCTGAACCTCCGCAATGTGTGTTTCGATTTGTTCGCGAGTGTGATCATCGAACGACGGCGCTAGGACAAGTGGCATTTTTCCAGTAACCCTTCAAATTCTTTCTTCGCTTCGGAGAAGTCAGCCCAAAACTGTTTAGCCTTCTTTTCGAGCTTCCAGCTATCTGAATGCTCTAAAGCCGTGTCAGTCTGTACTGCCGAATAGTGCTTATTGATCATCTTCTCTAGGGCCTGTTTAAGTCGTGTATCCATGAGGTTTCTCCGTAGAGTAGACATGCCAAGACCAATGCAGCGATCAGAGCAAGCACAAGACAAGCAACTTGAAAGCAGCCGCCTACACGATCTGGATCAATGTCCATGTGTGACTCACACAAGATGTTCGGGTTTACAGATACGCGACAAAACTGTCTGGTCCACCGACTTCACAAAGTTCGCGTCATCGGCCGAGAACAGTTTAATCATCACAACATGTGCCACGTCGGGGTTGACATAGCACGAATGGAAATACTTTCCATCCCGACGGCGGATCGCATAAAGCTTCTGACCCTTAGCTGCCGTCAATAGCGGCAGGGACCGCTTGTGTCCCTGCGCAATTCGATCACGAGTGCTCGTGAAAGGTATTACCTGCATTCACCGCTCCACAATGCTCAAGGTACGGTTGCGTGAACCGTCCTTTTTCGATTTCTCGATCAAGTCTTTTGTGATTGCTTCGGGGACTTTGTACCGCTTCTTCAACTCTGCGGCAAGCTTGTCGTCGTCACGCTCCCGACGGGGTTTCGAGACTTTAACCATGACAACGAAATGTGGGCTTTCCCCAAGATGGTACTCGCCTTCTTCCAAGTTCTTATACTCGTCAATAATCTCTTCTTCTTCCAACTTATCCCATGCGTCGTCAGACTGCTTCTTCGCATACTCCTGCACCTTATCCCACATGAACGCACGTGCAATGAGGCCGCCTGTGTTGCTCTTGTCTTGACTTAACGGCATAACCGTGTCGGCAATGAGCATAAGGAACTTGAGGATCGTTGCTTGGAACGTAACCTCACGGTGGGCAGTCAGCTTGGTCACTGTTGACCTCGTAGAAGTAGTGGACATTGTAATGCTCCGGTGTTATGTGACTCACACAGTTACTGGCAATTAAGTTCCCGCCGGGTACGCAGCTTAGGGGGGCAAAGAAGCCAATCCCGACGGGCACTATGCTAGTGTGGGGATACGCTAGCATAGTATAAGTAACACTACCACAAATTGCTATCGGTGTCAAGCCTTATTTTTTGGCTGCATTGAGGGGTGATCTGAGCCCTTTAGATTGAAGTTTGTCACGCGTCCGGTGCTGATAACGTGAAAACCTTCCTGTGCTAGCAACCCTCTTTGCTTCATAAAGTAGCGATGCACACGCAACTGAGCATCTTTTTGGCTTCTATCAGGCGAGCGGACATACAAAATGACCATGTGCGTCTTCATGCTATCTTGTCCGCTGGCTTGATTTTGACCACAGAAGTAGAACCGTCACCGTGCGTAGTCTCACGCCAGATGCTACCGTCTTGGTTGAGTATCAAATAGGTGCCTTCGGTACGGTCCTCGTTGTAGCTGAGCCATATAATCCATTTGGGTGGACTGCCCAACTCGCGCCTTTCGGCCAAAATCGGTTGGCCGGAAGACTTGATTTCAACGACTTCACGCTTGATAGCTTTACGCGCAATGTGCGGCATGACTCGATCCGTGATAATCACGGCCTCTTCTTCGAGTGCTATCTTGTGCTTTGCTCTGGATTTTGTCATTCGCCTGCCTCCGCTATCTCAAGAGCTTTGAAGCCGGGAGGCTCATTCACGATAAAGAATTCCTTCAAGGCATCGATTGACACAACGCCCTGAATATAGATCACGTCCTTTTGGATCGTCACTTCGAGCGGACCAGCTTGGCACTGGAATAGCATACGCTCGAACAGATTGGCATAACCACGTTTGGCGCGGATATGCTTATTGATCTGGCATATGTGATTGATCAGCTTCTGTAGCGTGCTCTCTGTGTGAGTCACACGCCCGCCATGAATGTTATTGCTTAGGTAATCGGCCTGTTGTGCGATATTTACCCCAAGCTCTTTGAATTGGCGTAGTTCTTTAGGTGTCATGAGTCCGGTGTCCTTTTATATGATAGCGAGCACACATGTTTGGCCTATGTGGGCTGCGCGAAGAAGGGTTACAAGGTATCACGAAACCCATACATTTGTCAAGCAAAAAGCGCAAAACAATAGGCAAAAAATTAGCCCGCCGCTATCTCTAGCGACGGGCCGATCGTTGGGTCCGCTATCAGGACTGCGGAATGTCCGCCGCGACGTTCGCAGCCGGATCGGACGGGGCCTGAGCCACAGCCGTACCAGCCGCAGCGACCGCCGGCAGATGCGACTTGAGCTTGGGCGCGAGTCCCTTGAGGATTTCGACCTGAGCTTCGATTGCGTCCGAGTCGTCTTCGCCCTGAGCCGCAACCAGCGCATCGATCGCAGCGCCGATTTCGTCCGTCGTCGCCGAAAGCTGCGTCACAGCATCGACCAAGTCCTGAGTGCTCTGTTTCATGTCAACGTCCTCTTTCAGAATGCGGAGTAGCAATCTTTCAATCCGTTCGAGCCGCCACTCCATACGCTCGATATTGCGTCCGACTTGATGAATGTTCACATGCGGGGCCTCCTTATGTGAGTCACACACAGTCAAAAAGAAACCCCCGGTATTGCTACCGGGGGTCATTCCCTTCTAGCCTGACTGTTATATCAGGTTTTCAGGGCGTTGTCAATAGCGGTTCGGGCCGCCTTGAGGCTTTCGGTCGTCTTGGGATCGAGAGCTTTGAGCTTCGGGAGGATGCTCAAGAGGCTTGTGCAGACACTCTGGATTGCAACCGAGGGATCGATAGCAGTTCCGGAGGTACCCGTTTGGCCACGCTTGGCGACAACCTTACCCTCGCTTTCGGCAGCCATTTCGGCCAGCGCCGTAAATGACGGCTTTTTCTTGAGCTTGGTCTTGTTCTCACCCTCGCCGACGGTGATCTTTTCGTCAAGCAACACGCTTTCGGCGCCGAAAGTCTTGTTCACAGCCGGGCCGGTGATCTGAAGGGTTCCGGTCTTGGCATCTTTCTTGATGTCCAAGTCTTTCAGCACAATGGCATGTGCAGCCATTGCACACTTCTTGACCAGATGCATAAAGTTGCTGCGCGTGGTCGCCTTCTGGATCGTCGCAGGCGCATCTTTCGGGTCTTTCGCAGTCGGGAAATACTTGGAAACCGACTTCGCATAGACAAGCCGCGACTTCGCCTTATCACCCTCGCCCGACGTCTCGACTTCACGGAAACCGAGCGCAAGCCCAATCTGAGCGTTCATCAGATTGATTGCCTTTTTGTTGTCTTTGAACGCGGCGGAAAGATCAATCGAGTCATCCGCCTTTGCCGCCTTGACAATCGCAGCAGTGGTTGCGGCAAGCAAGTCATACCGCTTTGCCTTGACGGCATCGATAAGCTCGTTTGCCTTCTTTTCGTCCTCGTAAGCCTTTGCCAATCCGGCAATGACCATCGGGCCGACGTCTTTCGACAGTGCGCCGGTCTTAATCGTCGGCACAAGGTTCATGCCGGTATCGTCGCCCGACTGAACTTCGGTTTCCGGCTTGCTCTTGCCCTTCGCCGGGGTGGCTTTCTTCGCTGCTTTCGACATTTGGTAATCTCCTGTTTGAGCCGTAGCTCGTTTGCAACAATCAAAGACTACGCCCGCTGTGTGACTCACACAACGGGCGCAAATGCATAGCTGGTATGCGTCTAGCGCATAACTACTTCTTGATATTCAGTTTCGCGTCGTAACCGATACGATCAATCGAACGCAACGCGACGATAAACGACGCGTAATCATGTTCATTCCAGTCACTGCGACCGGCTTGAACCTGAATTGCCCGATTGAACGTATTGACCAACTGAGCCGCAACCTTCAACCGCTCCATATCCAAGCGGTTGATTTGATCTTGAACAGTTGCCGCATGATCGTCCATATCCGAAAGATTGGACATATCGGCTTTCGGGAAAACCTGTTGCACAGCTTCGTTAACATGCTGTGACAATTCGTCAGGTTCCGCCATGCCAGTTGTTTCCGCCCCGCTACCGAAAGTTTCGGCTTGGTTTGCGTCCGTCGTCGGAGGGGCGAGGAACGATGGCAGGTCCGATGCCGATTGCGTCCGTTTAATTGTGGGTTGGGCCATTTTCCGGTGTTTCCCTTTGGTTCTCCTGTTGCATCATTACAACAGGCCTAACGGCTAGCACATTTAAGGCTAGCCGTCAAGTCTATTGTGTGAGTCACACAAGGTTAATCAGATTGGGCCTGTATGCCCCTGTGATGGTTGGCACGGCGCCGTTCCGCTTCACTTCCACCCTTCATATTGACCATTGAACGGGTTTGGTCCGCTTGCTCAACTGAGCGGGGATCGAAACGCAGCGTGAAACGTCCCATATCCCGCATGTAACTGTTGGTCGCGATGCCTCCCGCAACCGCACGATAACCCGACTTCTTATCAGCCGGACCACGTTTCGCCATAGTATAATCTCCCATTAGGACGGTGCTGCTTCTATCCTGTACCTTGTGGCACAGGTAGCTAGATCGCGGTCAAAGACCCACCTAATCACCGTTCCTAACGCCTTAAGCCGGGTAGGCCAATTAAGGCCGCCCGGCATAAGGTTAGACTGTCAAGCTATTGTCTTCGTTGGTCTCGAAAACAAAGACATATTCGCCAAGCCGCGTTATACCACAATGCAACTTGCCATGCCAGTCTAAAGTTTTACACAACTCAGACACGATTTTTTGCGCGTTCGCATAATCGTTCAATTCGTAAACGCGCGATTTGGTAATCGTCTTTGCTTGGCACATTGCAGTGACTCTGGAACCGCGAAACTGACTCGGCCCATGAAACCGCACTAGGATTGCTTGTATTGGCACGTCGGATGCTCCATTGAATGTTTAGTCTGCCGATGCGGATAAAGCGAATTCCGCCACGCTTCTTAAACATCCCAAAGCGAGCTTACCACGCAAATCGCTTCGAGTTGAGTTCCATCGCCCCTATGAATCATGATTGGCTTACACGTTCCGCCAAAACATTGCCCCGGACCACTTGAACGGTACCAACGCCGCGCTTTGATTTCATGAGCCAATTGCACAATCGTATCCGCATAGAGAACGATCACAGCGGATTGACAGGAACCATACCCACTAGTCGAGAGGGGCAAGGCTTTCGGGCTTTCATCCCAACCCGCTCGAAAACCGGCTTCATAACCGATTTTAAAGAGCTTGGGAACCGATTGTAACTCTTTATCAGTGAACCGCATTTGTTTCCCCTTTCATGCTTCACTAATGCCTAAAGCCGGGTAGCTGTTTTGCAACAGCGCCCGGCTTTAAAGCTATTCAGGTTCAATCACGATTTCGGGCGATTGCATATTTTGGTGATCAATCGCCCCATACGATTTCAGGCCCATTTTAATCGGTATCCGGAAATCATTGGGCCGCGTTTTCCACGTTTGCGTTTTCCCGTTGCGCCGTGCCTTCCAAACGCGACCATTTGTCATGACAACAGACAAACGGCCGTCGTCTAAGGCCTGTTCGATATATTCACGCGTTCTCATTGCTTTGGTTCCTTTGCAAAAAAGATCACATCGCCCAAAAGATGAACGCGGCGGGAGTCAAACGGTTGACCAATCGCCGTCAAATCATCGAACCAAGCTTTCGACGCGTTGCGATTATAGGAAAGGCCTTTCAACATTCCCTCTTCATTCGCATAAGCGATGCCACGCGTAAGACCGGCAAAGCGAGTAAAATACGGAATGGTCTCAATCGGACCATTAACCGCCTTACTCAATTGATCGTAATCCGGTCTTTTCGGTTGAACCGTCTTATCAATCACGCCATTTGCATGAAAGATAACGACAACGTAACCGCGTTTATCTGCCATTGTGTTTCCCTTTCTAATGGCTCTTATAACGCCTTAAACCGGGTAGGCATTTTGCAATGCCGCCCGGTATAAAGCCTAAGATTTGAATTCGCGTTTGTAACCACGCAACTCCCAACGCGTTAGTTCAAGCTTCCAGTTGCTTTCCGGCAAACCTTGCTCGAAAGCCGCGACAATCAAGCAAGCCCGTTCATAAGCCATTGCTTCATTGAGTTCCGGAGGTAATTCGATCCGGGCGAAATGCCGAAAGCCCGTATCCCATTGGTCGCGAGGAACGTAACCATTAGGACGCGTCGCGACATTCAAAACCCATGTATCTTGCGTGTAAGCCATTCGGTTCCCTTTCTTCATTGGTGTCACAGTATCGTGACGCCAAAGGCACGTGCAGCGCCAGCCATTTGACCTATCGTTGTCAAAGCTAGCCTCACAACGCACAAAACCGGGTAAGCCTCTTTCGAGACTGCCCGGTAATGCGTCTTATGTGTGAGTCACATTAGCTGCGATTGCGAGCCAACGTATTGAATTCGGCGCCGATGCCCGAATTCCGGAAGTCTTTGGTCTTGGCGAGGGGCGGAAAATTCTTCGTGTCGCATGCCGCCCGCGCTTTGGGCGAAAGCTTGACGTTGGTATCACCGCAAATCGCCGTAACCTTCTTTTCGAGTTCCGGGTTATCGGAAAGCGAATAGACCGTGACGGTACGCTGCACAGTCTTCGTTTCCTCCGCATAGGCCGCGCCAGTCAGCCAACCCGCAGTAGCGCAGGAGAGAAGGAAAGCGGCGGCGAAAATCTGGAACTTCGTCATTGGTATTCCCCTTATATGAGGCTTAATTGCCTCTCTAAATGGCCCATATAAGAGCCACTTAAAGAGATAATCCGCGCCATTCGTGGCAATAACCGCGCCAGAGGCACGGTTATTGCCACTCATTTTCCTACATATTCGCGCATCACTGCGGAAATACCTAATATTCATGGGAAACCCTACGTTGCGCGGGTGAACGGAGAACCCGATTTTCGCGCAACCTTCGGACGTAGCGCGCAATAAAGCCGCTTTTCCATCCTGTGCCTGTGCCGATATCCCTAGAGCCAACTAGGGGCGGCGATCAGTGCAAGGTCGATAATAGGTGATATCACGTCACGTTGCAAGAAAAATCGTGTGACTCACACAAAATTCTTTCGTGATATCGCGTCACATAAGCCATGCATTTAAGGAATATGCCTCTAGAAACGCATTAGAAGGCCACCCATAAGCGGAAAATATTCTGATATCAGAGGTCATTTTTCTGAAAATAATCGCTCCACGGGCTTCTAATTCGTGTTCGCGTTTCGATATCGCTTTGTTCTTGTCGTGTTCGCGGTCTGTTTTCATGTTCCTGTCAAGCGAAATATTTGAGCTATCACGTGAATTTTGGGCTTGACATCGCGTATTTTGGGGTTGCTAGCGATTGCGTTGGGGAGGCCGCCCGCGATTTTTTGCCCATTGTCAAGCATTATTCTTTCATATTTCGTGAATAATTCGCTTGACTCTCGCCCAATATGTGAGTCACACACATGAGGTTGTGTTCTGTTTACCCGAAGATTTCGGATATGACGAATGATAACGTGTTCGGAAATCCCGATATGCGTCCCCGTACCCTCCCCCATGTTTAAAAAGGGGGGCTGTAACAATTCGTGACTTGACAGGGAGCGAGCGAAGCGAGGCCACCCATACGTGAGATTTGCTTCGTATTCACCCTTCTTTCGGGGCAAACGTGCCTCTGGCGGGTGACTCACACAGGGCTTAAGTCATTGATTTTATTGAGTTTTTACGATTTTCACGGTTTCGTGATCATTTTTCTATTGACACGCGGGAACATTTCGGTATTATGGGCGTTAATTCATCGTGCTTTGGGTTGGATTGGACGTTGCCCGACGTTCCCGGCCAGTTTAAGAAGCACGTTGTTGGTGGATCGCTGCACACGATTAAGCCCCTCGGATTGGTTTCCGGGGGGCTTTTTTCGTGCGTGTATGGGATATATGTGTTCGTCAACACCGCCCCTTCGGGTCGATGTGTGACTCACATGCGCTTCGGTTTGGGTATGGTGAGGGGGCGGTGTGTGTATATGGGCCCTGCGGGAAGACAGAAGGATTATACACGTGTTGCGGGAAATGTCAAGCGTTATTTTCTGGCAAGGGTGCGGTGATGATAGCAGTATGGGTGAGGGGTGTCCGTGCCTTCGGCGGCGCGTTCGTGTGGGTGCTATCGCTGCGCAACATAAGCGTTGCGTCGGGGGCAACTCGAAAAATACAGAAAACACACGTCGGACATGCGATATCGGTCCATGAAATCTGTGAACGAGGCCGATAGCACATCATGAAAATAGTTTGTGTGACTCACACAGAGGGTATTGACATTCTCGTGTACGCGTGTTACATTTATCACATGCTGTTATTCCGCATTGATCGTGGTTTGGCAATTACACTCAATGGTCCGGATAGCTGTCTCGCTTATGTGAGTCACACAGCGCAGGGGATGGACATACACTTTCCGGTGGGTGATCCATCCCCTTTCCCTTTCTCTCACCGGGACGAAAGGATGAAACTGTGTCAATCTCCTATACTGCTACGGTCGCGGGTGGCTTCTTTGAGGCGAATGGTGTCGCTTCATTGAGTAACATGTCCACGCGCGGAAACCGTCGGCGCATCGCTGGTCAGGCTCTTGATGGTAAGGGCACCTTTGAACTGCGTGCGCGTATGACTGCGTTGGACGGTGTTGCTCCGGGCGCGAACGCAACCAAGACGTTTACGGTTGTCGAGGCCAATTCGGAGCTTGGTGGTCTGCGAGCCATCACGACCGAAACCCTTATCAATCGCGCGACGACGGCGGCGGACGTCACTCATATCGAGGCGACCGTCAACACGTTTTCGAGCAAGACGACGTTCGGGGCAAATCCGCCTGCGAACCTTGACGGCAACCCGTTGGGAACCCGTTAAGTTCTGTGTGAGTCACACAAGAGAGGGTGAAGACAATGGCACGACAACCGAGTATCCCGAAGAAGAGTGAGGCGCCGAAGATCGCTGAGGCACCGGACAAGGACGTCGCCGATTTGGAGAGGGAGCTTTCCGAAGTCAACGACGCTCCGACGCTCGACGATGAAGATGATCCGGACACGGTGTCTGAGTCGAGTGAAGAAGCTCAGGAAGACGACGACGAGGAAATCCTTGTTCGTATGAAGCACGATGTTGGTGTGCATCATGTGAACTTGCATCCCCTCGCCCCGGATACCGTGATCAGCATGAAGCGCGGTGAATTCAAGGGGCATCAGTCGCGTGGAATGCTTGCTGAGGAAGTCGGTGACGACTATGACGGCGAGGTCTACGATGTCTCGGAGCCGTGGAAGCCGGAAGTTAAAGAGAAGGCGTGATGGTCAAAGCTGCAAAGAAAGCAGTGAAGGCAAAGCCCGGTCGAGGATTAGCTCGGCCGGGTGATCCTTTGATTGCTGCGAATGGGGAAAAGGTTGAGCCTGAGAACAAGCCAACCAAGAGGCAATCAACGGTTATGAAGCTTGATGGGGCAATCGATCCCGCGCTTTATCGGCCGAACAAGAGAAGGATTTTGAAAGAACTGCCAGCCGCTCCGAATGTCATTTCAGGCATCGGGGCTGTTTTCATGTTCACTATGATGGGTGTTGGCGACCGTGAGATTGCTGATACGCTTGGCACGACTGTCGAGCATATCAACGAACTCCGAAGTCATCCCGCTTATGGTGAATGTTTCGAGAACATTCTTGGGGAGTTCATCAATGCAAACTCGACGCTTATCACGAGCCGAATTGCATCTTACGCGCAGACAGCGGTTGAGAAGATCGGAACGCTTGCGTCTAGTGCGAAGAAAGAAGAGACGCAGTTTGCAGCTTCAAAGGATATTCTTGATCGAGCAGGAATAAGGCCGAAAGATCAGGAACATCGTGCAAACATGAGTGTGAATGATCTGCGTATTATCATCGTCGATGGTAATAGGAGCAGTGAAGTTACTATTAACGTTGGAGAACAAGATGCCGATGTCTCGTGAGCAGCGCCTGAACCGTTTGCAGCGTATCTTTGACGTTGCGTTGAATAACAATCCGCTGGAACGGCCTTTTATGGCAACGCCGCCCACGATCACATTGACGGCTGCGACGGATGGCACATTGCCTGCGGGTACGTCGGTCGCGAACGGCTCTGCTTTGTCTTCGTTCGCTCAGAACCAGATTGCTTGGTATGGAGGCAATCCAGTCATTCAAGCGTCGGCCTATGCACGTGTTGAGACGATTGGCATTTCGACGCCGAACACGTCAGGCAATGCGGGCGGCGGTTCGAACCAGTGGTGTACCAGTCTTGAGTTCATGTCTGATGCACCGAAAGTTGAACTCTGCATGTTCATGAGCAATATCAAGCAATGCCGTGTGCAGGTGGATGGGCAGTATGACAGTGGCACTGTTTATACTGGTGCTGGTGCAGGTGCGGCGGACAATTTCTTGTTGCTGGATTTTGCGGGTGTTCGAGCGCCGCGTCGTATCCGTATCTTGAATGGTGCGAACAGTTCCGCCGGTATGAATTTGATCAAGTCGATCAAGAAGTCTGCGAATTGTGACATTTGGAAGCCGTCGCAACATGACGTGATCCATGCTGCATGGGTCGGGGATAGTTATGTTGAAGGTCAGACTGGCGGTAACACTGTGCAGCCGGTTGCGAATGGCAATTTTGTTTATCGTGCGAGTGAACGTCTTGGTATCCGCGATCCGAGACAGTTCGGTGTTGGTCAGACTGGCTATGTTGCCAGTGGGCCATTGGGTCTTGTGCCAGCAATCAATCAAATCCCTTATTGGCGAGTTCCGGCCGAAGGCATCGACATGTTCGTCGGATGCTATGGGTACAATGACGCGTCCAATACGTTCGATACGATCAGACAGGCTGTGCGGTCTTATTATCAGCGTATTCGTTCGCTATATCCAACGGCTCCGATTTTTGTGCTCGGTTGTCAGGCTGGTGCAGGTGGGCCGAACGCATCACAAATCACTTGTGAGAATGCGATTAAGCAGGGTGTTGCCGATTTGAAATATCGGGACATTCGCTTTATTCCTGTGTCAACCGATCCCGTTCCGTGGCTGAGCACGAACAACTCCGGTACGCTGGTGGATGGTGACTTGACGCATCCGTCATTGACCGGACATGATGTGCTGAGCTTCCGGGCTGCATTTGGCATCCGTAGCGCCTTGCAGGATATGATCAACAACTAAGTGTGTGAGTCACACAGAAAGGATACGTCAATGGCGATTGTGCATGATCTTTCCCTTGGTGGGGCAGACATTCCGGACGTGAGTTACTGCACGCCGAACAGGGTGAATGCAGGCGAACCGAATGGGTCGATCACGCCCCTTTATAATGGGGAGATCATTGAGGACACGACGAATAACTGTCTCTGGAAGGCAGTTTATCCGTTGACGGGTGTGGCGAACACCTGTTGGGTTGCGATTACCACTCCGAACTAGTGTGAGTCACACAATGAAAACGATGGGTCTTCTGACACGGCGTAAGTTGTTCACGCCGCAACGTGGTATGATGTCTGCGGGGGCTGGTGGCTTGCCTCCGTTCAACTATGTGTCGTTCTCAGAAGACCCGACGAAGTTTGCCTCTCTTGTTGGTGGTACAGGAGCAGGCATTCCTCGTAACTTTGCGGATGGTGCAGGTATTGCATCGACGTCTCGGCAGCTATTGCCTGACGTTCCGGGTGGTGGTGCAGGTGTCGGTTTCACTTGTACGGGATTGACGAAAGACCCCGGCGGTGATTGGTGGATTGGGAATTTCGGTGCTCAGCAAGGTAATGGTGGTGGTGCCAATCCGCCGACGAGTATTGTGCGTGTGTCGCCTGATGGTTCTACGTATGTCACTCAGGTTATCCTGACACAAGCGGTTGGCGGTTTACAGGGTGTGACGTACATTCCAACGGGCAACGGATGGCTTGCCTATGTGGATGGTGCGTCTTCTCGTATTTGCTTTGTGGATAGGACAGGAGCAATTCCACGTACACCGCTTAATCTTTCATTTGCCCCGAATGCTCTTGTATGGGATGATGTACGTCAGGGGCTTTGGGCTGGCAATAATAGTAACGGTGATGTGTGGTTGGTTACGCTTGCCGGTGCGATCATCGGTTATGCGGATTTCAATAACTGGCCGGGAACGCTCGATCATTTGAGTATCGATACGACCACAGGATTGTTGTGGGCTTTGACAGGTGCAAATGGATCACCGGGCAAGTTGGTTGCTTGGGATTTGACGCGTGATCGTTTTGTCAATAGCTGGTTGCTCAATGATGCAATGGCGCCAGAAGGTCTGTATGTGAATGGTGCAACGATTACAATGGTCAGCGATGGTCATTACCACGCAACAGGCTCGGCACCGAATACCGTAGCTCCCAACGACGTCAACGACTTTCAGGTGTATGCAACTCCGGCTGTTACAGATCGGAGGCATTCGCGTGTCTATAAGGCAAACGATTTGCTTGGCCCTTACGGACGTCAGGCATATCATATGCTGATTGATCGTGGTGCAGGCAATACGTCTGCGGACTTTACGATCTTTACGCGTAACGGTGACGCTACGATTAATGGTCTATCGGCCAATATTGCTTGGTCAGGCAAGACGGCAATTCCCGGTACGCCGCAGAATTTGGGGATGCGATTGCTTAACGGTGTCATGACGAGCAAGACGTTCGGTGATACCTACAGTCGTCAAGTATTTGCTGCGACATATGCGAATGGCGCGAACGATATTCAACTTGGAACGCGCGGTACAATGACGCCTGATAATATCGTGGACGTGATCGGCTCTGCTCTTGCACTTAATAAAGGTGCGGTCGGAGTTGCTTATCGTCCTCGGCTCGGCGCTTAGTGTGAGTCACACAGATGCCTAATTATCGTCTTGAGCGTGGGAGTCTCCAATGGCAATTCTCGGAGAGTCGTGCGAAGATACAAATATTTGGCGGTGGCTTTGCGAACGGCAAGACTACTGCCGCTGTCGTGACCAAGGCATTGCGCCTCGCCAAAGATTATCCGGGAAGCAACGGCTTGATTGCTCGCGAGACGTACCCGAAACTCAACGACACTATCCGAAAGGAAGTGTACAAGTGGTGCCCGAAGCATTGGATCAAGAAGATGCCAACGCAGGAGGACAACACTCTTTATCTGACCAATGGTTCCATTATTAACTTCCGGTACATTGCACAACGCGGAAAAATGACGGCTGATGGCACTACAAGCTCAAATCTTCTGTCTGCTACTTATGACTGGATTGTGGTGGATCAGATTGAAGACCCCGGCATTACTCATAAAGACTTCCTTGATTTGGCTGGCCGACTTCGTGGAACTACTCCTTATCGACCTCCTGCGGGTGAACAGGAAGACCCTTCGATGCCTTCTTCGGGGCCTCGTTGGCTTGTCCTTACTGCGAACCCCTCCCCGAATTGGTTCTTTAAAGAAGTGGTCCAGCCATACCTCATTTGGAAGAAGTCGGGTGTTAAGAAGCCTAATCTCTTGGTTGATCCGGACACTGGCACGCCTCTGATTGAGTTGTTTGAAGGGAGCACGTACACTAATGCGGCGAACCTTACTCGCGACTACATGGCGACGTTGGAGAGCTTGTATCGTGGGCAGCAGAAGGAGAGGTATCTAGAGGGTAAGTATGTCGCTTATGAGGGTCTCGTTTACAGCGAGTATTCTCGTGAGCGAAATGTGCTTACTCGTGAACAGTTCTTGCACCATTTGACTGAGTGCTTGAAGCGTCATGTTAGGATCAAGATCGTTGAAGCATACGATTTTGGTCTCACAAGCCCGTCATGTTATGGGCTATCGATGGTGGACGATTGGGGACGTGTGATTTTGTTCGATGGTTTCTATCGTCGAAACTTCCATTACACAGAGCAACCGGACGCTATCGCAGAGATCAGGGAGAAATATACCCATTACGATCTTGATTTTTCGCGTGCTATCGAGGCTGATCCGGCCATTTTCAAGCCTGTTGTCATTGCGGGATTGAAGGATACAGGTGCTACTATCGCGAAAATCTATCGTGACGAGTATCATTTGCACATGCGGCCAGCGAATAATGACATCGTTCAGGGGCTAGCAAAGGTAAGTGGCTACCTAAATGGACGGTTTGATATCCCGCATCCGATCACGGGAGAGTTGAAATCGTCGCTTCTTTATGTGGTTGACGACCTCGAAGACGACTTTTTCGAGAGTGAAATCACTAATTACTACTGGAAACGCAATCCAGCAGGACAAGCTATCGACGAACCGGCTGACCATCAGAACGATCACGCTATGGATATGACTAAATATTTGCTCAGTCATTTGCCGAAAGCAAGCGATATCGAGGTGCCTTCGAGTGCATTACCGCCCGAATGGATGTTTTGGCGGGAGGTTGACGAAACCGAAGACGCATGATAAGGTCTATGTGAGTCACACAGGAGGACAGGAAATGATGATGGTACGTATTCCGGCTCCAATCCGGAGTAACAATCCCGGTGCTTCATGGGATGATGCTTTTACCCGTAAGTGGGGAAGCACGAAAGCTGAGGCATTGAATGATGGTTTGGGACAGGGTAATCGTATTGCGTACTTCCCGACGAAGGTTCAAGGGGCTGCATGTCAGTTTGATCGTTGGTTGAATAGTGGTCATTATAGAAATAAGCCACTCGCAGTTGCCATTAAGACTTGGTCTGGTGGTAATTCGTGGCAGCAGTATGTTGATTTCTTGTGTGCTCGCGTACCGGGTTTGACTGCGGACACAACGATCAATGCTGCATTCCTTTCGTCGGCTCGTGGCATACAGTTGATGAAGGCTCAGGCTTGGCATGAGTCTGGTGAACCGTATCCTATGACTGATGCCGAATGGGCACAGGCTCAGGCAATGGTCTTTCATGGGACGCAGCCAACGCCCGCGAAGACAACGGTTAAGACGGTTGCAGGTTCGTCGGTTGTGGTCAGCACGACCGCAGTTGCCACGACTGCCGCAGCCGGTCATGCCAGCCCTTGGACAATCCTCGCAATCCTTGCAGTGGGTATTGTGATTGGGGTTGTTATTCATGTTCTCATTCAAAAGTTTCACGAGGAAAAGTAAGATGGATTGGGCTGCAATTGGAAAGATGATTGGACCGCTTGCCCCGACAATCGGTGGTATCGTAGGCGGTCTATTGCCTATTCCAGCAGGGAGTTTTATCGGTAAGCAAGCCGGTCAAATTCTCGCTGATGCATTGGGCGTTGAGAACGATCCGGGAGCAATTGCTACTGCGATCACGAACGATCCGAGTGCATCAGAGAAGATTGAGGCAGCGGAACGAGAAGCTGCATCGAAGTGGCAAGGTCTCGCTGACATGGCGAAAGCCTATTATGAGGCAAACTCGGCACAGTCTGAGTCGATCAATGCGACAATGCGTGCAGAGCTTGCTACGGGACAGAAGTGGTGGGCATGGAGGAACATCTATGGCTATTCGGTGGGCCTCGAAGCTACGGCAACGAGTTGGGTTATCCTCTACTCGATTGTGTTCGATCCGAATATCTTTAAGGCGGTTAGTGAGAGCTTGTCGTTTTTTCTGTCGTGGTACGGTCTCCGTTTTGGCCTACTTGGGTACATTCATAACCAGTCCACACAGGAGAAGGTAGCAGCGGTTACGGGTCAGCAGCCTGACGGTGTGATCAAGTCACTCGCGAAGGCAATCAAGTCAAAGTAAGTCTGTGTGACTCACACAAAGGATCAGGGCAATGGCAATCGACGACGACATTCCTCAAGACGACGGCGAAGTGTTTGACTTGGATAAGGCGACTGAGGAACCAGTCGAAGAAGCTACCCCTGAGCCTTTGTTTCGTGTTTACAAGGGTTCGAAGATTGCGATCTCTCGTGCGGTCGGTACGCTCTGGAAAAAGCGTCTTGATGCCGCTCTCGTTGCTTATGAGTTGATCTATAAGGCATGGGACGAAACGTTCATGTATTACAACAACAATCAGACCGGAGAATTGCGTACTCCGAGAGGGTTGTTTAAGCGTGGTGACTCGACAGAGAACATCGTTTACTCGAACCTCAATGTCATGTTGCCTGCTATCTATTCGCAAGACCCGGATATTGCGGTCAACACGATTGACGAAGACGATGCCGATATGGCTGGTGTGATCAAGTCACTGGTCAATGTTCTGATCCGTGGCAAGTATCTGTTGAATGCCAAGCCGAAGATCAGACGTATGATTGGCTTCTCTTTGCTTGCCAATTTTGGTATCCTCAAGCTGGATTGGACTAAGAAAGACGATAGCTCTGAGCAGGCTATGCAGACAATGCAGGAGTTGTCTGACAAGCTGGTTAAGGCCAAGGATATGGTTGAGGCTGAGCAGATTTACGGCGAGATTGAAGCTCTTGAAGCTCAGATGGAAGTGTTCGAAAAGAGTGGCCCGAAGCTTGGCAACGTGCTGCCTCAGAACCTCATTGTCGATCCGTATGCAGAGGATGATGATGGTCTTGATGGTAAGTGGATGATCGAAAAGATTTTCTTCAAGACGGCTGCACTCGTTGCTCAGTACACACAGCCATGCGAAGACGAGGACGAGGAAGACGATAAGGCTCGTGTGTATGTTTACAAGCCGACACACAAGGCGAGCTTTACAACTAATAGTGGTACGCGTGACGACGGTTTGGGAATGGTGCTTGATGCGTTGGGCACTTCTGATCCGATTAACAGTGTCACGAAGCATCAGAACGATGAACGTGCAGCATACCAGAACCTGTATTACACGGAATGCTATCTCGTGTGGGACAAAGCTTTGCGTCGTGTCATGCTCTTTCACCGTGACGATTGGACGTGGCCGCTTTGGGTTTGGGATGATCCGTTGAACATTTCACGGTTCTATCCGTACTTCATTAGCTCGTTTGGCATGTCCACTGGCGGTGTTGTCAGTGTCGGCGAAACGGCTTATTACCTCGATCAACAGGATGAAGTGAATGACATCAATCGACAGGTGGCGAAAATCCGACGAACTGTCTTTGATTACTTCTATTACAACTCAGATAAGGTTGATCAGAAGGAGGCAGAGAAGTTTGTCAATGGCATTCGAGGTAAGGGGCAAAATGATGTCAAACTACTGGGGGTACGTGCGGGCGAAGGCAAACTTGGCGACTTTATTCAGGCTTTCGTTCCGCCGTCGTTTGACCAACAACTTGCCCCTCTATTTAATAAAGACACCATTATGGCGTCGATCAACCGTATCTCGAATACGAGCGATGCATTGCGGGGTACGCAATTTAAGACAAACACGAATGAGGCCGCAGTACAATCGTACCAAGATGCGGCACGTATGGCAGTCGGGGCCAAGACGGATAGCGTTGAAGACACTGTCAGCGACCTTACACAAGCACTCGCGGAACTTTGTGTACAGAACTACACCCAAGAGGACGTGGCGAAACTGATCGGTGCTAAGCAGGCTCAGAAATGGCAGCAGATGGACCGTGAGCAGTTTGCTTCGAACTATCAGATTGAGTGTGTTGCTGGTACGATGGAGAAGCCGAACAGCCTATTTAAGAAGAAAGAGGCTGTGCAGATTGCTCAGAGCATTGGGCAATTTGCTTCTAAGGCACCAATGACAGCGTTCAAGATCATGTTGCGTGTGTTGCAGAATGCATTCTCGGAAGTTGTCATCAAGCCGGATGATTGGGAGAGTTTGGAACAGGAAGCTACAGCGTCGATGCAGCAAGGGAACAATGCGCCGGGTGGTGGTGCAATGGCTCCGGGTGGTGGTGGCGGTGGAGATACGATGGCACAACTACAGGCCTTGCCTCAGCAGACAAAGGCAAAGGTCGTTCAAATGCAACAGCAAGGCGTACCCCCTGCTCAAATCAAGCAGTTCTTGCTCGCACAAATTGGGACACCGGAAGGCGCACCGGCGTCTCAACAGCCGCAATCGGCACAACCAGTAGCGCAATAAACAGGCTTGTGTGAGTCACACAGCCTTGCAGGAGACTAAAATGGCACCACGTAACGTTGATAGGAATACCGCAATCGATACCGTCTCTGAGTCGCTTGGTCTCACGGCCGACGATTTGGGTATGGACAGGGACAATCCCTTTGACGGGATGGGCCTTGAAGATGATCCGGGCGACCTCGATCAAGACGACGATTTCGAGAACGAGCCGCAGGACGACGATGATGATTTGTCGGACAACGAACCACCTCCACGTCAACAGCAGGAACGGCAGCCGCGTCAACAGCAGCAGCAACCCCGTCAGCAGCAGCCAGACAACCTCGCAGCTAAGCCCAATCAGAAGGGCGAGTTCGATGTTGACAAGATCAAGACGGATAATAAGGGCAATATCCTGTCTGCGGATGGCAAGCGTATCATTGCCAAGGCGGGTAAAGAGGCTCGTCTGTTCACGACGTTGCACAAGCGTACTCAGGATTTGGGCACGATCCGGGAGTCTGCACAGAACATCATCAACGATATCGATGGTCGTTTGAAGCAGGCGGTCGAAATCGGGACCACTTTGCACCGTCAATTGACTCAATTGCAGCAGAATGGAAGCGAATACCAGCGTGCTGGACTGACTGATAGCGAGAACAGAGAGGCAATTGAGCTTGCTAGCATGTTCAAAAGGTCGCCTGTCGAAGCAATAAAAACAATGTTGACAAGAGCGGCTGCACGTGGTATAGATATGACTTCACTCGGTCTACAGCCGGGTGGGTTTGATCCTGCTGCTTTGATGAACCTAGTCCAACAGCGGATTGATGCTGGATTGGCTCCCGTCAAGCAGCTAAACGACCAAACCGCTCAACAGCGTGAACAACAGAATAATAGCACGCAGCAAGTTGAGGATGCGAAGCGGGAACTTTCGCAGTTCCTGATTGCAAACCCCGATGCTAGGCAGCATCTGGCGACAATCCAAAAAATCTATGAGAACCCGCAGTTTGCCAATATGTCTCTTAACGAGGTGTGGCTCAGACTGCAATTAAACCTCGAACGGAATGCCCAACAGCGTCAACGCGGTGGTGGTCATCCGAACGGGCGTCTCCGAAACCGGCAAGGACAGCCGCGCCTGCCCACTAGTCGGGGTAATCCCGGTGGTGGCGGAAACGGTGATGGTCGTAGGCAAGTTGGTAATGAGCCTGCTCCTGTCACTGAGAGTTATGACGACATCGTGCGTAGTGTGATGGGTGCAACGGGATAATTCAGTCCTTATGTGACTCACACAAAATCACCGGAGGGGATGCATTGCCCCCTCCACGGAGACGAGGAAGAAAATGGCGACACTTGATACGGTTGTCAACGCTATGTTGACCCGCTCTCGTGCCAAACTGATCATGGCTTCGGCCATCAGCGGCACTGTGAGTGCTTACCTGCACGCCAAAAAGCGTGTGGTTGTCGAAGACGGCGGACCGCAGATTTCCAATCCGCTGATCGTCGGCCTCAACCCGAACGTGACGTCGATGCAGTATTACGATACTGTGCCGGTGGATCAGACCAACGAATTCACGACCGTCTCATACTTCATGTCACGTGTCGTTGGTTCGCTGATCATTTCGGATCAGGAAGAAGACGAGAACCAAGGTCGTGCCGCGATCTTCAAAATTTTGACCGGCAAGATCAAGGCTCTGGACGAGTCGATTTCGCGTCAGTTCGCATCCTATCATACGTCGATCGGTGCGGGTACGGACCCGAATGGTCTCGGCAACCTCATTCCAGCCGATCCAACCACTGGCTCTGTCGGTGGCATTTCGCTTGCTGCCGAGTCGCAGTGGCGTTCGTCCTCGTACAACTTCGCCGGTACCCTCTCACCGGAGAACATTGAGGAAGCGTTCGATGATATTCTCGAACTCGATCTGAACCGTCAGTCGGATGGTCAGAAGTCCCCGCAGCCGACGGTCATTTTCGCCGGTCGCAACATCTATCGCATGCACAAGGCCGCAGCGCGCGACAAGACCAGCATCCAGTTGTCTGATACAGGCACCGGGAAGAAGCTGATCAACCTCGGCATCGTCGGCACCACGCACAACGGAAAGCCCCTCCTGTTCGACGAGAAGCTGGCTCCGAATGCCTGCTATTTCGTCAACGAGGAATATCTCACGTTGCACGTCCTGAAAGGCGTCAACATGAAGATCAAGAAGCTCGTTGCTCCGTGGAACGTGGATGCGACTGGCCGCCGCGTTGTGTGGGAAGGGCAGCTTTGCTCTTGGAGGCAGTACCGCACCCACGCATATCTCACCAACTGATTACTGTGTGACTCACACACGGTAGGAGAAAGGATCGAGTCAATGACGATGCAGAGTGGCGCCCGTTTGGCATATCTGGTTGTGGAGTTGGAAGGCACTGTTCGCCGTCCGGTTCACAAGTGGACCAAAGCCAAAGGGCTGGTGGTGGCGGACGTGGAGGAACCGGCTGGTTATCTCGTCTACTGCCCGCGCGGACACGTTGTTCGCCTCAAGGACCGGAAGGCCCTTAAGCAATACGGTGTGAGCGAGGAAGCTCCCATCGTGAACATTCAGGGCCTGCAAGACCCGAATTCGAAGATCGGCAAAATGATGCGCAGTCAGGATGCCGAGACGCGACGCAAGGGTTATGCAGACCTTGAGAAACAGGTCATGCAGTTGGCGCAGGCCAAGAGTGGGGTCATCACCCTCATTCGCGACCCGAGCGTCGAACTCGAAGATGCGGAGGCGGCGTAAATGTATCAAGATCGTTCCCCACGCTTTTTGGGCGTGAATTCCTACGTCAAGGCCATGAACTACTCAAGTGCCTTGATCTCGTCGGCTCCGACCGAATTCTCTCTCGGTACGCCGGCGGCAGTTGCAGCTTCCGGCATTCAGGCTGCGACCAATGCTCAGGCGGCGGCAAATACCGTCGTTGCTGCAAGCTATACGGCTGACAGTCCGTATGGTCGATCCGTCACGCTGGCAATCTCTGGCAACCCCGGCAACGCTCATGTTGTAGACGTCTATGGGTATGACTATCTTGGTCAGCCCATGATCGAACGCTTCACGGGTGCTTCTGGCGGTACGGGTGCTCTGTACGGGAAGAAGTGTTTCTATCGTGTGACTGCCACGAAGATTATCACGCCTTCCACGAACGCGGTCACGTTCAACCTTGGCACTGGCTGGCGGTTCGGCCTTCCATACAAGGGTGATCTGGCTTACGCGAAGGAGAACGGCATCCAAATCCCGATCTACAAGCGTGACACCACGTACGAAGTTACTCGTCCCGCAGCCCTTGCGATTTCGGGTGGTTCGGTCATTGTCGATGCTCCGTTCCCCGGTTTCGTCAAGGACTTGTATGCGTTCGGTTACGGTGCTGGCGGTGGTACCAATCCCGTCATTACCGTCAACTTGGGCGGTACAGCGATTGGTGGCTTGACCGTGACTCCGGTGACGGCTTCCAAGGCACTCGTTCGTGGTACGCCTGCGACGGTGGGTTATCGTTCGAACAACCGTTTCCGTACTGGCGATCTGATCGAAATCGTTGGCGCGGCTGCGGCTGGTGCTGGTGGCGATACCGTTGGTGTCACGTTGACGCCGACGCACTTCTCGCTTCCGGACTTGACCGATCCCGCTACGGCAACCACGTTCGAGCCGCGTGGTTCCTATGAGCCTCTCATGACGCCCGACGGTGTGTCGGAAATTCGTGTGGGTCTCGTAGCTGACAATCAGGTCAACGCGAACGGCAACGGCGGCCTTCACGGCATCAAGCACTTCTTCGCCTGATCTGTGTGAGTCACACAAAGGGAGACAACGATGGGTGTTACCATTCGACAAGTCGTGGATGATGCGCTTACCGTTGTCGGTGAAGTCGCGGGTGCAGGTGTCCAAGCGTTTAGTGAGGACATTCTTTTCAACAACTGTATCCGCGGCTTTGACCTTCTATTCAAGAAGTATCCTTGGGACCAATACACCGATTGGTTCTCGCTTACGTTGGACGGTGTAACTGGTAAGATTACGACTACACCGTTTGCTAATGTACGCGATCCGGAAGACATCATTTCGGTGCGTATGGACAAGTCGATCAACCCGCTGCCTGTTCTCGGTCAGCGGCAAAATCCGTTTAATATCACAGGCACGACGCCTCGTTTCTGGAAGACGTTGGTAGCGACTGATGCCGACTATGAGACCAAACGTTTCAAGATTTATCCGGCAACGGCAACCGGGACGATCAACGTTCAGGCTCGTATCTATCCCAAGGCGACGGGTGTTGATTGGGCTTGGGAAGACGTCATGTATCTAGACAAGTTGATGCTTGTAGCTGCAACGGCTTATCAGGCATTAACGTCGGATGAAACCAATCCACAAGCGGCTGAGGCTCAGCGGATGATGATGGAGGCGCGGTTCGCAGACGTCAAAGCTCTCTTGGCTGATCACCCGATTAGCTCGTCTTCGCAACCGGATATTCCGGATCAATGGTTTGAACGTTGCTAATTGTGTGAGTCACACAGATGTCATTGTTTCCAGTTGCTAAACGTGGATCGGTACGGTCGAGGTCGATGGAGTCCTCGACTATTCGCGGTTTCGGCGGTGGCTGGAATGCGCTCGACGACGACATCACAATGGGACCGCAGTTCGCTGTCACGTTGAAGAACTTCCGTCGTACTTCGTCTGGCTCGCAGACTTTGAGGTATGGCAATCAGTTCTTTGTTGACATCAAGGCGGTCAACAACTCCCCTATCGTCGATCAGATTTATTTCAACAATCGTATTATCAGCGTTTGTGTCAACGGTCGTATCGTCACGACTACTGATGCAGGCGCAAATGCGCTTATCTGGTCTCCCGCGATTGCAGCGGCTTTGCCCGGTGCTCCGGCTGGTTGGTCAACTGCGCTCACGATAGTTACATTTGTTCCCTTCAAAGACACACTGATTATTCATAACGGCACTGATAAGCCGATTGTGATCAGTTCGGCATTCGCTGTGACCTATCTGCAAGACCTTGGCACAGGGAGCAATACGAATGTGCCCATTGGTAAGTATGGTTGCACAGTGTCTAACTATCATTGTGTTGCTGGCATCAATGGCTCTCCCACAGAAATCGTCATTTCGTCAAAGGGAACATCGGGGACATTTCCACTTGATCCTGCACCGAACGATGCAATCTCGATTGACGTGGGTGCGTATGCACAGGAAGGTTCAGCCGAAATTCGTGGTATCATCGGTTATCGTAAATTCCTTATCGTATTCTTGCAGGCTGTGTCTCTACAGATCACGCTTGGCATTTACGATAGCGGCGGCAACCACACTCCTGATTTCCCTGACACCTTCCCGAATTTCGGGTTGATCGGGTCTCGCTGTATCACGAAAATCGAAAATGACTTTACGTTCGCAGGCTTGCAGAGCTTTGCGAGTGCAAGTCGTAATGCGTATGTCAGTGATCAGTTGACATCGTCCTCGGCCTCGTCAGTAATCGAGCCTGCATATCAGAACGCAGTGGGTGTGCTTACGGATAATCAGAAGAAGCTCAACACGTTCACCGTGTATGATAAGCTCACGCATGACCTGATGCTCTTTATTCCGGGCGGGCGTGTGATCGTCTATACGAATAATGAGAAGATGCGTTATAAGTCTTGGTCCGAATATCAAGGAATGGACTGGACTTGTGGATGCTCGTCTCTACTTGGACGTGTGTTTGTCTCGAAGGGGACCAAGATTTTCCAGATGGGCAACTCGACTTTCGGCGAAAAATACTATGCCGACAAGTTGCTCGACCGGGATATCACATGGGCAAATGCCACGAATTTCACTGCGGGACAGCTTGTTTATGACAGTGTGACGAACGAAAGCTTCACGTGTTTGATAGATAACACGAGCCCGCTCGGTGGTACGTTCCAAGATCAACGTGTTGCATTCCCTCTTTTGTGGCAGCTTTACGAGGGGATAGCACTTGATTTTGAACTCGAAACGCCTTGGATTGACGGTAAAGACCCGAGCAAGAATAAGAAGCTCCGGTATGTCAATCTGTCTACGAAGGGCCTTGCCGAGTTCACGTTGGAAATCTATGTCGATAATCTGTATAAAGATGTCGATGGTGTGAAGAAATTCAATGCGGCATTGTCAATGGTATTTATCGGTAATGACTTTCCGGGTTTCGGTGATGAAGTCGAGAGTGATCCTTATGGCGCTCGCAAGTCACGTGATCCGCGATTGTTCAAGTATCCGGTCAAGTTCAAGACGGCCAAGTTTCGCATCTTCGGCAGCACCAAAAAGCCTCTGACGATTGCTACTCTCTCGTTCCTCTTTGGTCGCGGCGGTTATTTGAGGGCCTGATATGACAACGGAATTCACGACGACGCTGCGACTGAACAAGCCGGATTTCCGTGATCCGGGTTGGTCGCCGCTTGTCAACGACAACTTTGACAACATCGATCGTGCGATTGCAGCCGCTATGGCCGGGGCAAACTTTGAGCCTTGGGCTAACAATACGCATTGGGACGAGGGACAGATCGCTATCGATGTGCAGACTACGCCATCGAGCTACTGGATTTGCAATGTGAGTCACACAAGCGCCGTATCTCCTACGACGTTTGCCGCTGATCGTGCTGCGCATCCGACCTACTGGACCGCGTTTCTATTCAGCTATCGGCCTCGTGGTGCATGGACGCATGACACTCAATACTTGCTCAACGATATCGTGTATGACACGACGTTGGGTATCACTGGCATTTGTAAGAATGCTCATATCAGTAACCACGCTGGCACGATTAACGACGACGCAGCTAACTGGGATTATATCGTCAACCTGCCGACGTCGTTACCAGCAGCACAGATTTCGTTCAATCCGGCAACGAGCGGCCTCGGTGTTACGAACGTTCAGGCTGCTATCGACGCAGTTGATGCGATTAATGATACGCAGAACACCCGGTTGACGTCGCTTGAAAGCTCACGAACAGCGGACGAAGCAACGATAGCGACGCATACATCACAGATTTCGACGCTCCAAGGCCAACAGGCTAAGGATGGTTGGGACATTGGCGATGTCAAAGTAAGCTATAACCCTACGCCTCGTTCTGGTTGGGTTGTCATGAACGATGGCACGATCGGTAATGCTATCTCAGGTGGTACGCTTAGAGCAAATGCTGATCAGGCAACACTGTTCGGTTTGATTTGGAGTGTCTGTTCTAACGCTGATGCACCTGTATCTGGTGGTCGAGGGGCTAGTGCAGCAGCCGACTTTGCAGCGAATAAGACAATCACGGTACCTAAAGCACTTGGTCGAGCGATTATCGGTGTTGGTACTGGTGCTGGCCTTACTGGACGTAATCCCGGCAATACTGGTGGTGAGGAAACACATATCAGTACACTTGCTGAAAGTGCTGCACATGATCATGGCGCCTTAACAGGTGGCCAAACTATTGACCATTCGCATCAGTACCAATTCTCAAACTTAAACAACTCGACAACTGGTGGTGGTGCCTTTTCGATTAACTCCGGCGGTGGTACATCGAATACGACTGGTGTAAACGTAGGACATCAGCATCCGATAACTACTGCGGGTGGTGGCGGTGCTCATAATAATATGCAACCTTGGACAGCAATGTACTTCCACATTCGTGCTTACTAAGGTTGTGGGAGTCACACAGGAGAAGACAATGGCTAAGACAATTCAGCAGACCGAAAGCGATCTTATTATTACAGTTGATGATAAGGTTTATTCGGCTGACATCGCTACGTTTGAGCGTGAAGCTGGTGGCGCATTGCCGAAGCTGCCGACAGGTGCAGAATATCGTATCTATGAGCCAGGCATTCGTCACGCTATTGTTGGTGGTCATGGTGCTTTCTCTGAGAATGGTGAAATGCCCTGGGCACTTGGCGATAATGTAATCGCTAATATTGACACGTTCATAGCGGCTCAAACACAAGCACAAGCTCAAGCTGCAATTCAAGCACAGGCTGATTATGACAATGCAACACGTGATATGTTGCTTGCACAAGAGGCTGCTCAAAAGGCACAAGCAGATGCAACGAAGGCAGCACTTGAAGCCTATTATAAAACAAAGGATGGTCTCAAAGACTATTCTGCAAATCAGCGTTATCTGAGACAAGTTGGCGGTATGGTCTCAGGTACGTTTGGTAAAGTCACGACTGATGATCGCAGCACTGCTATGCTCGCGAACCTCGTGCAGACGCTGACACTTGGTCTTGTTGACGAACCCGTGAATTACAAGGGTGTTGACGAGTGGGTACAGCTTACGAAAGTCCAAGCTATTGCATTGGCTCGGGAGGTTGCTAGGTTTGTTCAGAGTTGTTTCAATAAGGAGTTGCAAATCGCTGCCGACATCGAAGACGGCAAGATCACAACCACTGATGAAATCGCTGAGGCTTATAAGGCCCTGTGAAAGATGCACATGGAAAACCCACAGGTATGGATAGCATTCGCCGGTTTGCTATTCACGATTGGCTGTACTGTCGGCGGCACGGCATGGGCCTTATCATGGCGAATGAGTGGGATGGACAAGGAGGCACGTAGGGATAACCAAGATGCTTTACGTGATGCCGTTGCAGAACGAGACAGGGCAATAGCTGACTTAGCTCGTAAAATCAATGAGGTTGCTGAGAGCCTTCATCGTTCTGTTGCTGCTGTCGATAGTGCAGCCATTCAAAACATTCAGCGAGTGGAGCTTTTCATTCGCGATCAACTGAAACACTACGTTCTGAAAGAGGACTTCCGAGACGACCTAGAGACGATAACAAAGATCGTTGACTCTCTTGGCAATCGGATCGAGACCCGCATGGGGAATATGGAAAAGAAGCTCGACGATCTTCGCGACCGTATTCCCTCAACCAATACCTAGTGTGAGTCACACAATGACCTTTGAAGAACTCTGTGACAGCAAACAAGATCAGGAACCGACCCTTCGACATTATCAGTTGAAGGACATTCCTCTCATGGCTGCCCTTGTCGAGAAGTATGTACCGGAGTTGCCCAACTATGACGGTATTACAATTGATAAAGAGCGTGTGGCTTATCTCCTTCGGCAGCACGCAACTAATAGCCAGTCGTTCGCTTGCTGGCTTTTGGTTAACTCAGATGATCAACCAGTCGGTGGGCTTGCGGCTCAAATTCTGGCAAGCTTCCTTACACACGATAAGATAGCGAGCGACAATTTCTTGTTCGTTCTTCCGGGTTGGCGCACACTCAAGAATGCCAACCTGTTGATGAAAGCCTACAAGGATTGGGCCGTCGCTATGGGGTGCATCCTAACTCGTGGCTCTTGTGTCGGCGGGTATGAACCGGATGCGATGGACATTTTCATGAAGCGTAACGGCTTCAAACCAATCGGTAGCATCTATGCTATCCGAAATGACAACACGTATCTTCTCAAGCAACTTAACGCACTGAAAGGAAAGTGATATGTCGGCACCCGACGCACCCCCGGACAACTCACTTGCAGTTGCTCAATTCCAAGCTCAAGAGGCTGAACGTGCTCGTCAACAGGAAAAAGCTGATGCCGATGCAGCTGCACAGAAGCTAGCGGACCTTCGGAACACGTCGAAGAACAATGCTTTGACGTCCACGCAGCAGTATTTTCAGAACCTTGGCCTCGATCCGAGTGGGTATCAGTCCGATATCGATGCACAGATCAACCAAATTCTGAGTGGTATCAATCCTTCGGACCCCAATCCGGGCTCGTATTTCTCGACGGCACCACAAGATGTCTACGGGAACCTGACGAAGCAGTACCAGACGAAAGAAGGTTCGGCAATCGATAAGCTGTTTGCTCCGAACTATGCCTCGTCTCGGATCACGAGTACGATGGATGATCCTGTGATTAATGATCTGATCAACAGTCAGAGGTCTTCGGCCGACGCGATCATTCAGAACATGCTCAAGCGTGGAGTGATCACGGATACTGGACGTCAAGCAGCGGAGACTGACCTTGATAATCAGTTGCCGGGAATTCGCACGAAGCTTAATACTATTGGCGATCAGGTTATTTCTGGTGGTCAACAGAAGCTTAACGACATCATCAATCAGGGACGCACCACAGCGGGTACCCTCAAGCTCGGTCAAAGTTTCGATCCGACGACCTATTCGACGAATGTGGATCAGGCCTTTAACGATTTTGTTGCGTCGTTGGGTGATCAGATCAAGTCGAATGTATCTGGTAACTTGTTCCAGACAGGCGGCCTTTCTTCGGTTGCAGGTGCGGCTCAAGGCGCGGGCAACACGGCTTACAATCCGAAGGCAGCAGCGGGTGTGATCGACGACAATACCGACGACAACACCAACACGAATACGCAAAAAGAGAGCATCTTCTAAGGCTGTGTGAGTCACACACGGAGGGATAAATGGAACCGTTTTCGTTAGCTCTCGGCGGTGTGCAAGCGTTATTGTCGCTGCAAAACATGATGAATAGTTCATCGATTGCGGCACAGAACCTTGCATTTCAACGACAGCAAGCTCAGAAGCAGGAGCGTCTCTCCGAAGCTACTCGGACTGACTCGTATGGCAATAAGCAATATTACGATCCTGCTACCAATACATGGAAGACACAACTGTCTCCCATGCAACAGGCTATTCAGGATGCGGGACAGACGGAGCAATACCGTTCGCTGACTGAGGATGCACAGCGTAATCGCCAGTCTCGGAAGCGTCAAGCAGATGCGGCCGAGAGTGCGGTTTCGCCATTCAATCAGGCTGTTCAGGAATATCTCAATAATCCTGTGCAGTCAGAGGGATCAATTCGTAATGATCTCTCAACGCTCGGATCACTTGCAGCGCGCGACCAAGCCGCTTCGAATAAAGGCGAGCTAATTAAGGAAGCGTTGAGGTTGGGACGTGGTGGGGACATTCAGTCCATCATCAAGGGAGTTGACGACGCCTCGGGCAAAGGTGTCTCACAGAACTTGCTGAACGCCCGGCAACAAGCTTTGCAGGAGTACAACACGCGGAATACGATGCGTAACAACACGTATCTCCCTGCCATTCAACAGTGGCAGTCCCTAATCAATAATGGAGGCGGATCGGCACCGACCCGTTTCAGCGATACTAACCAACAGCTTAATGCAGTGCAGAACCAGCAGGCCTCTGGTATGTTGCAAGCACTACAGGCAGCGAACGGAAACATTAACACGGCGGCCTCAAGTGCTACAACCGCCGCAGGAAAGACGCCCGATTTCAGTGCTTTGATCAAGGCGTTAAATAGCAACACCAAAGCACAATCGAAAAATCCGTATAGCGAAAACAACATGAGCGATGCGGACTTCGAGAAACTGATCATCGACGGCGGTAACTCTGACAACCTGTTCTGAAAGGACTAACAATGGCGAACCCTCTACAGCAACTTCTCTCTTTGGTTCAAGGTGGCCAGCCGATGGGAGCAGGTATGGCAGCAACTGGCCCCTCGGATATGGTGTCTGAGACACCTGATATTGTGAGTCAGCTTAAGGCTCTTATGGGTGGTGGCGGACAACCGCCGATGATGCCGCAGACGCCAATGCCCGGCCCGGCTGTTGGGCCTCAGTATGCTGGTGCTGATGCCGTCAATCCGATGGCTCGTGCAATCCAGAACTATACCGGACCACGTCAACAGATGCCGGGCGGTTATGCCGATGATGCTTTGGACGTTCCCGAAGGTACGGCTCCGAATGATCCTGCAAGTGGTCGTATGCCGGGACAACGCAATATGGGTGCATACCTTAACGCAAACAAGCCCATGCCCGGTGACGAGCAGGACGATGAAGGCGGGTACTCTGACAGAACGCCTCCGTCTGAGGGGCCGGGCAATCCGAAGTACGATCAGACCAAGTCGGAGCTTGACGATATCTCGAAGCGTATGGGCAGTGGTGATCCTTCGGAGGATGGCAACTTCCCGACGCAGGCAGAAATCGATGCTCTGAATGCAGGCAAGATCAGTCCCGCCGAATTCGATAGGAAGTGGGGCAAGGGTGCCGCAGCCGAAATGCAAGACGTCGGCAAAGGCAACGAAGAAAACGACGGTGACGAAGACGATCCGGGCGATCACGAGTATCGCTAAGCTTGTGTGAGTCACACAGAAAAACAGGAGTCTGTGATGGTATGGAAGTTTGTTAACGGTGGTTTCGTAGACGTTCCGGACGAGGTGCCTCCTGAGCCTTTGCCGGTCGTGGAAGGCTCCGGCGGTCCCTTACCTGTCCCTGCCGGGGCCAACCCACCCTCTACAGATTATCAGGCTGCGCTCGATGCGTACTTTGCCAATCCCGAAGGTGGCTTCAACTATACGCCTCCCAAGAGCACCGACGACTTGTATTCTGCGGCAACGGCTCAGCCCGACAAGCCGCGGACGAATGCTGTCGTCAATCCTGTTGTTGCGCCTCAGTTGGCACAGCCTCCGGCTCCCGACGACCAGAAGCTGCCCCAAGATCAGCCGGTTGTACAGCCTCAGCCGACGCCTGCTCCCACGCCGAGCGCA
>Ga0157378_10000464_pt1 | contig 38610 bp, 29 predicted proteins | sample M65metaG_FD_115309 | JGI IMG/M metagenome (GOLD analysis project Ga0157378, IMG submission 115309) | Miscanthus rhizosphere microbial communities from Kellogg Biological Station, Michigan, USA - M6-5 metaG | ecosystem: Host-associated > Plants > Roots > Rhizosphere > Soil | place: USA: Michigan... | reverse complement strand
AATCGGCCCGGGACCTTCGCGGTTGTGAAAGCCGCGCCATGAAAATCGTCCTTTGCTGTCGTAGGTTAAGGGACCTTCGATCGTGCCGTTGGCGCAGCTGTAGTCGATCCGCGCCGAACTACCCTCGACTTGGATTCGGACGTTTGGACCACCCCACGTGCCTGTTGACAGTTTTTGCATTTTGCGCGGCCGCGACGCAGCCGAAGAAACGATCAGCAACACTAAACTGAGAACAACGACTAGTCTGTTTCGACTCAGGCCAAACATAACACCCCTCCTTAATCCACCTATGTTGTCTTCGTGCTTATGTGGTGTAGTGAGTTCAAGCTCATCAGAATGAAGCTTCACGTATCCCTGAGCCTCACATAACTTTCTCTAAGTTGAGGATTGCCGATACTGAAGAATCATACGAACTAGAGATCGTCGAACCCTCCGTACTTTGCGGTCGCTAAACACTAACCGGAGTATTTGAACATCAGAATCGGCTGGCGACGCGCTGCGGCATAGTCTCGGGCTCTGTCCATATTGACCAGAGTCAACTCCTCAGCAAGTGCGTCAATCACATTTCCCAGTGTATAAGCTGTCCATTCGTATCGGAGACTCTTGCCGAAGAGCTTTGTGAACTCCGATATCAAGGCCGCCTCTGACGGCCTAAGACGCTCCTTAATCTGTTCTAGGTACTTAATCTCTTCATTGAAGATACTAATGGACTGTTTGCCCGGAATCGTTTGTGCACTGGCTCCGAGCGTCTGCTCCCAAAGACCGGAAGCCGCTTTTTGAAGAGATAGCACGCCATCGTCGTATTGTCCCGCCCACTTCTTTAAGAGTCCGTCAAAAGAACTCTCACACAAGGAACGATCTTGCGGTGCCACGCGAGTGATAAAGCAAGCACCGTTTCTGAGATGCGCAATCAATCGCTCTTTAAGCAGTAACCACCGCTCGTATGGAACATTGTCCAGAATCTTATCTCCAACGATTGCGCAAAACTTAGGCCCGGGCAGATCTAGATGCAACCAATCTTGACAGACCAACCTTTCGCGAGTGTTTTTGTGAGTGACTAACCTCGATGTTTTCGTCAGCATCCTCTTGCTTATATCAACACACGTAACGGGTACTTCGAGGCGAGCTACTAAAGTACGCAGCCGAGGCGTACTACCCAAAATCATGATTTTCGGGCTGTCCACATTTTTGACAGCGCGCCGTAGAAACCGGGTATAAATCTTAAGGTCGTCGGGGCTCGGCGAGGCCGGCGGACCCGCGTCATGCCAGGTCTCCGCTAAAGAGTCCCACTTTTTGATTCTCTTGACGTTCACGGTTTCTTGAAGCTTATCCCAGCTCGATTAGGTAATGCGCGGAATTGCAGCGTCGTCGGGACTAATAGTTGACAGCTCTCGCGTTACGGCTTTCACAACTCGTGCTGCCCACTCGGTCAACGCGCGGCCATCAGACGTGGCAAGACGTTGGCGCGTCGCTATGCGAGCTAGTACTGCACCAGGATCTACAATGCAAATAGGTCGTGGTGGTATTCCGAATACTAGAAACTCTTCATCTTGTAACTCGGCAAGGCCCAAACCTTCGCGTTTCCATGCCATCTGTCCATTTTCATTCAGGACAAACACGCCAGGGCGCAAGTCGTGAGCAACCTCTGCGGGTTGCTGCCCGCGATGATGCAGAATCGCATGCGCTCCGTCGCCAGCGTAAGACTTAGAATCAAGATCCACGGGCTGCCCAAGCAATTGGAGAAAGTGATTAATAGCCATTGGCACGTTTTCACTCTCTAACTCAAGTTCTGACAGAAGCCACGTAGAGCCTTGCAGCCTTGGATTCACTTCCAAGATTCTTACAGTGCGGTCCTGAATCACCATGTCAATTCCATAAATACCGCGATACGCCTGCTCAAACAGCCACTCACCCACAGCCGCAGTCAGCCGCTGCACTTCCAATAGTACTTCGGGCGGTAGGTCCTTAATCGCACTGTAGTCATTGCCGCAGTAACTGCTCCAGCTAGCTGAAAGTTCGGGAATCCCAGTTAATTGCACTGAGGGTAATGAGACACCTATGCCCTCTTGAGCAACAAGACCGTGGATATTCAGAGTGGTTGCTCCCTCATAAGAGCTGACTAGCAATCTCTCCACCTTTTGCGTCACTGCAGCGCACTTGAGTTCCTCTTCGCTTTCGACCACAAAAGTGCCAATACCGGCGGAGCCAATAGGCTGTTGAACAATAAGAGGGTGACTAAGTTGACGGACCAACGCGTGATAATCAAGTTCGGCGATGTTCACTGCGAGACTTTTAGGAACAGGGAGCCCTAGTCGTGAGAGGGCATCCCTTACTAGGATTTTATCGTCGATGGCGGTTTTTAGCTTCGCGTTTGGGGCAACAACGTTAAGGAATATTCCGTTCTCCGCAGCAAACAACTCCCATTCAGCAGTAGCGGAATAGGCAAGTAGACTTAGCGGAAATTGAGGGTTCCTAATAATGTCTCCGAGCTGATCTCGGGCGAGGCCGATGAGCTCGCCTAGGCTCCTATTGGTCCAAACCCGCCGGTGGGAGTCTCGATGCTCAGGTGACAACAATGGAGAGACTCCGGCAATAGAGTCCGCGTCTTCGCCTCCTTCGCATATCAGGAAGCATTCTATGGGTGCAATTCTTCTGACCGCCAAGAAGTCGGTAGCCCGCTGGCCTAATACTCCCAATCTGTATTCAGATAAGCAATCACTAATGTGCGCTAGCTTGGACAGTACATCCTCCTATTGTCGAGCAATCAAGGTTGGGAAGGAAATACATGACGAGGCAATCCATCCAAGGTGAGGCTTGGTCACCATGAGTCTCACACTCAGTGTTTGGATAGCTCCAACAGATGGGCCTTTGCGTGCCGGCCAGGCTCTGCGGTAAAAGGGCGACGAGCTCACAGTATCCATTCAAACTTTCAGGCGCATGATCCATTCCAACACAAGAGCTATCACTATGTTTTCGAATCCCCTATAGGTGTGCGAAGCGCCTTCTATTACAGAGGTTGTCACATTGATCGCAGGTGACAATTCCCGTCGAAGAGAGTCGAGTGCATTTGCAACCGGCACGGAGCAGACCTCATTCGCCCCGTCACCAAAGAAACAGAGTAAAGGACGCCCTATCGCGCGCAACTTGGTCAGTCGATCAGGATCACGAAAATCGAAAAGATCTCCACTTCCGTCTGGTTGAAACAGATCCAAATAAGTCTCAGCGTCGAACCGATATCCGTCCAAAGCGCTTTCTGGCATCAGCGTGCGAGGTTGGCCTTCATTTATATGGCTACGCGCTAGCCGAAGCAGCGTCTCAAATTCAGTCCTACCATGCACCTCCAACTGCAAACCTACTAAATCTGTTGGGGAGGCTAAAACTGCACCCAGAATGCGAGCATCATCGTTGTGTAAGAGATAGTCCGCAACGCTCACCGCCCCAGCACTATGTCCCTCAAGCACCAGAGACTCGAATCCTTCATCAAGTGCGTAACTAACCCAGCTTGCGATATCTGATCTGACTTCCACCAATTTAGTGTGTGCTGCGCCACGACGCAGCAGATGCGAAGAACCTCCGAGATGAGCGTCAGAGAAATGATCGTGCGCCCGAGAATTTATAGAAAGAAAAGAAAACCCGCGTTGTGGAGTTTCTCGTACAAAGTGATGGATGAACGCATTCTCATAGAAGTTCCCAGCCAGCCCGTGGTAGTGCATAATAAGAAGACGGCGCCCAGAATCCTCCAGGTATCCCTGAAGTTCCACATGTGCTTCTCCTTGTATGCTAAGAAGTTTACCCATCGAATGCTTATCCTAGTAGGGCATTGCTCTTGTTTGGCTTGGTTCAGTATTGATCGAACAAGCGCGGATACGGTCAAGACGCTTCCGAAGTATTTCGCCGATAAAAAGGCGATTAGTTGCTTACTAACACGAAGGTTCCTTGCAGTCTTGCCGCTGACTCCATGTTCATGGCAAAGAACATCATTAGCTGAGGGTTCTCCATTCGGAATAGATGGTTATAAAGCAACCGACCGTCAGAAGCTTCCATTTTCGCCACCGCCGATTTAGCTAGCTCTGACAACTGTCGTAGCGTAGAAAGGTTTTCGCTTTTTAGCACATAGTAAAGAGCCAGCCGCTCGATTTCCGAGACATCTTGATGTTTGGCCTCCGCTGCGATTAACACCTGTTTCGCAAATACTACGAGACGGTCTTCTGGGACGAGATTTGGAATCTCAAATCGGTTGTCGTCTGGAATTCGATCTACTAGATCTGGCCCGCGCGATCTATCTCTGATCTTACCTATCATTCCATTGAGCCCTCTGCCCCCGCTACCGGCAAGTACGAAAACAATATGTCGGTCAGACTCCGTATTCCAATCGAGACAAGAATACAGAGACTCGTATGGCCACTCTTCTGTCGATCGACCTTCAATCTCATCGATCATACAAAGGGTGGGTTTTGTCCCGCGTAAGGCTAGTTGATTAATCTCAGATAGAAATGCATCTTTCGATAGTTCAGAAAGATTGAGCCTCCTAAAACTATCCCTCGCGAAATCTTCGCCCATCGCTCTGGCAATTTCAGTTACGAAGTAGGTCTTTCCCGTACCTGGAGAAGCCCAAATAAGATGGTTCTCTCGCCTGGTCGACTTTTGCTCCAGCGCCTTTTTTATTTCTCGATATTGATTTTGTAGTTTAGTTCGCGCTTGGTCGTCGAACCGAAGGTAGTCTCCTACGACGCGGAACCTACTGAGTGGTAGCTCAGTGATAGCCACGATCCGGTCTACCAATTCGTCAGGCGCACTCTGTTTATCGGATATCGCTTGGTCTGGGCTAGCATCGGCCTCCATCGTTAAGGCTTCAGCGAGTTGATCCTCCGATTGAGAAGGTTCGGTCGGGAGATCCAATGCCTTCAGTAACTCTTCCAAGTCGGCTTGAATCGCTGTCCAGCCGATTCCTATTAGATGTGTTGCCGCTTGCGCGACATGGCAGGTCTGCTCAAGTATTTCATCGGCGGGCAACGTGGCCCTCAGCCAAAGAGATTGGTCAAGTGCTCTCTGCGCCAGGCGGGCGGTGTCAGAAGCTATTTCTTCCCACTTCGTCCCGCTTGCGAGAAGCGCTTCAATGGCCACCGCCCCGTCGAGTCCTTCCCAATTCGCGCGTTCGGAGAAAAGGTACTCGCGTCCTTGTTCGAGTCTCACGTCAGATGGGTCTAGTCCAGCACGGACTACTGCAAGAATTACCAGCGCCGTCGTTTCGATAGGGCGATTCCAGCTCCCTGTACCAGCCTCCCATATCCCACCAGATGACGCTCCGCCTTTCGTACGGTCTAAGAGCAACCACTCCACTATTCGACTTACAACGCGGCTTGTATCTATCGTTCGGCCGCACGCGGCTAGTCCGAGAAGTACTCTCGCGGAAACCCAAGGTACACGATGGGGGTAAAAGGCTCCCGACCCTCGAAGTTGTTGTTCTTCCACAAGTGACGCTAGATGCTCAAGAGGAACCGCAGGCCGTTCGGCGGCGGCTTCTGCGCCGAGGATAAGTCCAAGCAGCCAAGTCTTGTGAAAGCGCTCAATGTCAATTTCTAAGGCTGTCTCTTGTTCTGGGGAGGAGTCTTTGTCCTGATCTAGCATCCGCTGACGAATAATGTCGAAATCAACAACGGTGGATAGTCCAGAAGTATCAATTTCAAGTTGACCTCCTGACTCTCGCCAATGGCTGCGCAGAAACTCTATGCTAGGCCTTGCCAGTTCGGCCTTTCCGATTTCCGACAGCAGAATGGTAACGAAGACGCTTGACGAGGGAGTCTTGCCCCAGGTTGGATCGGATGCCTGTTGTCTTTCTACCTTTTCGACGACCGCGTCGAAGGCCCTCCACAAGTCCATAATTACTGTGGCGCGTTGACTCAAAGCATCCCTACTCTTAAAGCCAGCTCGCGCAACAAGAGCGCGGATCGCATCTATCATCGCAGTTGTGCCAGACGCCTTAAGATAGGCAAAGACAGCCGCGGGAACATCCCCTGGTCCACCGACCGCTTCTAGCTCACCCCATGCTCCGTTGTTTCCTAGCCACCAAGCGATCAAAGCGCATAGTGAACGATGGCCGAGGGTTACTCGATCACCGATCCGTCGAAGTAAGCGAGACTCCATCAACTGAGAAATAACTCGAGATTCAACTTTGGCGACGCGCTGGATAAAATCTGGTTGGACGTGAATGTCGAATTGCCCTATTGCGCCAGTCAAGAGTGCTACTCGTCGAGCGGCTTCCGACATGATTGGTCGATCGCCAGCTGGCACTTTGAGATGCCATACGTCCTCCGCTACCTCCTGTCGCCCCGCAGGAGCCTTTTGTCGTGCCGTAACCTCCAAGGCTAAGCGCAGAAGGTACAGATCATCTCCAGCCTCTTTGGCGATCGCGACGATCGTATCCTTATCTATTGACTGAGAATATTTCTCTAACAATCGGTCGCGCACAAGGTACGCGTGCACGGCTACGGGAGCCACTTCTGGACAAAGTTGTGCCGCTTCTGAGGCGAACTCATTCCACGAAACGCCTAGAAAGACCGGGCGCATACGTTCTCGGACACGATGTAAAAGCGATCCCAGCGCCAAGAATAATCGAGCTAGTGGTGGTCGGCTTTGCAGATCGTCTATGATGACGAGTTGATCAAATATGCGCGGTGAGGTTTCTTTCGGACTCCCGTTTGTTAACTTGAATAACAGATCTTGAATCAATCCGGCAGGAAAGGAAATGTCATCGCTTAGGTTCACGTATCTAACGTGCCAGCCAGCAGAAGAGCGCCGACGTCCGACCTGGAACGTCAATATCGACTTGCCAGTAGAGCTATATCCGAATAGGAGCGTATGCCGCAGCCGCCCAATCTGAGAATCGACCTGCTGCAGATATGGATGCTCTAGCCATTCAGACTCACTCTCTCCTCGTGTCTCGATTGCTCGATCAAGGGTACTGAGCAACTCGGGATGGGGACTAATGCCACACCCATATTCGAGGAAGATTCGTTCGACGTACTGGGTTTTTACATCCGGACGTTCAGCAAGGATTCGTCGGAAAAGTTTGTACTCAATCAATTGATCGATCGTGGCCCGATTAGCCGCCAGCGCATCAATATCATTGGGATAAAGCGGGATGACTGCAGTCTTGACGTCGACGGAAACCGGAGTCCGCAGATCGACGAACTCTAGTCCGACTCCGGGTAGCACGCACAGCGTAATTGCCTCTCTAGCCTTATCGGCGGCCTCTGACAAAAGTCTCGCGGGCATGGTTGACATCTCAGTGGTGCCAAGAATGTGTAGGCGACAGTCCTTGTATACGATGGAACGAGAAATGGACCAGACTTTCTCTGAGATTTCATGGACAGCGGGCGTGAAGTCAGGATCCAGAAGGGCAGCTAAGCTGTTCATCGCATACGTCACGACACCAGCCGCTAATTCATCGGCTGACCATTCAGACCTACGTGCAAGATCGCCTTCAAGCGATTTGCTCCGGTCCCCCGCAATTCTGACGTAATCGAGAAATGCCATTAACACCTGTTCCGATTCAATGTTGAGATGATTCAATATCGACGGTATTGAGTCCCGAACGGAAGAGCTAAGGTATTGTTTTGGCAATATATGCAAGTGGGTCCAACCGGTACTCCAGCGCCATCACATATGCTCTTCGCCTCTTGGTAAAGATCGATATACGCCTCTGCCTCAAAGCCTTTCACGTTTTCGAGAGCAGTGCCCGCAAGTGGACGAAACGGTGAGAGGATCGGCATGACCCCCATGTTCGCCAGCGTGGTGACACCGACCAATGTATCCGCCGCTCGCTCAAGGCCAGCGATAAGGATTGAGCGCGTTCGAACTGGCCCAAATCGAGTAAACGCATACTCAAGAGCCTTGAGAAACCGCTCCTTTCCCACGCGATCTTTCTTACCTGGAATGTAAACACCCCAAGCCTCATCGCTCCAGAATTCTAGGTTCATTCCAAGTTCATCAACCCCAGCATCGTAAAGCAGATCTATGTATTGATCTTCGAGCGGGGCTACAATCATCACGTAGATGGGAATATCGAGCTTCTTCTTAATCCCTCTGCAAAGACGCGCTGCCAGAACCGCTCCCATATCTGGTCCGTTCGGCGTTCCTCCCCCGAGGAGTACGTGACGTGCCGGCCATCGGTCATCCGCTAAAGATGCTTCGAGCACTTCGTAGAGCTGGTCTTCTCGCTTGCGCGAGGCGTCCGAGACAGCATTCAAGCCGATTGAGCAATAACGGCACCGCTCCTTAACTGGCCAAAAAGAACAGCCCGGTCCAGTCATTCCGTAGCAGAACCTGTCCGGCGAACACATTTGACCAATCCTGGCCATGTCTTCACCATCCCGAGTTTGCATAGAATAGAACTCGGGTTCTCTAAGAGGTTCAACTGCACAGAGAACTTCGCTTTTATAAGAAACGCTAAAGCCGAATTCATTTGAGTCGAGGACAAATTCGGATGCTTTTGCGGATGGTTCAAGGATTGGAGCGTTAACAAAAATGTCCTCAGACAACCTTAGGTCAAGCCCTCCTGATACTCCAGACCGAGTACGGATCGGCCTCTTCAGCTCATTGCCTTCATTGGTACCAAAGACTGAATCGCTTGCTCTCGATGTGAGTCGCAGACCGTTTGCCAGTATCGCGAACTTCAGCCGCGCCGCTTGCTGAGAGGCAGGCGGTACATCACTAAATGAACCGATAGTGGCGAACGAATTGTCCATTTCGAATTTGCAAGAGAGCCACTTAAATAGAGCCGTTATAAGTACCGTGCACCTTGCGGTCGATCCAAAGCTGACGAATCGTAGAAACAAAGTTGGCTGGAAGAGTGACCTCAGAAGCATGAAGGTTCTCTGCAACGTGATCTGGGTTAGCGGACCCAGCAAGGACTGAGGATACTTCTGGGCTAGCCAATACGAATCCTAATGCAGCTTGCGAATGTGTCAGCCCCGTCTCACCTAGAATCGGCTTCACACGCTCAGCCATATTCACTTGATCCTCAAGCCAGCCAGGCTTTTCATTGAGCGGCCATATCCCTCGCCAGTCTCCTTCAGGAAACTTCATGTCTGGGGACCAATCCTGAACTAGCACGCCCGAACTAAATGGACTTCTGGCGATGATGCCAACTCCGTTCTTTGCGGCGAGCGGTAGCAGCGAGTAGAGTGGCTCCTGCTGGAACACACTGAAGACACATTGAATGGTGTCGACAAGTTTCATTGCGACTTGAACATTCGCATCGGTTATCCCTTCATCGGGAATCGAAATCCCAAACGCTCGCACCTTCCCCTCATCCTTAAGTCTGCTCAACTCGTCATGCCACGCAGTCTCATGACCCCATGACCGACTCCAAGTATGCAAAAACAGTATGTCTACAAAATCAGTGCCGAGTCGCCGTAAACTTGCCTCGCACTGATCTCGGATCCACTCCGGCTGATAAAAGTCCTTGATATCTTTTTCGGGAGGCGGAGCAAACTGCCCGCTCTGTGGCTTAACTTTCGTACAGATAATAATCTCCTCACGCTTTCGCGGAGTTGTACGTAGGAAGGTTCCGATAAGCTCCTCGACATGTCCCGCTCCATAACCGGCTCCGGTATCGATGAAGTTCGCACCTCCCTCAATGCCGGCCTCCAATGCTCGCAGAGACAAGGCGTCGTCCTTCTTGCCCCATACATCACCGGACATTTCCCATGTTCCAATTCCGATCTCGCTGAGACGCAGACCGGTATTCCCAAGGTCGCGAAACTTCATGGCTTAATCCTCTCTTTGAAGAAGGTAGTAATCATATTCTTATGCTGGCACTCAGCGAGGTATGGCGTCGGAGATGCAGCGTTTGCAGGCTCGGAGGGCCAACCTGAAAGTGTGGTGCAGCGGAAGCACTACAATATATGGCAGTGTGGGCCGAAGTCAATAATCTCTGACCTCTGAAAAGCGAACGACCCACGCAGGTCCTCGCCCCACGTGTGGACCTTTTGCTGAATTTTCGCGGCGCTAGGCGGCGCTCAGCAAAAACTAGTGTTCGCTTGTTGGCCGTTGCTTGACGAGCCTTCACTGTCCTCATACACACAAGAGGCGTTTCATTTTGGGCTACTATATTTGAGGGATTGAATATAAGAACACCGCATCGTGCGTCGCCGTAACCTTCTGTGATGGGAGAAGACAATGACAGCTGTGGTTAGATTTGGCTTTGGAAACTACGCGATGCTAATTAGTGATTTATTGCTGTCTGGTCCGGAGCCGCCTGGACAAAAGTTTGCAATTCCAACCGTAGGTGATGTCACGACGGTGTTTCCAGAAGGCTCCGGGTTCACTCCTACCGGACTAAATCAAAAAGTTGCGTTCATCGGAGGGGATCTCGTCCTGGCATGGGCGGGTTGTCGACTCAAGGCGAGAACTGTTATCAAAGGACTAATAGAGAGGAATAAGCAGCAACCCTTGTCTAAAGACTCCCTCGCAGATTACTTCAAAGCTGAGGGTCCACGAACACTTAAAGCAGTCGGCTTCTTGGGTTTCCTTGAAAGAGGCGTCGGGCATTATCCAACTCGGTCTGAATTGCGAAACTTTCGCGTCGGAGCTTTTTGGCGAAGTTGGATTCTTGGGGAGTGGCAGTAATGACATCAAGCCGTTTTTCGAGAATCTTCCTGAGTTTCCAATTCCACCGAAACAAAAATTAAGTATGGAGGCGGTCTCGAATTCGTTCGCACTTTTCCTTTCGGGACTTCTCCTAACCTTTGAAATCGCAAATCGGCAAAGTCTGCGCCAGTTTTATGGTGGCGGTTATAAAATTGTTACTTTGGTAGAAGGAAATTTTAGAGAGTTGGACGACGTAACCTATTTGTTCTGGCTTGTACAGGTCATAGATAACAAGATTGGACTAAGTCTTGATCGCATGTTCAAGTACTCTTACCAGAACGATGTGTTGATAATTCGAACAGAAGATCTAATCCCTTCTGAGAACACGAAAGGGTCAATCTCAACTAACAGCTTCGTTAGTCTTGTCCCCCGAGTCTATAGAGATATTTCGAAAGGGGGAATTAGGTCGTTTACAGTACCGCAAATCAATCAAGGTTTACGTGTAATTACTTCATCGCACCGCATCGAATACAAGGAGCGCACGTTCTTACACGCGTTCATCATTCCTTAGACGAAGAAGAGAAGCCAATCCGATTCATAAACTCAGGAGATGCAACTCTTCTTGCGGTCGATAAAGAGTTGATAAAGAATCAGCGGAATTATTGAAATCTCGCCTGCTCGAGCTGTGATCATTCCAAATTACTATGGGAACCGCTGAAGATCGCTTCGCTGCTAATCACAAATAAGATATGTGTAACGGGTTTGAAAGCGACGCGATGGTTAATCGCTCTCTGAGTAACTCCGAAATTTTGACAGACCAATCCTTCTGAAGTTTGCCTTACAAGGTCCGTAGGAACTCCATCAACGACTTTTGGTCACGCCATCGCTTGCCTAGAGGTTTTTGATCCGCTATTTCGCATGCGGCAAGTGCCTTTGCCTTCATTTCAAGATCGATCTGCGCGTAAATGTTAGTAGTGCTTATGTTCACGTGACCCAGCCAGATGCGAATTGTGTTTAGCTCTACTCCGGAGCGTAACAGGTGGCAGGCTGCGGAGTGGCGGAGGATATGGGGGCTAACTTGTTTTTTGGCAATTGAAGGCATCGTAGCGGCAGCCGTTTTCGCATGTCTCTTTACACAATCCCAGATACCGCATCGTCTAAGCGGCTGGCGAAGGCGGCTTAAGAAAACATGGTCATCCGGCGGGCGGTTACCAATTAGTGCATCAAGTGTGCGAACGGTTACGGGCCAAAGGGGACATTCTCGCGTTTTTCCTCCTTTGCCGTGTATTTCTACTTCACCATCATTCCAGGTTCGTTTTGAGTAATGAAGGTCGCCGATCCTCAGGTCTGCGGCCTCGCTTGCGCGCGCGCCGGCGTTATAAAGAAAGAGCAAGAGCCCGTGATCACGTCGACCTCCCTCTGTACGTTGATCCGGAGCAGCTAACAACGCATCTATTTCTGGTTTTTCCAAGTAACGGATTAGTGTTCGCGAAAAGCGCTTGAATGGAATGTCCCGCACCTTTCCGCACCACTCAATATGTTCGGGGCTGTTTCGACCCACAAACTGAGCGAAAGCATGAATAGCCGCGAGCCGCTGATTGCAAGTGATCGTATTGCACTTGCGTACATCCTTCAGATATTTCAAGAATTCACTCACGACGTCAGCAGAGAGTTCTGAAACGGTTGTTTTCTCTATGGGCCGTCCCAACTTCTCAGCAACGAACGGAATCAACAAACAGAACATGTCGCGGTAACTGTGCTGTGTGTTAAGGGCGAGGTTTCGGTCGTTCGGCAGATATTCCATAACAAAGCGTCGAATCCGGGGACCTACTAGTGGTTGCTTATTCATTAGAACCTCCTGGTGGAAACGCGTACTTTTCGAATCGTTTGCTGGCGTGGCGGCGTAGTTCCGACGTAAGGGTTAGGTATCGGATTGTGGCCACGATATTTACGTGGCCAAGGTATGTTGACAGCGCCGGAAGGAGACGCTGAGGGTCACCACCATTCTTATAACAGGCAGTAAGACGATGGACCGCAAAAGTGTGGCGCAAGTCATGCATCCGTGGGCCGAAGCGCGGGTGGGCACGTTTGCGTCGAACATTCGCAGATGCAAGCAGTCGTCTAAAATTCAAGCTCATTAACCGAGGCGAAATCGGAAGCGACTGTCGAGTTAGAAAGATGAACGCCTCAGGCGAAACGGGGTGTCTCTGCTCTGAACGGTGAACGAGATAAGCTCGCAGAATGTGGTCAAGCTCTGAAGAGAAGGGAACGCAGCGGGTCTTATAGAACTTTGTGTCGCGAATCATCAACGACCTTTCGTTGAGGTCCACGTCATCAACGGTGAGCCTCAGGGCTTCACTCAAACGCAGGCCGCATCCATATAACAAGAGAATCAGGGTGTGGAGCGTTTGCCCTGTAATGTTGTATGGACCGCTCTGAGTCTTCGCAGCATCCAGGATTCGGCTCAACTCCTCTTGGGAATAGATGTGCGGAACAAATTCTGGTGGTCTTTTTGGAATCTCATGAGGAAGGGGTGAGCGATCGATGTAATTCCTCGCGAGCATGTACTGGATAAGGCCGCGCACAATCCCATATCTCAGGTGAAGCGACTGGGTGAGTGGCGCATTTCCGAAAATAAAGGCTTTCGTCGCTAAAGGCGGGATATCGTTAACATCAATGTCTCCGAGCGCTTGGCCAAACTTCCGTAGGCATCTTGCAGCGAATTTAAAATCATTTCCAAGGTTTTCCTTGTGACGTATGTAATTATCGATGGCTGTTCTGAGTTTCATATCAGACCTCCCAAGTCGAGGCGCGCAACTTTGCGCAATGCTTTTAAGTCAACTTTGGCATAGACCAGTGTCGACTTCGGATCGCGATGACCGAGGTGATCACCGATTTCTTTGAGCGAGAATTCTTGGTTTATCAAGCGTGTTGCACATGCATGTCGCAGACTGTGAGGGCCAAAGTGTGGCAGTTGCTCACCCAAGGCTCTCAGGCGACGTTGAACGACTGAAGAAATACCGTTTGGTGTGAGTGGGCCAAACGGTACGGTGTAGCTTAAAAATAGTTCGCGGCAGGCCGTTATCGGACGAACTTCCTTTAGATAGCGTAGTACTGCATCCCCTGCCTCACGTGCCAGTGGATAAAGTTGTTCGCAATAGAGTTTTCCGCGTTTTACGACGAGCTGTTCGTTTTCCCAGTCAAAGCTCTCCAAACGTAAGGTGCACAGCTCGCTCCGGCGAAGACCATAGAGCGCGAAGAGAATGATAATCGCGCGGTCACGAATATCGATCTGCTTCTTACCAATGTGCGAAATTAATCGCTTCACTTGTGTCCATGAAGGTCCCTTGGGCAGATTGGTTTGGCTATAAAGCCTCGGCGCATCAATGGCACCGGCTATGTTCTTTGCACATAGGTTGATTTTCGCGGTGTATCGAAAGAAGGAACGAAGAGATTCGACGCATATTGAAACTGTTACGCGGCTCCAAGCTCTAGGGCGTTCCGATGCAAGATAAGTTTCAACGTCATCGATAGATACGTCTTGGAGTTTGATTTGGCACCGATCTAACCAGGTGAGAAATTGCCGTACACGATTCCTTTTCATGCCGATCGAGTGCGCGGCAAGGCCTCGCTCTTGGTCAAGAAAGATCTCAAAGTCGCGTATGACATTTGAGTAGGGCGCAGTTTCGCGCTCGCATAAGAGACCCAGAAATCGCAACCATCTCTTCGCAACCCGAATGAAGCATTTTCGTTGATGAGCTGAAGGATTCTTGGTTCGCGGGTTTAGTTTCGGTGTCTTTTCCCAGTCGTCGGCCGCCAATTCAATTTGGGAGTCCGTGATGCCTCCGGGCGTCATGATGTCAATGCGAGATGCGATTTCTGCCAACCGTAGTTCATAGCCTCGAACCGTGTGTGGCAGCCAACCTCCTTTCAGCATGTGGTCCAGGAAACGTTGACGTTCGTCGCCAAAGGGAACGGAGTCGGCGATGACGATTTGTTGGGCTCCACGCGGTCGCTTTGTCTTTAGCTTATCGTTCATAATTGACCTTCTTTGAACATGACCAGGCAGAAGCCCGTGAATTAAACTGGCGGGCTCGTCACTGACGAAAGAGGGGAGCGTCAGCGGTAGTGCAGGTTTAGGACTTGCACACGAAATCGTCTTGTGTGCCCAGAGCTAAACGGATTGAACTTTGGATGGAGTTCTGCTATTGTGCGGGGCGGTACAACACCACCTCTTTCTTTACGAGAAGGAGGCGAGCCTGCTGGTCGAACAGCAGGCTCATTTATTTTTACGCACCAGCGCTAGCTCCAACAGTTTGTGCCACTCGGCGATAGATATGTGGTTGACCTCCCTTTCCTTTGCGAACAAACTCCAAGGTCCCTAAGTCTACGAGCTTCAACAGGGTTCTTGATATCTGTGTTCTGATGACTTGAGGTTTCCGCTCTTTAAGCTTTGGATCAAGTTGTATGACTTGGCGATATACCGAATCAACATGGATCTTTTCCTCGGCCTGACAATTCTCGATTAGAGACTCAACTACGTCATTGGCCATGAAAGACGGCCAGCCATCATCGGCATTGTCCATGCCATTACCGGTTTCTTGGCCACCTGTGACTTTCGTCCAACGCCGATCTAACGCGACATGATCTCGATCTCTAGCCTCTACTAGAGCTGCACGGCGTCGGTTGTATTCCTCTTCCAAGGCGAGAGACTCGGCGTCATATTCTTTGTCGATTTGGGTATGAAGCTTTCGAAGTGTGGTCATGATGCGGGGGATGCTATCAGACAATTCGCAACACTTCCAACAATAAAACACACTTATTTCTTGTGCGTTTGAAACAACATCTGACGACGCGCCTTCAGGCAGAACATGGGATTTTTACGCAGAAAGTGCAGAAATCGAACGAGGTCGGCAACTTTAGGCGCTTCAATATTTACAGTACAGAACTACGAACTCAAGGTTGACAGTTTCTGCGCGAGATGGCATTAACTTCTGCACAAAGCATCCCGGAGAAATATTTTGCGCGAAACAACTGACGACGTTCAAATCTTGATCAGTGCCGCTCGAATACTATCCGAGCGCCGTCAAGAACGAATTGTTGAAATCGCACAGATGCAAGGCGCAATCGACTGTATTAATCATGAAATCGGCAAGACGATACATGTGGATTCACGCGACGCTCGAGTTGACAGCGCCGAAGTCCTGTCGATTCGTGGAGATTTGTTCTTAGGGATGCGACTGTCAACAGCAGTTCAAGAGTGTCTGAAGATGAGGCGCGAGCCGATGCATTCCGACGAGATATTACATCTTCTGAAGGCTGGGGGCTTCGCTACTAACAGTCTTGCCTCAGCCGAGGACCTGCAACTCTCGAAGCTCGCGGAAAAGCTAAGAAAGAACACAAAAACGTTTCAGCGATTGCCCAATGGTGCTTTTGGGTTATTGGTTTGGTACCGCGACACTCTCACTGGTACAACCCGGCATAAGCGATCGAAAGAAGAAGTGTGACGCCGAATCGACTGTTTCCTCAATTAAAGCCTAGCTCGCGGCCCCCTTTTCCACAACGCCCGCTGATTTGGCTGGCGGTACATTCGGTTATGATTGACGCTATATGACTGCCCCTGATCATCGCGGACACCGTGGCGCCGTTGCGGGTGACGATTACCACGAGCTGTGGGTATTGCGGGAATCACTTAAGCTGCTCGATCCTGACTCCGATTTAACGGCGGTGACTGTCGAGGGCCTTAGGTCGGAAGACGAGATAGGTGTGCCGAAGGATACCTGGGATGGCGTCGATTGCACGTTTTATTGCGGCGGTGAAGGTGAAGCTTCAGCAGAAAGAATCGTCATCGATCAAGTCAAATTCTCTGGAGCCAAACCAGATCAGGAATGGAGTTGCTCGGCTAATCTCTGCGACTAATAAGAAGAAGGATAATTCGGTTATTGGACGGTTGGCCAAGGCCTTTTCAGGCCTGAAAAACACCCGAGCCGATCTGGTCAACGCGGGCGAAGTCAAAATTCGGTTGGTTAGCAATCAACCGATTTCAGCAGCCGTAATTGACGCCCTATCGGCTGGGTCCACGAACGCAACGGCAACCAAAGATAAAAAGTTCAAAGAAGAACGTAAAGCTCTCCTCAAAGCGTCGGGGTTAAAGGCTGATGATTTCGACGCCTTTGCGCGTGTCTTGGATTTGTCTGAGTGCGAAGGTGATTCACCGCTCAAACATGAAGAGCGAATTCTGTTAACGATTTCAAGCTGGACAGAAGACGACGCTAGACTTTTGGTTACTGATCTATTGCGATTCGTCCGCAACAAAATGTCGCCTCACGAAAAAGGCGAAGTAATCACGCGCGAGTCAATCTTGGCGCGCCTTGGTGTTTCAGATATCGCCGCTCTGTTTCCGTGCCCGTCGAAAATCGAACCCGTTACAAATTTTGTTACTCGTGACGAATCGAAAACGCTCGCAGCACGGCTCGTAAGTGGAGAACAAAAAATTTGTTTACACGGCGAAGGATCATGTGGGAAAACTACCTCCCTACAAGAACTCAATTCTTTCTTACCGTCAGGTTCACTAACAATCGTCTTTGATTGCTTCGGGGATGGGCGCTATCTCGACTCAGATGCCTATCGCCATCGGCCGCAGGATGCTTTCCTGCAACTCACTAATGAACTTGCGCAGCTACTACGGCTTCCTCTTCTAATTACGCGCAAATCTGACTTGAACTACACGCAGGTTTTTAAGAAGCGGCTTGCACGAGCTGCTGAAGTTGTGGCTGCTAACTTCGCGCATGCGTTGTTGGTCGTGGTAGTCGATGCTGCCGACAATTCCGTTATCGCTGCCGGTACACGCAAGCCGCCGGATAAGAGCTTTGTGCATGAATTTGTCGCCTTGGGTGAGCTGCCGACCAATCCGGCTGCTCGTAACATCTCGGACCGGTCGGTTGCCCGAGTTATCTCTTCCGCAGGATTTCACACTTCACGAAATCAAAGGATTCACGCCGGAAGAAACTGCGGCGTACGTTCACGGGAAATTACCTGACCTGTCACTCACCTGGATCGAGGATTTTCACCATCTTTCGCGCGGTGTCCCGCGTGTTCAGAGCTACGCGTTGGAGTTTGGCGAGGGTGATGCCGAGAAGACGTTGAACTACCTGCGTCCCGACGGGAAGTCTCTCCATCAGATTTTTGCGGAACAACTCGAATTGTTACGAAAGAAGGTAGGGGCTGACACTGAAATTAAGAAATTCTGCTCGGGTCTCGTTGCACTGCCACACGCGATTCCAATCGCTGATCTCGCAGCGGTGACTGGCCTTGCGAGAGCGCATATCACTGATCTTTGTAATGATCTAAGCCCTGGTATTCGACTGGAAGACGAGTTAATCGGGCTGAGGGATGAAGAGTTTGAAAACTTCGTGAGACAGGAAGCGCAACAGGAGTTACCGACAGTCCGAAAACTCATTGCCGATCACTTTTTGGAGCGTTACAAATCTGACGCGTACGCCGCTACACACATTGCGGGTGCTTTGCTGGATGCGGGACGCGGCCGGGAGATACTTGGCCTAATTAGCACTGAGAAAGAGCCGTTAGCGATTCGGGATCCTATCTTACGCAGAGAAGCTCAACTACAGCGACTGAAATTAGCGATGGGCGTGTGTCGTGAGAGTGGCGACGTTGTCGACGCCATGATGACGATGCTCGTAGGAGCGGAAGCGCTGAAGACCGACATTGCTATCAAGACAATGCTGGATGAGAACCCGGACTTGGCCGCCAGTTTTGCGCGCGATACGACGAGTCGAACAATTCTGAGAGACCCGGAGCAAATTGAGAATCATGGGTCATTACTATTTCAGATGATGGCTGTTGATGGGCGTAAACGAGACCCCATTTCGGCCCGCGAGACCTACCGCCAAGCGCGAGCGTGGATGGAGCGACGGGCTGAAAGTTTGAAAGAGCAGGAGCGGGAAAATCCTCATATTCAACCACAAGGTTGGCACATCAGTTCCTCAGATATTGCCGGAAGCATTGAGGCCATACTTCGTATCGCTGGACCTAGAGCTGCTGTTGACGAACTGTTTTCATGGATTCCAAGGACAGTCGCATTGCGGGTTGGTGCCATTTTGCCCGCAAGACTAATCATTTCCGGCGATGCCGATCTCGAACAATGCGTCAAGGAAATTCATCCGCCTTGGGATCTTCTCCTGTTTGTCCCACTCGCACTGAGCGGTCGCGATGTTGACATGTCAAGAGTCTTGCACAGTTTGGAAAAGCTGCACAGACGCGGATTGATTCGACTTGAGATGCTTCGCGAGCCAAGGAATGATGGAACAAATTTCGCGGCGGTCTACTTAGAAACGGCATTAAGCGCATGCGAGTTAGTCATAGCGCGTGGCGGTGACTTTAACGCCGTCATGCCTATCTTAAATATTTTCGCGGATCCTGAATTGAGGCGAGTTGACCGCTTGGCCACATACCAGCAAAAGCTAATTAACCTCAGTATGCGGGCGCATACGTTGTTGGAGCGGATCGCCGGTCGAAAGGCGAGCATCGATAGTTATTTGATTACACCACCGATTGCGACTGATAAGACGAAAGAGGAAATCGAGCAGATCCAAAAACGCCATAACAAAGAGAAAGAGGAATTAAAGACATTTATCGACCCTTTCGTCGATCTCTATAACTTTCGCTCACAGATTCTGATAGGACGAATCAAAAGCGACGAGTTAGAACAGAATATGCAACACGCAGTTTCCAGGTCTCATCGAGAAGACTACAGGTTAAGGACGGACTATCGAATCTCGGGAATGAGAGAGGAGGTCGCTTCGGCTTTAACAAGTCTGACGATGGTACAAACCGTGGACGCTAATGTGCTACTCAACAAGGTCTGTGATGTTCTGGACTACGGATCAAGCCCTTTCAGCGCGGACGCCGTTGAACTTTTCGACAAGCTCGCTTTCGTAGCGTCACTGCATGACAGAATATTGTCCGAAGTCAGCGCCCGGGCGAACGCTGTCAAGACGGCGAAAGCATCATCGGAAGAAAAGATTGAGGCTCTGGTTCGTTTCGCGCGCCTGCTAATGTTTTTAAGCCCGTCGGATGCAAAGGCCGTTTTTACGGATGCGATCACGGTGGCCGGTGAGGTAAACGCGGAAGCGGTTCACGAATTAAAGCTCTTTGCCCCGCTAGCACAACGAGCTATTCAAGAGTCCGAACCAGAAGGTCGTCGCGGCGTTGCTCATAATTTCGCAATCGTGGCCAGTGATGCCGCCGTGCGCTTGGAAGGTCAAGAACATTTTCCGTGGCCCGAGATAGCAGCAACGCTCGCAGCCCTTGATATCGGATTTGCTCTCGCTTCAGCCGCGCGATGGGAAGATGCCGGCATCGTCCGTAGGAGCGATCTTCTGCCTATTGTTCTTGAAACGGGTCTTCGCGAGAAGACCTTACACCCACGACACATTTGCTCCTTGCTGTCTCTGCTCGATGAGACTACAGAGGAACTGATTGAGGCCATCGTAAGTGAGGCTCGGGCACAGAACGATGACACTGACATTCGCGATTTGGTTTCTGATCTGTCGCGAGAAGAGCTGTTGCGGTTCGGTAAGGGACAGCGAAGCCGCGTTAGCGACGCCCTAGACTCTCTCGCAAATGTGGGAACCACCGATTTTTGGCATCGGCGGCTTTCCCAGACAACTCAATTTCAATCGGTCCAAAGACCTGCTGAAAGTTCAATGCAAAATGGCTCAGTCGAGGACGCTAAACCAGAACAAACTCTGGATCCGTTCGGGAATATCAATTGGAGTGAATACACCTTTACTACATCAGACGAAATCAATCGAGTCGTCAACACGGTTAGTTCGGCTGGCCGTGCTTCGAAGAACTACATATCTGAAGAGACTATTCTTGATCAAATCGCCGCCAAGGTCGCACCAGCCAACCGAGCCGCTCACCTTGAGGCTTTGATTCGAAGCGGGTCGTCCATTTTCGATCGCAACGGCGTCGTGCGGGCACTTCTGAATGACCTGAAGCGTTGGGAACAGACGCCTTCTGTCAAAACTTGGGCAAAACAGAACATACTTGGGATAGTGCGAGATCAGTTGCCATTGCTGAGTCGATGGCTAATCTACAGGGATTCACCTTTACCCGCTTTGTTGGAAAGGTCACAAGCCGCCGACGAAGATACCTGTGACTCCTTGCTGCAAGGCATCGAACACAATGTTGCCTCGTTGGAGCCGCCCACTATTTATGCGTTGATTGGTCTTGCCGGCAGGTATTGCAAACCCAAAGACGCGATGGAGGTGATGCGCCGTTATTCAAACCGACTAATTGATCGGATTGGCGTCTCGGAGAGAGATGAGTGGGACCTAATGGATTTGCCGAGCTTACCTGACGACGCCGTTGCGCGCTTCTTGTTCGCGTTATTAGGTGACGCAGATGTCCGGATCCGATGGCGTGCAGGTCATGCCATCCGGGGACTCGCGCGGCTGGGAGACTCAGCTGTCCTAGAAAAGTTAATACGTTTGTTCGCAGATCGAAGGGTCGATGACGTCTTTCGAAGGCCGGACGCTCCATTTTATTGGCTCGCCGCCCGACTCTGGCTGGTAATCACATTTGATCGGATCGCGACGGAGACTCCCACAAGCATTAAGAAATACTCGAACCGGCTTCTGGAGATCGCGACTGATGAAGAACCTCCTCATTTTCTAATTCGTTCAGTGGCGAAGTCTGCACTATTGAAGTTAGTCGGCGGTGGCCATGTTCGATTAGATGCGCAACAGTCTCAGCGGCTGCAACTTGTTAACTCGAGCAACTACGCGCGCAAGAAACGAAAGAAGGGAATTCGAAGAGCGTTTCACAAGTACCAATATAAGGCGAGAGAGAACAGAAGATTTACGTTCAACACAACCGATACGCTTCCAAATTGGTATTCGGATGTGATCAGCGCCTTCGTTGACGTCGATGCAGAAGAATTCCTGGACATCGCTGAACGTTGGATTGTCGACGAATGGGGTGTCCACAACGATCCGTGGCAGTGGAACGCTGAGAAACGCCATGATCGATTTCAAGGTCGTTCATATCCTTCAATGAGCAATCGTGACGGATCGCTCCCTACAATTGAGCGTTTTAACACGTACCTTGAATGGCATGCGATGTGGTGCACGTTGGGAGAGTTACTACGAACAAGGCCACTCGCGAAGGTTGCTGAGAGCGATTACGACAGCTTCAAGCGTGAACTTGAAAGAAGTGACCTGGCATACCCGCCTCTATGGTTGTCAGATCTGCGTAGCACAAAACCCTTGGAGTCAAGATTCTGGATAGCTCCAGTGGACATTGATCCTTGGCTAACTCGGGTCAACACTGAGGATTTCCTGTGCGAGGTCGTTTCGGCTAACAACTACATCGTAGTAGACGGTCATCACGACACTAGATCACGGCGTTTCAGATTGAGCTGCCGAGTAAACACGGCGCTGGTTTCTCCCAAGACAGCGTCGGCGTTGGTTCGCGCTTTACAGACAACGAACTTTCACCGCTACGACGTGCCCAAGGAAAATGAAGAGCTTCAAATTGACTCATCTCTGTTTGTATTTAGGGGTTGGCTGAATGAGGAATCCAGCTATGAAGGGATCGACGGACGCGATCCTCTCCGATTTGATGTTACGGGGCCTCAGTGTCGACCTGGAACACAAGCCAGTATCGGGTTAACGTTAGAACATCGGTTGCCGCTAGAAGTGTGGCTTCAACCCAACTCGAACAAAAACGCTTTTGTTTACGAAACCTGGGGAGAAACAAGATGGGACGACCGCGACGACCCTGTTCGCTACGACGACGCTATTCGATCGAGCGGGTGGCAACTCAAAATGGATGCGGCGAGCCTTCGTGACTTAATGGCAAAAATCAAACTTGACCTGTTAGTAGAAGTTAAGCTGGACCGCCACAATAGAGGATACTATGACTATTCGGGACACGAAGAAGAAACAAAGGAGAAAACGTTCCTCAAAATCATCCTCTTCCGTCAAGACGGCACTATTGAAGACGCCAGCGGACGTATTGGAGCTTGGTCAACATCTGGTTCGCGAACTGAACCTGGATGATAGCGTTGATACGTTGGGTCGATGGATGGCCCACTACGTCGCTGAATTAATTGACGCAGCTGAAAAGGCGGTGTCTACAAAAGACCGTTTGGCTGCCCAAAAACGTGCAATGGAAGTGATCCTCCGAATTTGGGAACACCGCGAATCGCTACCGGGTTATGCCTATCCATTAGCCAAGTACGATGAAATCTTGTCCGTTTTGGATTTCCTTCGCCCTGATGCTAATCCATTCAGATTTAATCAGATGCGTGAATCAAAGACCGATCAGTCGGCCGCGAAACTCTTTGACAACTTAACTCGCTTGGTGATCGCGTTGCTGTTTATGAAAAATGACGCTCTCAGGAAGCCACTGCGCGATAACGCCAACGCCACTAACGCAATGGACGAGGAAGAGAAACAAGTCTTGATCAGCTTGACAGCGTGGCTTGATTTTTTTGCGCCAGCGACGAAGTCGAGAGCCGGACGTCGCAACCAGAAGACCAAAGCGACGAGTGAAATCGATTTTAGAAAAATCGCGCTTGACCTGGTAGGCAGTATTGAAAAGGAGACAGCTACGCTGCGCGATGCCCTTTCAAAATCTGGAAAAGGACAAAAGGCTCAAACGCCCAGCCTGTCCTAAGAACGCTACGATGGGTACTACCCAAAAGATATGTTGTGCGCAAAATCTCTTTCGAACAAACGTGGAAGCGTAAAATAGTTCTGATCCGTGTGGTCCGTAAAAAGGTTTTCGCAGCGAATACCGTACGAGCTTACGAATCCCTGATCTTTCAAATCAGCTCGGAGAATTCTGAAGAGATTCTCTTCTACAGTTGGATCTGGATTAAGGCAATAGATCTTCCGGAGCGAAATGTTTTCTTGCAGACCAGCGGCAAGGAGATACTTGAAGTGGATGTCGGTCGGTGGAATAGAAAACCCGATGATGATAATTCGGGTGGCTTCTGTCAGAGCTCTTACTGCGGCGTCCCATATTGATGTTAACGGACCACCAAACGTTTTCCGCCAGGTTGGTGGGATCAAGAGAACCTGTCTATTTGCGTTCAGTAAGTCGATGTAACTTCCGAAAACCTGAAGTTTCCCTTTCTCCTTGAGGGGTGCAGCCCAATTAACAGAGCCGTGGAGCTTGTAGATAGGGAGCGCACCATCATGGGCCTTCCGCACGACATGTTTTACTGATTTATCGTAAGCAACCGTTGACTGATCAAATCCATAAGAACATTTGACACCGATATTAGCCAATGCTTCCTCGATCACCGTGTCATAATTAAAGGTAATTACGGTGTTCTTGATGTATCGGCGTGGTCGGCACCACTTTCCAACCAGCATGGCGGCGCACAGATCGTAGAACTGCGCCATATACTTTGTTACGTCAGTTGCTTCAATTCGTTTTTCCCATGTCTTAGGGACTACAAGGCCGTTTTTTACTGAAACTAAACGAGCATCTGAAACAGTCGTTTGTCGCGCATGACTGAGCGTTGCTGCTATGGCAGTGGAGACGGTTTCCGCGAGCGGATTTTGACCAGACGCTGCCGCCAAACTGAAAAGATCTTCAATATTTTCTACGTTCAGATTAACGCGCAGAGCCGCGCCGGCGGCACTCTTTCGGAAAATCAAAACGTCGCGAATTGCTTGCAGCTCACGGTCGCGATTCTCGTTAGAGAGCCAATTCAGGCTAGATCGCATTTCCATCAAGAAGTCGTTTAGCAGCGGAATGCCTGCAGGTTTTGAAAAACCCGCACCGAGGATATAAACGTTGTGATCGGTAAATACCTCAGGATCGCCTCTGTCGTGCAATCGTCCCATCTGGTAGGTGGGCCTCTCTTTTTATATTGAACTTTGCCAAACAGGCTTCATCGTAGCAGCCATCCAACTGTTATTTCTGCAACATTGAAGGATGAAGCCGTGGGAGCATTACCTTGCGCTAAAGAATCAAGATTTGGTTTGTTTCCGTGCACGACCCGACTTCGTCCGAATGCTACGTAGTTGGTGGCCCGGGTCTGCGGGAAGAATTACTGGGAGGTCCTGCGTGTCATCGATCAAGGTTTCAAGAAACTCTCCATGTCCCGTGGTTGAGATTGCTCGGGCATACGCTAACAACACGTTAAGAGTTGGTTCAAGAATCCCACGCTCGAATTTTGAGATATAGTCCCGCTCGATTTCATTATCCAGGCCGAGGCGCCTAATGATTCCATCCTGCGATAAGTCAAGACTCTGACGAATAGCCAGCAACTTCTCAGCCAGTCGCGCCGGCTTTTTTCGCTTCGGCGTCCCACTCGCATGCTTACTATGCTTCGCTGCCATCTCAGGAATCGCCTCCTGAAACAACAGCATCTATAGCTGAAAAATGATTCTTGCGTTTAGGGATGTACGTCCCTAAAATGCGCGCTGGTTGGTGGTTTGCCGATATTGAGAGTCGAAGACTCTTACCGGCAGCGTCCACGACTGGCAGTCCTGCAGCGCTGTTGGATCATCGTTGTCAAAGATTCGGGCTGCTAAAGATACCAAAAGGTTACGGTTGCGGAAAGCAAAAACAAAACGGCGATGACAGCACAGGATCACAATAAAACCCTGGTCATTATTTTCTCGACGTTCGCTACGCTGGGGACTCTTATGCTCCTGGCAGCGCCCTGGATCGTTGCACTGGCTATTAAACGCCACCAAGAGCAAATGTGGGCTGGTGTATTCTTTGGTTTCGTCTTCCTGATGACGCTACTGTACTGGTCCACCGCGATTGGCATGCATCGTCGAAAGCCGGCGGGCAGGAAATTAGCGCTAATTTCAGCGCCAACGTTGTTAATGTGTTGGCCTCTGGTGACCTATATTTGGTGGTTCATGCACAGTGAAGACGCTAAGCAAATGTACGGCGTCAAGCGCGAATAGTTCTAGCAACTGGTGTCTCAAGACAATTGGCCGATGAGCATTTCGTCAAAAGTAGCTGAGCAAAAATTCTCGATCACGAAGGCAGCGATCGTTATCGGAATAAGTCGCATGCAAGTTAGTAAACTGCTAAATAGCGGGCAGCTCGGCTATTACCAAGTAGGAGGGCGGCGAATAATCGGTGAGAGTCACCTTCAAGAATATCTCTCGCTTGCTGAACGCAGGTCGACTGTACTAGCGGTTCGCTAAAGCTAGCGCTGATCAAGACACCGTATTAGATGAAGAAGAGGCCCGAGCCCCCGAAAACGATTGAACAACACTTTTCCATCGACCAGGTCGCCGCGAAACTTAGTGTTCACCGCTCGACCGTCGAGCGTTTGTTGTATGCAAGGAAGCTCGGGTACTGCCAGGTAGGAAGGCGCCGAATTATCAGTGAGACAGATTTCCGGAATTACTTAGCCCTTATTCGACGTGAGGCAACTGCGGATAGAAGATACTAATTCCAGGTCGGCCCGAAGGAACAATCCCGCGATGCCAGAGAAACCACGAGTTCTAACGGGCAGGAGTTGAAATACACTCGTGATATTCGTACGTGAGAGAAGTATGGAAGGGAAGGTATCGAAGCAAGTGGAGACTAGCCCGACACTGGACCGCAAGCGAGCGAAGTTCACGGTTGAGGATGTCAGGCAGCTTTGTGGTGGCATCTCCCGCTCTACAGTGATGCGTGAGATTCGACGTAAGCGGTTGGCCTGTTATCGCGCAGGTCGAACATTGCGCTTCTCTGAAGAACACATCACGAAGTATTTGGAAAGGGTTGAACACGGGAAGGACCGTATGCAGGCAATGGACCGCGGAAAGCGGGGTTAGCGGATGGGGCGACGACAAGTCGTAGGAGAAAATCACATTACTTCTCGCAGGCGAAGCCTAAAGCGAAAAGTCCAAGAAGTTTAAATAACGATTCGCAGTTTGAAGAGCGATTGCCGGCAACCCGGCCACTGCATTGCCGGAATGCTCGGGGAGGCCACACCATTACTTCTAAACCTACACGCCATGACGAAAGCGACCGAGGCAAAATTTTCAATCAAGGAAGTTGCGCAGCGGTTCAGGGTTCATGCGACAACGGTTTATCGCTTGATGGACAAAGGAAAGCTTGGTTTCTATCAAATTGGCGGTCGGCGAATTGTAGGCGAGGGTCATATCGAACAATACCTCTCATTTGCTGAGCGCAAAGCAAAAGTGAACGCACGGCCGAAGTAGGTTGTGAATTTCGTTTGGAGTAGCAGTCCCACTCGCTGCCGACTCACTTTTGTGCGATCCTCTCTTTCACGCTAGTCCTTGTCCACGACGATCGTCGTTGGTAAGGACGTTCCCGAAATCAAGGAATCCTAAGTGCCTCTCAGAGGCTGTCTGGAGATTTATGTTTAACGACCCTGAATGGGCGAGTCAGGAGGAGTGGGAGGCATATGCGTGGTTCGGCTTCACAATCTCTGAGGCTCAGACCGTCGAAAGACAGCTCCTCCTAATTGCCGTGGCCATTAAGAACGCTGAAGCGCCACCAGGACAGTCTGAGAATCTCTGGTTTGAGCTCAAAGACAAATGGGGCCATTTGACCTTAGGTCAACTGCGCCGTCACCTTGAACCTTACGGGGTGCTCGCTGACGACCTCCTGGAAATGCTCAGCAGGGCCGTCGCCGCGCGCAATGTCCTGGCGCATGAGTTCTTCATGCCGCGTACCGTCAACGGCGGCGAGCATTCACCGAGAATGGCAAAACAGCAGCTTCAGAAGGCCGCCAGTCTATTTTCGAATCTTTCGACACGTCTAGAGCTACTCCTCTTGCCATTGATCGAGAAGCTCCATGTTCAGCGCGCCGCACTTGAGCTAGAAACAGACCGGCAACAGATAGGAGCGAGGCACCGATGAAGCGGGCACGAGCCGAAAATCTGGATTCGTTCGACAAGGAGTCTTTCAACATCGCATTCGAGAAATTAATCCCTCAGTGGGTTGCCGAGATGAGCGATCTCCTGGAGAAGCCAACTCCTCGAATAACTAGACGTAACAGGCAAGAGATTTCTAATGAAATGGCTTGGGGACTTGATGTTTCACTTCCTCGCTTAAGCGCCCTTGAAGCAATCAGTAAGGATCCGACGCGAATCGACGAGGGATATCGAATCCTGGAACACTTACTGCGGACTCTTCTCCGTCGTGCAGAGTTTAGGCTTAGACCAAAGGAAGATGCTTTTGATTACTTCGTTCGAAAGTCGGCTTCACTATTAAGGGCGCCTTACGCGCTAAAGCGACAAAAACAATTCCGAAGTGTTCGCGCCGGTGTCGAGCAGCTGGTACGTGCGGCGATCTGTGCGAGATCCGGGATGGCTAACACCAAGGAACTAATCGAAGAATTTGGGCGCAAACACCTAAAGGAGTACATGCGCTTCGCAAACACCATCGATGCGCGTATCAGCAGCTATCGAAGTCTTAATTTCAGGCGTATGACGCCGCGGAACATTACCCGGCTGACGGATCTATATCGTGACGCAGCGGCGGGTTTTGAGAACAGGTTGCGACTCTTGGTGGGCCTGAACTACATCGCAAGCGGAAAAAAGAAGACCTACGGTGAATTACGTCGGCTCGGTTACAACCAACTGCTGCAGGCTGTGGAGTCGCCGCGCAATTCTCTACTGCATTTTTTGCGGGAGTCGATTGACAGACACGTTCGCAACGCAATGATGCATGGTAGCGTATCCTCATCGGTTTCGAAAAATCGAATCACTTTCCTTGATTACTCACCGTCGAAGCAACAGGAAACCCAAGTACTTTGGACAATGGGCAAATTCCTGCGTCGCACCAAGAATCTCGTGTTAACAATTCTCGCTGTGATGTATCTAGAGCAGGAGTTTAACTATTTGCATCTTTATTGCAGTGTCGCCGCTTTTAGGAATCTCAGCCAGAATCAAAAGCTGAAAATGCAACCGTCCAAAAGTTAGCCTGCGGCACAATCGGCTTCGAGAGGGAAACTAGTTTAGATTTCTCTTCTGGAATGTAGCGAAGCGGCATACACGCCGAGGCTTCAGGAGGTGAACGATTAAATCTTCTATAGCCGGTTTTGCTTATTTGTAGAAAGAGCGACTCTCAACTGAGAAACAGTTGGGCAGGAGACCGTTATGCGCTCTCATTCCATCATTACCTACATAGTAGTCTTACCTAAAGAGCCGGAGGGAGATACTCCCTTCCAAGGGTTTGCTACTCGCCTACTCGAAGTAACGAGAACCGTTAGATCCATCTTGAGATTGCCGGCAAGTTTTGTTGAACTCCACCTCCAGAGACAGGGAGTTGTTGCGGAGCGAGCAATGACCGGCGGATACCAAATTGTTCCCCGCGAAGTTTCATCGCTAGAGTCCTTGCCTACGTATCCGTCGGTCCGTTTCATGATCGTGATAAGCGGTCCGGGAACCGATGAGATAACGTCAGCAAGCTTGGCAAAAGTAAACTTTCCGACTCTTCACGTAACGACCTCGAACACTACGAACCTGCGTCGTATTGATCGCCTGACGCTCGTTGACATGCGAACATATTGTCATGGAGCTATCGAGTTCATCAGAAGTCACTGTGGTTCGTACGCAATTCCAAACGTCCAAGCTCGTGCCCAAGAAAGCGCAATAACACTGCCTCTGGAGGAGACAGGACACTTCGTGGCAATCCCTAACGAAGTAGCGCTCGAATCCCTTGGCTATCAATTAACGCCACGCAAAGAGCCCATTAGAGCGCTGAAGTTATTGTCAGCATTAAGTCGCGAAGAAGCCGACGAACCGCACGTAAAGATCATTCTCAGTAGCGCGAATATGGTCGCGGATGTCCGAAACGTTGCCGTTGCTCAGAGCAGCCCCGTTCCCGTACGTGCCGTCGTTGATCTCATTGTTACTGCGCCGGCGGTCTTTCATCATATTGCCCCAGAGCTCTTGCGGCCTGAAGTTCCTGAACGTGAGCGTAAGGCCCTTGGAATCATCATGCGCACTCTTGAACGTCAGAAAAGCTACGTACAGTTTCTGGGAAGAGCAGGGGACTTCGTAACAGTGCAAGAATCAACACCAGCGAAGGTTCTCCTCAGCATTCGTAGAGCCGAATTGGCTCTGTATGCAACGATTTTAGCCGCCAGAGGGAGCGGCTATGCAGCACCGGTGCTAAGGCTTCCTCCGGCCGTTAACCACATGAGACCGCAGTTACGCGATATCACCCGGTGCTTAAATGGTACTTCTCCCCGCAAGGGTGCAAAGCTAAGCAAGCTAACCAATCGGGTTGGCGCGATGTTTAGATCTGAAATTGATCCTTCGCATTTTGCGATGATCGAGCAACTGCCGGCACATGCCTCGGTGAAGCTTTTTACTGACGCTCCACTAGAACTACTCCCTGTGCGCGGTCTTCCTTTAAGCATGAGGTACGTATGCTCACGGGTTCCGGTTACTCCAGGAAATCTGTTTGCGTCTTTGGGACTCGCTAGTAAGCCGATATTTCTTGAGCACCAGTCGCTTACACGAATCCTGGTGGTGAACGCTTTCAAAGATGAGGACCCGCTTAAAGAACTTCTTCGGACTGCCATAACCGAAATAACGAGGGACGTGTCAAGAGCGCTGGACCTTCGATTTGTTGATGTCGATGGCGTAGATGGCTTCCGAAATGCTCTCAATTCCTTTGATGGTTCCATACTCGTATTTGATGGTCATGGTGGCTATTTGCGGTCGTTGGGTGAAGGAAGTCTACAACTTGGTTCGGAAACGACAGACGTAATTTCCTTGATTAACAGCGTACGAGTTCCGCCAATTGTCATATTAAGCGCATGCGAGACACAGCCAATGGATGGCTCATACGCAACCGCCGCAAACGCGTTCTTGGCTTTGGGCGCACAGACGGTTCTGGCGAGTCTGGTTCCTTTGGAAGGAAGGCATGCCGCTATCCTAGTTGGTCGCCTTATGCTTCGTTTAGCTGCGTATTTACCCGAAATAGCTAAGACGCCAATTTCCCCCCTACGCTGGAGCGAAATCGTCACGGGAATGCTGAGAATGAGTTATGTGACCGATGTCTTGGCAGGACTTAGAAGAGCGGGGTGGACCGAGCTATCTGAGGAGTGCCGTCGAGACGTTCAACGACAATCTAACGACCTAATTAATTACCTTCATCCAGAATGGTTCGAAGAGACTCTGAAGATAATTGCCGATGCCTGCAAGCGCTCATTGGAAGATGTCAAAAATGCTCATTTAACGGAAGCTTACTTTGGTGACTCGCTTCATTATGTCCAGCTTGGCAATCCAGAAGAAATCGTAATTATGCCAACATCACGCGGTGCTGATGATCAGAGCGACTCCTGAGTTTTCTAATGCCATCATTGCCAATTTCATATTCGGAACTACGCGGTAGTAGACCCACGGAAGATCAGTTGGTCGAGATCCTCTCAGACCTTAAAACAGAACCCACATTCATGTCGCTTGCGATGTGGAACCTGATGATGTCGCTTTATGAGGGAAACCTCAGAGGTTACAAATCCCTGCAAGGCTTCTTCATCCACAATTTGGTTCCACTGGATCTCAAAACCCGCGTGGAACAGGCAGCCGCACTAAATTCGGATTCACCACGTCCTGTATTTAGCCGATGGCAGCTTCTCGCTGTGATGAAAAAGTTGCTAATGGAAAGCAACCCTTCGGCAGTTAATGATCCACGACACAATGATCCTGCGCGACGGAAACTTGGCGAAGCCTGCCTAATGATGACTGACTTGCTCTTTCCCGAAGAGCAAGACAAACGACTGGAGACAGCCGCTGGAGATCGTGAAAAAGTTAGCGACGAGCTAATGGCGCAAATGCTGTTTCAATTTGAGTTGTATCACGTACCGGATGTTTATCAGGCAGTTGCCCGCAACATCGAATACTTTGATATTTTTAGCCAGCGGTCCGCAGAATTTCGCTTTTCTGATCAGCAGCCACTGGTTAGCAAATTCGCCCGCCTTACGGGTTTGGAACTGGACCAGTATCTGCGAATGTACTTCTCAATTTGGGTACTCCACAACAACTTACAGAACGGCGATCCCTTAACAATCAATTCAAATCCGGCAATCATCAACTTCGATAAAGAACGTGTTTTCGCGTTGATGGACCTTAAGTCCAAAGACCGAGATGTTTTCTTTCGTGCTGCAGTGAAAACGCTAGCAACCCTGACGAAAGGTGTGAAGAGTGATGCTAACTCAACCCGGTTGTGGCAATTCGATTACACACCTTTTCGCAATTATCCATTAGTCTACAACTCTGAGTCAGAGCAGGGATTCACTTGCATAGCTTATCCGTTTTTGACGGAGAAGCTTGCTTCGGGCGTCTATCACACGATCCTAAGTTCGTGGCCCGACAAGCATCAGGATCGCGCCCTTTTCCAAGGGTACTGGGGTAAAGTCTTTGAGCAGTTTGTTAATGACAGACTTCGAGATGCGTATCCTACCTCCCCGTTACTTGATCGCTTCCATCCGAATCCGTTCTTTCGACGAAGACAGTCAGGATCTTTGAGGGAAGTGTGTGATGCCGTCATTGACTATGGAGACGCACTCGTTTTGATAGAACATAAAGGTGGCTATCTAAGCCTGGATGAAAAGTACTCCGGCGACATATCAAAACTGCTCAAGGGTGTCGCAGACAAGTTTGGGCGGGGAATCAAACAACTTTCAAGAAGCATTGAGAGCCTATTTCACGAAACGCAGGCGGATCGTGACTCATTCGGTCAAGTAGATGAAGGTAGTTGGAAGAGTTCCCTATCCGTTGATGACCTTAAGAGGATTCGACGAGTGTATCCGGTTCTGGTGATACAAGATTTTTCTATGACGATCGGCTTTATGAATCGCCGTCTAAACAGGCAGTTTCAAGAGGCGATTGAAATTCTAAGGGTCGATCCGAGCATCCAAGTTAGCCCCCTCTCGCTTCTCACTATTGAGAACCTCGAGGATGTCTTGGCACATATAGGTGATCTAACGCTCACTGAGGTCCTCGATGAGTACGCTAGATACGACAACGTACCCCTTTCAACATTCAACGAGATCTTTCGAAGCCTTCTAAAGCGAAAAGGGATTGAACAACAGCGTTACGGATGGTCACTAAAAAAAGGCGAAGCATTTCTCAATTCAATCATGGGTCATTTCAAAGATTCAAAATTAGATTTGACGAGCGGAAGACTCTGATCGGATGTTGCTGAAAGAAATATGTTTGAACGTTACGGGCCAAATTCTTTGCAAGTCACCGAGTACATCAAGGCACTGTCCGAGATGTCGTCGTCGGAGTTTGCGAACGTGGATCGATTGAATCTCGATTCCAATAAACTGTTCGCACTTTTTCAAAAGACGCTAACCTTCAAAGCGGATCGGGCGAGTGAAACTGACAATGCCCGCGGTGATGCTATGAGAGCTGTTCTTGAGAAGGGCAGCGAAAACCAAATTATCTTTGTAGCGCTGGTAGCCTCGATGCTTGTTTCAGAAGATCGTCTCACCCGAGAAGAGCAGGTCTTTTTGCATCTCTGGGTGATCGATCCGAAGGTTCCGTTACGACGATTGTATCGAAATCACAGCAAAGAAGATTGGGCAATACAAAAATTCTGCGAACACCTCTCGCGGATTGATGACCACAACGTCTACGTTCGATCTCGTCCGGACGCGAGAGGAAGAACCGGAGCAGGTTTGCCGGATTGCATTCTTAATCGGTTGGGAGAGGACTACACGATTGAGCATACGTTTATTAATAGCTACCCGAAACAGGTCTTCTATGAAAAGCTCTTTGCCAAATACATCCAACCTCTCGGGCTGGAAGATAAGATCAAGGCAGCGTACCCGAAGAAGCTTGTTCATGTTCACATACCTATCGATGCGTTCAAACGGGAATCGGACGCAAGGAGCTTTGATTTTGATGGACTTATACAAAATTTGATTGATGCTGTAGGTCGCACCCCTGAGACACAAAATGTCGGGAGAACGACCGAGTTTCAATTTCCAAACACTCCGTTTGCGGTCCATATCAACAAGTGCGATGGTTGGGGTATTACTTTTGTCACGCAAGTTGTGCCGATACAGCGAGAACAGGTTCCAGTTTACCTGACGTCGGAAATGTCCAGGGCGATTCGCAGCAAAGGCGAGAAACTAAAAGCGGCAAAGGCACGTGGCGAAAAGACGGTTCTCTTGCTCGATTCTGACGATTACGCGTTGATAAATTATGAGATGTTGGCGGAGGCGTTTGAGAAAGCTTCATCCGATCTTTTGCTGTTTGAGGGCATTGACGACGTTTATATCCAACAACGCGGCGGTGTCAGCTGGATATTTCCCGTCAAATTAGGAGCTAGAATGTATCCGGACCTTCCCGAGTTTCAAGATTATTGGAATCGGCAGGCCGAACTGTTAGGGGTGCATTGATGTTAACGTTCTTGAAACGGAGGCATCGATACCGTCACGTGAAATCTTTAGGTAGCTATTGTGATTCAAGGAATTCTTTGAATCCAATAGTGTGGACGGTGAAGGCGTCATCAAAATAGCTGTAGACGTTGTTTCGAGCCTTCCTCTGCGTCCTATGGCTTTCCTGTTTAAAAGGGAACAGATGCAAAGCAAGTTCATAATCCATTTTGTTCTGGATGAACTTCGGGTCAACAATTTTGATTTTTAGTTTCGGATTGTGACGCACCGCTGTTTTCAAACTCTCATTAATGTGCTCGTCTCCAAATGAATATCCGATAACATAAACTTCGTCAGCTAAACAACAATCACGATCAAAGGTGGCCTGCATTTGTTTGAATGGCGTAATCATGCCTCTTTGCGCTTTTTGGTAGCCTGTAATCATATTGGTTACTAACAGAGTTTTTCCCTTTTCCATTTGCAGCGACACCGGGGCATTTGTTAAAGGCAAGGCAAAAATAGAAGACAATACGACTTCCGGATTCGGCAGCTGCTCTTTGTCTAAATCAAGGACTTCCCAAAACGCAGAACCGTGCAAGTTGTAATGTACATGGCATTCAGTTTCGCTGAAGATCTTCGGCACATTCGCCCTCAATGTCTCGCAGACAAATTCTTCGCAATCAAACCCTTCGAAGACGCTCAAACCTGCTCTCGCCAATAGGATCTTAAAGATGCGCTCATAATTGAGAGTGTATAACCGAAGGATGCTTTGTTCGGAGAGTAGTTTCATCCATTTGACAAATAACTTACTCACGTCGTCGTCTACGCTTTTCATCGGACTTGACTCAGTGTGGTAAGCATATTCGTGAATTCTTGCGGTGACGTCGGTAAGGAGCAGTGAAACTAACTGTTCAAAAAAGAATTGGGAAGCCGTTTCGCTATGATAGGCTCTCTTTGAAAGCGGGTAGTCTTGACCGGGTGGTATTTGTAATTCATACCCGTGCTTAGCTGCGCCGCTTGCTATCGAGTAATTAAGTAACTCCTTTTCATAACGAGGAGCAAGAAAAACGCTTGAGATAGATTCGACTGGCAAGTCCTTATCAAACTTCGAATAGTAAATGATCAGGTCTTCAACGACGCTGATAATCGTCTCAAAATTCACGTTACGACTTGGGTAGCCATTGGCGAGCAGCGTGCTGTAGATGAACTCAGTGATACGAGTACTGTTGTCCGCGCACTTGAATCCGCTGGTCCTGACTAAATCGGTAAGTTCGGAAGTGCTTGGCGAATTCCAAGCTAAGGTGGCGCCCGCCCCAAACAGAAACACCGTGCGCTTCTTAGTCATAATGGAGAGAAGTGTTATGGAGGTCCCCAGGTCTTACCACTCTATGAGGCTCTTGGTTAGTTTTCAGTTATCGGAATCAAATAGCATCATCAAAGGGTCTAGTATTTATCACTCATGAAATCACGTCGTTTCTCGCTTTCCATGCTTGAACGTGATCGCTGAATTAGCCTCTCGATATGTTGTCTATGACGAAGCAATTCCACGGTATTAAGCATCGGCAGCAATGATTGCAGAAATTCGATCCGCCGTTGCAGCCTGGGAACATCGCTGCCGCTGTATACGCCCAAACTAGACTCCGTCGGCAAGCGCTCAAACACTTCATAATCCTTGTTGTTGCGCACGAATGTTTCGAATCTTGCTCTCCGTCTTTCTGGACCGAAGCCGCTAATGATGTCAAATAACAACCCCATTAAGTCTTTGTCTTCGCTCTTCCGTCCGATGACATCATCTAGAAACTCATCCTGTCGATCGTGGAGATTCTTTATGTCAGGAGTACCCTTAACTAGGACGAAGAAATTCTGTAGATAAGAATCATAAATGAGCCGGTTCTTTCCGTACGTGGCTGTTGCGTCGACGATTCGCTCCATTGCCTTGATGAAATCAGGCCTTCTCCAAATGAACGCATAGTCGCGAGAGTCATCGCGCCTGCTCGGTCGATCGACCTTTTGATAGAGCTGCGACACCCACTCCTCACCGAAATTCGGATCTAGGTCTAAGAGCTGATTAAACGCGTGGCCGTCAAAGTCTTCGTGGTCCTCGGCTTCGCTAGTAGCGAAGTACGCTTCCTTTAAGAGTTCCACGTCGCTGGCAAACAACTCTGGTAGCCTGCGGTCGATGTCACTGCGTTCAGTAAAGAGGCCGTTTAGCGCTTGGCCAAACTTAGGCTCGGTCCTCGACTTATTAACGAGCGTTCGTGTCACCTTAGTAAGCACATCCTTGTCTAAGGGCACGAATTTCAACAGGTAATCCATATCCCGCAAGAGTTCATGCCACTGCGCGGATTCGTACAGCGTGAATAACTGTTGAAGTTTCTCAGTTGTCACTTCATCTCCCGGGAGGGCGATAAAGTATCCAAAAAGCCAGGATCCGCGGTGAGAATACTGTGCGGAGTAAAGAATTTCGTAGGCGCGGTCACTACCGCAAATCCTTATTAACTTCTCAACTAGGCGCCAAGGGCCAAGGTTAAGAGCATTCCCGGTATTGAGGTACTTCTCAACGACGACGGTGAAGAGACTACCATCGCGTTCTGCAAGGTCGAGGAGAGCCTTCGCGGCGCCACTCTGAACTTGATATTCGTATTGTCGGCCGTCGGCGGTCCGAATTATCTCGCCGCAACGCTCAAAAAACCGCGCAAAGCCTGACTGGTCGAAATTTGCCGTGTACTCGGCCAGCCGCTCATGTTGCATGGTTTCATATTCTTGCCAGCCCACCTCTCTTCGCTCGCGCCGGTCTACCAATACCAACTCGGAAAGTTTGTATGTCTCATCGGTGAAGCGCTCTCTAATGCTTATTTGAACGGCTATGCCGACGCGCTCGAGCAAATCGAGGTAGTCTTGAACCACAACACAATGACGATATGTCGCCGGATCGAGCGAAGATTGGAAAAAGGCAAGAACTTGATCTGAATCAGACTCAATAATTTCTCGATTAGCAACGAGATAACCGGAACCGCTGTGTTTCGCTATTACGTTTAGAACTTCTTCCCGAAGCGCTGGCAACGAATAAAGTGAAAGCAGTCGTTGCCAGAGTTCCTTTCGAAAGTCTAATAACTCTTGCGAAACGAGTACGTCGAAGTTGATGATCGCGATCGACAAAGTTCCTTTGCTCTGGGAAGTTTGAAAGTGTGTGCGTAAGAGTGGTTCGGCAATTGTCAGAAACAGCCGCGAGAAGAGTTCGTTCTTCCCGTTTTGCGCTCTACCCCAAACCGTATCGACGGTGGCATGTTCGACAGCAAACCGGTTTAAGTGCGAGTAATGGTCCATGCCGTAACGCTCTTGAAGCATTCTTAGGACTAACGGGAGATCTGCTGGTCGCTTTTCCAGATAGTCGAGCATTAGTGAGAGCGCCGCACTCATTGAGACCTGATCCGCGTAGCGAAAATTATCGAGTATTCCCAGAACGCTAGGTGATGGAGGCAGGTTGTTGCTCATTACGAAGGTTAGATCGCTTAAGGGGACCGCAGCGGGCACCATCCCGTCGATTTTCTCTCGCAGATAGATGAGCGTATCCGTCGGCTTTACGAACCAAAAGACATCGAGCAGATTCATCAGTCCACTTTCGTCGCCGCGTTGTTGAAACATTTCGCAAGCGGAATCCACGTGGGGTCGCAGCGTGTTGACAATCGCGTCTCCGTCAAACGAGCTAAGCACCGGATTCAGGGCGTCAATCAGCCTGTAACGGAAATCCGGAAAGAAGCGTTGCAGCAGAATTCCAAAGTCCAAAGCGCGCTCCCGAAAAGCCGCAAGGTAGAAGAGGTAAGTAGATAGAACCTGATCGGAAATGCGCACAACTTCGTTTTCGTACAAATCCACTACTTCAAGTGTGTGCAGCCGTTCCGCCGCTTGCCAAAACTCTTCAGCGCCAATTTGGAAGTTGTCAGTTATCGCGCCCATCATCTCCGCGTTTGAGCGGTCTATAACTCTGAAGAACGCAATGATGCCGGCGGCGAGGATGAGTGATGAGCTGCCTAAGTCTTCCAAGTCGTCACGAATCGAGGCAAAGTATTCGTCGTAAAGAGCTGAGACATCAGCAATGCTCTGAAGATTGTTCTCGCGTTCAGCCACTCGCGCGGCCATCATGGCGAGCCGGGGATTACCCTGCGCTATCTCAGCGATTCGGTCCAGATAAAGTGGATTGGTGATAGCTGAATTGTCACGAACTAGTTCTTGGATCTGATCTTCTTTGAATTGCTCAAGCTCGATTAATACTCTGTCGCCGAAAGGGCGTGCAGTTTTCTCAACCGAAGCGAGGGCGTAGTCGCGCACCGTCGCAATGATCTTAATTGTTTGGTCCGGGCGTTGATCGTGCAACAGTTGGAGAGCGTATTTGAAACCGCTCAAGCGATTGGCATCATCGACGAGGATTAGAAAGTGTCCAGGCTGGCTGAAATAGACCCTGAGATCCTCAAACAGATCGGCTCCTTTGTTGAAAATACAATACACTTGTGCGTCTGCGTGCTCTTTTAGATAAGGCTCTAGAGTAGCAAAGCACCGCTGAAAGAGTGCTAAGCTACTGAAATGAAATCAGTAAACCGCTATTACCAGCGGTCGAAAATTTCCGAGCGTAAATTCCGCCAAATCGTGCGCTACTT
>Ga0157378_10000463_pt1 | contig 38627 bp, 32 predicted proteins | sample M65metaG_FD_115309 | JGI IMG/M metagenome (GOLD analysis project Ga0157378, IMG submission 115309) | Miscanthus rhizosphere microbial communities from Kellogg Biological Station, Michigan, USA - M6-5 metaG | ecosystem: Host-associated > Plants > Roots > Rhizosphere > Soil | place: USA: Michigan... | reverse complement strand
GAGAGAGGGTCACACCCGTTCCCATTCCGAACACGGCAGTTAAGCCTCTCATCGCCAATGATACTGCGCGGGCAACTGTGTGGGAAAGTAGGACGCCGCCGGGATAAAATTTATGAAGGCCCTTGAGGAAACTCAAGGGCCTTTTCTTTTGTCTGCTCTAACGAACTCGCTGGTAGAGCTCGAAATTGAGCGGCTGAAAAACCTCATCCTTCCAGTACAACGCTCCCCGAAAGATCTGCAGCAAGCGATAGTCCGGGTTGCGCTTCATGATCCACCGATATGTGGCGTCGCTGCTCGCGCCCGTCGAGATCACGAAGAAGTCGGGCCTCGCCCGGAACTGCGCTGTCATCCATGTGCGCATACGCTCCGGGTCGGCCCCCGGCCATTCGTTCCGCGTGGAGAAATCCCAGAAGGCAGGCGACCGGCCGGCATGGTAGTTCGCGAACAGGTTGTGCGAAAAATACGGCTGGAGCTCGACGCAGCGGCCGCCGGCGCCAAACACTCTTGTGCGATCGAAGCCGTGTTCGGCGATGTACCGTGCCGCGTCCCGGCTGCCGGTGAAGTTCTCGTGCACGTCATACGACAGCGACCGGAATGTCCACCAGTAGTGCGAAAAGAGCGCGATCATCAAGACCACATAGGCCGCAAAATCTATTCGGTGCCGCGGCATTGGGCGCGACAGCGCCAGAAGCAACACGAATGTCATCGTCCAGAAAAAGATCCCCTCATGCCAGGGGCTGAAATAGATGCCCGCGATCGGCAGGAGGGCCGCAAAGAGAACGACGAATTCGGCAATCACATCGCGACGCCACAGCCACAGAGCCAGTGCGATCGTCATGACGAACGCGACGACGACCACTGCCGGCTCGTCGGCCTTCACGATCAGATTGCGCGTCAGTGCGGACCACGCGATCTGGACCATCCTCGAGATGTTGAATGTCAGGTCGACGCTGGCGCGGGAGCTCAGGTCGGACGGCAGCCGCAGTAGCACGGCGAGAACAACCGTGTGGAGCACGACCAGCGCTCCGGCGAGAATTACTCGCCATCGCGGAACAGCAGTCAAATGAAGGCGGCCACGCCACAGATCGACGACGAAGAGAAGCACCAGTCCGCCCGCCAACGCCACACCGTAGAGGCTTACCTCGCTCAGCCCAACCAGCAATAGCGCGAAGGGGATGACTCTCCGATCCCGCTCTTCGTAGATCGCCAGAATGCCAAAGAGCAGCGGCGGAATCAGCACATAGCTTCGCGACACGACGGTGTATTGATACGCACAATAGAACGTGAACGGCAGAAGGATTCGGGCCGCGATCGGCACGCGGCGCAGGCGCAGAAGCAGAATGACGCCAACGATGCCGATGAGGGCCGAGACGACATCGATGCTCCTGTACGGCAGATGCAATCGTGCCGGGATGGCCAGGATCAGATACCAGAGCGGCGGATGTCCTTCGTAAGCAAGATCGTGCGTCAGAAGCTCGCCGATCGGCGCATCACGGGCGAGGAGCCATGACTGTGCCTCATCCCACCACGGCTCGTGAACCACGACACCGAGCGCCACGACCGCCACGTACGCCACAAAGGTGACCGTGAGGAGAATCCTGTCCCGCCGGCTCATTGGAGGTCAGGCACGCACGCCGGTTGCGATCAGCTGACGACCGAGCCGGCCGCTCCGGATGTTGAGGTGGAACAGAGCGTTGAGAGAAGAAAAGAGCGCGCGTTGAAGAACGCCGATCTTCTCATCGCGGAACTGTGATGTCGTACCCGGCGCTGCCGCGAGCGCGATCCTGAACAGTGTGTGGAAAGGAAATCCCCACGCCGACGTGCGGACATCCCGGAAATCGGCGGCCCGCAGCAGCGCGGTCAGTTCCTCAGGCCGGTAGTGCTTCCGATGTCCGATCGCGCGATCGAAATCATTCATCGGTCCGGCCGGCACCGTCACCACGATACGTCCGCCAGGCCGGAGGATGTCGCGCGCCAGACGAAGAGCGCGTTCGGGCGCGGCGAGGTGCTCGAGAACCTCGCTGCAGACGACTGCGTCCGCGCCGCGGAGCAACTCCGATGTGCAATCCGCATCGAGGTCACCCTGCACGAGCTCGGCGGAGGGAAGTCGTTGTCGCGCCATAGCAAGAGCTGCCGGCTCCATATCGATCCCGGCAAGTCTCGTATCCGGAAAGGCCTGCCCGATCCGCGAAAGCAACGCACCGCTTCCGCACCCAAGGTCGACCACGACTGCATTCCTGGGCAGGCCCCGCAGCTCATTCACCACCAAACGCCAGCGATGCCGCTGCGCCGGGCTGAGCTCATTCGCGAGCGAGAAGTTCCCCCACAGTCGTTCGTTTTCTGCGGCGTCGCTCACGGCCGGTCGTCTCCGCGACGCGCGCGGATCTGGTCCTCGCTGTTCCGCATGGCGTACGCGCGATAGAGCTGGGAGATCCGTTTGTAGATGATGAAGAGCGCGTTCTCGCCGCCGATGCGAAACGGCCGCACGTTATGCGTCATCCCCACGCGCTCGCGATACGGGATGTGCACCTCGGCGAATCGCCTGCCGAGTTTGTGCGCCGCCTCGAGCTTGATCTCGGCGCTGAAGTTCCAGCCGTTCGTGACCACGCGCATCTCCGCGAGCGCGCTCTTGCGAAAAATCCACATCCCCGACAGCAGGTCGCGAAAGTACTTCATGGAAACCGCGCTGCCGAGGAGACTGAGGGAACGATTGCCGAACTGGTTCAGCGACTCCATGCTCTGCCGGTCGGCGAGCGGAAAGCGCGTGCAGGAGACGAAATCGAGACCGCGGCGGTCCATCTCTTCGACGATCTGCGGCGCCAGTTCGACCGGATACGTTCCGTCCGCATCGCCCGTGATGATGATGTCGCCGGTCGCGGCGATGAATCCGGTCTTGTAGGCGAGGCCGTAGCCGCGGACGAGCTGCATGATCACGGAGGCGCCGGCGCGTTCGGCATTGATCTTCGTCGAATCGGCAGAGCCGCCGTCGATGACGATGATCTCGTCGATCCCCTCGGGGGCGCGCTCGATGGTGGCGACGACGCCTTCCTCTTCGTTGAGCGCTGGAATGACGAGAGTTGTGCGATGCGAACCGAACATCCGGCCGGCAGTATAACGGCCGTGCGATACGATCGCCGGCGATGCGCGACGACTATCCGCTCGACCTGCAAGCCGTCGCTTACTCGTATCTGGAGCGCCCCAATCGCAGCGTTCTGGCGCTGCTCGATCGCCACGTGTTTCGAGAGCGCGACGATGCGACGATCCTCGACGTCGGTTGCGGATGCGGCGCGAACGCGCGTGTGTTGAAGGCGCGTTGGCCGAAGGCGCGCGTCATCGGAATCGAGCCGAACGCGGATGCGGCGGCCGCGGCGCGGGAGGTGTGCGATCGCGTGTTTCACGGCACGCTCGAAGCGTGGCTGGCCGCCGGCGACGACCTTCCGCCCATCGACGCCATCGTCCTCAGCGACGTTTTCGAGCACATTGCAGATCCGGTGCAGTGGCTGCGCACCACGGCGATGCGGCCGGAGCTTGCGAACGCGATCTGGATCATCTCCGTGCCGAACTTCGGCGTCTGGTACAACCGGCTGCGGACGCTCGCCGGCCGCTTCGAATACGCCTGGTCCGGACTCTACGATCGCACGCACCTCCGCTTCTACACGCGCAAATCGATTCGCCGTCTGATCGAGTACTGCGGACTCGAAGTCGCCGCCATGCGCGGGACGGCGTCTCTCGTTCAATCGTTCGCGCCGCTGCTGCGGAAGGGATTCGGGGGCGAGCTCCAATCCGGGAATCATCTGGCGCTCAGCGGCTCGCGCGCGTTCCGGATCTACCAGCGCGTCGTCGAGCCGGTCGAAGAATTCGTATGTAACCTCTGGCCGTCGCTGCTGGCGTTTCAGATTGTGATCGCGGCACGCCGGCCGCGGTAGCATTCGGGCGTATGCACGTCGTCGCGCGCCTGACGAAATTCTTCACGCAGCTGATCAGCGAGACCAGCGGCCTGTCGCTGGATGACACGCTTGCTCTTGCCGAGCACGCGCCGCAGCTGGCGTCGGACGAGGTTCTGGCCACCGAGGTCCCGAGTTTCGTGCGCTCCTCGGCAAGTTTCGTGTCAATGAGGCGCCGATCGAGGCGCTGCTCAGTCACGCGGTTGCGCGCGCGCTCGCGGAGTTCTTTCGCGGCTTCCCGATTCCGTTTCGCGATGAACACATTCACCTGACCGGCTCGCTCGATGCGGAGTTCATCTGGCCGCGCCTGGCGAGACTGCTGGACGGTCCGCAGCGCGCGATGTACGAGGCGAAGATCGCCGAGGTCTATGGACCGGGCTCGCTGCCAATCGAGAGCGCGGCCGGCGTCGATCGCTTGATTCGCCTCGGTGATGACGATCGTTTCGATCGCTATCTCAAGATCCTTTACCTGGCGAAGCTGATCCTCACCACACGCGAGGCGCATCGCGAGGCCGCGTACCACATGGCCAAACGTCTTTACCGACAGGCCAACGTCGGCTCGATCCGGCTGAAGTTCACGCTCTTCCGCGAGACCACCGACTCCTCGGAACAGATTCCCGGCATCGCTGACCTCACGGCCGAAGATGTGATGCTTGGGTTGTACGAAGGTTTTCGCCAGTTTCAGACCGAGGTGCCGGCGTTTCACTTCATCCTCTCGCCGAGCTTTCGAAAAGAGCCTGGGTTCTACGACGCGACGCGCTATCCCAATAAGCGCGCCAGTTTCGACGACCAGGTGCGACAGATCATCGAGCTGCTCAAGCACCATCCAGAGCTGCGCGATGTCGTCACCGAGGTCGATACCGTCGGTAACGAGCGCGGCTTCTATCGCAAGGCGCACTTTCAGGAGATGCGCGTCGGCTTCCGCAAGCTGCAGGCGTACGGCTTCCGCACGCGCAGTCATCACGGCGAGACTTGGAACACGCTGCGGCAGGGCATCCAGGCGGTCGATAACGCCATGAACATCTGGTACGTCGACGCCATCGAGCACGGCCTCTCCCTCGGCATCAATCCGAACTTCTACTTTCATCGCCTGCTGCAGCGCGTGTTGATCGCGAACGGCCGCGGCGAACCGGTGGCAAACAACTCGCGCGAGCACGATGAGCTGCTGGACATGGACTGGCACGGCCGCGACGCGATTCGCGACAAGCTCCTGAACGGCCAGCCGCTGACGGACGAAGAGACCACGCTGGCGACGAAGACCAAGTTCCATCACGCGCGGGAGGTCGAGCATTACCAGCACGACGTCCTGAACCGCATGATCGACAAGCGCCTGACGCTGGTGTCGCTGCCGTCATCGAACAAGAAACTGACCGGCGCGCTGTCGGATTACAAGGATCACCCGTTCTCGTGGTGGGAGAAAAAAGGCCTCCGCCTCGGCGTCGGCACCGACAACGACGTCACGCTGAACACGAACTTCATCCGCGAGATGCTGATCCTGCTGCTGACGGATCCGCTGGAGCTGAAGATCACGAAGCTGCTGATCGTGACGACCGGCGAGTCGCGGCGATCGCATCTCAGTCACCTGCTGTGGCAAATGCGGAAGGCCAGCGAGGCCGAGTAGAAAATACCTCTTGCCTCTGACGTTACGTGAGGTCCTATCGTGTCGTTCGTGCGCACTGAACGACAGTTTCAAGGAGGTTTCATGACGCGCTCCAGCGTCTGGCGTGTTGGCGAGCTGGCGAAGCGAACCGGTGTTTCCGTTCGGACCTTGCATTGGTACGAGGAGATCGGGCTGCTGTCGCCGCCGCAACGCACCGACGCGGGGCACCGGTTGTACGCGGCGGAGGACCTCGGCCGCCTGCAACAGATCCGGTCGCTGCGGCAACTCGGGTTCTCGCTCGACGAGATCCGCGAGTGTCTCGGCCAACGGAAGTTTTCACCGCAGCAGGTGATCGCGCTTCACCTCGGGCGCCTCGATGAGGAAATCGAGCTGCAGCAACGGCTGCGCGCCCGCCTGGAGTCGATCGCTGCGCGGTATGGCGCGGCGGAGAGTGTCTCCGCCGAAGAATTCATTCAAGCAATATTGGCAATGACCATGATGGAAAAATACTTCACCAAAGAACAACTGCAGGAGCTCGATCAGCGCAAAGGCGTCATCGGCGCGGACGAGATCAAAGCCGTCGAGCGGGAGTGGCCGGAGCTGCTGGCCAAGGTCCGGACGGAGATGGAGAACAACACCGATCCAGCGGACCCTCGGGTACAGGCGCTGGCCAAACGCTGGATGGAGCTGCTCAAAGCCTTCAGCGGCGGCAATCGCGAAATCGAGAAAAGCGCCGCCACGATGTACCGCAACGAGCCGGGAGTCGCGCAGCAGTACGGCGTCGATCCGAAGATGTTCCCGTACATCCAGAAGGCGATCGACGCAGCGAAAGCGTCGTAGTGGTTTGCAGTCGAGGCGGGTGCCGAAGTTTGGGCACCCGCCTCCAGATGACGAAAGCAGCGCCGAGGACTAAGATCAACGTCCATGACGGAGATCATCTTCGTAGTTGAGGAAGCGCCCGAGGGCGGTTACACGGCGCGCGCACTCGGCGAATCGATCTTTACGGAGGCTGACGACGTGTCAGCGCTCGAAGCGAACATTCGTGATGCCGTCCGTTGCCACTTCGACGAAGGCGAGATGCCGCGCGTGGTGCGCCTGCACTTCACGCGGGAGCAGGTCATCGCCGTTTGAGATTACCTCGCGATATCTCCGGCGATGATCTGGCCAAGCGCCTCGGACGGGTCGGCTACGAGATCACGCGGCAGACTGGCAGCCACATGCGCTTGACCATCACCTCGCCGAAACAGCACCACGTCACAATCCCACGGCATTCTGCGCTTCGCTTGGGAACTCTCGCCGGGATCCTTGACGATGTCGCGGCGTTTCTGGAGATCACCCGCGACGCGCTGCTGCAACGCCTGTTCGACTGACGATCGTTGTTGCTACGCTGCCGCGTTTGTGGCCTGATCCGACGTAATCCTTCCATCGTGAATCTCCACCACCCTGCTCGCGCGCCGCGCGAGCGCCGGGTCATGGGTGATGATCACCAGCGTTCGGCCCTGCTGCCAGAGGTCGGTGAAGATGGACATGATGTCGCCGCCGGCGGAGGAGTCGAGGTTGCCGGTGGGCTCGTCGGCGAGGACGATATCGGGTTCCATGGCCAGGGCGCGGGCGATGGCGACGCGTTGCATCTGGCCGCCGGAGAGCTCGGTGGGCTTGTGGTCCAGGCGGTCGCCGAGGCCGACGCGATCGAGGAGTTGGGACGCGCGCTCGTGGCGCTCGGCGGGTTTCACGCCGCCGAAGAGCATCGGCAGCTCGACGTTTTCGAGGGCGGTGATGTGCGGCAGGAGGTTGAAGGCCTGGAAGACGAAGCCGACGCGGCGATTGCGGATCTCGGCGAGCTCGTCGCGGGTGACGCCGGAGACAGCCTGGCCACCGATCTCGTAGATGCCCGAGGTCGGCGTGTCGAGGCAGCCGACCAGATTCATGAGCGTCGATTTGCCGGAGCCGGAGGGGCCGACGATGGCTACCATCTCCCCTTTTTCGATCTCGAGATTGATGCCTTTCAGCGCTTCGACTTTCACCTTGCCGGTGTCGTAGACCTTTCGGATGTCGTCCATCCTGATGATGATGTCGTTGGTGGTGGTCATGCGGTCTCCTATTCGTACCTCAGCGTGGACGCGGGATCGATGCTGGCGGCGCGGCGGGCGGGGAAGTAGCCGGCGGCGGGGCCGATCAGGCCGAGGATGAGTGAGGTGGCGACGCCGATCTGCGGCGAGAGCGTCGGGCGTCCGAGGAATGACAGCACACGGTTGCTCTCGATCGGGATGAACATGGTCAGCGAAACGAGCAGTGTAGCGATGATGATGCCGAGCGCACCGCCGATGAAGGTGTAGACCAGCGCCTCGAGCACGAACGGCGCGATGATCCAGCGCTGCTTCGCGCCTAGGGCCATCTTCACGCCGATCTCGCGGGTGCGCTCCTTGACTACGGCGTACATGATGTTGGCCACGCCAACGCCGCCGATCAGCAGTGTCAGCGCGCCGACGATGCCGAGGAAGAGCTGGATGCCGATGGTGATGTTGCCGGTGGTCTTCGAGCTTCGGACCATGTCCCAGGTGGAGAGAGCGCGGTCGTCAGTCGGGTCGTAGCGATACTTTGCGCCGAGAAGCTCGTTGACCTTCGCCAGCGCCGCTTTCATCTGCTCCGGCTGCTCGGTCTGGATGACCATCACGCTGAGGCGATCGCGCCCGTATTGCGCTTTGAAGGTGGTGATGGGGATGACGGCGTGATTGCCATCCGGGCCGCCGTAGACGCCCATCTGTGTTTTCTTCTGCATCACGCCGATGACGGTGTAGGGGGCGTTGTTGACCAGCAGCGTCTTTCCGACCGGCTTTTCGTCGCCGAAGATGTCTTTGGCCATCTCGTCGCCGAGGAACATGACCCTGCGCCGTTGCACTTCATCCTCGATGCTGAGAAAACGGCCGCCGGCTTGGGCGTAGTGCTTGCGGTCTTCACCGAAAACGTAGTTCACGCCGAGGATGCGGCCATTGACGGTTTTGCGTCCGTAGGTGATGGCGTTGCGGCCGGAGGTGAGCTCGCCGTGCACGGCCTTGAGCTCGGGCATGCGCTCGCGAATGAAATCGACGTCGTCGATGCGCAGGCGGATCGGGCGGCCTGGCGGCAGTCCTTTCCATGCCTTTGTCGTCTCGCTCGGCCACATCACGGCCAGGTTCTCGCCGGTGGCGCGGCGGTTCTTATCGAGCTGCAGCTTGAGCCCTTCGCCGAATGCCAGGAGCAGAAGGATGGCCACGGTTCCCCAGGCGATCGATGCGATCGTCAGATAGGCGCGCTTCTTCTGCAGCCGCGATGACGTGGCGAAGAGGTTGAAGATGACGTGGAGGTCTGTGTTCATAGTTTCATTGCCACTACGGGATCGAGTCTTGCGGCGTCTCGTGCCGGGAAGTAGCCGGCGATGAGGCCGACGATTCCGAGGGCGAGGCTGGTGAGGATGGCGACGAGCGGCGAGACGACCGGGTCGCCGACGTATTCGCCGAGGCCGAGTTTGGGGAAGAAGGCGCAGACGGTGAGGGAGATGGCGAAGCCGATGGCGCCGCCGAGAAAGGTGACCAGCATGGTCTCGGTCAGGAACTGGCCGAGGATGTAGCGCTGCTTGGCGCCGAGGGCCATCTTGATGCCGATCTCGCGGGTGCGCTCTTCGACCACGACGTTCATGATGTTCGAGACGCCGATGCCGCCGACGACGAGCGTCAGCACTCCGATGATGCCGAGAAAGGCGTTGAAGGCCAGCATGAAGGTGTCGAAGAACTTGAACTGCTCGGTGGTGTCCCACATCCCGAGCGCTTCTTTGTCGTTGGCGTCGAAGCGCAGCCGCTTGCCGAGGGCGGCGCTGAGGCGCTTCATGACCTGTTTCGTATCGCCGGCGTTCGCAGCCTGAAAGACGAAGTTGTCGACGTACTTGTTGCCGGTGAGGGCGCGGAACGTGGTCGAGGGGATGAACATCTTCTGATCGTCCGGGCCGCTGTAGTTCGAGTCCTGATCCTTCTCCTGCAGGACGCCGACGATGAGGAAGGGCGACTGGTTGACGTTGATCATCTTTCCGACCGCGGGCGTGGTGCCGAAGAGGTCTTTGGCCAGCCGGTTGCCGAGGAACGCGGTGCGGCGCAGGTCGTTGAAATCGACGGCGTCGATGAATCGCCCGCCCGTCTGCGGGATCAGGTTGCGCATGGTCCCGAATTCGGGAACGACGCCGGAGGTGTCGACCGAAAGCGTTTTCGTTCCGTAGACGACCTTCATGTTGTTCGAGTACTCGCCGGAGATCGATTTCAAGCCCTCGACGTTACCGCGCAGCGTGGCCAGATCGTCCTCGCGGATGCGGATGCGTCGTCCCTTGCCGAGGCCTTCGTAGGGAATCGATGTCAGTCCCGGCCAGGCGATGACGATGCGGTCGCCCAGGCCAGCCGTCGACTTGATCAGCTGCTTGTGCAGGCCGGTGCCGAAGGCGAGCATGAGGCTGATGGCGACGGTCCCCCAGACGATTCCGAAGATCGTCAGAAAGGTCCGCAGCTTCTCAGCTTTGAGATCGCGGGCGAGTTGTTTGAGGACGTCTTTCATGGGTTGCTGAGTTGCTGAGTTGCTGGGTTGCTGGGTTGCTCGGTTACTTGGTTGCTAGGCGATGGTTGCCGGGTTGCCAAGTTGCCGGTTGCCAAATGCGGGGCAACTTGGCAACTCGGCAACCCAGGAACCAAGCAACTCAGCAACCTAGCAACCCATCAACCTCCTACGAAATCTCCTTCGGCGGTCTCTCCACGAGCTTCTGTCCCTTCGTCAGGCCGGAGACCACTTCCACATTGAGGCCGTCGGAGATGCCGGTTTTGATGTCGACTTTCTTCGGTGACTTGGGGTCAGCGCCGGGGATCTCGACGGTTGCTTTCTTGCCGCCGTCGGCGAAGGTGACCAGGCGCTCGGGGATGATGAGGACGTCTTTCTTCTCGCGGATGATGACGTCCGCGTTGGCGGAGTAGCCGGCGCGGAGGGTGATCTTGCTTGGATCGAGCTCGACTTCGACGTCGAAGAGCGTCGCGCCTTCCTTCTGCTGCGCCTGCGGGGCAATTCGGGAGACGCGGCCGGTGACGACGTCGGTCGGCAGCGCGCCGACTTTGATGCGCGTGGTCATGCCGACGGAGAGTTTGCCTACGTCGATCTCGTCAACCGTTCCCTTGAAGATGAGATCGCGCATGTCCGCGATCGTGGCCATCTCCGTCCCCGGCTGGTAGGAAGTGAGCGGGACGATCGGGTCGCCGGGGTTGACGGTGCGGGTGAGGATGGTGCCGGCGGCCGGCGCGCGGATGATCGATTCGGTGCCCGAAACGGTGAGCCGGCCTTTGCGCGTCAGGTCGCGATTCTGTTCGGCCTTGGTGAGCGCGACGTGCGCCAGGTCGTACGATTCTTTCTTCGCTTCGACGTCGGACTTCGGCAGGACGCCCGATTTCGAGAGTTGCAGCGAGCGTTGGTAGTCGCCCTCCGCTTTCCGGAACGACGCCGCGGCCGACTCGACCTGGCGATCGACCTCGGTGACCTCGAGCGGCGTCGGATCGGGAGCGATCTCGAACAGCGGGTCGCCGGCCTTGACCGTGTCGCCGACCTGCACCAGCGCCCGTTTCACGATGCCGGAGATCTTCGATTTGACCGAGAACTTCTGCCGCGGCTGGATCTGGCCGACGGCCACTGCTTTTTCGACGATCGAGCCTTGGGTGACCTCGACCTGTTTGAGGCCGCCGTCCCCTTTCTTGCCGCTGCGCGTCCACGCGTAGAGACCAGCGCTGGCGCCGGCGAGCACGACCAGAATGAACAGCGTTTTCCATAGCTTCCGCATGCGGTTTCTCCGAGTTGCACCGACTTGTACGGGGAATTTGACGCTTGGTTAACGTGAAAGTTGGGCCGGGCGGCGAAGTCTGTTTTGGCGAGTGCGGTTTGACGGATTACACGCACAGGCATAGATTTACGGAACTCAACCGAGTCTGCAGTCTCAGCAATCTTCCCGATCGAAGTACAACCAGGGGCCGTAGCCCGTCAGGAGCCCACCTGACGGTGTCGCTGCTCGCCGAAGGCGTTGTCAGCAGGAGGAGAGGATTCACCATGGCCGATTTTTCCGTCGATATTTCTTCCGAGGGTGGTACGACGTCGTTTTCGCCGGACCCGCTCAACGTTCCGGCCGGCTCGCTGGTCAGCTGGAACAACCAGACCAGCGTCAATCACGTCGTGAGCGCGCCGGCGCAGGGAGGAGCAGGCGCAGTGCCGGCGTTTCAGACGACCGACACGTTTCCTGGCCTGTCCACGACCCCCGAGTACTACATCCCGAGCGGAGCTCCCGCCGGAACGAACTATCCGTACACGCTCGATACCGGCGAGTCCGGCACGATCACCGTGGTCGGAGTGAAGGTCATTCCGGACATTCCGACGACCTGATCCTGCGCTTTCCATCCGTTTGACAACGGCCGCGAGCGCGGTCGAGGAGATGATGAACATGTTCGAGAACCAGAGACGTCTCATTCCCGCAGCCGTCCTTTCGGCGGCGATGATGCTTCTTCCTCTCATCGCGGTGCATGCCCAGGGCACCGGACCCGGCAACGGCACCGGCGGCGGCACAGGATCCGGCCGGCCCAAGGGCACCGGCAAAGCGACGTCGTCGGTCGTCCAGTCGCAGGAACAAGTGGCCTGCCTCGGTCAGGGAAGCCTTCTCAAGATTCCCGAGATTTCGTCCAACGGTACCGGACGTCTGCGCGGAAGAATCACGGTGGTCAGCGAGAAAGACCGGATGACCTTCCGCAATCCGATCAGCGGCCAGCCCGGGATGACCGAGGCCTGCTGGCCGCAGTTGGTGCGCGCGTTCCGCAGTCCTGATGCCGACCCGCCCTACCCGTCGCTGACGGATCTCAATGAGCTGCAGGTCGGTCCGACGCTGCGAGCGCGCGTCGGCGATTTCATCGAGCTGACGTTCCTCAACAACATCAATCCCGCCGTCTTCGGCGCATCGAGCGACGGGACGACGAAGACGGATGTGGGCGACACCGGAAACTGCGATAACACCTCCGCCCCCTATCCCGGCAATATCAAAGGACCGGATGGGAAGCTGATCAGCGACTCGTTCCCGAACTGCTTCCACGGCTCGACCACGGCCAACCTTCACTTCCACGGGACGCACACGAATCCCAATACCACCGGCGACAACGTTTTCCTGGAGATCCTTTCCTCGAAACGACTGGTCGGCGGCCCCGATGTCCCCACGCCCGACTTCACCAAGTTTTTCGGCGATTGCGAGGTGAAGCTGGCGCCAAATGCTCCGATCGAGTGGCCGCGGCAGTGGACCGACCTGCCTCCGAGTTACACAGGAATCCAGGCCACCCCGCCGCCGGCTGGAAGTCAGAAGGCGCTGCTCATGGCCTTTGACAGTCTGCCGAGCACTCCGGCGGCGAACAAGCTCTGGCCGAAGAATCAGGCGCAACTCGATCTTCACAACTGGCCGCAGTATTACGTCGGCTCGTATCCCTACTGCTTCAAGCTGCCTGATTACGACGCGGCCATGGCTGCGCCGCCGGATCCGATGGCTGGGATGAATCATGGCGGCGCGGTGGAGCGCGACGGCTCTGCGGCGAGCAACAGCCTCTCCGAGGCGTTGCCGACGCATCCGCTGAAGATGGGGCAGTCGCCGGGGACTCACTGGTACCACGCGCACAAGCACGGATCGACCGCCATCGACGTCAACAACGGCATGTCCGGCGCGTTCATCATCGAAGGCAAATACGACGACGAGATCAACGAGAAGTACAAGGCCTACGGTCCCTACTTCACCCGCAAGGTTCCGGTCATGGTCATCAATCAGTTCGGCGTTTCGCCGAACCTGAAATCGCCCGGCGGCGCGGACCGCGGCCCTGATTTCTCAGTGAACGGGCGGGTCAACCCGATCGTCACGATGCGTCCGGGCGAAGTGCAGATGTGGCGCATCGTCAATTCCTCCAGCCGCGCCGGCGTTCGCTTCTCGCCATCGACGACGATCAACGGCAAGCCGGTCACGTTCCAGTGGCGCCGCATTGCCCAGGATGGCGTGCAGTTCAACGACTACAACTACCAGCTGCCGGGACATCAGAATTCATCGTTCCTCCTGGCCGCCGGCAACCGCGCCGACCTGCTGGTCATGGCTCCGACGTGCCCGGCGCCGGCGACGACCTGCACCGCGCCGCTCCAAGTGCAGAACGAGGTCGACCCGGACAATCCGTCGGTCGTCGTCAGCATGCTCACGGTGAAAGTCGCCGGGACGCCTTACAGCCCGCCGATGCAGTTCATGGATCATGCGCCGTCGTTCCCGCCGTTCCTGGCCGACATCGACGATTCCGAGGTCAAGGGCTGGCAGACGATCGAATTTGAGACGGTGGCGCAGGCCTTTCCTCCCAAGGTGCCGGCGTTTCAACCGGCCATTCACACCATCAACGGCAAGAAGTTTGACGGCGAAGTCGGCGTCAGCGTCCTGCTCAACAAGGTGGAGGAGTGGAAGATCACCAATGCCACGATCGGGATCTCGCACCCGTTCCACATCCATATCAATCCGTTCCAGATTACCGAGGTCTTCGATCCGAATGTGACGTTACCCAGCGCTAGCGGCACCGGGACCATCACCATCACTTCCGGGTTGGCCAACGTCACCGGCAACGGCACTTCGTTCACAACGCAGCTTTTCGCCGGTGACACGGTCACCGCGGGCGGCGTGACCGGAACGATCCAGTCGATCGAATCTCCGACGTCGTTGACGCTCAGCGCGAACGCCGCAGCGAGCGCAAGCGGCGCGTTCACGTACGTGGCGCCGAAATACGTGACCACGCAAGCCGCGCTCCTTCAGCCCACGCTGCAGTGCTATCTGAATCCCGACGATCCTTCGACCTGGAAGCCGTGCAATCCCTCGGTCGTGCCGTCGTCGAAGAATCAGATCTGGTGGGACGTTTTCCCGATCCCCTCCGGCATCAATGGCACGAAAGCTGACAAGACGGTCATCATCATCCCCGGCTACTTCAAGATGCGCAGCCGCTTCGTCGACTATCCCGGCTACTTCGTCATCCATTGCCACATCCTCGCGCACGAGGATCGCGGCATGATGACGGTGGTCGAAGTCACGCCCCTGCTGCCGCCGTTCTCGCACCATTAACCCGACGACGCCCCGGTGAGGTTTCTCACCGGGGCGTTTTGATACCCTTCGCCGGTGAATCTCTTCCAGGTCGACGACGACGGTCTGCTCTTCATCTCTCCGGCCATCACCGATTGGGATAGCGTTGCCGCTCACGGCGTCGACGTGGTGATCGATCTCGAAGGCGGCCTCGACGAGTGCATCCCGACGGCGCCGGAGTCGTGCCTCTACGTCTACTTCCCGATTTACGACGAGGAGCTTCCCAATCTCGCCCGCCTCGAAGCGGTCTCGCTCCTCGGCGCGCATCTGGTCCGGAATGGTCACCGCGTTCTCTCGCATTGCGGGATGGGTTTCAACCGTTCCGCGCTGATCGCCAGCCTGATCCTGCACAAGCTGGGGATGGACGGTCCGGCAATCGTGGAGCGCTTACGCGCGCGCCGGCCGGGAGCGCTCTTCAACGAAGTCTTCGCAAACCACGTGAGCTCGCTATCCGCCGGCGATTCGTGAGGAACGTTCGAGATCCGGAGACGTCCAACCCTCATGTCCCTATCGACCCGTTTGACGACTGTCCTCGTTCTGCTGCTCGTCGCCGTCCCCGCACTCCCCCAATCGCGGCCTCGATCGGGTCCCGGCACGGGTGATCCGTACGAGAGTCTCGTTCCCTGGCGTTTCCTGGAGAAAGGGAGCGCGTTCGTGAATGCGCCGCTCGTTCTCTACTGGCTGCCGGCTTCGCCGCAGGAGACGGAAGCCTCGCCGCTGCTGACGTCGCGCGAGCTGGTGCAGGCCACCGATCGCTGCATCAGTTTCGCGGTGGTTCTCCCCGCGGACACGGCGATGATCGAGAAGTTTGGCGAGACCGGAAAGTTGCCGGCGGTCGTTCTTGCCGATGCGAAAGGCGATGTCCTGGGCCGGGTCGAAGGTTCCCGAGGCCGCCTCATCGCTCCGCCGGTCGAGAAGATGGTCCGCGAAGAGCTGAACAAACGCGGCGAGACGATGTACGCGCGGATCACCGAGGCCAAGAAACGCGCCGCGAGCGGCGACAAGGAGGGAGCCATCGATCTCTACCGCAAGCTGTGGGATGAACGCTGCCTCTTCCCCCTCGCCGGCCGGGAGGCGCAACAGGCGCTGAAAACCCTCGGCGTGATCGTGGTCGAGCCGCCGCCGCAGGTCATGGTCGATCCGAATCTGCCAGTGCCGGGAACGGCGCCGGCGAAGGCGAAGCCGAAGCCGCCCGAGGGTCACTAGTCAAGGACAGCACAGACAAGAGTGTCTGTGCCACAACGGCAGACTCAATGTGGCACAGACACTCCTGTCTGTGCCTCCAGAAACTCGCGAAACGGCTTCTCCCACACCGCCGCCCACGTGTGCGTCGAGTGGCCGTGCGTGGCCTCGCTTACCGGCAGGAGCATGTAGCGGCCGCGCTTTACGCGCTTGATGGCCGTCTCCATGATGCCCAGCTCCGGAGGGTTGATGAAATCGTCCGCGGAGTTGATCGCCAGCAGCGGCGCGGTGATGCGCTCGAGCTGCGGCGAGGGATCGTAGTTGCGCGACGACTCGATGGCGTACAGCAGATCGTCGCTGTCGGTCGTAGCCACGCGCGTTTTCATCTGCTCGCCGATCCAGCGATCGGCATCATCGCGCGTCGGCGCTGATTTCTGCCACTGCAGCGGCGCACTTCCGGCGAGCACGAGAATCTGCACCGCGGCGGCGACGTCGTTGCGCTGCAGGTCGTCGATCATCATCTTCCGCCAGACACGATTACGCCCGGCGATCTGCGCCGGCGCGCTGGCCAGCGGCACGAGCGCATCCGCCGCGTCCGGCCATCGCTCGCCCCACATCCAGGTGTGCATCCCGCCCATCGACGTCCCCATGACCAGGTGCAGATGATCGACGCCCAACCCATCGACGAGCAGCCGATGCTGCAACTCGATCATGTCGTCATAGTCGTAATGCGGAAACTTCGCCCGCAACCCATCGCTCGGCTTGCTCGACTTCCCATGCCCGACGTTGTCCGGAATGACGATGAAGTAGCGCGTCGCATCGAGCGCTCCGCCCGGCGCGAAGAGGACGCCGGCAAACCGGTCGTTGAGAAACTGCTGCAGCGACCCGCCGGTGCCGTGCAGCACCAGCACGGCATTCGTCCCATGCTCGCTCTTCTTCAACGTTCCGATCGTCGCGTAATGAATCCGCGTTTCAGGCAGCACTTCCCCGCTGCGAAAGTGAAAGTCTTTGACGATGAAGTCAGCTTCGACAGGTTTCGGCGTCTGCGCGCTCGCGGCAACGGCGACGAAGAGGAGCACAAGGGTTGGGAAGTGGCGCATGGGGGCGGATGTTAGCCGAACACTTCGGCCAGTTCGCCGCGGCGCAAGACGCCGTTTCGGAGGCCAAGCCAGCGCTGCGCACGAACCGTTCGGACGTCGTAGCCCGCGAGCTCAGCGGCGAACGCGATTGGAAGCGACTCGTCAATTAATACGCGCACCGCCAACCGACTCTTTCGCGAACTCGAGCGCCGCGATGGCCTGCTCGCGACTCACCGACGGAAACTGCTCGAGGAACTCGTCCAGCGAATCGCCGGCTTCGAGATAGTCGAAAAGGTTGTAAAGGGGAACTCGGGTGCCGACGAATACGAGCTCGCCGCCCATGATCTCCGGGTCGCTGTGAACGACCGCTTCTTTCGTTTTCACGTCGGAATCTTACGTCAAACCTTCCGAAGCGCCCGCGCCGCGAGCTTCTTCGATCGTTCGATCTTCTCCTCCTGGCTCCCTCCTCCGCCGACGCTGATGCGGAGGATGGTGTCGCCTTTGAGGACGTAGAGGGCGCCGGCGACGCGGTTGCCGCTCCAGACGGCGGCGTCGCCAATACCTCGCACCTTGCGTGCTGAGTTTTCCCGCTCCTCCTCGGCCTCGCGCGAGGGAGGAGCAGTTTTCATGGCCGCGGTGCGATCTCGATCGTTGTCGTCATCATCGTCTTTCGCTTCGCGGGCGTTGGCGAAGTGGTTGCGCCAGAAGGTGGCGGTCTTGCCGCGCATCACGTCGACGCTGATCGAGTTGGTGAATGACGGGAGGACGTAGAAGCACTGCGACACGCGGAGGCCGCTCTCGTTGGACTCGGTCAGCTTGACCGACTTGAGCGTTTCTCCCTGCACGTGAGCGATGTCGCGTTCCGTGAGCAGCTGGCAGGCGTTCGGGAACCGCGGCGCGGCCGCGGTTCCCATCATGAAAAGAACGGCTGTCAACATCTGGATCATCGAGAGAGATACGGAGTGGTCGCCGTCCAGATGCTGACCGGACCCGCGCTGAGATTGATTGTTTTCACGATGTAGATGCCGCCGTGTGTCAGCGTTTGATTGATCACGGCCACGCCGTTGACCGAATCGGCCGTAGCCAGCGACAAGCCGGTCGCATCGGCCACCGCTACGCGAATGAGCATGCCCGCCGGCGCCGCGGTGACGATGGAGATTCCTTCGGCGTTGTCCGGCAGCGTGATCTGCGAGACGAGGTTCTGTCCGAGCGTGAGGTTCGACGTGTTCGTCGTGGTCGTGCCCGGGCCGCTGGCCGGCTGTGCGTTCGACGACGAGCTTTCGAGCGAGAAGCTGTCGAGATAGGTGACGCCGTTGCCGCGGATCTCGAGCGTGTGCGATCCCGGCTGCAGCGGTCCGTACTTCTGGCTGAAGACGAACTGCGGGTTCTGCATCGTGCCGGCGGTGCCGAGGAAGTTGATCGTGCCCTGCGAAACGCCGTCGAGGAAGATTTCGGCGGTCCCGCCCTTCGTGCTCTTCGCGTAGTTGTAGGTGATCGAGCCGAACTGATTCGACGGCACGGTGAAGGTCAGGCTCGCTTTCGGCTTTCCGCTGGCGAAGCGGAAGTGGCCGGCGCTGGCGTTGCCGTCCTGCAGCAGGTGCCAGCCGTTGGAGTAGGCGATGCGCGAGTCGTTGTCTTCGATCGTCGTCACCGAGGGCGGCGCACAGAAGTTGTTGCCGGCCATGAGATAGGTATTGGTCGTTCCCGCGGAGTCGATGGCCGATCGGCTCGAGGTGACCACGCTGCCGGTGGTGACGAACGTGCGGGCCAGCAGGCCGCCGATGACGTCGCCGGCGACGGCGTTGCCGATCTTCGAGGTGGAGAGCACCAGGCGGATCGTGCCGTCGGGGAGTAAGGTCGATTCGGCATCGCAATCGCCCAGCAGGTGGGGCTGGCCGACCGCGGTGACGACGGCCTTGGTCAGGTCGATCGTGCCGTACTGGAAGGCCACGACGCCGGCCGGATCGGTGTTCATCTCGACGTAGTACGAGCCGCTGTCGGTGGTGGGGAAGTTCCAGAGGATGCGCCACTCGGTGCCGGGAGGAACGCTGGCCAGCGAGGCCACCTTCATCGTGAAGACCAGCTTCTGCGAACCGTCGGGATAGAACGGCTCGGCGATGGAGACCGACTGGATATCGAGCGCAGCATTCGCGGCGGCGGTGCTGTCGCCGGTCGGGTCGGTGATCATGGTGACGCCCGGAAGCGTGCACGAGCTGCCGTTGCTCGAGGAGCTGACGGCGTTGCTGCCGCAGGAGGAGCCTGCGGCGTTCGTAGCCGTGACCGAGTAGCTGTAGGTCCGCGACGGATCGGCGGTCGGATCGGTGTAGGCGGTCGAAGTGGTTGTGCCGATGGCCGCGCCGTCGCGAAGGATCGAATACTTCGTGATCGGCGAGCCGCCGTTGTTGCCTTGCGACCAGGTCAGCCTGGCCAGCGAGCCGTTGCGCGTGACGGTCAGAGCGGGCGCAGAGGGAGCCGTCGGCTCGACAGGATCGAACTCGGCGAACATCCGCCGTCCGCCGGTCTGCCGCAGGATCGACGCCACGGCGGAGTACGAATTGCCGCGCGCAGTGTCTGGCGCCTGGATGCAGGAATCGACGCAGCCGTCGGCGAAGCCGATGAGCATGCGGCCCTGTTTGTCGAGGGTGATGTCGTTGAAGTCGAGGAGATTGCGGGAGATCTCGGCGCCGCCGCTGAGCCAGATCGGTCCGCGTTGGACCGGATCGTTCGGAGTGGCGTTGACGAGGTGCCACGTCGAGCCGCCGTCGTAGGTCGCGGCGACGTACATGTTCCAGACGCCGGGATAGGTGCGGGCGTCGAGCGCGCCGATGCTCTTCGACCCGAGGAAGGCGAAGGCGGCGCGGTTGTCGTCGCCGGCTACGACTTCGGAGAAGACGGCGTTCTTGATGCCGGCGGAGGCGCCGACGTCCTTCACGTCATGCCACGTCTGGCCGTGATCGTCGGAGATGGCGATGACCGGGGAGTTGTTGTTGTCGGAGAAACCGAAGTAGACGCGCCCGTTCTTCGAAATGCTGACGGAGGGATCGCTTCCGGCAGGCAGGCTGTTCGGAACCGTGCGCACGTTCCAGGTGATGCCGTTGTCCTCGGAGACGACCACGCCCTGCTTGCCGCCGCAGTCCTTGTTGGGCACGTAGGCGACGCCGTCGGGCCCGACCCTGATGTGGCCGTGCAGACCGCCGCACTGCGAGGTGTAGATTGGCACGGCCGGGCCGTAGGTCAGGCCGCCATCGAGCGAGAGGGCGCAATTGGCCAGTGCCGTGTCCTGCGCGCAGTAGTAGACGGCGTTCGGATAGAAGGCGCCTGCGAGCAGCGGTGCATGGAACGGTCCGCCGCCGACGGTCTGGTGATCGATTCCCGAGGTGATACCGGCGCCGTGCGACGGCAGCCAGAGATCGCCGTCGTTGTCGGTGATCGCGGAGGCGCTTTCGGTGCTGGCGAAGAGGAGCTGCGAGACGATGGTCCGGCCGACTTTCGAGTCGGTCCAGAGGATCGGATCGAAGCTCTCCGTGCCGGTGATCGGCGACTGTTTGGCGACCCAGGTCGAGGTCGGGCTGGTCGGACAGGAGTCGTCGAACGAAACGCGGAACGTGGTGAGGAACGATTGGAAGAGGACGTTGCCGGTGATCCAGTTCGCGCCGATGGAGGGCTCGCCGGCGTCGATGCCGAGTCCCGACGCGAGTTGCGCGGCTGTCGGCGTGAAGAGACTGAAGCGCGGCGGCAGGCCGCTGGCCGGCGTGGCCGGCGGGAAGGGGGTGCGTTGGATGGTGGTGAAGGTGAAGCTCGAGGGAGTCGTGGTCGCGTTGTAAAGCGCCGTGAGCGCGTGGCCGGAGTCGACGAACTGCGGGACTACCTGGATGAGCAGAGTGCTGCTCACGCTGCCGCTCACCGGGACCAGGCTTTCGATCAGAGTCGGCGTCGGGCCGATTCCGGTCAGCGGGACGATGGCCCGGCCGATGAGTCGCTGCGGCTGGGCGCGGTCGGCGGTGTAGTCGGGATCGGCGAAGACGCTGACCTCGATGGCGCCGCCGATGGCGATCGTCTCCGGATTCGCCGTCAGCCAGTACCACTTGAGATCGAGCGTGCCGGCGATGTTGCCGGAGTACGGCCCCGACCAGTAGATCGCCAGCGGGTTGCCGACGAAGTCGGCGTTGGCCACGGAGGGAGGCCCGGTCTGGATCACCGGCGCGGTGCCGGTCGGCGGGCTGGTGTCGAAGGTGGCCGTGCCGATCGTACCGCTGGCGGTGTCGTTGGCGATCTTGTTGGCCTGATCGGCCGGGTCGCCTTTGAGGTAGTAGGTGGTTTGGGCGAGGAGTGCAGTGGAGAGAAAGAGGGCGGCGAGGACGACCAGAACTAGGCGAGCGCGATTCGGCATGAACAACTCTCCAATCCGTCGATTATTTGCATGAATTGGTAGTAGTGCTACCAACTTAGGGCGATCGCAATGCTAATTTCGCGCCCACTTCTGCCAGACGGCTGAGAGTCGTTGAAAAAAAGGCCCGCCGGAATCCGGCGGGCCTTCGAACTGCCATGGAGGCTGGCTACTTGTTCATATCCTGGCCGGCTTCGAGCTTCTTGATGGCAGCCTCGATGTTCTTCTTGTTGGCTTCGTCGGGCGCCTGCGCGAGCGCAGCCTTCGCCGCTTTCAGCGCCTCGGGATAACGGCCGACCGCGGAGTAGCCGCGGGCGAGGCCGAAGTTGACCGGCCAGACGTTCGGGTTGCGCTTGGCGTTCAGCTCGAAGACTTTCACCGCTTCCTCGTTCTTGCCCTTGGCCATGAGCTGGCGCGCGTAGCCGTGAAGGTCGAAGGGCGATGCGCTGGGATGGTTCAACGCTTCTTCGCGCGTCTTCGCCGCTTCCGCGGTCTTGCCATTCGCTTCCTGCACGTCGGCAAGCGTGATCAGGTTCGTGAAGTTCTTCCGGCCGATCCCACCGCCGCCGCTGACCGCGGTCTGTGCCCACGGGAGCGCGACCGCGAAACGCTTGTTGTCGTACGCATAACGCGCTGCCTGCTCCCACGACGAGTCGTTGAAGCCGGGTGACGTGCGCAGCTCGTTGCCCATATTGACGATGTAGAGATCGACGGCGTTCGGAACGGTGATGTCGATCGGTACCGCCAGCTCTTCCCATTTCATCGCCACGGTGGCGCGATCGTCTTTCCGTTCGGTGAAGTCGAAGGTGAGCACTTCGCGATACTCGGCCTTCTCAGGCTTTGCCTTGACCCGCAGCACATCCTCGGCGGGGTCATAGAAGAAGCTGCCCCACGAGGTGTGGTTCTTGGAGAAGATCCAGGTCCATTCGTCCTGCTGCGGGATGGCGAAGAGCGCGTACGTTCCCGCCGGCAGCGGGGAGCCGTTGACGACGATGTCATGCGACGTCGTGAAGACCGTGTTCTCGTTCGCGCCGACGCGCCACGGACATTCTTTGCAAGTGCCGAACCCGAGGTTGTTCAGGCCCCACGGGACCAGCGTGCCCCAGATTTTTCCGCGGCGATCCTGGCCCTGCGGGCTGTGGACGTGCGGGCTGCTGTAATCGATCGAGATTTTGACGAGGCCGATCTGCTGCGTGACGCCGGCCCGTTCGTTACCGCCCGAGGGAGGTGAGGTGATTTGGGCTGTCGCGCCGAGGGCCGTCAGCGCCACAGCCGCGGCTGCGAGGAAGTGTTTCATTGTCGCTCCTTTCGAATGCGCCAATGTACGCACCCCCCCGCCTCCGGTTCGTCAGCGAATGGTGAACATCACCAAAGCTTTTCCCACCACTTTTTCTCGGCTGGAGTTACCACGGCAACATTGAGGTGCATCTTCCTGCGCATCTCCTCGAGGTTCCATCCGGTCAGCTCGGCGATGTTCTGCGCCTCGCGCTCCTGACGTTTGCGAAGCTCGCGGCGGTAGACCGCGGCCGCATCGCAGTTGCCGGGATTGGCAGGATTGTTGAGGACGTAGCGCGCCTGGAACTGTCTCTGATCTCCCGTCTGCTGAAACACGAGATCCTCGGGGAAGTGCTCTCGGTCGTAGCGGACGTGAAGACGCGTGAGGAAGACGTTGCTGCCGGCATCGAGCCAGAAGACGCCGAGCTTCTTCAGCTCGTCATTCGAGAGCGGCTCTGACGCGCAGGGATCGCACCAGCTCATGTTCCAGGCGTATTCGAGAAAGACGGCGCTCATCTCTTCGTGCTTGACCTGCTGCGCGAAGAGCGCTTTGTAGAACGGCGCGAAGTCTTTGCGGACGAAGAGCGGGACATCGACATCGCTCGGCAGCTTCACTGTCCGGTAGTTCGTGGTCTCGACGCGCCCGTTGATGGTGATGACGTAGGCGAACAGTTCCTGCGCGCCGTCGGCGTTCACCGTGCCGAGGCGGATCGGTAGCATGAACTTCGGCGACTCGTAGGCCACCTGCAACGGACGGAGATAGTTGACTCCGAGCCGGGCCTGCTCGCCGAGGTTCACTTTCGCTACGAAGAAATGCATGTTCTGGCGGATGTAGCTGCCCAACACGTTCGCGGCGCTCTTGGGCATGGTGTAGCCGTTCTCGACGAGCCACGTGACCAGGCCGCTGCTCTGCGTGGCGGAGAGGATAAGGATGTCGTATTCGCCGACGGTGTATTTCGCTTCGATGGTCACGCCGAGGCTGTCTGCCCGTTTGCGCGATTTTGAGACGGTGATCGACTCGGCCGCGGCGGCGTTGCGCATGACCATCGGCGCGGGCGGCGGCGCGCACGGATCGGGATCGAAGTATTCGACGAGCCGCGGCGATGAATAGGCATCGAGATGATCGATGAGCGCCTTCTCGGCGACGTGGATCTGTCCGCGCTCGATCTTCGTCGGCACGGGGATGACCATGGCGAAGTCGCGCACGTGACCCTGAAAGTCGTTGGCCATGGTCATGACGGTCTTGTCCTGATCGCGGACGATGACCACCTGCGAGGCGTGGTTGAACAACTTGGCGTTCCCTTTGGCGACGTAGAAGCCGCAGAACGCCTGCGCCTGCGCGGCCGCGAAGAACGTGAGGATGAGAATGAAAGTGCGTTTCGACATGAATGCCTCCTCAGGCGGTTGCAAGGTTGCTGGGTTGCTTGGTCCGCGGCGACGCGAGACCGCGAACTGCTCGATCCCATTGGTAGCGCGCCGCCGGCAGCAGCACGTCGATGATCGGGACGGCCAGCGCCGCCGCGGCAAGCGACCAGAGGATTCCGTTCGTCCGGAAGAGCCGGTAGTTGATGTACCAGCCGCCGAGGGCGACCATCGAGGCGAAGAGAATCCGTCCGGCACGCGAGTCGGGCGTGGTCTTCGGATCGGAGATCATGAAGAAAGTGAAGAGCAGCAGCGCGCCGCTCTCCAGCCGGTGAAACGGAATCGTCAGCGGCTCGCCAACCCAGAGCGAACGGCCGATGACCAGCGCACTCCAGGCGACGATGAAGGCGTAGGTCACGTCGCTGCGCGCGGCGCGATTGACTACCAGCCCACCGATGCAGGCGATGAGGAAGCCGAAGAAGGCGACGTTCCCCCACTGTCCCGGCGAGACCCAGACGTGCTTCGACAGCAGCATCATCACGACGATGGCGATGTTGGTGGGATTGAAGATGTGCTTCCCGCGAATGCGGATGACGAACTTGCTGGCGACAGCGATGACCGCGCCGGAGAGCAGCAGCATCAGCGATTCGCTACGAAGAAGCAGCGAGAGCGAGAGTCCGGAGATGGCCGCGCTACGCGGATCGAATGCCACGCCTTTGATCCGTGCGCCAATCGCCTGCGTGGCGATGGCGGTTCCAACGAGCAGCGCCGCGCGAGTGAGCGTGATGTCGAATCCGAGGGCGAAGATGCCGTAGAGAAGCAGAAGAGTGAGCGCGCCGATCTGGTAGAGCCGCGGGTCGAAGCGTTTCATGCGCTGTTGGATGCGCGGGGTTGGGGAAAGAAAACCGGAAGCACAGACAGGAGTGTCTGTGCCACATTGCTCTGCGCGACAGGGCAAACTCGAGCAAGTAGCTGGGCCGATGTGGCACAGACGGCACAGACACTCTTGTCTGTGCTTCTGAGCTACAGCAGCGAAGAAGCCTCGATCCCCTCACCCTCCGCAAACCGCGACGGCCGCAGCGAGTGAATGTCGATCGAGGTCCGCCCATCGACGATCAGCTCTGCGATGACGTGGCCGATCGCCGGCGCGTGCATGACGCCGTGGCCGGAGCAGCCGTTGGCGAGATACAGATTCGCCAGCGTTGGCGCGCGGCCGAGGATGGCGTGGTGATCGGGAGACATCTCGTAGAGACCGGCCCAGCAGGCGGAAGGGTCGACCGGGATGTCGCGCACGATCGGTACGCGCGCGTGGGCGAAAGCGAGCACGCGCGGGAGCCAGCCCTCGGCATCGAATGAGATGTCGTAGTTCGACGGCGGCGAGTCGGGCCAGAGGAGCAGAACGCGCCGGTCGCGGACGCGGAAGTGAAAACCATCGTCGGCCCAGACGGTCATCGGCATCGTGTCGGAAAGGACATCGGTCTCTACCGTCACGGCAACCTGTCGCCGCAGCGGAGCGACCGGCAGATCGACGCCGAGCGTCGACGCCCAGGCGCCGGCGGCGTTGATGAAGACGTCGCCGTACACATCGCCGCGCGACGTTTCCAGCGCAACGATGCGATCGTTCTCGATCCGCATGCCGCGCACGGTTACGCCGAAATCGAATCGGACGCCGTTGCGCTGCGCCGCGGCGGCATAGCCGTTGAGGATCTTCATCGCCCGGATGAAGCCATCGGTCGGGCAGAACGTGCCGCCGACGATGGCGTCGTCTTCAACGGCCGGATTGATCGCGCGCACTTCCTCCGCATCGATCACGCGCGCCTCGGCGAGCCCGCAGGCATGCTGCAACTCGTTGGCCGCTCGCAGCTGCGCCATGGCTAGTTCGCTGCGGGCGATGAAGAGATAGCCATACGGCCGGTAGCCCGAATCAACGCCGATTTCATCCTCGAAACGCCGCAGCTTCTCGCGTGACAGCAGCGACAGCGCGATGTCGGCCGGCGTGGCGAATTGCGCGCGGAATCCGCCGGTCGCGCGCGGCGTACTGCCTGCGCCGAGCTCATCGCCGCGATCGATCACGATCACGTCGCGAATTCCGCGCGCGCTGAGGTGCCAGGCGATGCTGGCACCGATGACGCCCGCTCCGATGATGACGACCGAGGGCATGGAAGCCGCAGATTATCGCCCGGGACGTTCGACAAACCGCCGTCCGTCCTTCAAACTGTCAATTCCCAGCTAGAGAGAGGCCCGGTGCTTCACATTCTCGACTCAACCCGCTACGGCGTTTCGCCGTTCGCGGTGCCTACGCTCGTGACGGCGGCGCTGATCTTCGTCTTCGGAGCGAGCGTTCTCGTGCGCCGCGCGTCGCGTGTGGCCGGAGCTTTTTTCGCCATCGCCGTCTCGGCTTCGGTGTGGCTGGTCGCGTTCACGTTCATGTATTGCGCGAAGGACGCGGTCACGGCGCTTTTCTGGTCGCGCATGGCTTACTTCGGCGTGCCGTTTCTGGCGCCTTCGATCTATCACTTCACCGCGGAGATGCTTCGCATCGCCAAAGCCCGCCGCGCAATGATCATCATCGGATGGGTTTCCGCCGCGGTTTTCTCGGCGCTGGCAGTAACCGGCGTGCTGGTCGAGCGTGTGGAGCTTTTCTGGTGGGGCTACTACCCGCGCTACAGCGTCCTCGTCGCGCCACCCTTTCTGCTGTTCTTCTTCGGCTATCTCATCATCGCGCTGGTCGAGTTCCTTCGCGCCTATCCCAAGTCGCGCGGCGTCGAGAGGAAGCGCATCCGTCTGCTGCTCATCGCCTTCGCCGTGGCCTACCTCGGTTGCGTCGATTACCTGCCGAAGTTCGGAATCTCCGTCTATCCGTTCGGCTACGTCGCGTTGCTCGGTTTCGTGGTCATCGTGGCCATCGCCTTTCGCATGTATGACCTCGTCGCCATCACGCCCTCCCTGGCCGCGAAGGAGATCATCGGCACGATGGCGGACGTCCTCTTCGTCTGCGATCGCGACGGCCGCATCGAATTCGCCAACGCTGCAGCGGAGCGGGTGCTTGGTTATGCCGCGGACAGTCTCGTCGGACGACAATTCGAAGACTTGCTTGCCACGGGCGAAGACGATCCGTTCTCCGAGTCGTTCCGCCGCCGGAGCATCCGCAACATCGAGCGCAGTTTTGCCGGGAAGGATGGACTCCGAGTCGATCTGATGATGTCGCTGGCGCCGGTCGTTCATCACGGCGAGCCGGCGGGCGTGGTCATCCTCGGCCGCGACATGCGCGAACAGAAGGACGCGGAGCGCGAAGTGCGGCGCGCGGTCACGCTTCTCGAATCGACGCTCGACTCCACCGCGGACGGCATCCTCGTCATCGGCGATGGAGGCCGCGTGCTTACCTACAACCAGCGCTTCGCCGAGATGTGGCGCCTTCCGGCCGATCTGCTCGAAACGAAAGACGACAGCGGCTTGATCAAGCATGTTCTCGATCAGCTTGTCGATCCGGAGCACTTCCTCCGCACGGTGGAAAGCCTCTACGCCCAACCGGAAGCGGAGAGTTTCGAGTTGCTGGCGTTCAAAGACGGCCGCCGTTTCGAGCGCTATTCGATCGGACGGGCAGTCGAAGGCATCGCCAACGTTCGGGTCTGGAGCTTCCGCGACGTCACGTCGCGCTTTGCCGCCGAGGCAGCGTTGCGCGAGTCGGAGCTGCGGTATCGCCTGCTGTTCGAGCAGAACGCTGCCGGCGTCTGCGTAACCGAGGTCGCCGGCCGGATTATCGACTGCAATCTGACGTTCGCCGCGATGCTCGGCTATTCGCGCTCGGAGCTGATCGGCAGCCAGGCCGGCGCGTTCTACGCGAAGCCGGCGCAGCGAACCGATCTGCTCTCGTTGCTGGACGATTCGCGAACGCTCAACAGCGTGGAGCTCGAGCTGCGGAAGAAAGATGGACAGTCGATCTGGGGACTGATGAATCTGACCATGGTCGGCGATCGCATCCACACCACCATCGTCGACATCAGCGATCGAAAGCGCGCCGAGGAACAGATCGAGTTCCACGCCTACCACGACGTTCTGACGCATCTGCCGAACCGCAAGCTGTTCACTGACCGGCTGACGCAGAGCATTTCCCGCGCGCGCCGCGCGAACAAGCCGCTGGCGGTGATGTTCGTCGACCTCGATCATTTCAAGTCGATCAATGACACGCTCGGCCACGAAGCCGGCGACGAGCTTCTGCTGGAGATGGCCGTCCGCCTCCGTGCCAACGTGCGCGACGATGACACGGTGGCGCGGCTCGGCGGCGACGAGTTCACGATCATCATCCTGGCCGAGCTTCGGCAGCCGGAGGACGCGGTCAGCGTGGCCGAGAAAATCATCAAGGCGGTCCAACAGCCGCTCACGATTTCCGGAACGTCGATCGAGGTCTCCGCAAGCATCGGCATCGCACTTTTTCCGGAGGATGGTTCCGATGCCGAGTCGCTCCTGCGCAACGCCGACAGCGCGATGTATCGCGCCAAGGAGGCCGGCCGCAACACGTACCAGCTCTGCACCGACGACATGAAGCGCCGCGCGGTTGAGCGGCTGTCGCTCGAGACCCGCCTGCGCCGCGCCATCACCGAGGGACAGCTCGTTCTTCATTACCAACCGCAGGTCAGCCTCACCACCGGCGCGGTCATCGGCGTCGAAGCGCTGGTTCGCTGGAACGATCCGGAGCGCGGGCTGGTGCATCCGTCGGCCTTCATTCCGATGGCCGAGGAGAGCCGGCTCATCCTCCCCCTCGGCGAGTGGGTTCTCCACACCGCCTGCACGCAGATGCGTACGTGGCTCGACGCCGGTCTCGATGTGCCGCTGATGGCGGTCAATCTCTCGCTGCGCCAGTTCCAGCAGTACGACATCGTTGAGAGCGTCCGCCGCGTTCTCGCTGAGACGGGACTCGATGCCGGCGCGCTGGAGCTGGAGATCACCGAGACCGCGGCGATGCAGAATGCCGAGACCACGGTCGAGGTGCTGCAGGCGCTGCGCGAGCTCGGCGTCTCCATCGCCATCGACGACTTCGGCACCGGCTACTCATCGCTCAACTATCTGAAGCGCTTCCCGATCACGGCGGTGAAGATCGATAGCGCGTTCATCCGCGATCTGGCCACGAGCGAAGGCGATGCGGCCATCGTCTCTGCCGTCGTCGGCATCGCCCGCGCCCTGAAGCTGCGTGTAGTCGCCGAAGGAGTCGAGACCGAGGAACAGCTCTCGTTCCTCCGCCGCCGCAACTGCGACGCCGCGCAGGGCTACCTGTTCAGCCGGCCGGTTTCCGCCGCGATGCTGCCGGAGCGGATGACCGAACATCGCTTCGATGAGCGTGCGGTGCGCCTACACATGTAGCGCCGCTTCGGTCTCCTCGTGCAGCACCGGATATTTCCCGGTGAAGCACGCCGTGCAGTAGAGCCGCCGCGGATCGTCGTCGTTACGCACGGCGGTCAGCATGCCATCCTCGGAAAGGTAGCCGAGGGAATCGGCCTCGATGAATTCGCGAATCGAATCGACCGACTGCGCGCTGGCGATGAGGTCGCGCCGCTGCGGCGTGTCGATGCCGTAGTAGCACGGCCCGGTCGTCGGCGGCGAGGAGATGCGCATGTGCACTTCCCGTGCGCCGAAGTCTTTCAACATTCGCACGATTTTTTTCGAGGTGGTGCCGCGGACGATGGAGTCATCGATCAGGACGATGCGTTTTCCGGCCACGATTTCGCGCACCGGATTCAGTTTCACTTTCACCCCGAAGCTGCGGATCGATTGCTTCGGCTCGATGAACGTGCGCCCGACGTAGTGGTTGCGCACCAGCCCGAACTCGAAGGGGATGCCCGATTCGTGTGCATACCCCAGCGCGGCGAAGACGCCGGAGTCGGGGACGGGGATGACGACGTCGGCAGCGATTGGATGCTCCCTCGCCAGCTGCGCGCCGAATCGCTTCCTGACCTCGGCCACGTTGTTCCCGAAGATCACGGAGTCAGGCCGCGCGAAGTAGACGTGCTCGAAGATGCACCGCGCCTCGCGCGGCGCCGTGAATTCGTGAACGACGCGAACGCGCGGCGCCGGCTCGCCGCATTCGATGGCGATGACTTCACCGGCCCGCACCTCACGAATCGTCTGCGCTTCGATGAGATCGAAGGCGCAGGTCTCCGAGGAGACCACGATCGATTCGCCGAGCCTGCCGAGGACGAGCGGCCGGAATCCATACGAATCGCGCGCGGCATAAACGCGCCCCGGCGCGAGCAAAACGATCGAATACGCCCCTTTGACCTGGGAGAGGGCGTCGATGAGCGCGCGTTCGAGGTTGCTCTCCTTCGACCTGGCGATCAGATGGACGAGCACCTCGGTGTCCGACATGGTGTTGAAGATGGCGCCATCGGCCTCCAGCCGTCGCCGGATATCAGCCCCGTTGACCAGATTGCCGTTGTGCGCCAGCGCGATCGGCCCCTTGCTGGTCGACGCCACCAGCGGCTGCGCGTTGCAGAGCATCGATCCGCCCGCGGTCGAGTAGCGCACGTGCCCGATGGCAATGTCCCCCGGCAGCCGCCGCAGCCGCTCCTCGGTGAAAATCTCGGCGACGTACCCCATCTCCTTCTCGGAGTGGATCTGCGGCGCGCCGGCGGCAATGATCTGCTCCCCGGTCCCGCTCGACGCCCCGCTCACCATCCCGATATTCGTCTCTGACCGCCGCCGGTCCGACGACACGGAAGCAATCCCCGCACTCTCCTGCCCCCGATGTTGCAGCGCGTACAACCCGAGGTAAACGATATTCGCCGCGTTCTCATGGTTGAGAACGGCAAAGACACCGCATTCATCGTGGAACTTGTCGAGCATGCATAGGAGAGTGTAACCCAAGTGCTTGTACCTACGCGAAGGGGTGTTATGGCCAATGTGAGTTGGTGCACTCGCTTGTATCAATAAGATGAATGGAAAGGATGGGCAAGACGACATTAGTGAATAACCCACTGGTGAGCGGCTTCCTGCAAGGCTGACTATTATGCAAAACGTTATAAGTAGCTATGTCATCAGGGAAACCGTTCGTGGCGGAATATTGCTTTTTCCAGTCACTTCCATCGTGCGGAAGGGGTTGACTTTCGATGTTGGTGATTAAAACCCAACCATCTTGATCAAAACGTTCAGAGAACGCGTCATTGTAAGCTATTGATACATTATCTCCGGTCGAGGTCAGCATTGTGACGCGCGGCACACAAGGGCGCACGTTAATGTCGTCGTCGAGTGTCCATATTGCTCCCTCTTTGTACCATTGCGCCACAGTGAAGTCGCCGGCAGCAAGGGCGACCTGCCAACCATTCGGCTCCTTGAACTTTCGTCCGCCGCGGGTGAGATCATCGAGATGCGGTACCATGTCGAAGTAGAGCCCAGCCCTTGCTTTGGCGCCGAGGCCCGTGAAGGCCACATCACCGGTCAAATCTCTTGCTTGTGAGTCATTGCTTGTTCGAATTTGAGGTCGATGAAAGGCGTCTTCCAGAAGGTAGGAAGTGATTAACGTTGTACGGTCAGATCCTTCCTCAGCACTTGGCCCTGCATGACAGATCAAACCGCAGAAGTAGATTTCTAGAGTGATAGGCATGGATTCCCTCCGAACGAACTACTCTAGTATCGAAGTTCGAGAATGGGGCGGATTTGAATCAGGGCCAATGCGAGTTGGTGCATTCGCTGGAATCGGTAAGCCTTGGATCATCAAGTATCTTTAAGACATCATCCGTCCATCGCCCACGTGCCGGCTGCTTTTCCTTGCAGGTAGGTTTTGGAGGGGTGTCATTTCTTCCTGGGAGCTCATACCAATCCGCAAGGTCGTCGGCCTTGCCAGTTGTCGACCTATATTGCTTCTTCCAATCGTCTCCTGGCTCGTAGTAAGGCGGAGGCGGCTGAGTTTCGATGTTGGTAATCAGTATCCAACCATCCTTCTTTATAGACAGGTTTTGATCGTTAAAATCGACTGACACTGATCCGCCACCGGTCGACAGCATCGTGACTCGCGGAACGCATGGACGAATGTTCACGTCGCCATCGATTCTCCACTTCGCTCCATATTTGTAAAACTCAACCACTGTAAGTTTGCCAGACGGAAGATGCACGCTTAGGCCGGGTGGATCGGGATAGCCTTTTGTTCCGGCACGTGTCAAGTCGTCAAGGTGCGGTACCGTATCGGAGAACAGTGCCTCCGCGACGGCTTCATAGCCCAGATTGGTAAAGAAAACGTCTGTATACAGGACGTCGCCTAGAAAGTAGGTTGGCTCCGTGGGTGGTCCGACGCTAGCCTGATAGCTCGTGAGAATTCGTGCTGTGTGATAATTGCCGTCGTCAAGTAAAACCGATTTGATCAGCCTTGATCGGTCTGATCCTTCGTCGCTAGAAGGTCCAATATGACAGATCAGGCCGGCGAAGTAGATTTCAATCTTGGGCATAAATTTTCTCCTTAGTCGCTTTCGTAAAGTTGAAATGAGGCCCACGATTTCGGATGACGATTTGAACCGATTGGAGATCGTGCCATGTGCAACTGCGCCGATCGCAGCGCGTCGGTCGGCGACGTTCCGTTTCGCAGCGCGCGATGAAACGCCTGCGAGAATTCGCGTGAAGCCGCATCGTCGATATCCCACAATGTGCCTACTACAGCGCGAGCTCCAGCAACGAGAAATGCGTCGGCTAAACTCGTGATAGTCCCGCGGCCCGATGCCGCTGATCCAGTGTGGCAGCCCGCCAGCAGAACAATCGAGCGCGGCAGATGCAAGCGCATGATGTCGGCGAGGTAGACGACGCCAGGATCCTTCGAATTAGCGGACGCCAGTATGAGTACCGATCTTGCCGAATCACGGCTCATAGCAGCATGCCCGCCGAAGTGGATCAAGTCGGCAGTATAGAGTTCGCCGATGACGCGCTCGGGCGTGGCATCGGATCCCAGAATGGCGGACGCGCCATACAGGCTTGCAACGGCCACGGCTTCGGTTCGTGCATCTGGTAATCGTGTCAGCGAGGGGAACAACTCCTGATTGAATGCTGGGTCGCCGACCACAACGGCGTGGCGGACCGTGGGTTCCGGCCGGATCGTTTCTCGATCGAGAAGGGAAGTGGCGCTGGTGGCAATGACAATTGACGATTTCTCCACGAGATAGTTGTGCGTGATGGGATCGCGAAGAAGAGCAAATGGAATGCGCGACGTTGTCTCGTCCACGACAAAGGTCATCTTGTCTGTGCGAGCCAGTTCGTCGGCGAAGGGGTTGAGAAGCAATGTAAAGAGATTTTCTGCAGCGGTATTGACGCGCGCTTCGTCATTCATCGCTGCCAGCAATTCATCGATGCCAGCGACAAGCGTTGCTCGCGGGATTGGGAGAGCGATTCCGCGGAAGTGATCACGCGTGACGATCGCCATGACGGTCCGCTGCGGCAAGCTGTTGATTGTGATGAGCGTGGCCGCAGGTGGCATTGACGCCATGACAGCTTCCGGCGCCGCAGGCGATCCTCGCACCTGCGTCATGCCGCCGATCCGTGAACGCTCGGCGGTTTCATATGCCCGGCGAAAGTCTCCGCGACTTGCGGCGAGGTCGATCAACTCGTCGTAGGCCTTTGATCCCGTGGCTGCGAAACTATCGCGGAGCAGCGGGTCTTCCAATGTCGCGCTCTGTCGCTCGACGATATCGATCGAGCTTCGCAAGTCGGCCTCGGCGAGATCATTGCGTCCAAGCGTGCGGTATGCCCGGCCTCGTTCTTGGTAGGGCTCTGGCAGGTGGACTACGTCATTCCGCGAGCGTCGGAACTCGATCGTTTCATTCAGAAGCTGGACTGTTAGTGCCGGATTTGTGGCGCGCGCGCAGACTGCATCCGCATATCGGATTTCGTCGAGAGTCTCCAGTCGCAGAGTTCCTGAAGACAGCTTCATCGCAGCGGCGCGCGCGCGGGAGAGGTCGGCTGGTTTCCCTCGCAGTTTCCATTCCACAAGCGCAATCCCGATAAGCGCCTCGGCCCGACGCTTAGGAGCGCCGTTGGGCATCTCTGACAGTTCGTGATAAAGCGCCGCGGCCGCCTCGCAGCGCTCGTCGCGAGCTTCGGACTCGGCGGCAGAGAAGAGCGCAGCATCCAGCAAAAGCGGATCTTGTGAACGGCTCGCTTCATAGAAGAGATCGGTACGAGCTCGCCATGCCTCATCGATCCGACCAAGGACATTGAGTAGGTGGACTTCATTGGTACGCATGTATAGAGCGTTCTGCCGTTCGCCGAGGTGATGGAACGTATCATGAGCGGCTCTGATGGCGGTCAATGCCTGATACGGACGGCCAGTCGGTCCTTCGATCAGGCCTTGTGCCCAGCCCACTTCAGCATGTAGGGCCTGATACTTAGCGGACGCCCGAGCAGGCTCGGCGAGAAACGCCGTAGCTGCGGCGAAATCCTTTCGATCGATCGCTGCATTGGCCCGGTAATAGGACGCGACGAGATACATCGGTGAGCCATGTCGCCGGAATAACTCCTGCGACTTTTCAAAAAGCGGCAGCGCCTCCTCAATGTGCCGTTGCGCATAAAGCATGCGCGCCTTGCGGTAGCTTATATGTGCTGTTGCAAGCGCCTGTTTCGCGTCAGAATCGCCTCGCTCAACTGCGGTCACCGCATCCCATAGCAGTTGTTCGCCCGAAAGTCCCTGAAGAGAACGACCGAGGCAACGTGCAAGGAGAAGAGCGTTCGAGCTCGGCGCCCGCCGAAGGAAATCGTCGCCCCAGTCCGCGAGGTACACACCCTCACCCCACGTGCGCGCTTCCTGCGCGAACTGATGAACAATATTTGAAACGTCGATCCCGTTCGCGCAACGACGTTTGACCTCCGGCTCCACTTTCGTCCAGCTTTCCGCGGGCGACAGTTGGCGAAGGGCTGCGCTGCGGCTCCGTGCCTCGCCAGCCCACCCGCCTGATGGTTCTATGGTGAGGTAGTCGTCGTAGGCTCGGACCGCGGCCGGTACGATCCCGAGGTGCTCAAGCGCGATCGCGCGGTTCAGACGTGCGGCAGGGAGTGCTGCATCAATTTCACGGGCGCGATCAGTGGCTGCGAGCGCGGATGCATAACGTTGAGGAGAGTCCTCTTTTTGCGCCGCCTCAATGTAGGCGGCGGCAAGATCGTTCCATGCGACGGGGTCCTGCGGTGTCTGGCGCGCCGCCGCCTCGAGCAAGCTTGTGGCGCCGGCGGTATCGCCTCGGAGGAGTTGGGCGATGCCGCGATCGTGTAGTGACCTGTCATTAGCAGACGTTGATTCGAGAACGCTCGCAGCAACGCCGCGAACACGCGCCGTTGCCTTGTTTGAGGATTTTGGTGCTCCTTGGTGAGCTGCGACTGGTCGATAGGGAAAACCAATGATCCGGCCTTCGGTTGCGCGCGTCGATTCGTTTTCCGCGGAAGCGATCATCCGCGCGAAAGGTCGTCGCTCTCGGACCATGGTGATCACAACGATCGCGAGTGCCGCGAACGCGGTGCAGACAGTAATGACACGCCATCGAATCGGAGAACCGTACATGACCCTAATTCTGTAGACGGACTAATTTATCCTTTACGATTATTCTTGGACCTGTGCCAGGCCCTTTTGCGCGTCACGTCTCCAAGGCGATGACACGTCGACCGCCAGATAACGCTTATATGCCGCGATAGCGTCGTTCTTGCGATGCATCCATTGAAGCGCCACAGCACGGTTAAACAGCGCCTCCGGAGACTTAGAGTCGATCGCGAGCGCCTTGTCAGATGCGGCAAGCGCTTGCGCTGCTTCATTGTTGGCGATTCTTGCCGCGGCTAGATCGCTCCAATAGTGTGCAGTGTTCGGAGCCTTAGACGCGGCCTGTGTGAGTTCGGTTACAGCCGTCGTTCTGTCGTGGATCAGAAGGTGTGCCAGGCCGTGCGCGTGCAGTGTTTTCGCGTCGTGGCCACTTCGCTCAAGAACAGCGCCTGCCGCGATCTCTAAGTGCAGCTCGGCGCTATCTGTTGTACTCGATTCTGCGTCGGTTGAGCCTCCGCGAGTTGGGTTCCATTCGGAATACGGGAATCCGCTCAACCGGGCCTCGACAGGCCGGGTCTTAAGGTCCGTAGTGGCGGCGGCGAGGTCGACGGCCGGATCGTGCTGATCCCGGATGAACACTCCTATTCCAGCAGCGACGACGAGCGCCGCGGCCGCAGCCATCCACCACTTCCGCTCCGAATGCACAACCACCGGCTCGACGAACTCCGCCACATCCACAACCACAATCCTGCACTCATCGCAATCCGCGATGTGCGCGACGATGGCGGCGCGGGTGTCGTCGTCGAGGGTGCCTTCAACGAAACGGCCGAGGTCCTCGGCGGGGGGGTGGGTGAGTGTCGGGGTCATGGCGGCACCTGCGGGGTGGGTTGGGCGCCGAAATCGACGTGGAGGGCGTCGGCGCCGTGGATGAGCATGTCGCCAATGTCGCTCATCGCCACGCCGGCTGCAAGAAGGGCTTCGCGCAGGGCCGCCACCAGGCGGTCGATGCGGCGATAGAGCTGCTTCTGGTCGGCGTGCAGCATCTTCGCCATCGTAGAGACCTTCATCGCGTCGATGAAGCGTAGTTTCATGATCAATCGATCCTCAGCCGGAAGGCGATCGAGCTCCCGGCTCAGGACCGCGCTGGCGCGGCGTGCGGCGGCTTCCCGCTCGCCGCTCAACAACTTGTCTTCCGCGGATCCTTCCGATGCGGGCTCCCGCATCTCCTCCGTCCGTTCCATTTTCGTCGATCGCCGCGGTTGCCGAACCACGATCGATCCGGTAAGCACGTCCAGGGCCTTGGAATCGAGCTCTGTATATTTTTGACGGACAATCGTCGACGCTTCCGTAATGCCGAGCCCGTCCCGGCTCACCAGCCGCTCCAGGTAGATTGCCGCGTCCCCACCCTGACGCGCGCGCACGGACGGCCGCCACTTGCCCCATTCATGGATCTTCTGATCGAGGTAGTGGCGCGAGATGACGGTGGTCAAGTATGTGGGAAGAGAGCACTTACGCTCGAATTTGCGCAGAACGGCGTAGTCGTCGGCGATGAGCTTCAGCTTCGTGGCCGACGCGAAATCCTCGGCATCGGCACCGGTGAGCCCGTACTTCCGGCTGACGAACGCGGTGACGCGATCGATCAGAGAAAGATTCTCGAGAAAAAAGGTTTCCCAGTTCATTAGCCCGACGCGAGCGGCAACGATGCGTGTCTGTTGATGGTGTGGCGATTCTAGACGAATTGCCACCGGTAACTGCCGGCGAATGAACGGAATTACGGCAGAACGGTGAAGCCCTCGGCGCGGGCGGCCGCAGCCAGGTCGTGGTCAAGAGTGACGAATTGGAGTGAAGCGACGGTGGCATTCGAGGCAACGATTGCCGTTGCCAGTTGAATCGCGTCGCCCGCTCGGAGAGCGTGTCGGGAGAGTAGGTCGAGAGCGATTCGTTGTGCGCTGAGGATGTCCGCGATCTCGGACCAACTTGCAGTGAGCTGTGCGAACATTTCCTCCGCGGACAGGTGCTCTTCCACGCCCATTTCGTCGTGATGACGTCGACGCCAGAGTGCGCTCTCAATTTCGATAGGCGTTATCACAGAGGCCGCGATCTGCCGGTCGCTCCTCAGAATTGAACGCATTGCGCTCGATTCTTTCTCGCGGACAAGCAATGGGATCAGCGCGGAAGAGTCCCAGAAGCGCATTAGTCAGATCGACGATCTTCCAGGAGTGCTTCGAGCACGCTTTTCTTGGCCTTTGGCAACGGGCGTGTAAAGAAATCGTCGGGAAAGTCGCCAGTTCCCCGACGTGCCTTGCCCTGCCGTACTAGTTCGTCGAGATGCGCTTCGAGCGGATCGTCCGCGGGCAAGCGATGTGGCAAAACGGAGTCTGGGCTTGGCGGGACGAGGTCGGCAACGGTTGCCTCCCCATCCCTGATCTCTACCGTCTCCCCGTTCTTCACCGCCTCGATCACTTCCTCCAACCGTTCCTTCAGCTCACTCACCTGTGCGGTTCGCATGGACCGAGTGTACCTCGGCCTTTCCGCGGCGAACAGCAGTCTCTTGACATCCTCCAACTTTAGACTTAGTCTAACCACCGTGCCCGACAGCGTAGCCATCCTTCAGAACCACGGAATCCAGCCTTCGGCGCAGCGCGTCGCGGTTGCGGACTACGTGCTGCAGACCGTCGAGCATCCCTCGGCGGATCTCGTCTGGAACCGGGTCAAGGCGCGCGTGCCGTACATCTCGCGGGCTACGGTCTACAACACCCTGAACCTCTTCGTGGCGAAGGGATTGCTTCGTGCACTCACGCTGGCCGAGGACAGCGTGGTGTTCGATCCCAACGTCGAGAAACACCATCACCTCGTCGATGAGAGCGGCACCATTCACGACATCCCGTGGGACAAGGTTCAGGTCTGCAACATCGAGACGCTGAAAGGATTCGAGATTCACGATTACCAGGTGGTCATGCACGGCGTGCGCAAAGGCGCGCGGCGCAAGGCCTGAGATTTTTTTCGCGTGCAGTTAGACGGCGTCCAGAACGCGACATCGTCCAAATCAAAAAGGAGAGTAACGACAAATGCCCATGCTTACCGTTGGTGACAAGTTTCCGCAGTACAGCCTCAAAGCCTCCGTCAGCACCG